>Ga0210394_10002307_pt1 | contig 26446 bp, 21 predicted proteins | sample IncBWC12MmetaG_FD_160121 | JGI IMG/M metagenome (GOLD analysis project Ga0210394, IMG submission 160121) | Forest soil microbial communities from Barre Woods Harvard Forest LTER site, Petersham, Massachusetts, United States - Inc-BW-C-12-M | ecosystem: Environmental > Terrestrial > Soil >...
AAATCGTTATCGCTGCTTGTCCGGGAATCGCCCCATTGATAAAAACAAATCCGCGCGCGCGATTTTGAAAGTTTTGGCGGATGGTGGCACGGTAGGCATTCTCTCGGATCACAACACCGCGCTCGAAGAGGGAGTGTTTGTGGACTTTTTTGGCATTCCCGCTTCCACCACTTCCGGTTTGGCGCGCATTGCATTGCGTACGGACGCGGCCGTGGTTCCCGGCTTCCTTGCTTGGGACGATTCTCTGCGCAAGTACCGGCTGCGATTTGAACCGCCCATCGAGCTTGCGCGCAGCGGCGATGAAGAAGCGGACGTTCGGGAGAACACCGAGCGTTTTACTCGCGTGATTGAAAATTACGTTCGCGCGCATCCGGATCAATGGCTGTGGGTGCATAAAAGATGGAAAACGCGCCCGCCCGGTGAGCCGCCGATTTATCCGTTTTAGACCGGCGCGTGCCGCAGTGCACGAACTGTCTGCAACGATTCATTTTTCGCACGAGGTGCTGTGATGAGTCATACCGCTGGTGAACTCGCCGAGTTTCTGGGAGCCAGAATTGTTGGAGAAGCGCAAGCGCTGGTATCCGGCATCGCGAATCCAGAGAGCGCGACGCCTGAGGATCTGATCTACGCGGATTCGCCGCGACAGGTCGAACGAGCGGCGGGCTCTGCGGCGCGTTGCGTTCTCGCTGTGCCGGACACGACTTTGGCTGGCAAGACAATCTTGGCGGTCGAGAACCCGAAGCTCGCGTTTGCGAAGGCGGCGGCGTGGCTGCTGCCCAGAGCTAAGCTGCGTCCGGAAATCCATCCGACTGCGATCGTCGCAGCGACCGCGCGGCTAGCTCCCAATATCCGCGTCGGGCCCTACGTGGTGATCGAAGACGAAGTGGAAATTGGGGCGGGCACAGCGGTGGACGCATTTTGTTTTTTGGGCCGCGGCGCGCGACTGGGAGAAGACTGCTGGCTGCATCCCCGCGTCACGCTTTATGCCGGCGCGCGTCTGGCAGATCGCGTGGAAGTTCACACGGGCGCCGTGATCGGCGGTGATGGCTTCGGCTATGTTTTCGGTGACGGCCGTCACATCAAGTTCCCGCAGATCGGCAGCGTGGAAATTGGCGACGACGTGGAAGTTGGCTGCAACACCACGATTGACCGCGGTTCGCTCGAGGCGACCGAAATTCGAACGGGGGTCAAGATTGATAATTTGGTGCAGGTCGCGCACAACGTCCGGATCGGCCGGAACTCTGTGGTGGCCGCCCAGGTAGGGATTTCCGGCAGTTGCACGATTGGTGCGCAAGTCCTGATCGGCGGCCAGGTGGGCATCGCCCCGCACTGCACGCTGGAAGACGACGCGATCATCGGCGCACAGGCCGGCATCCCGAGCGGCAAGACAATTCGCCGCGGGCAGACGGTTTGGGGCACTCCGGCAAGGCCCTTCGCGCGATTCAAAGAGCAATATGGCTGGCTGTCGCGCTTGCCTGAACTGGCGGAACGGGTTCGTAAACTGGAGCAGCAAGATAATGCCAGAAAGTAAGCTGCGGCTCGACGGAGCCGGCGCTGCCCTAGGCTAGTCCCTAGCCCCCTCCCGCGCGCTGGACTGCGCTAAGTTCGGTTTCTGTTCGCTTTTTCGCTGGGCTCGCCCAGTGATCGTGGAAAATCTTAGCAATTGTTTTGCACACTTTTCCCGGACGTTTGCCTATTTGAAACATTTTAAGCAGCCATCTGGCCTTGGCGCACATCTACTGTTCCTAGGAACGGGGAGCCCGTTTTTAGTTGACCCTAAGGGCAAACCCAAAGATAATATTAGCGTTAGCGTGAACCCTCTGGAATTCGGGCGGCAGGGGAGGCCGGTTTTCCACGTGGCTCGTGCGCGGAGCCGCTGTCTGGCACGGTAAAAAGGGGGTCTGTCGGTCGTATATAGATCCAGAAAGCCATGCCTGGGAGGATCGCAGCAACCCGCAGTTGCTGGATTCGGCGTTTGCAGAGCACCGGGCTCGCTCGCACAGGGTAGGATTGTAGGCAAATAGTACTGAGGGATTGATGACACCGAAAGTGAGACTGCAGGTCGAGGCCCCGAACGAACGCAGTTCGCAGGGTACGGCCACGGTTCGCAGCCGAAACATTGAGTTTCAGGTCGAGCAAGCCGTCGCCCGCGCCACGAACTGGCTGCTGTCGGCGCAGACTCAGGACGGCTATTGGTGGGCTGAGCTGGAAGCGGACACCACGCTGGAGTCCGACTACATTCTGTACCTTCATATTCTCGGTCAGCTGGACTCCGAGAAAACTGCAAAACTTGCAAATTACATTCGCCGCAAACAACTCCCTGACGGCGGCTGGAACATATTCGAAGGTGGACCTTCTGAGCTGAACGCGACTGTGAAGGCTTACGTCGCACTGCGTTTGGCGGGTGAACCCGCCGCGGCACCGGCGCTGTTGCGTGCGAAAGAGCGCGTTCTCGAGCTGGGCGGCCTGGAAGCGACCAACTCCTATGTGCGCTTCTATCTCGCGATGGTGGGCGGGGTGGATTGGAGCATCGTTCCGTCGATTCCTCCGGAACTGATGCTTTTGCCCGATTGGTTTCCTATCAACATTCACGAGATGTCGTCCTGGACGCGGGGAATTGTAATTCCGCTGGCGCTGGTATATGCGCACAAGCCGGACTGGCGGCTGCCGGATGGCATTACCGTGAGCGAGTTGTTCAAGACTCCGGGCGGCAGGCCAAAATCCTTTAAGTGGGATAAGCGCGTCATTTCCTGGCGGAATGTGTTTCTGGCGCTCGACCGCGGATTGAAATTGCACGAGCGGCTGCGCTGGAAACCTTTCCGCGAAAAGGCGCTGGAACGCGCGCGTCGCTGGATGGTGGAGCGGCTGGAGCGCAGCGAAGGCTTGGGCACGATTTACCCGGCGATGATGAATTCGATCTTCGCGCTGCTGGCCGAAGGCGCCGACACGCAGGATCCGCTGGTGGCGCGCGAAATTAATTTTCTGGCGCGTTATGAGATTGCCGAAGGCGATACGCTGCGCGTGCAGCCTTGCATTTCGCCGGTCTGGGATACGGCCATCGCGATGGTGTCGCTCGAAGAATCGGGATTGGATCCCGCGCATCCGTCGCTTATCGCTGCCGAGCGCTGGGTCGTCGCGAATCAGATTCTCGGTCCAGGCGATTGGCAGGTTAAGAATCCGAATGCTGCGCCGGGTGGCTGGGCGTTTGAATTTAAGAATGAGTTTTATCCCGATGTTGACGATACCGCTTTCGTGCTGATGGCGCTGGGGCGCGTCGCCGATCCTGATTCCGAGCGCCTGCGCCGCTCGATGCAGCGCGGGCTTGCCTGGCTCGTCAGCATGCAGAACGAAGATGGGGGTTGGGGCGCGTTCGATCACGAAAACAATCTGCAATTCCTGAATCACATTCCCTTCGCGGACCACAATGCGATGCTGGATCCTTCGACGGCGGACGTTACCGCGCGCGCCGTGGAATGCCTGGGCCAGATGGGCTGGTCGGCAAATGATCCGGTGATACAGCGGGCGCGGGCTTTTATTCACCATGATCAGACTGCCGAAGGCCCGTGGTTTGGCCGTTGGGGTGTGAATTACATTTACGGCAGCAGCAGCGTGCTGCGCGCTCTCGAGACGATTGGATTGTCCAAGGGCGCAGACTGCCAGGCTGCGGCCAACTGGCTGCGCTCGGTGCAAAATCCCGATGGCGGATTCGGCGAGTCGATTCTGTCCTACTACGATCCGGCGCTGAAGGGGAAGGGGAAGAGTACGGCTTCGCAGACCGCCTGGGCCATTATTGGATTGCTCGCGGTGTGCGGACCGTATGATGCCTGCGTCGAGCGCGCCATTGCGTGGCTGGTAGCCAATCAGAACGACGACGGAACCTGGGACGAGGATGAATTCACCGGCACGGGATTTCCGTGCGTCTTTTATCTGAAGTATCACATCTATCGCAACGCGTTTCCGCTGTACGCGCTCGCGCGCTACGACAATATGCGCCAGGGCCGCCGCAAATTTCTCGGTGTGCAGATTCCCGCTGAGGAATTGCGAAACGATAACGGACTGCGGACCTAGGCGATGCGTGCCTGGCTGCTTGTAAATCGCCGCCACGGCTTCCGCGGCGCGAGAATCTCTGGTGCTTCCCCCCACGCGGCTATGCCGGTTGCACGTAGCCGCACCTGCAGCATCTGCCAGGAAAGAGTATTTCGGCGCGAACGGGTTTGCCACTCCTTATGACTACGCTCGTAACCGGCGCCACGGGATTCGTGGGCAGCCACGTCGCGCGGCAACTCGTCGCTGCGGGCGATTCTGTGCGCGTGCTGGTGCGCCGCAGCAGCAATCTCGCGGTGCTGGGAGGATTATCGGTCGAGCCTGTGGAAGGCGATTTGCGCGATGGAGCTTCGCTGGATCGCGCGATGCAAGGCGTGCGGCGCGTGTATCACCTGGCCGCGGATTACCGGTTGTGGGCGCCAAAGCCCGCGGAGATTTACGAAAGCAACGTGGAAGGCACGCGGCGCTTGCTGGAGGCGGCGCAACGCGCAGGCGTCGAGCGCATCGTATACACCAGCACTGTCGCCACCATTGCAGTGCCGCGCCCCGGCGCACTGCCCAACGAAGAGACCCTTGCGACGCTCGAAGAAATGATCGGTCATTACAAGCGCTCCAAGTTTTTGGCGGAACAGGTTGCGATGGATGCGGCTCGCGCGGGAGTTCCGGTGGTGATCGTGAATCCCACGGCGCCGGTGGGTCCGGGCGATTGGAAGCCGACTCCGACCGGGCGCATCATTCTGGATTTTCTGCAGGGAAAGATGCCGGCGTATGTGGACACCGGGCTCAATTTTGCTGCCGTCGAAGACGTCGCCGCCGGCCACCGGCTGGCTGCCGAGAAGGGCCGCGTCGGTGAGCGATACATTCTCGGGGCGCGCAATATGACCCTGAAGCAAGTACTGGACGCGCTTTCGGCGATTACCGGGCGTCCGGCGCCGCGTCTGCGTCTACCCCATGCAATCGCGCTCGCGGCTGGATATGCGGATGAATTCTATTCGCGACTGGCCGGGCGTGAGCCGCAGATTCCGGTGGAAGGCGTGAAAATGTCGCGTCATAAAATGTTTGTCGAAAGCGACAAAGCGGCAAGGGAATTGGGCTATAAACCAGGAAAGGTGGAAGCCGCGCTGGAGCGCTCTGTGCGCTGGTACGAAGCGCACGGCTACATTGCGAATCGCGCCGGAAACAAACGCGTGACGCATGCCGCGGCGGCCTAACGAAGCACAATGAAAATACTGGTAACCTTCGCGCTCGAAAATGAATTTGCGCCGTGGCATGCGATGCGCAAGTTTCGCCCTGGGAAGTGGGGTGAAGCGAACCTATATCGCGCGGAAGTTGGCTTCGCCGAAGTCGGCGTCGTCTTGACAGGGGCCGGACCGAGGCAGGCGCACTTGGAAGCAGCGAAAGTCCTCGGGAGCGATCCGGAGTCGATTAATTTGTGCGTTTCTTCCGGACTCGCGGGCGCGCTCAAGCCTGCGTACCAAGTCGGGCAAGTTCTGGCGGCACGCTCGGTTCGCACGGAAGCCGAGCTGACGGATCCGAGCAGCAATCCGCTGGCGAGCAGCGCGCCGTTGCTTTCGTTTGCTGCGGAGTGCGGCGCGACGCTAGTGGACCAATTCTATAGCGCCGAGCGCGTCGTCGGCAGAGCGGCAGAGAAGCGCCACTTGGGCGAGCATTCCGACGCCGTGGAGATGGAAAGTTTTGAGGTGCTGCTGGAGTCGGCCGCATACGGAATTCCGGCTGCCGCCATCCGTGCCATCAGTGACGCGGTTGATGATGATCTGCCGCTCGATATGAACCGGATCTTTACCGAGCAAGGGCAAGTGAGTATTCCGCGCGTGCTGGGGCAAGTGGCGTTGCACCCGACATCGGTCCCGGATTTGGTACGGCTGGGACAGAACAGCAAAGCAGCGGCAGAATCGCTGGCGCAATTTTTAGACAAGTACATCACGACGGTGTCGCAGCGATTTCAGACATTGGAGCGCCGCGCCGGAGTGGCCGCGCCGTAGTCGCGCGCAACCTGAAGATGAGCCAAACCATCGAACGAATCGGTTCACAGAAGGCCCACCAGCCCCAGCACGGCCATATGCGCGCGGGCGTGTATCGCGGCAAGGGGCAGGTGGTTGTCGAGTCCGTTCCCATCCCCGAAATCGGCGAAGGCGAGCTGCTGTTCCGCGTGGCGGCCTGTGGAATCTGCGGCACGGACATAAAGAAGATTCACCACGGTTTCGTTCCGCCGCCGCAGATACTCGGCCACGAACTGGCCGGCACGGTGGTAAAAGTCGGCGTGGGGGTCAGGAAGTTCAAGCCTGGCGATCGCGTGGTCAGTTTTCATCACATTCCCTGCGGCGCGTGCTTTTACTGTGAACGAAAACTTTTTTCGCAGTGCGCGGGCTACAAGAAGACGGGTCTGACGGCGGGATTCGATCCCAACGGCGGCGGTTTCGCGGAGTATGTGCGCGCGATGCCCTGGATTGTAGAGCGCGGGATGATCGCGCTGCCTGCGGACGTCAGCTTCGAGGAAGCCACGTTCGTCGAACCCGTAAATACGTGCCTGAAAGCCGTGCGCAAAGCGCGCATCGCGCCGGGCGAACAGGTTTTGGTGTTGGGCCAGGGTCCCATCGGTATGTTGCTGCTGATCCTTGCGAAATACGAAGGCGCGGAAGTTTACGCGAGCGATCCGATGCCAGGACGCCGCGCTGCGAGCCTACAGTTTGGCGCGAAAGAAGTTTTCGATCCCACAACGGGAAATTTGCAGAAGGAAATTCGGCAGCGCACTGGCGGGCGAGGCGCGGACGCCGTCCTGGTGGCTGTGCCCAACCCATCATTGGTGCCGGAAGCTCTGGCACTCGCGCGACCGGGCGGACGCGTGTTACTGTTTGCCCATAACGACCCGGTTCTGCGGCTGGAATTTCCGGCGGCGGCGGTAGGCGTGGAAGAAAAAGAAGTCCTGGGAAGCTACAGTGCATCGGTTGACGATCAAGCGGAATCCGCGGCGCTGGTTTTCGAGCGGCGCCTTCCGGTGCGTGAATTAATTTCCCATCGCTTCCCGCTGGAACAGATCGCCGAGGCACTGGAATTGGCAGCGCATCCGAAGGATAATACTTTGAAAGTAGTCATAAGGCACGAATGAGCGCTTATAGGCAGGGAAGTGGGCATATGAACGCGGCAGTTCTGTACGGCGCCGAAAATCTTAAGATTGAGACCGTGGATATCCCCAAGATCGGTGACGACGAAGTCCTCGTGCGCGTCGCCGTGGCGCTGACCTGCGGAACCGATCTGAAAGTCTGGAAGCGCGGATATCACGCGCGCATGATTCAGCCTCCTTCGCTTTTCGGTCACGAGCTTGCCGGAGTAATCGAAGAAACGGGCAAGAATGTGAATGGCGGCGTGCAGCCTGGCATGCGCGTGCTGCCGGCGAATTCCGCGCCGTGCAATGCGTGTTTCTTCTGCCGCAAGGGCCAGCCGAATCTTTGCGAGGATTTGCTGTTCAACAATGGCGCCTATGCGGAATACATCCGCATTCCGGGGCGCATCGTGCGGCAGAACATGATCGAAATTCCCGATGGCATTTCGTTCAAGGATGCCGCCATGGCCGAGCCGCTGGCTTGCGTGTTGCGCGGAATTCGCGAGACTGGCGTGCATCCCGGCGATACCGTAGTGGTGATCGGCTGCGGGCCGATCGGATTGAAATTTATTCGTATTCTTTCGCAACGCAAGGTGCGCGTGATTGCCATTGGCAAGCGCAAAAGCCAGATGCGGGCTGCGGAGCGCCTGGGCGCAACCGCCGCTTTTGACGTGGACAAAATCGAAAACCCAGTCGAGCTGGTCCGGCAACTGACTGACGGCGGGCGCGGCGCGGATTCCGTGATTGAAGCCGTGGGCCGCGCGATCACTTGGGAATGGGCGCTGCAGATGGTGCGCAAGGGCGGAACCGTGAATCTGTTTGGCGGCTGCCCGACTGGCACCGAAGTGAAAATTGATCCCGCTGCGCTGCACTATTCGGAGATCACCATAAAGTCCACGTTCCATCACACGCCGCAGTTCATGCGCGAGGCCATGGACACGATTGCGCGCGGCGAGATTCGCTCCAGCGACTTCATCACCGGCGAAGTAACTCTGGAAGGATTGCCGAAAGTATTTCAGGACATGAAGAACAGAAACGGCGAACTGAAGACTGCTGTAATTCCCTGACGTGCTCGCAAGTCAGGGCACCATGCTGCCCACACCGGAACTGGAAATCGCGCGCAATCTGCCGCGGGCGAATTGCGCTCCTGCGGAAGCCGAGCGCTACACGCGCTGGCTGGCCACGCACCACTACGAAAATTTCAACGTTGTCTCCTGGCTGTTGCCGCGGCATCTGCACCAGCATTTCTATAATGTTTACGCGTACTGCCGCTGGTCGGATGATCTGGGCGATGAGGTAGCCGATCCGGCGCGTGCCTTGCTGTTGCTCGATGCTTGGGGGCATGAAGTACGCGAATGCTACCGTCACGGCGCGAACGTGTCCCATCCCGTTCTAATTGCTTTACGCCAAACGATCATCGCGAAACACATTCCGGTTGTTCCGTTCGTGAATCTATTGCAGGCCTTTAGGCAGGATCAAACCGTTCATCGCTACCAAACCTGGGATGATCTTTTCGACTACTGCCGATATTCGGCGAATCCGGTGGGGCATTTGGTGCTTTACCTGTGCGGATATCGCGATGCCGATCGACAGTTCCTCTCCGACTTCACCTGTACCGCTTTGCAACTGGCGAACTTCTGGCAAGACGTTTCGATCGACCTGCAAAAAAACAGAATCTACATTCCGCTCGACGCACTCGCTGAACATGGCTTGACCGAAGCAGACATCGTTGAGCGGCGCTTCGACGCGCGGTACGTGGCCTTAATGAAATCGCTGATTTCCCGATCGCGCGGATTGTTTGCGGCCGGGCTTCCACTAACTCAACGGGTGGATTCGGCATTGCGGATTGACCTGGAGCTTTTCAGCCGCGGGGGTTTGGCGATTCTCGGCGCGATTGAAAAGTCCGGCTACGACACACTCCAGGGACGTCCTTCGCTGTCGCGGGCGACCAAGCTTGCTCTCGTGGGTCGAGCGCTGGGATCGCGAGTGTTGGGTCTCGGAAGGGCGTTTCCGCCCGCAGCTACATATTACCAATCGACTCCTTCGGGCATGGAGGTCGCGATACCGGTGGAGGAGCGTACGCGGGGCGCCGAAATGTACGGGAGTGCTGAGCAGATTCGCGCCTCCTACGCCGAGTGCAATCGCATCGCGCGCGCCGCCCGCAGCAGTTTTTATCTGGCGTTCTTCGGACTGCGCAAGGAAAAACGCAACGCGCTCTGTGCGCTCTACGCTTTCATGCGCCTGATAGACGATGTATCAGACGAGCCCGGCGAGCTGGAATCCAAACGCCAGGCGCTGGCGCGTTGGCGCGGAATGCTGGACCAGGCCATCGGCGGCCACACCAGCGGCCACTCCGTGCTTCCCGCGCTTGCCGACACGATCCAGCGGTTCCAGATTCCCACGCGATATTTTCACGACTTGATTCTTGGCGCGGAAATGGATCTCACCGTCGCCACGTACGCGACGTTCGATCGTCTTTCGGAATATTGCTATCGTGTGGCGGGAACCGTGGGGCTCACGTGCCTGCACGTCTTCGGATTCAGCGATCCGAAAGCGCCCGATCTGGCCGAGCGCCTGGGGCTCGCCTTCCAGCTGACGAATATCATTCGCGACGTGGGCAGCGACTACACGATGGGGCGAATTTATTTGCCGCAGGAAGATCTCGATCGTTTCGGAATCCGCGCGGAAGAGTTGCGCGGTCCCATGACGCCCAAGCTGCAAGAGTTGCTCGCCTTTGAGGCGGAGCGCGCGTGGCAGATGTATCGGGAAGGCGCGCCGCTGGTGGGCCGCATCAATGCGGACAGCCGCGCCACGCTTTGGGCGCTGGTCCGCACCTACAGCAGTTTGCTCGCGCGCATCGAGGAGCGGGAATACGACGTATTTTCCGGGCGCATTTCGCTCTCGAGCGCGGAAAAAATCCAATATCTGCTTACGGCGGGCCTCGCGGCGCGACGGGCTGGCTGGTGGAAGGGTGATGTCCTCGCAAAGCGTTCTAGTAATCGGCGGCGGACTGGCGGGGCTGTCGTCCGCCGTCGCGCTGGCTGAAGCGGGCCTGCGGGTCCGCCTGCTGGAAAAACGTCCTCGCCTGGGCGGGCGCGCCACGTCGTACACGTTGCCCGACGGCAGCGAGGTGGACAATTGCCAGCACGTGACGCTGGGCTGTTGCACGAATTTAGCGAACTTTTATTCGCGCGTTGGCGCGGGCGAAAAGATTCGTTTCTACGATCGCCTCTATTTTGCCGACGCGCAGGGCCAGCGTTCCATCATCGAAGCAGCGCCATTGCCTCCACCGCTGCATATGGCGCCGTCATTCCTGCTGTTTCGCGCTTTGACGCTCGCCGACAAGAGCGCGATTGCGAATGCCATGCTGGCCATCGCGCGTGCCGGCGGGAACCCGCCGCGCATCGAGGGCATCTCGATGCTGGATTGGCTGCATCGCATGAAGCAGACCCCTGCTGCGATCGAAAGGTTCTGGCGCGTGGTCCTCGTCAGCGCGCTCGATGAAGAACTGGCTCGCACGGACGCCCGCTACGGGATTGAAGTGTTCTGGAAGGCGTTTCTGGGAAATAGCACCGGCTACCGCGTGGGAATCCCCACTGTCCCGCTCGCCGATCTGTACGAAGGTTGCCGCGAAGCGATTGTGCGGCAGGGCGGGGAAGTTCGCTTGCGCTGCGGAATCAGCAAGATTCACGTCGTGGGAAATTGCTTCACAGGCGCGGTGATGGACGATGGTACCGAGGTTCTCGCCGATGCTTGTGTTTCCGCGGTGCCGCACGATGCACTCTTGGATCTGGTGCCGCCGGAGTGCTCGGAAACGAACGCGCCGCTCGAGGGCTTGCGGCATCTCAAGACGTCGCCGATCACCGGCGTGCACCTGTGGTACGACCGCCAGGTGATGACCGAGCCGTTCCTGACGCTGCTGGACCACACCACGCAGTGGGTTTTCAACAAGACGTTTTTGTACAAGTCTGATGAAACGAATCATGGCACTGTGCGTCCAAGCGAAGAGCAGGCCGCCACGGCTGGGGATCAAGGGCAATATCTGCAGCTCGTGATTAGCGCCTCCTACGACCTGATCCCGCGTTCCCGGCAGGAAATCATCGAACGGTGCCGCCGCGAACTCGCCGACGTGCTACCGCTCACGCGGGAGGCGCAATTGCGCAAGGCCACGGTGATCAAAGAAGTGAACGCGACATTTTCGCCGGAACCGGGTTCGGACCGCTGGCGGCCTGCGCAGCGAATTCCGCTGCCGAATTTGTATCTCTGCGGTGATTGGACGCGCACGGGCTGGCCGGCAACGATGGAAGGCGCGGTGCGCAGCGGTTACTTGGCGGCGGAGGCTCTGCTTGCGGATCGCGGTGAGCCGCGGACTTTTCTTCAGCCGGATTTACCGTTCGAGGGTCTCTGCAAATTTTGGGCGGGCCGAAACGATGGAGTGCGCTCGTGACGAAGCTGCGCAGGCGAGAAGTCTTGTTCTCGGCGGGCACCGCGAGGGGCGGATTCATTTTCAGAAGCGATGCGCGCCGCAAGAACACGTCCGTCAGCGCTCCGCTCTTCCAGGGACTGCTGGTTCATCATTTCACTTTCGCTCCCCGCGAAGGCGAATCGCTCTACGCCGCGAGCTACTCCGAGTGGTGGGGCTCAGATATTCAGCGCAGCCGCGATGGCGGACGCAAGTGGGAGCGAACCAAAGACGGCTTGCGTTACGCCAAGGATTCCGGGCTTTCCGTAAAGTGTGTCTGGCATACTCATCCGGCGCTTCCGGACGAGCCCGAGTCGCTCGACGCCGGTGTTGATCCGGCAGGATTATTCCGCAGCGATGCCCGCCGCCTATCCTGGACGGATGTCGAGCCGCTCAACCGCCGCCAAACGCGCACCCGCCCGATCCCCGGGAAGGGCGGTCTGATCCTCCACTCGATCGTTCCAGACCCGCATAACAAAATGAAAATGCATGTTGCAATTTCCGCCGCAGGGGTGTTCTATACAGAGGATGGCGGCCGCTCTGGGCAGCCACGGAATCGCGGTACTCGCGCTGATTTTCTACCTGAGCAGCATCCCGATCTCGGCCAGTGTGTGCATAAGCTGCTCCCTGCGGCGGATGGAAAGCGCCTCTTCCAGCAAAGCCACTGCGGGGCGTATTGCAGCGATTCTTCCGCGGAGCGGTGGACAGACATCTCCAAGGGCCTCACTTCGAGATTTGGCTTTTGTATAGGCGCGTCCCGAAAGATGCCGAAACCGTATGGGTTGTGCCCATCACCAGTTCCGAGTTTCGAGTGGTCCCGGACGGAAAGTTGACGGTATTTCGTTCGCGCGATGCCGGTCGCTAATGGCAGCGTGCCGCGAAGGGTTTACCGGATCGCAACGCGCAACTTCTGGTCTTGCGCGAAGCGATGTCGGTGGATTTGGCCGACCGGGCTGGAGTCGATTTCGCGACTTTCACCGGCCGGATCTCTTACAGACGCGATGAAGGGCGCCAGCGGCAGTTGCTGGCGGACTTTCTTCCGTCGATTTACTCGGTGGAAGCTTTCGGACCGTTCGATTGAATCAGCGCGGCCGCCAGGATTTTCCGCGCTGGATTCGATGACCTTTCCACACCCGATTGTGAAATCGTCATGGGCAGAAAAGCATTCGGAGTATCATGAATTAACCCCTTAGGAGGTCCGATGGACCGGAAGTATAAGCAGAGGGGCTACAGCGACCGCGATTCCCAGGAAAAGAAAAGAGAAAGAAGTGAACGCCCCAGCGGCGAGCCGCGTCCCAAGCAGGATTCCATGGGTCCGCGCACGCCGCGCATGGTCGGTACCGTCATGAGGGCGCGTTGCTCCAGCTGCGGTGCGGTCCTGATGCCCGGATTTGATCCCAACGGCGAATGCCCTCGTTGCCATACCGAATTGCATTGCTGCAAGCAATGCGTGCACTTCGATACCGGCAAGCAGTTCGAGTGCACCCAGCCGATTCCAGAACGCATCGCCAAAAAAGACGCCAAGAACGATTGCACGTTCTTTGAATTTCGCATGACCGTGGAGAAGGACACTTCACCGGTGACCTACGCCAGCGCCACTCCGGCGGCCACAAGCCCCGGACGTCCGAACGACGCGCGCAAGGCATTCGAAGATCTCTTCAAGAAGTAACGGCTTCCAACCACGCGGTTTTGCCCGTCTCTCCGAGCACTGGGGTACCCGTCGTCATTTTCGTGCTGTGCGTGCGGCTCCCTCTATTTCGGCGGCATGGGGAATAGCGTCGGCTCGGCGGAGGGCTCATTCGCGATTGCATCCAGCTGCGGATAATGGCTGCGCAGCGTTTCCGGAACCTTCACTTTATTTCCCGTCAGCAGATGTACCAGCTGCAGCGCGTTTACAATTCCTTTCGCCTCAAAATGATTGTTGGTGACGACGAACGTGGTGCTGGCATTTTCCGCCACGTGCTCGATGCGTTTGGCCCAGGGCTCGAGCTCTTCCTCGGAATAGAGATAGTTGTAGCGCTCTGAGGGGGGCGAGGCCGGATCGTCACTGAACCAGGTATCGTAACGCCGGCCATGCAGGCGCACGTAGCCGATCGGAGACGTTACGCGCTCGCTGGGGCGGATCGAGAGGCCGATCACGGGTTGGTCAATGTTGCAGAATCCCACACCGCGCTGGTGCAGAAGTTCGTAGAACTCTTTTTTCGCCCAGGACGCATGGCGAACTTCCACCACCAGCGGGTAGATGCCAAAGTCATCGAGTACGCGATTTAAGCGCGCGAGATTTTGCGCCGTATGGTGGAATGAGAAAGGGAACTGCAGCAGCACGGCGCCCAGGCGGTTCGCGGTGCGCAAAACGTCGAACCCGGCGCGGACAATTTTCACGTCTGCAGCCGTCGCGTCGTCTTGATGTGTGAATTTCTGCCAGAGCTTCGCGGTGAACAGGAAACGTGGATTCGCGGCGACGTGCTCGAGCCACTGCGCGGCGAAATCTGGTTTCAACGGGTGGTAGAACGAAGTATTGATTTCAATTGTGTCGAAAAAATCCGCCAGGTACGCCGCTTCGTGGAATCCCGTTTTGCGCCGCGTGGGATACAGGATGCCTTTCCAGTCGGGATAGGACCAGCCGGCGGGCCCCACAAGAATGCGCGCCGTACTGCGTTCCGCGGTTTTCTGTTTCGCAATCATGGCCGCTCTAGCATTTCCGTATCGTCAAGGTTCGAGCGTATGACGCTGCCGCGGAGACTGTCAAATCCCGCGACCGGCGCGCGACACCACAGCGTGTTCCGTTACGGAACCGAGAAATGGCACACCTCGCTTCCGTGTTTCCAGGCGTTGTCTAGTTGCAACGCGCGTTGCGCAGCGCTATGCTGGATTTGCCTCGATGCTATGACTTTTTCCATCCGCAATCAGCGACACAGCAGGGTGCCCCGATGAAAATAACTTACAGTCACGTGGATCCCGAATTTCGCGTCATCATTGAACATGAAACCGAACGTCACGCAGCAACACTAAACCGCATTCTGAAGCGTTATGCTCCTGATCTGGTTGTACTGCACGGCTCGTTGGAAAAAACACCCCGCAAGACCGAATTTAATTTTTCTGTGAATCTGAATCTTCCGACCGGCACGCTGCACGCGACCGGCGTGGGAGCCGACGCCCTGGGCAGCGCCAAAGCCGCGTTTGCCGAACTCGAAGTGCAGGTGAAGAAGCATCAGGGCAAGGTGCGCAAAGATTACGTCTGGAAACGAAAACGCCCCATTGCATTGCCGACGCCGCGCGAGACACCCGCCGCAGACTGAGCGCCGTTCTCCGCAGCCGCAGGTCCGCCGCGATTCGCGCGCGCTCCATGAGTGTGGCCAACTCTGCAGACGAATCGCACCTTTCGAGAGCTTGAGTCTTCGCGAACGATGACGCGCCAGCCAGCGGCAATCGCCTTGACGCTCAAGATGCTTCCGCGCACTCCAATTCCTGCTAAGTCCGCGAATTTGTTTCCGTGTAGGATGCTTAGATGTATTTAGGGGCGTAGCTCAGTGGTAGAGCAGCGGCCTTTTAAATCGCTTCTAACCCGCACAAACCCTGGCGTTTTTCGTGGTTTCAAGAGCTTAGCCGCCCACGCTTCTCCACGGTTCCCCACAATTCCCTGCGGTTCAATACAAAAACGATGCAAGTCGTTGGCAGGGATTGTCCCGAAGGTCAGTCGGGATTTCGTTGTTCCGCTGGAAATTGCGCATGGTGCCCCTGCAAATGTGCGCTCAGGCAGCCTTAGAATTCTTGCGTTGAAGCGATTTTGAACTTGGGAATTGAGCACCGAACCGCTGTTGGTCCGGTGCCCATTTCAGTACGAATTAGCGGACGCGGACGCCGATCCGCGCTGTCAGGCGTCTCTTATCGCGGAAAGATATCAAGAGGAATGCTCAGACATGGATGCCCCCGCCAGCGGCAAGCCAGATAAAGATAAGCAGCGTGAATATCAGCCAAACGACAAGTGGGCAACATATTCCGGCGCGAAAGGCGAATCGCAGTCCCCCCATCCCCTTTGCTTCGTGCGCCATTTTTCTGATTGTGACGACGCTGCTTAATCCGAGCACCGCCGAACAGATACCGAAGGACCAAAAGAGCAACAAGCCCTCCGTGGCAAGCTGTGGGTTAGGTTGATGCATCATATCGACAAACGGCGGCGCAATGGGGCCGAAGATTATAAGGGCAGTTCCATCGATCGAGCCAGCCGACTGTTAGTTTTGACAATGTTCCACAGTGCTTTTCTCCGGCTATCGTTTGCCTGTAACAGTCTCTGTAGGAGCTTTCCTGCGAGCGCCTGGCGATGCCGCGTCCTTGATTCAAGTCGATCGCCAGAACTTGGGGCACTATGACTCTTCTATATAAAATAGTAGCTGTGGTGATGACCTTCCTTCTCGTCTTGACGACGGTTCCAGTTGACGCACGCGCACAGACCAACCCGCAGACCGCGTCCAGCCCGGCACCCCAGGGGGAGGAGTATGCACCTCTCACTCCCGAGGAACTCGACGGACTCGTCGCTCCGATTGCCCTTTATCCGGACGCTCTGGTGGCGCAAGTTCTCGGCGCTGCCACTTTTCCGTACGAAATTGTGGATGCCGCTTTCTGGCTCAAGGACAACTCGAGCCTTTCCGGCGAATCGCTCATGAATGCCGTGGATGGACAGTCCTGGGATCCTGCGGTGAAAGCTCTAACCCAGTTCCCAGCCGTGCTCAACAATATGGCGAAGAATCTCGCTTGGGCTTCAGCGCTTGGTGAAGCTTCGGCTACACAGCAACAAGACGTGATGGCTGCCGTCCAAAGGATGCGCGCAAAGGCCTACGCGGCAGGTAACTTGAAATCGAGTCCGGAAATCAAGGTTGTCCAAGAGAGTCCTCAAACGATAATCATTCAACCGGCGAATCCTCAGATCGTGTACGTGCCGACGTACAGCCCAACAGTAATTTATGGCACTCCGGTTGTGACGGCTGGATATACCTCCAGCGACGTGGCCGCTGCGGCTGTGCTCTCTTTCGGCGTCGGCATTGCAGTCGGGGCGATGATAAATGGCGGTTGTTGCGGGTGGGGCTATAGCTATTGGGGCACAAACTGGCATAGTCACACGGTAATCTATAATCGCAACGTTTACGTTGGGAATAGCTACTGGCGAGGCGGCTACTACGGTGGCGGTTACCGCCCTGGCAATCCCGGCTACCGGCCTCCCCCTCCGGGTTATCGGCCTGGCAATCCTGGCTATCCCGGGTACGGCCGTCCGCCCAATGGTTCCACTCGTCCCCCGGCTACAACTCTCCCGTCGGGACCGAATACGGGCAACCGCCCGAGCCGTCCCGGTGATTCTACGGGCGGCAGACCGGGGGCAGGGAACCCGAGTACCCGGCCGACGCCAGGAGATCGTCCAAGTGGAACTCCAACGCAGCGGCCCGCAACGACGCCGAGCACGCGGCCCAGTACAAACGAAGCTCGCGGCTATCAGCGCCCGCAGACATCGAACGCCGGTGCCGGTCAGGCGGCGCGTCCTAACGCCCTTTCTGGATCCGGTGGAGGGCGCGCACAAAGTGCTCGCGGAAACCAGAGTTTAGGTGGCGGAAATCGGGGAGGCGCATCTCGTCGCTAACCACCGACGAAGCGAATTCCAATGAGAACAGAAAACAAAGGTCCAGAACGGTTCCGTCGGCAGGATGGAGGAGCTGGGATGACAGGCCTCAGGCTTACCGAAACGAAGACGAATCCGTGGTGCATCCTTCTTCTTGCGCTCGCCGCGATCATTACGTTCCAGACGGGATGCCAGAAATCGCAGCAGGCCCAGGCACCGAGCGGACCGAAAACATTTGCTTCGCCGGACGATGCCTCGCGGTCCCTGTACGAAGCCGCGAAGGGAGGGGACAGCAATGCTCTGTTGGCGATTTTCGGCGCGGACGCGACGGAGCTGATCGTCTCGGGTGATCCAGTTCAAGATAAGGCGGCCCGCGACAAATTCGCAGCCAACTACGATGAAATGCATCGCTGGGGAATGTTGACGAACAATCGCAGGGTTCTCAGTGTCGGCGCCGAGAACTATCCGTTTCCTTACCCATTGATGAAGAACGCATCAGGGGGCTGGTATTTTGACAGCAACTCAGCGAAGCAAGAAATCCTAGCTCGCCGCATCGGCGGCAACGAGCTGGCGACCATTGAGGCGCTCAATGCGATGGCAGACGCCCAAGCGGATTACTTCAGCAACACTCACGACGGCAGCAACGTCCATCAATACGCGCAGAGGTTCGTGAGTGACCAAGGCAAACAGAATGGCCTGTACTGGAAGGCTGCAGACGATCAACCGGAAAGCCCATTAGGACCGCTGGCAGCGAATGCAAGCGCCGACGGCTATGGCGGTAGTTCGCAACAAGGGCCGCAACCGTTCCACGGATATTTTTATCGCATACTCACGCAGCAAGGCAGCCATGCGCAAGGCGGAGCCAAAAGCTATATCGTCAAGGGAAACATGACCGGAGGCTTTGCCATCCTTGCCTATCCCGCCGAGTATCGCAATTCCGGCGTGATGACCTTCATCATCGATCAGGCGGGACTGGTGCTGCAAAAGGATTTGGGCGCAGACACAGCCAATATCGCCAAGGCCATAGACGCATTCGATCCCGACGACACCTGGAACCCGGTCGAGTAGCTTTGTCCTGCGGATGAATTCTTTGTGAGCTGCGAAGCAGAGGCGTACGATTCGCCCAACGACGCGTTCCAATCTGAAATCCCGGCTAAAGCCACATCTTGGAGGAAACATGAACAATTTCAGGCACTTGCTTATATGGCTGACTGCTCTGGCTCTCCTTGAATTCGGAGCCCGAATCGCGTGGTCGCAAGACAATCCCGGAGCCTCGTCCACCGTTCAGGTGCACATGGTAATCACCGACGAGGCGCTGCGCGACGATAGCGAGGTACCGATCCTTCGGCCAGAGAACGTGCAAGTACAACAAGGGAAGACCTCGTTGAAGGTTGGCCAACTGATTCCCGCGCGTGGCGACAATGCCGCGCTGCAGCTTTTTATTTTGATCGACGACACCTGCGACACCAGCATCGGCAACAGTCTCAACGACCTTCGCGATTTCATCAACGCGCAGCCCGCGACGACGGCTGTGGGAGTCGCCTACATGTCCAACGCCAGCATCCAGATCGCGCAGAATTTCACAAACGATCATGCTGCAGTGGCCAAGGCTATCCGCCTGCCGAGAGGCAATGTGTCCGCCATGGATAGTCCGTACTTGTCGCTCATCAGCTTGGTCAAGGGTTGGCCCGAGCAGAAAGTCCGACGGGAAGTCCTGATGGTGAGCGATGGCATTGACCGCTTGCGCGGCGATCGGGAGTCCCGCACTCAATCCGTCCCTAGTGCCCGCGGCTCGTCTCGCATTACGGCACCCACCACTTCCATGTCCGCTGGTATGGCTACCATCAGTCCGGACGCGGATACCGCCAGCACGACGGCGCAGCGCTATGGCGTGATCGTTCATGGAATCTACGCAACCGGCGTCGGGCGCATGGGTCGGAATTCCTGGGAGGCCCAACTCGGTCAAGGGGGCGTGGGCAAGATCGCGGACGAAAGCGGTGGAGAATATTTCTCTCTGGGAACGCAAAACCTGGTCAGCTTTAAGCCTTATCTAGATCGCCTGCAGCGGGTGCTCGACAACCAGTATTACTTGGTATTCGGGGCCGTCCCGAAAAATAAGGCCGGTTTGCAACGAGTCAAGATTTCCACGGAAGCAGCGGGTTTCGAAATCGCGGCGGCTGACAATGTGTGGGTCCCTGCCGCGAGTGCGGAGACTGCCGCGAAGAAAAAATAGCCGGCGATTTTTTTGGGTTGGAACTCGCGAGCGATTCATGCACAACAGGATCTGACCAAGCCTCGGCGTAATCGCGCGGTCTCAACAACAAGTCCCGGTAAATGCGGCGGTCTCGATGGATGACGCAACACTAGCTCGAAGGCTATTTGCACGAGTTGCAAGGGCTAAAGTCTTGCGCGAGCGTCGATCCGAACATAGCAAATAAGTACGTAATGCATTTCAACAAAGGCGAACTACCTCGAGTCGACAGCTTCTGGTCGCTGACCATGCTGAGGAAAAGAAGCCGCGAAAGATTGTCCAGGCCAAGTGGCCCTCGCACATTCCCGAATTCGATCTCGCAATCAATACCGGGTTACGGAAGGGAAGCCAATACGGCCTGACATGGGACATGGTAGACTGGAAATCTCGGATGCTGAACATCTCACGAACGCAGAATGACGAAGCCGTGCACGTGCCGCTGAACGATGCTGCTCTGGCGGCTTGGAAAATGGTCTTCGAACGTGGTGATGGACGCGGCCGAATCTTTCGGTCGAGCAAGACGGGCGAGGCGCTCGAAAATGCGGAGCATTGGTCCGATGATGCGATTGCTGAAGCCAAACTCAAGAACTTTCATTGGCATGACCTGCGGCACACGTTTGCCAGCAGGCTGCGGATGAAAGGGGCGCCGCTAGAAGACATCGCGGATCTTCTCGGGCACAAGAGCCTGACGGTGACGAGGCGTCACGCGCATTTGGGACCGAATCGGCTGCATGAGGTGGTGTCACTTCTAAAAGCAACTGACACCACAAGTGAGCCCGAGCAAGCGGCGGTTTCACCGACTGTCGTTCAAGTATCTGTAAACTAACCACTTTAGGGGCGTAGCTCAGTGGTAGAGCAGCGGCCTTTTAAGCCGAAGGTCGTGGGTTCGATCCCCACCGCCCCTACCAACCATCCTTTTTCCCAGCAATAACTTAGCGGTTTGTCGAGGCGGCAAAAGGCGGCAATAAGAGCCTCACGGGTGGCGCCGATGGCTCCTGGTACGCACGCGTGATGGTCGCGTGGGCTGTTTGAGAGTACGCGCTGTGAGCAACGTAAGCGTTCGGTCTCTCATGTCTCCAAACTTCCCAGAACCCCGTCTGGCCAACTTGCGAGCAGCCGACCATCCCTTCGAAGGCGACTCCGTCAATTCTCAGAACGAAAAAAGCTACAAAGAGCATCCGTCAAGTCAAGTGACTGCCGAGAGTTCATCTGATTCCATCGCGAGGGTTTGCTACCGGGCCATTCGTGACCGAGATGATCTAAAGACAATCCGCGAACATGCACATCTTCATCGCAACCACTCCAGTCAGTCCGCTGTCCCCACGGAGTCGTTGTTGTATTGAACGATCCCTCCGTTGCGGTTTGATTTGGGGTTGACAGGCGCCGTTCTTCCCTGCTGTTATCGTCGGGGAACCGTGGCACGCACAATTGTTTGTCTTTCTAATAATCCGGCATTCGTAACGGAGGGCTCGTGAAGCCGAAATTGCTCCTGTGTTCGTCTTGTGCTCTGCTTTTCTTCTCCATGTCGTCAAATGCGCAGCAGGACCGGAACGCGCGGCTGTGGCTGACCACACCCGACCGGACTGCGCTGGTAGCGCTGCAGCCCGGCGCGCTGCACTTTTCGTCGGAAGCGGGCCCGTCGCCGGTTCTCACAGTCGATGATGCGCAGCACTTCCAGTCAATCGATGGCTTTGGCTTTGCGCTGACTGGAGGAAGCGCGCAGCTGCTAATGCGCATGGGCGCTGCGCAACGGGCTGCCCTGCTGGAGGAATTGTTTACGACCGGTGGCGCCGGGATCGGAGTGAGCTATCTGCGAGTGAGCATCGGCTCTTCCGATATGAATGAGCGCGTATATTCCTACGATGACTTGCCGCAGGGCGAGACCGATGTAGACATGGCGAAATTCGACCTGGGGCCGGACCGCGCGGATGTCATTCCGGTGCTGAAGGAGATTTTGGCAATTCAGCCGGGGATCAAGATTCTGGGATCACCGTGGTCCGCTCCGGCGTGGATGAAGACGAATGATGACGTGAGGGGCGGCGAGCTCAAGCCCGAATATTACGCTGCGTTCGCCAAGTATCTTGTCAAGTACATCGAGGCGATACGCGCGGAGGGCATCACGATTGACGCGATCACGGTGGAGAATGAACCGCTGAATCCAAAGAACACGCCGAGCATGGTGGTGTTCGCCAAGGAGGAGGATACGATCATTGCACGTGATCTGGGTCCTGCATTTCAAAAGGCGGGAATCCGGACGAAGATTCTACTCTATGATCATAACCCGGATGTTTTGTCCTACCCCCTCTCGATTCTCGGTGATCCTGGCGCAAGCAAGTCTGTGGACGGAACGGCATTTCACCTTTACGGCGGCGACGCAAGTTTGCTGACACAGGTGCATGATGCGTATCCGAACAAGAACCTCTATCTAACCGAGCAATCGGTGACCGAGCGTCGCTCTGGAGCGCCCCTTGGAATTGCTGAACCGGTGCGCCGCGTGATGATTGGCGCGACGCGGAATTGGTGCCGCAATGTGCTGCTGTGGAATTTGGCTGCCGATCCGCAGAATGGTCCGCATACCGACAATGGGGGATGCACCGGATGCTCAGGGGGCATTACCCTGAACGGCGATTCTGTGACTAGGAATGTTGCTTATTACGTGCTCGAGCATTTCTCGCAGTTTGTACCTCCGGGATCAGTGCGAGTGGCGTCGAGTGAGATGGAGCAGTTGGCCAGCGTCGCCTTTCTCACTCCTCAGCACAAGATGGTGCTGGTGGTTTCGAACACGGGGAATTTCGAAAAGTCCTTCGCGGTGAAGTACCAAGATAAATTCTTCCAAACCACGTTACCGCCCGAGTCCGTAGGAACCTACGTCTGGTAGGCGCGCACTCCCGCTCGTTAAGCAGTTCGCGCTGGATTGGACATCCTGGGTTTGTCGTCGGCCACTCGCGGGCAAACGAGACGCCCCCGGTTACTAAGGGAAAGTCGGCTCGTGGGGGCAGTTGTTGCTGTGTAACGGGCAAACCGAAAGTCATTCTGGGGCAGAAGTCCGCTTCTGGGAAATCAGAGTATCGTTCGGGGATCGGAGATTGTGGGCGCATCACGAGGGCTCGGAATTTAATACTTAACCCGAATCCGGGGCCTTTTAAGCCATTCCTAGTCTTTAGACTCGGCGTGTCTCAACACGTCAAGTCACGCCATTTCCGTCACATGCGAAAATCGCGAGCAGGCACGATGTGCCTGGGATTGTCCCTGCCAACTGACACCAGAATACTTCCCAAATCGGAGTGTAGAACTTCAAACGCTGGTTTCTATGACGCACGTGTTGTTTTACTTTTGGCGCTTCGAACTCAGGTTCGAGTCCCACACATTTCCGCCACGCACTTGTTTTTCAATGACTTGCACGCCGTTTTGCTTACCGATTGGCGCGTTCGTACTCATTGCCTGCATTGCGTCGCGCCGGATTGGGGATTGCTTGCGTGTAAATCCGCAAGGTAGTCGCGACGTCGCTTTGCCGCATTTGCTTTTCCAGCACGGGTCGTGGCACGCTGCGCCACCCGCCACCCGCCACCCCCATCCGCTAAATCTGTACGTATCAAATCTTGTACCGCGGAACGGTTGACGGAACGCGTCCGTGGGCGTAGGTTTGCGTGCAAAATGTTTGCGACATCACTCGCCGAATTTCCCGTCTATCTGCATGTAGGACCGTGGAGACTGCACCCGCACGTCGTCTTTGAAGCGTTGGCTTACGCAGTCGCGTTTCGCGTTTATTTGTGGATTCGGAAACGGAACGGCGACGTACTGCCAGGCGTGAATCGCTGGTCGGTGATTGCGGCTGCGGCAATGGGCGCTGTTGCAGGCAGCCGGATGTTGTATTGGTTTGAAGATCCTCGAGTCACGTTGGCGAACTGGAACAATCCGAGTTTCTTGTTCGGCGGCAAAACGATTGTTGGCGCATTGATTGGCGGTTTATTCGCGGTGGAATTTGTTAAAAGGCAATTGGGAATCACGCAACGGACGGGTGATTTGTTCGCGATTTCGCTCTGCGTGGGCATCGCTATCGGCCGGATAGGATGTTTTCTGACGGGTCTGGAAGATCACACGTCCGGCACGCCGACGTCCTTGCCCTGGGGCGTGAATTTTGGCGACGGGATAGCGCGCCATCCTACTCAGCTATACGAGATCTTCTTTGCTGTCGCTCTCGGAGTTTTCCTGTGGCGGTGCATGAACTCTCCGCACGTTGAAGGTGATATTTTTAAGCGATTCATGGTTGCCTACTTCGCGTTTCGCCTTGCTTGCGATTTCCTCAAGCCGGACGTTGCCGTATTTCTCGGGCTGTCGTCAATTCAGTGGGCCTGCGTGATTATGCTCTGTTATTACGCCCCAGACATGGTGCGATGGGTGCGACGGGATGCAGCGCTGACCCCGAGTCCCGACACACCCATCGAAATTCCGTCAAACGTGGAGACCGGCCGATGAATACGCCCTTCAGCCCTATGACTCCGGAGCGAGACATTCCGCCAACGAGGTCAAAGTGGCGGCCGATCGGAATTACGATCGCCTCGGCGGTGCTGCTGGGAATCGGATCTTGTTTCGGAGTGCTGAGCTCCGGCGGCACTTGGGTTGGCTATGCGCTTCTAATCCTCTTCTTCCTTTGTGTGGCTGTTTTTGTTGGAGGGCTCATCTGGGCGTTTGCCACGTGGGCTCAGAAGTTCGGGCGCGGAGAATAGCGTTATGGGCGAGCGCGTAAGGCCTTATATGTTTTATGACATAGCGGTAACGATCTGTTCCGTTTGCTTCCGAAAGTTAGAAGGGAAGCTCGTCTTTGAGAACGACAATGTTTTTCTTTTGAAGCGATGTCCGGAACACGGAGCGGAACGTGTGTTGATCGCAGATGACGTTGATTACTATCGCCGGTGCCGCGAGGTTTTCATCAAGCGCCCGGAAATGCCGCTGGTCTATAACACTCCGGTCAAATGGGGTTGCCCTTATGATTGCGGGCTTTGCACGGACCACGAGCAACATTCGTGCCTATCACTGATCGAGGTTACGGACGCTTGCAATCTTCGCTGCCCCGTATGTTACGCGAATAGTGGCCCGGAACGGCTGCAGCACCGGCCGCTCGCGCTCATCGAGAAGATGTTCGACGCCGTGGTTCGGAATGAAGGCCAGCCGGACGTGGTGCAGATTTCCGGCGGCGAGCCTACGTTGCACTCAGATTTTTTCGGAATCCTCGAACTCGCAAAAGCTCGCCCGATCCAGCACCTCATGATTAATACCAACGGGGTGCGCATCGCTCAGGATGAGGACTTTGTGCGACACCTCTCCGAAGCGACGCCGCACGTCGAAATTTACCTGCAATTTGATTCCTTCGGGCGGGAGGCCCTCTTGGATCTGCGCGGAGCGGATTTGCGCGGCGTGCGGGAACGGGCGCTGGAGCGCCTGAACAGATTCAACATTTCGACGACTCTGGTAGTTACGCTGAGAAAAGGGCTAAATGACGGAGAAATCGGCCAGGTGATTGATTTTGCGCTGACTCAGCCTTGCGTGCGCGGAGTGACGTTACAACCGATTCAAGACGCGGGCCGGCTGGAAAGATTCGATCCCGCCAAAGACCGTCTGACGCTGACCGAAGTTCGGCGCAGAATCCTCGAACAGACAAACGTCTTCCGACCGGAGGACATAATCCCAGTCCCATGCCACCCCGATTCGCTGGCCATGGCATACGCCTTGAAAATCGATGGCAAGGTCGTTCCGCTTACCAGCCTCATTGACTCCGATGTGTTGATAAACGGCGCGCGCAACACGATTGTCTACGAATCGGATACTGCGATTCGCGACTGCCTGTTCAAGCTGTTCGCGACGAATCATTCGCCGGAATCCGGCGCGACATCGCTCCGCGATTTACTGTGCTGCCTTCCTCGTGTGCAGGCTCCGGATCAGCTCGGTTATCAGAACATTTTTCGAGTGCTTATCGTTCAGTTCTTGGATGCTCACGCGTTCGACGTCCGGTCCATAAAGAAAACGTGCATTCACATCGTGCATCCTGACGGCCGGCTCATCCCCTTCGATACCTATAATCTGTTTTATCGCGACGACCTCGAGAAAACTCGCCTCGGCCCATTACGCGCCCTAGCTGCACCGTTTTGAGCGCGAGTTCTCTCGAACATGGCATGCCGGTAGGACGGGTTCTCAGTGACCTTTTTTCGCGACATCTCCAGCAATTCCGATACGGGGATTGTCGTTCGTCCCTTCAGGTCGGCCTCGGTAATAAGTAGCGCGCCGTTGTAGTTGCAACCCCCCCCCGCGTCGAGGAACGCTTGGAGGGCAGCGACGTCTGACGGCGTGGAGTGCCTCGCTGCTAGATACATTTCCCCATGGCGGAGAGATTAAAGACCGATGGAATCACTTACTAGGTCCTCTTGCCGTGATTCTTGCAGGCGGCAGACTGCCGTGAATGCTGTGGAATGGAAGAGCCCTCCGACTATTTGCCCGTACGCTTCTGCGAACCCGCTGTTCGTTCTGGTTCGCTAATTCGCAATAGTGTTGTATCCTGCGACGGCTATGCGGTTTCGTTCAACAACTTTGTTGATTATTACCTCGCACGAACGATAGCACTGTGCAAAACAACGGGAACCCGATCGAGTCTCCTGACGAACCCAGGAGCGAGCCGTCCTCCACGGCTCTGGTCGAAATTGACAACGTGACGAAGTCCTTCGGCTCTAAAGTCGCGCTGACGAACATCTCCTTTTCTGTGCCGTCCGGACAAATCTGCGGCTTACTCGGTCCCAACGGCGCCGGGAAAACTACTCTGTTTCGGCTTCTGATGGGAATTCTTAAGCCGACAGGAGGAAAACTGCTCATCGATGGCCGGGACGCGTTTGAAGAACGCGTGGAAGTGAAACGCCTCATCGGTTTTCTTCCCGACGAACCGGTATTTTATTCTTATTTATCCGCCCGAGA
>Ga0210394_10002309_pt1 | contig 26439 bp, 23 predicted proteins | sample IncBWC12MmetaG_FD_160121 | JGI IMG/M metagenome (GOLD analysis project Ga0210394, IMG submission 160121) | Forest soil microbial communities from Barre Woods Harvard Forest LTER site, Petersham, Massachusetts, United States - Inc-BW-C-12-M | ecosystem: Environmental > Terrestrial > Soil >...
GAATTGTCGCATATGCTACCCGCCTGTCTGTATCGGGTGCCTCAAGGACGTGAATTTGCAGGTCGACCTCGCGACGGGGCTGATGCGCGGAGCGAAACAAATCGCTTCGCCGAACTACGACGCACGACCCGCGGGGGTCGAGGCGGACCTGATCGTCATTCATGGCATCAGCCTGCCGCCGGGAGAATTCGGCGGCCCTTGGATCGAGCGCCTGTTCACCAATGCTTTGCCCGCGGAAATTCACCCCTATTTCGCCGAAGTGGCGCCGTTGCGCGTGTCCTCGCATTTGGTCGTGCAGCGCGACGGTGCGCTGACGCAATACGTGAGTTTCGCGGATCGTGCCTGGCATGCCGGCCAGTCGAATTATCAAGGCCGCGCGGCCTGCAACGATTTCTCGGTGGGCGTGGAGCTCGAGGGAACCGATACGCTGCCGTACGAGGCGACGCAGTACGAGGCCCTCGCCGCGGTGGTGGCGGCGCTGTGCGCCGCCTATCCTCGTCTGTCTGCGGACCGCCTGGTGGGACATAGCGACATTGCGCCCGGCCGCAAGACCGACCCCGGCCCCGCCTTCGACTGGCCGCGCGCCCGGCGCCTGATCGGCGCCGCTTGCGGACAGGCCCCGCCCCGGCGCTAGCTGCCACACGCTGCCGGCCCCAGACGTGAACTTGGTCACGCTTTCCGCGGCATATATGCTAAGGCTGTAGCCACAGATTTCCCCGGCCAGGCCGACACTTTGTGGGTGCTTTGAAACCATGCTAGGTGGCCGGGAGGGCTTTTGATTCGTTGGTTCGCGGACCTTCCCATCGAGCGCAAGTTGCGCGTGGTCATCTTGGTCCCCGCCATCGCCGTTTTCGCCGTGGCGATGGTCGTGCACGTCGCGATGAATCTGATGCATTTGCGCGACGACTTGCTGTGGAGCGCGTCGCGCGTGGCGCGAGTCACCGGTGCGAGCACGATCGACGCGCTGCGGCACGGCGATGACAAGGCGGCGCTCAAGGCCGTGGACGGCCTGCGCGAAGAGTGGCTGGTGAGCGATGCCGATATCCTGGCGGCGAACGGCCGCAGGATCGCCACCTACCGGCGCGGTAAAAGCGACGCGCAACTCGAGTCGACGGCCGGGCAAAACGCCTCGGCCATTTCGCCTTCGATGCCGGTCGTCGATCCCCAGCATCCGCAGTTGTACCTGCGGGGCACGCAATTCCACATCATTGCGGCCGTCGTGCGCAACGGCGATGTCATGGGGTACATCGACATTCTCGTGCCGTTCGAGGTGGTCTATCCGGAGTGGCCCGCCTACCTCCTGATCACGCTCGCGGCGATCGTTGCCGCCGTGCTGTCGGCGAACTGGCTCGCCGCGCGCCTGCAGCAGCAAATCTCCGGACCCATCGTGAACTTGGCGCAGACCATGCAGCGGGTGTCCTTGGAACAGGACTACAGCCTGCGAGTCGAGCGAAATTCCGAAGATGAGGTTGGTTCGCTCATCGACGGCTTCAATCAAATGCTGGCGCAGATTCGCCATCGCGACTCGCGCCTGGAGAAGTACCGCCAGTTCCTCGAGCAGCAGGTCGAGGAGCGCACGATCAATCTGGGCAACGCCAATCTCGAGCTGAAACTCGCGATCGCGGAGGCCAATCGCGCCAAGGAAGCGGCCGAGCGCGCCAGCAGCGCCAAGAGCGAGTTTCTGGCGCGCATGAGCCACGAGATCCGTACGCCGATGAATGGCGTCATGGGCATGTCGGAACTGCTGCAGTCGACCGAACTCACGCCGCGGCAGCGCCACCTCTCGGAAACCATTTCGCATTCGGCCGAAGCGCTGCTGCAGATCATCAATGACATCCTGGATTTCTCGAAGGTCGAAGCCGGGAAACTCGAGCTCGAGCGCGTCGAATTCGGCTTGCGCGAAGCCGTCGAAGAAACCATCGAGATCTTCGCCGGCCGAGCCCATGCGAAGCGCCTGGAGCTGGCCTGTGCCATCGATCTCGACGTCCCCGGCACCGTGTGGGGCGATCCGATGCGGCTGCGCCAGATCCTGATCAATTTCGTCGGCAACGCCATCAAGTTCACGGACTCCGGCGAGGTTATCGTGCGGGTACGGACAGCCGGCACGGATGGCTTGCTGCGATTCGAGGTCATCGACACGGGCATCGGCATATCCGAGGAAGTCCAGGGCCGCATATTCAATTCCTTCAGCCAGGCGGACTCGTTCACGACGCGAAAATATGGCGGCACCGGCTTGGGCCTGGCCATCTGTACGCAGCTCACCGCCTTGATGGGCGGCAAAATCGGCGTCCACAGCGCGCTCGGCCGCGGCGCGACATTTTGGTTCGAGGTGCGGCTGGCGCCCGCCGAATCGACCCCGACCCTGACTCGCCTGCAGCGGCTGAATCTCGCCGGCCTGCGCGCTCTCATCGTGGACGACAACGCCAGCAATCGCGAAATATTGCAGCAACATCTGCTGTCATGCGGCGTCGAGGTTACCACTGCGGGAACCAGCGCCGCGGCGCTGGCCGCGCTCAACGCCGGCGACGGGCCCACCTTCGATCTCGCCTTGGTGGACGACCAAATGCCCGGCGAAGACGGCTTTGCCCTGGCGAAATTCATCCGTCAGGACCCTCGCTGGTCGGCGATGCGCCTGGTTTTGCTGACCACGCGCGACGATCACGACAGCGGCGAAAGCGCGCGCCTGTTCGCGGCCGTCCTCGCCAAACCGCTGCGCCGCTCGCAACTCTTCGCCTGCCTCGCGCGGGTCATGAGCGGCCAGCCGGGAACCGCGCCGGAGGCGCTACCGGGAGCGCCACCGGGAGCAGCGCCCGCCGCGCCTCCCCCGGCCGCGCGCGGAGCCGCACCCAGAATTCTTCTGGTCGAGGACAATCCCGTCAATCGTGAGGTGGCTGTCGCCATGCTCGAGAATTTGGGCTGCGCCACCGAGGCGGCGGAGAACGGCTGGCTGGCCATCGAAGCGATGACGGCGACGACGTACGACGCGGTCTTGATGGATTGCCAAATGCCCATCATGGACGGATTGACTGCGGCCGGCGAGATTAGGCGGCGCGAACACACGTCGGGAGCCGCCCGCGTGCCCATCATTGCGCTCACGGCGAACGCCATGGAAGGCGAGCGCGAACGATGTCTCGCCGCCGGAATGGACGACTTCCTGAGCAAACCCTTTACCCAGCGGCAATTGGCGACGCTGCTGAGACGATGGCTCGCGCTGCGCGTGCTGCCGGAGTCGGAGCGGCGCGATCTGTCGCGAGTGCCGCTGATTGATTCCGGCGTGCTGCGCAACATCGCCGCGCTCGCCAAACCGACGCTCCTCAATTCAATGATCGACTTGTACCTGCAGCATTCGCCGGGTTTGATCGCGGCCATCGAAACTGCGGCGGCGAATATGCAGGCGGACGCGCTCACGCAGGCGGTGCACACGCTCAAATCCAGCACCTCGAATTTGGGGGGCACGCGCCTGGCGATGGTGGCAAAGGAATGCGAGAACCTGGTGCGCGGCGGCGCGATCACCCAGGTCGCGCCGATCGTGGCGAAAATTCGCCGCGAATATCTGGATTTTTGCGGCGCCCTGGCGCGCGAACGGTCACCCAATGCCGCGTAATGGTTACGCGAAGACTCAAAAGGAAGCGATGAACACACTCGACAATCAAGCCAACGGCCCCGCCACGGTGCTGGTCGTGGACGACGATGCCGGTGCCAGACTGCTGGTCGGAACCGCCTTGGAGATGGCGGGCTTTCGCGTCATCGCAGCAGCCGATGGAGCCAGCGCGCTCGGTCAATTCCGCGAGCAGCCCGCCGATTGCGTGGTGCTCGATGTCGTCATGCCGGGCATGAACGGCTTCGATGTCTGCAGCGCGCTGCGCGCATTGCCCGAGAGCCGCCATGTGCCGATTTTGATGCAGACCAGCCTCGACGATATGGAGTCGGTCAATCGCGCCTACAACGCGGGGGCCACGGATTTCTCGTCCAAGGGCATCAATCCGATGCTGCTGGCGCAACGCGTCAAATTCTTGGTCCGCGCCAAACAGACTCAAGATCAACTGCGCGAGAGCGAGGCGCGCGTTCGCTACCTCGCCTACTATGACCCGCTCACCGCTCTGCCGAACCGTCAACGCCTGTTGCAGATATTGGAAGAGCAGGTGGAGTGGGCTTTGCCGCGGCAGCGCGGGCTCGCGGTGTTGATGCTCGATGTGGACAACTTCTCCCGCATCAACGACACGCAAGGGCAGGCGGTGGGCGACGTCCTGTTGAAGGAAGTCGCGCATCGGCTGCAAAATTGTCTGCGCGATTCGCAGCGCCCGGTGGATCGTGCGGACGATTCCGCCGAGAAGATAGATATCACCGACTGGGTGGCGCGCACCGGCGGCGACGAATTCGCGTTGGCGCTCCCCGGCATCTCCACGGCCGAGGCGGCCCAAGCCGTGGCGCAGCGCGTGCAGCTGGCATTGGCCCGGCCCTTCGTCTTCGCGCAGGCTGAGATCCCGCTGTCGGCGACAATGGGCATCAGTTTGTTCCCGGGCGACGCGGCGACTGCCGGTGCCCTCATCAAGAATGCCGACGCGGCCATGCATCACGGCAAGAAGACGGGGCATGGAGGACTCGAATTCTTCAACAAGTCCATCAGCACGCGTGCGGCCAGGCATCTGTCCATGGAAGCCGATTTGCGCAAGGCGGTGGAGCGGGGCGAATTTACCTTGAATTATCAGCCGCGCCTGGCACTCAAGGATTTGCGGGTCGAAGCGGTCGAGGCGCTGCTGCGGTGGCAGCACCCGCAGCGCGGCTTCGTCGCACCCGACGAGTTCATTCCGCTCGCCGAACAAACCGGCTTGATCGTCGAAATCGGCGACTGGGTGCTGCGCGAGGCCTGTGCGCAAGCGCGCCGCTGGCGCGACGCCGGCGGTCCGGGGTGGCAAGTCGCGGTGAACGTGTCCGGCGTGCAATTTCGCGACGGCAGCTTGGTGTCGCGCGTCGCGCACGCGGTGGATGCCGCGGGGATCGATTCGCGCATGATCGAACTGGAATTCACCGAGGGCGCCTTGATCGAATATTCGGCCGCGGTGAACAAGGCGGTCAAATCGCTCAAGGAGCTTGGCGTGGCCACGGCGCTGGACGACTTCGGCACCGGCTACAGTTCGCTGTCGTATCTGCGGCACTTTCCGATCGACACGCTCAAGATCGACCGGGTATTCGTGCGCGACATCGCTTCGAAGAACGGCGGCAATGCGCCGCTGGTCGACGCCATCATCGCCATGGCGAAAAGCTTGGGGTTGGCGACGGTGGCCGAGGGCGTCGAAACCGAAGCACAGTGGCAGTACCTGAAAACCCGGGACGCCAATCAGGTGCAGGGCTTTTTGTTCTGCCGGCCGCTGGCGATTGCCGCCTTGGAGAGCTGGCACGCCGATTGGATGCACGCCAATGAGCTAAAATCGGCAGGCTTCGCCTAGGAATACTTGAGTTAGGCTCCGGCCTTCGTCACTTTCGCGTGCGCCGCCAGATCACCTCAGTGCCGTGCTCGTGGCGCGCCAGCACGCGCGCCAGCACGAACAAGAGATCGGACAAGCGATTCAGATATTTGAGGGCCTCGGGCGATACGCTTTCGGTTCGCGCCAGCGACCAGCAGCGGCGCTCGGCGCGCCGGCAAACGGCTCGGGCGACATGGCAGGCGGCCGCCGCCGGGCCGCCGCCGGGCAGGATGAACTCCTTCAAGGGCGGCAAGGCCTCGTTGAATTCGTCCAACACCGTCTCGAGCCGATCGACATGCGAAGCCTCGATCATGCGATGCCCGGGAATACACAATTCACCTCCCAGATCGAACAGGTCGTGCTGGACTTCCGTGAGGCAGCCGGCGATGCCCGGCGGCAGTGCGGCGACGCTCAAAATCACGCCGATCGCGCTGTTGGCCTCGTCGACGGTGCCGTAGGCCTCGACCCGCAGATTCTCTTTCGGCACCCGCGATCCGTCGCCGAGGCCGGTGCTGCCGTCATCGCCGGTACGCGTATATATCTTGCTAAGTCGGTTGCCCATCGCTCGAATTCTCCTGGCCCGGGTGGGACGTTAGCATAAGGTTTGGTATGGTGGCGCCGATGAATATTTCACCCGAACTCAAGGCGGCCCTCGACGCGGCGGAGCAGGCCGCCGGCATCGCGCGCGCATTGTTCCAACGCAATATCGAAGTACGCATCAAGGCCGATAAGTCGCCCGTGACGGAAGCCGACGTGCGCTGCGAAATCGCGATTCGCGAGATTCTCGAGGCACGCTTTCCCGCCCACGGATTTTTCGGCGAGGAAACCGGAGCGCGCGGCGCAGATGCCGAGAGTCTGTGGCTGGTGGATCCCATCGACGGCACCAAGGCGTTCGTGCGCGAATACCCGATGTTCTCCACGCAGATCGCGCTGATGCGGCGCGGCGAGATCGTGCTCGGCGTGTCGAGCGCGCCGGTGTACGGCGAACTGTGCTTTGCCGAACGCGGTTGCGGCGCGTATTTGAACGGCAAACCCATCGCCGTCAGCCAGATCGCGACGCTCGAGGCAGCGGCGTTGTCCTCCGGCAACATGAAATCCCTGGCGAGCGGCGGGCAGTGGGCCCGCTACGGCGCGCTCGTCGCGCGAGTCGGCCGCATTCGCGGCTACGGCGATTTTCTGCATTATCACTTGCTGGCGAGCGGCAAGATCGATGCGGTGATCGAAACCGATGTCAATATTCTGGATATCGCGGCATGTGCGGCGATCGTCAGCGAGGCGGGCGGCCGCTTCACGGACCTCCGCGGCGCGCCGCTCACCCTGCAATCCACCTCGGTGCTCGCGACCAACGGACGCCTGCATGCCCCGGTCCTGGCGGCGTTGAGCTAGGCCCCTCGAGGCCGCCTCCTCAAGCTTGGAAGAACACCCGCCGTTCGCCGATCTGCGCGGCCTCGAAGCGCGTGTCGAACAGCGCCGACAAATGCTGCGGGGTGAGAATATTCGCGACGTTGCCGCAATGCCAATCGCCGTCCTTGCCGATCAGCAGGGCGGCGTCGGCAAATCGCGCCGCGAGATTCGGATCGTGCAGCGTGACGATGACGGCCGCGCCGCGGTCCGCGCGTTCGCGCAGCAGCTGCAGCGCCTCGAGTTGGTGATTCGGATCGAGCTGGTTGGTCGGCTCATCCAACAAAAAGAGGTGCGGTGTTTGCGCGAGGACCGCCGCCAGCGCGGCGCGCCGCCGCTCACCGCCCGACAGGGTGAGCACGTCGCGTTCCTCGTAACCGGCAAGCCCCACGGCGGCGAGCGCATCCGACGCGATGGCGAGGTCGCGGGCCGACTCCCACTGCCACCGCGCGATATGCGGATGCCGGCCCAGCAGCACGGTTTCAATGACGCTCGCAGGGAATGGATCCTCGACATTTTGCGGCAAAAGCGCCAATTCGCGCGCGAGCGCACGGCGCGGCCACTGCGCGAGCGGCAACCCCGAGATCAACACCTCGCCCACCCTGGGCGGGCGCAGGCCGGCAAAGGTATGCAGCGAGAGACTCTTGCCGGAACCGTTCGGGCCGAGAACCGCCAGGATCGAACCGCGGCGCACTTGCAGATCGAGCCCGCGCACCAGGGTGCGCGACCCGACGCAAACATCGACGCCGCGGCACTCGAGCAGCACCGCGGCGTTTTCCGCCGCGGCCTCAGCGTGCATGCTGAGGCCAGCGAATTTCGAGCGCAGTGCTCGGGCCAATGACCACTTCGTCCAGGCTGTCCACTTGTTCCCAGTGATCGGGCGCAAGCATGCGCCGTCCCGCCATCAACTCCGCCGTCAATTGCGGATAGAGGGGCCGCTGCGCGGGATCGCCGTAGCCGTCGGGGAAGCGCGGCGCGTCATCGGCGAGGTTGTACTTGTCAGTGGCGCCCACCGTGTGCAGCAATTCGTGGGCGATCACCACATCGTTCGCACCGTTCATCGTCGGTGCCGCAAATGCATAGACTACGCCGATGAGCCCCTTCGTCAGGCCCAGAGAATGCGGTACGCTCCGCGTCAGCGCCGGGTCGTGATAGAGAACGAACATGCGAATATCCTCGGGATCATGCGCATGTCCGCTGACTCGCCACGCCCAGGATCTCAGCCGCAGACTCCACAGTGCCGTCGCCAGAAGTCCGGCGTCCGCGGGCCGCGACGGCGGGCGATCGTGCAATTCCGCCCTGAGCCTCGTTCTGATCGGCTCGCCGGTGTCCAAATGATAGCGCGCGGCCTCGCGCGCGAAAAAACGATCGATCGGTTTGAAACGCTCGATGTCGAGAGTTGCCAGATACTCTCGCGTCGCCGGACTGTCGTCCGCTGCGATCGGGTAGATCGCAACGTACAGTGGCTCATGCCAGCGCGTGCTGCGGTAACGATCCTGCCAGGTCGTCACCGCAACCACCAGCAACACCAGCAGCAATATCAAGATGCGCAGCATCTTGAAGCCGCCGCTGCGCGGCTGCGCATCGCGAGGGCGAGCCGCGCGCGCTGGTGGGGCGCCGCGGGCGGGTGGGACGCCGCGGGAGGGTGGAGCGCCGCGGGCGGGTGGGGTGGGCGGAGCCCCGGTCGGCGTCACTCGGTGGACTCGACATGGAACTCAGCGACTTCACCATCGGTCGCAGCATAGGACACCAGCATGGGTCGGCAGCACACGGGGCAATCTTCGATATAGGACTGCTCGGGTACCGAGAGATCGAGGGTCAAGTTGATGGTTTCCCAGCAGTGCGGACAGGTGGCGTCCTGGCCTTGGAGACGGTTCATTGTGCGGTTGATCACATTATGGCGATTGGACCTAATAATACCCCCTGAACGCGGCGTTTCGGGGTAGGGACCGTTATACTGGAAGACTGGCTGGGGCACAGTTTCGAGGAATCATGGAGCCAACCGATACTTCAAAATCCGACTATTTCCATAAGGTTGTAGATTGCCAATGGGCCTGTCCGGCACACACGGATGTCCCCGAATACATCCGGCTGATCGCCCAGGGCGAGTTCACCGCCGCCTACATGGTGAATCGAGAATCAAATGTATTTCCGGGCATTTTGGGGCGAGTCTGCGATAGACCCTGCGAACCCGCCTGCCGCCGCGGACGAATCGAGGCCAAACCGGTTGCCATCTGCCGCTTGAAACGCGTCGCCTCGGATCATCGTGACGACATCACCGCGCTGCTGCCCAAGGCGCCGCGCCAGAAGAACGGCAAGCGCATTGCCTGCATCGGCGCAGGACCTGCGTCGCTGACCGTTGCCAACGACCTGCTGCCGATGGGCTACGAGGTCACGATATTTGAACAATACGCCGTGCCGGGCGGGTTGATGCGCACCAATATCCCGGCATTCCGCCTGCCGGCCAAGGTGCTGGACGAAGAAATCGGCTACATCGTCGACATGGGTGCGGATCTGCGCCTGAATACCCCGGTCAAGAGCTTGCGCCGGCTGCTCGAAGCGGAAGAATTCGATGCCGTCTTCGTGGGCTCGGGAGCGCCCAAGGGCAAGGAGCTCGAACTGCCCGGCCGCCATGAGACCGATCGCGTGCATATCGGCATCACCTGGCTCGAATCGGTCGCCTTCGCCCATGTTGACCGCATCGGCGAGCGAGTCTTGATCATCGGCGTCGGCAATACGGCGATGGACTGCTGCCGCAGCTCCCTGCGCCTCGGTGCCAAGCAGGTGAAGGTCATGGCGCGCAAGCCGCGCGAGTTCTTCAAGGCGTCCGAATGGGAGCTCGAAGACGCCGAAGGCGAGAACGTCGCCATCGTGGTCAACCACGCGCCCAAGTCCTTCGTTACCGAGGGCGGGCGGCTGCTCGGCATGATGTTCGAGAAACTCGAATACGACGTCGAGCACGGCGAGATCACCGCAACGCGCAGCCTCGGCGAGATCTTTTTCCCATGCGACGACGTGATTCTCGCCATCGGTCAGGAAAACGCCTTTCCGTGGATCGAGGCAGGTATCGGCATCGAGCTCGATAAGTGGAATGTTCCCAAGGTCGACAAGATCACGTATCAATCCACGCTTCCGCAGGTGTTCTTCGGCGGCGATGCGGCATTCGGGCCGAAGAACATCATTTGGTCGGTGGAACACGGTCATCAGGCCGCCATTTCGATTCATAAGTTCTGCCATGACGAGCCCGTCAAGGAGCGCATGCCGCGCGGCGTGAGCTTGTCCAGCCGCAAGATGGGCATGCACGAATGGGCCTACAAAAACGAGTACAACGGCGTGGCGCGGCGCCTCGTGCCGCACGTCGGACTGATCGAGCGCTTCAAGAAGATCAACATCGAAGTCGAGCTCGGATTTACCGCCGAAGAGGCGGCCCTCGAGGTGCAGCGCTGCTTGAATTGCGACGTGCAGACGGTATTCGCGGCGAAGCTCTGCATCGAATGCGACGCCTGCATCGATATCTGTCCGGTCGACTGCCTCACCATCACGCAGAACGGGACGGAGGCTGAGCTCCGCACCCACTTGACGGCGCCGGCCGCCAATCGATCCCAGGGACTGTATGTCTCGGCGCCGCTGCCGCAAACGGGGCGCGTCATGGTGAAGGACGAGGACGTCTGCGTGCACTGCGGCTTGTGCGCGGAGCGCTGCCCCACCGCCGCCTGGGACATGCAAAAGTCGACCATCCACATTCCGCGCGCGATCGATGAGGAGGTTTCAGCATGCCCGGCGTGACTGCCAATGCCAATCGCGTGAACGATTTCGTGGTGAAATTCGCCAACGTCAACGGCACCGGATCGGCCAGCGCGAATTCGCTGATCATGAAGGCGATCTTTCGCATGGGCGTGCCGGTAACCGGCAAGAACTATTTCCCGTCGAACATTCAGGGTCTGCCGACCTGGTACGAGATCCGGGTGACCCGCGACGGCTACCAGGCCCGTGCCAGCCAGGTCGACATCATGGTGGCCATGAATGCGGAAACCTACTCGCGCGACGTTCGCGAGCTTTGTTCCGGCGGCTATCTGATTTACGACTCGACCTGGCCACGCAGCTCGCTGTTGCAGCGCGGCGATATCACCGTGATCGAGGTGCCGCTCGCCAAAATCGTGAACGAGAATTTCGACGGCGTGCGCAACCGCATCCTGTTGAAGAACATCGCCTATGCCGGCGTGCTCGCCGCCTTGATCGACGTCGATCTGCAGGTGATCAGCGCACTCTTGAGCGAGAGCTACGGCAAGAAGCCGAAATTGCTCGACTCGAACACCAAGGCTTTGCGTCTCGGCTACGACTACGTCAAACAGAATCTGATTTCGCCGCTGCCGCTCAAGGTCGAGCACATGGACAAGACCCGCGGCCACATCATGATCGACGGCAACACGGCCGCGGGCCTCGGCTGCGTCTACGCCGGCGCGACGGTGGGCGCCTGGTATCCCATCACGCCGTCCACCTCGCTGATGGACGCATTCAAGGGTTTTTGCGAGCGCTATCGCGTCGATCCGCAGACCGGCGAGCGCAATTTCGCCATTCTGCAAGCCGAAGACGAACTGGCCGCCGTCGGCATGGTGCTCGGCGCATCGTGGAACGGTGCGCGCGCCTTCACGCCGACCAGCGGGCCCGGCATTTCGTTGATGAACGAATTCGTCGGTTTGGCGTACTACGCCGAGGTGCCGTGCGTGATTTTCGACGTGCAGCGGGTCGGCCCATCGACCGGCATGCCGACGCGAACGCAACAGTCGGACCTCCTGATTTGCGCCTACGCCTCGCACGGCGATACGCGGCACGTGCTGCTGTTTCCGGCGAATCCCGAGGAATGCTTCTATATGGCGGCGCAGGCTTTCGATCTGGCCGAGCGCCTGCAGACCCCGGTGTTCGTGCTCTCCGACCTCGACATCGGGATGAACGATTGGATGTGCCCGGATCTTCAATGGGACGATGCCTACCGGCCGGATCGGGGCAAGATTCTCTCGGCGGAGGAACTCGCGGGTCTCGAGAAGTTTTACCGCTATGTGGATCGCGACGACGATGCCATCACGTACCGCACGCTGCCCGGGTCGAGCGCCAAGGGCGCCTACTTCACGCGCGGATCGGGCCACAATCAATACGGCGGTTACACCGAGGATTCCGCCGAATACCAGGTCGTGCTCGATCGGCTGAAGCGAAAGTTCGCGAACGCGCCGAAGTATCTGCCCAAGCCGGTGATCACGGCGATGGGCGGCAATGAGGTCGGGATCGTGAGCGTGGGTAGTTGCGATGGCGCGATTCGCGAAGCGCTCGACGTGCTGAGAAGGCAGAAGATCGAGGTGGATTATCTGCGCGTCAAGGCATTTCCGTTCAACAACGACGTTGAAACCTTCTTGAAGTCGCATTCGACCATTTTCGTCGTCGAGCAAAACCGCGACGCGCAGCTCAAGTCCCTCCTGACCCTGGAGACCGCGGTGGAGAAGTCCAAGCTGTTTTCGATTTTGAGCTACAGCGGATTCCCGATGTCGGCCGAGCCGATCGTCAACGGCATCAGAGCCAAGCTCGCCGAAGCGCCGCGGCTGACCGCGGTTCCCCGAGCCTGAGCGAGTTCAACCATGTCATACATCAACAAGCCCAAAGTCGCCCATCCGTCGCTGCCGACCAATTCGCTGGGGATGACGCGCCGCCAATACGAGGGCAGCATGTCCACCTTGTGCGCCGGGTGCGGCCACGATTCAGTGACGGCCTCGATCATCGAGGCTTGCTGGGGACTCGCGCTGCGCCCCGAACAGCTGGTGAAGCTGTCGGGCATCGGCTGTTCATCCAAGACCACCGCCTATTTCGTGAGCGGCTCGCATGGATTCAATTCGGTGCACGGGCGCATGCCGTCGATCGCGAGCGGGGCCAATGCGGCCAATCGGCGTCTCACCTACGTCGGAGTGTCCGGCGACGGCGATTCGCTCTCCATCGGCATCGGTCAATTGGTGCACGCGATCCGCCGCAACGTGAACATGCTGTATTTGATCGAGAACAACGGCGTTTACGGTTTGACCAAGGGACAATTCTCGGCCTCCGCCGATATCGGCACCAAGGCCAAGCGCGGCGACATCAATGCCTCGCCGCCGATCGATCCGGTGTTGCTGGCGCTGACCTTGGGTGCGACCTTCGTCGCGCGCAGCTTCTCCGGCGACAAGGCGCAGCTCGTGCCGCTGATTCAAGCCGGAATGCGCCACAACGGCTTCGCCCTGATCGACGTGCTCTCGCCGTGCGTCACCTTCAACGATCACGAGGGCTCGACCAAGAGCTACACTTTCACGCGCGAGCACTACCATGCGGCGGTCGAGGCGGATTTCGTGCCGCGGGCGCAGGAAATTGCGGTCGACTATGCCGAAGGCGAGTCGATACCCGTGAGCCTGCACGACGGCAGCCAGGTCGTGCTGCGAAAGCTCGACCCCACCTACGACCCGACGGACAGGACGGCCGCGTACAACTACATAGGGACCAAGCTCAAAGCCGGCGAATACGTCACGGGACTCATCCACATCGATGAAACCGACTCCACCGAATTCCACAATCTCAACCGCACCGCCGCGGCTCCGCTCAACAGCATTCCATACGAGAAGCTCTCTCCGGGGCGCGCCGCGCTCGACAAGCTGATGGCGCGGTACCGGTAAGCGGCCTGCCGCCGGGCTGGCTAGCGGTCATTGGCGGCCGCGAGACGCGTCTCGGCGGCCGCCACCATCGCCTTGAATCGAGGATCTTGGCGCAGGGGATCGAGGTCCGGATCGGCCTTGGCGTGGTTCAACCAGGCAATGGCCATCGTCTCGAACACCGGACCGAGCAGTTCGAGTGCGGCGTCGGATTGATTCAAATAGGTCGTCAGGCTGCAGGCAAAGTTGTAGCGCGCGTTCATATTGTCCGGATCGATCAGCAAGGCGCGGCTTATCCAATCCTTGGCGCGTTCCTCCTCTCCCAGAGTCGCCAGCGCAATGGCCCCATAGGCCATCGCCGTACCGTTGTTCGGATCCTGCGCCAGCGTCTTTTCCGTGCGCGCGAGCGTGATGCGCGCGACTCGCCGAGCGGCGTCCACATTGCCGAGGGCGGTGTAACAGGTGAGCAGCAGAGAACCGGAATTCAGATCCGATTCCATCAGGCTCATCGATTTTTCGTAGTAGCGAGCGGCCTCGTCGAGCCGCTGCTGGCTGAATCGCAAGTACGCCGCTGATCGGTTGACCTCGTAGGACTCGGGGTCGAGACGCACGGCGACATCGATCTCGGCCGCCGCCTCTTCGTGACGGCCGTGCTGGGCTAGAATTCGGGCCTTGACGGCATGGGCCTCGGCCAAATTGGCATCCAGCACGAGCGCCCGCTCGGCCTGTACCAAACCGTCTTCACCGTGTCGGCCATTGACGAAGCGCAAGTTCATGTGCCCGATGGCCATCAGCGCCCAGGCGCGCGAATAGCGGGGGTCGATTTCGACGGCGCGGTTGCACAGCCTGATGATCGTCTCCGATCGACGAGCATCGGCCTCATGGCCGGTGACGTAGGACTGCCGCGCCATGAGGTAAAGATTGTAGGCTTCGACATTTTCCGTGCCGCGCTGCTCGATCGCTTTCTTCTCTTCGGGCAGGAGCTTGAGCCGCAGAGCCTTGACGATGGCTTCGGAGATTTCCGCCTGCAGCGCGAAGATGTCGTTCAAGTCGCGATCGTAGCGCTCCGCCCAGACGTGATCGTTGCTCAGGCCGTCGACCAGCTGGGCGGTAATGCGAACGCGCCCACCTGCCTTGCGCACGCTGCCTTCGAGGACATGACCAACCTTGAGTTCGCGCGCGAGCTTCGCGACGTCAACGTGCTTACCCTTGTACATGAACGCACTGTTGCGCGAAACGACGGCCAGTGCGGAAACCTTGCTCAGATCGGTGATGATGTCCTCGGTGATGCCGTCGCTGAAGTACTCCTGCTCCTGATCGCCGCTCATGTTGGCGAAAGGCAGGACGCAGATCGCGACGCGAGGCGCGGCGGCGGATGCCGGCGGCGCCAAGCCGGCCGCCTTGCCGGATTGCGTGCGTTGCCGCTTGATGACGGCGGTGAGGGAACGCAGGAGATCCTGGAAAGGTGCGCTGGCGGGGTTCTCGCCCCACTTGTCGAGGTCGGTGGTCTGAATCGCGCGTACGTCGATCGGCAGGCGAGCGTCTTCGAACCGCACGGGAACCAGGATGCCGCGCTCGGCGGCATCACGCGCCTCGCCGCGCACCCAGCGCGAGCCCACGGATGTTGGGGTCCAAACCACCAGCACCGCACTGGCCGCCTGCAGCTCCGCGTCGATCTGGTCGTCGAACTGCTGGCCCGCATCAATCGCCGGGTCCCACCAGACCGACCAGCCCTTCGCCTCGATTGCGGCCACGAGCGGCGCGACGCGCGCTTTGTCGCTGCGGGCGTAGGAAACGAACACGTCGGCCATCCCGGATGCACCTCAACTTGGACTCTTGCCAGCCAACGGCGGCACCATAGCTTAACTCGGCTCGGGCGGCGGGCGGATAGAATCCTGGAGCCCTAAGGCTGCAGGCGAGTCACCGACCATGGCCCGGCGGCAGCCGCGCCCGGCGTTGCGGCCATCGATCTCGTCCAGCGTGCACGGTCGTGGATGCGGAACTCACCCTCCACCCAGAGCTCCACGGCGTCGGCACGCAGCCGATAGCCGCCCCAATGCGGGGGTCGCGGCACATCCACCGCGACCCGGTCGGGTTCGGGAGCGCCCGGGCCTTCATAGGGAATGCCGAAACGGCGGGCTGTGGCAGCGACGCTGCGCTCGAGCGCCTGGCGCGATTCCACGGGTTGGCTTTGCTCGCTGGCCCACGCGCCGAGACGGCTCTGCCAGGGCCTGGTGCGAAAGTACGCGTCGTTCTCCGCGTCCGATAGCGTTTCCACGGACCCCTCCACGCGCACCTGCCGGTGGCGGTGATCCCAGTGAAATACCAATGCGGCCCGGCCGTTGGCAGCGAGTTCCCGGCCCTTTCTCGATCGATAGTTGGTGTAGAAAAGAATGCAGCCCTGCTCTGGGTCGATCTCCTTGCTGAGCACGACCCGCGCCGACGGGTGGCCGCGATCGTCCACGGTCGCCAAGACCATGGCATTGGGATTGGGCTGCGCGGCATCGCGTCCCGCCTGCGCAAGCCAGTCGGCGACTACCGTGAGCGGATTCGGCGGCAATGGATCGGGCAGCGTTTCGGTCCAAGGTGTCTTTATGCTGCTACTCATTAGACAATGGTAGCCGCGGCTGCGCACTTGCGATAGCCGAAGCCGGCCTTTAGGTGGGCACGGCAATTTGAGGGGTCCTTGTCTATGAATCTCGATGAATTACGCACCGCTCTGACTGATCTCGACTCACAGTTGGTGGAACTGGTCGCGCGCCGCCAGGCGTTGAGCGAGCAGGTCGCCGCCGTCAAGCGGGCCACGGGACGGGCGACCCGGGACTTCGGTCGCGAGCGGGAGGTGATCTTGCGGGGCCGTACTGCGGCCGCGGGGCTCGGGGTCTCGCCGGACTTGGTCGAATCACTGCTGCGGCAGCTCATTCAGTCCTCGTTGGCTACTCAGGAGCAGGCGCGGGTTGCCGCCCAAGCGCACGGCAGCGGCAAAACTGCACTGGTGATCGGGGGCCACGGCAAGATGGGCGGCTGGTTCGCGGAATTTCTCGCCTCGCAGGGTTTCCACGTCGCCATCGCCGATCCTCAGGGTAGTCTTCCAGGATTCGACAGCGTTGCGCAGTGGCGCGAAGACCCGCTGGATTTCGACATGATCGTGCTGGCCACACCCTTGAGCGCCACCGCCGGCCTGCTGGAGTTCTTGGCGCAGCGCGCGCCGCGCGGGCTGATTTTCGACCTGGGTTCGCTCAAGACCCCTCTGCGGGCCGGTCTCGAGGCATTGGTGAAGGCCGGCTGCCGGGTGACGTCGCTGCATCCCATGTTCGGACCGGATACTGAATTGCTGTCGGGACGGCACGTGATCTTCATCGACCTGGGGAATGCCGAGGCCTTGCAGGAAGCACAGGAATTGTTCGCGCCGACGATGGCGGAGCGCGTCGTCATGGGTCTGGATGAGCACGATCGCTTGATCGCCTATGTGCTGGGGTTGTCGCATGCGCTCAATATCGCCTTCTTTACCGCGCTCGCCGACAGCGGCGAAGCAGCTCCCCGACTGGCGAAGCTGTCGAGCACCACGTTCGATTCGCAACTCGAGGTTGCCAGCCGCGTCGCCGCCGAAAGTCCTGAGCTATATTTCGAAATCCAGAGCTTGAATGAGTACGGCGGCGAATCGCTGCTGGCATTGCAGCTGGCGGTCGAGCGCCTCATCGCCACCGTGAAGACGGGGAATGGAGCCGAATTCGGCGCCATCATGAATCGCGGCCGGGCGTACCTGGACGTACGGGCGGCGGCGCGCGCCAGCTAAAGCGCCGCAGGGGTTTTCAGTCATGGACATGGATGAGCTCAATCGGGAGAACGACGACCTCAAGAAGCGCCTCTTGGAAATGACCGCGGAGGCCGCCAATAACGAGTCGATCTTGAAGCGCACACAGGCGCGGGAATTGACCCTGCTGCGGGCCGACAGCTTGGCCCAGCTGCTGCGCGCCATGGTCGACGGCTTCCGCGAGTCCTATTCGCTCGACGCCGTCAGCGTCGTGCTGCTCGACCCGCAGCATGAGATACGGCACCTGCTGATCGCCGGCGGCGACCGGCCGGAGGAATTCAAGCAAGTCTTCTTCGTCGACTCGCTGGTCGGGCTCGCGCCGCAGCTCTCGGCCCTGCACCGACCCTGGCTCGGTCCCTTCGTCGGGGCGGATCACCATCTGCTGTTTCCGGGCGCTGCCAATCTCAAGAGCGCGGCGTTGGTGCCGCTGCCGCGCAAGGACCGCGCCACCGGTGCTCTGTGTTTCGGCAGCCGCGATCCGACGCGCTTCACGCGTCACCACGGCACCGATTTCTTGGGGCACCTGGGTGCGGTGGCCGCGGTATGCCTCGAGAATGCGGTCAACCGTACGCGCTTGCTGCGCGCCGGCATCACCGACTTCCTCACGGGCTGGCACAACCGCCGCTATCTGCAGCAACGATTGAAGGAAGAATTGGCGCGTGCGCAGCGGCACGGCGGCAGCATGGCCTGCTTGATGATCGACATCGATCTGTTCAAAGGCGTGAACGACGGTTATGGGCATCTGGCGGGCGACAATGCACTCAAAGAGATTGCACACCGCGTCGAAGGGCAAATTCGCAGCATGGACACGGCGGCGCGTTTCGGGGGCGATGAATTGGCAGTGCTGATGCCGGAAGCAACCGCGGCCGAGGCGGCGACGCTGGGGGAGCGCATTCGTGAAGTCATCGCCGCCGAGCCCTTCGCCCTGACGGATCACATCGAACGCAGCTTGACCGTGTCGGTCGGGGTCGCGGCAGTCGCGCCGGGCCGCCATGAGACGGACATGAAGGCCATGGCGGACCGTCTTCTGGCCGATGCTGATGCGGCGCTCTACCGGGCCAAGGCGCTCGGGCGAAATCGCGTCCAGGTGGGTGCGGGATAACGGCCCACGGCGTTACAATCCGCTGCGCCCAAGGAGGGAGATCAAAATGAACAAGAAATTTCTCATTGCCTGGATCGTGCTGTTCGTCGCCTGGTTCATCGGCAGTTTTGTCGTCCACGGCGTGCTGTTACGCGCCGACTACATGCAACTGACCAACCTGTTCCGCGCCGAAGCCGATGAACAGAAATACTTTCCCCTGATGTTCCTGGCGCACGCGATGCTGTCCGGCGCGTTCGTCTGGATCTATGCGCGCGGCGTCGAGGCGAAGCCGTGGTTGGCACAGGGCGTGCGCTTCGGCGTCGCCGTCGCACTGCTGACGGTCGTGCCAACCTATCTGATCTACTTCGTCGTGCAGCCGATGCCAGGCGGGGTGGTCATCAAGCAGATGGTCTTCGACGGCTCCCTGATGGTGATTCTTGGGGTGATCGTCGCGTGGCTCTATCGATCATGAGGTGATGCGGCGCTCACGCCGCATCAGCACCAAGAACAGGGGCACGCCGATCAGCGCGGTCAGCGCGCCCACCGGCAGCTGCCGCGGCGAGGCGGCGATGCGCGCCAGCGTGTCCGCCAGGGTCAACAGCGTGCCGCCCAGCAGGATCGATGCCGGCACCACGATGCGGTGATTGCTGCCCGCGACCAGCCGCACCAGATGCGGTGTGACCAACCCGATGAAACCGATGCCGCCCGCGGTGGTGACCGCCGTGGCGGTCAGTGCGGCGGTCGCGCAGAACAGCGCGATGCGCGAAGGCTTGAGTGCCACGCCGAGAGATTGAGATTCGATTTCGCCGCGTGCCAACACGTTCAAGCTGCGCGCTCCGGCGATGGCGAGGCCGCCGAATATCAGCAGCATGCACAACGCCGCGGCGGAGAACGGCGCGAATGACAGATCCCCCATCAGCCAGAACAGCATGCCCCGCAATCGTGTTTCGTCGCCGAGCGCGAGCATCAGGCTGACCACCGCCGCAAAGCCCGAGGCGACGACCACGCCGTTGAGCAGCAATCTTTGCGGCGTCCAGCCGCCGCGGGCATGGGCCAGCGCAAACACCAAGAGGGTTGCGCCCAGGGCGCCGGCGCCCGCCGCCCAGTCGACGTACAGACCGCCGAGGCCCAATAACATCGCCCCGAGGGCCGCTACGGCGGCTCCTCCGGAAATTCCGAGCACGTAGGGGTCCGCAAGCGAATTTCGCAACAACACCTGCATCAGCACGCCGGCCAGCGCCAGCAGGCCCCCGGTACTGAAGGCATTCAGGGCGCGCGGCAGGCGCAGGTCCAATATCACTTCGCGGATCACGGGATCGCCGCCGCTCAGCGCCGCCAAGATGCTGTCCAAGCGCACGGACGTGGTGCCGACCGAAAGGGCCAATCCTAAGCTCAACATCGCGAGCAGCGACAATATCAGGAGCAGTCTGGCGGGTTGCATTAGCCGCGTACCTTAGGATCCTTGCGCGGCGACCACAAGCGGCCCATCGTTTATGGAACAATTGGGCCAATGTCCATCCAACCCACCATCGACTACATCGACAAGGACGGTTTTCGCGCCAATGTGGGAATCGTGCTGACTCGCGGTTCCGGGGAAGTGTTTTTAGGCGGCCGGGTCGGTGGCCGGGGCTGGCAGTTTCCTCAAGGCGGCGTCAACCGCGGTGAGCGTGTCGAGGAGGCCCTGTTTCGGGAACTCAAGGAGGAAATCGGCTTGGAACGCCCGGAGGTGGAGGTATTGGGCTCCACCCAGGGCTGGTTGCGGTATCGCCTCCCGCGTCAATACGTACGCGACCGCTGCATCGGACAGAAGCAACGCTGGTTTCTATTGAAGCTTCTGGCCGACGAATCGAGGTTGCGGTTCGATGCCACCAACACACCGGAGTTCGACCGCTGGCGCTGGACCGACTTCTGGACGCCGGTACGCGAAGTCGTCTATTTCAAACGCAGAGTCTACGTGCGGGCGCTGCACGATCTGGGCAAATTGATGTTTCCCGAGGGCCTGCCTCCCTACCCCGAGTGGTGGCCCGAAATTTCCGCCTCCAACGGTTAAAGGACGGGTCGCTTCGACCCGTAAATTCGGCGCGAAGCGCCTAGAGAGGCTTGATCACGGCGAGCAGCACGATCGCGATCAGCAACAGCGACGGGACCTCATTGAACACGCGATACCACCGGGCGCTGCGCCGGTTGCGATCTTGCGCAAAATCACGCATCAGCCGATAGCAAAAGAAGTGATACGCGATCAGCGCGAGCACGAGCACGAGCTTGATCCGCAGCCAACTCATCGTGAGGTAAATGGGCGACTCGACCAGCATCGCCGCGCCGAAGCCGACGCTCGCAACCCCGCCAATGGTCATGAGCGCAAACAGCCGGCGCTCCATGAGACGGAAGCGCTCGAGGCTGATCGGATCACCGGCATCCGCGTGATAGACATAGAGCCGCGGCAGATAGAATAGGCCGGCGAACCAGGTGATCACCGCGATGACGTGAAATGCCTTGAGCCAGAGCATCAGTGTTCCTGTCCGATTGCATCGTATACTAACGCCTCCTATCCTTGATGTGCGGCGCGGTATCGATGTATGGCGGATTCGTTCGGCAATCTGGTCGTCAGATCCCATGCGCCGAAGCGTCGGGCGGTGCTGTTGGGCGCGGCCGTGCTGCTGGCGCTCGCCGTGCTGTACGCTGCGTTCGAACTCGGCCGGTACGATGCCGGGTTTCGGGTGGTCGATTCCGTGCGGGGCGCGTTATCGGCGAGCGCGCGCATCCGCAGCCTCGAAGCGGAGAACGAAAAACAGCGCAGCCAATTGGAAGCCGCCGAGGTAGCGCGGCGCGTCGACCGCGAGGGCTACAAGCAGGTCGAACGGAGCCTCGGCGACATGCAAAGTCAAATTGCCCGCCTCAATCAGGACTTGTCGTTTTACCGGGGCTTGGTGCAACCGGATTCGGTCATTCACGTGAAAGTACAGCAGATGCAGATCGTGCCGGAGACCGGTTTAGGTCAGTACCACCTTAAATTCGTGTTGATGCAGACCGGCAAGCCGGACAAAGAAGTGGCGGGCAGTGCTCTAATCACCATTGACGGGCTGCAGCAGGGTAAGCCCTCGAGCGTGACCCTGGGTCAGATTGCGTCCAGCCGGCGAGTCAGCCTGGCATACTCCTTTCGTTACTTTCAGGACTACGACGAACCTATCCAGTTGCCGCAGGGGTTCGAGCCGACGCGCGTCGGGATCGAGATCCACAGCGGCAAAGACCGAGATCCCAGCCATAGCTTTCGACAGGCGTTCGTCTGGAAGGCTCAGGGAATGTCGGTCGAGACCGAGGCCAATCCGACCAAGGGTGAAGCAGATGTTCAAACCGAAACAGACTAAGAACGCAAACGTCGGCACCTTGATCGGCCCGAAGACTCGAATCAACGGCGATGTCGAATTTACCGGCGGCTTGCACCTGGACGGCTACATCAACGGCAACGTCAAAGGCGACTCAAACGAGAGCACCTTCGTGTCGGTGAGCCAGCACGGTGCGATCGAAGGCTCGGTGATCGCACCCAATGTCATCCTGAACGGCATCGTCAAGGGCGACATCGATGCGACCGGCCGGGTCGAACTGGGCGCCAATGCACGCGTACTCGGCAATGTTCACTACACCATCATTGAAACCGCGGTTGGCGCCCAAATCAATGGGAAATTGATCCACCGGGCGGGTCCCGGCGGCGGTATGAGTGAACCCGGTCCCAAACAGGGTCCGGAACTTTGATAGGCCGGCGGCCGACGGAGTAGAATGACACCATGAGTGCGACGCCAGAATCGAGAACTGCGGCCGAATCGGCCCCGCCCCCGCCCAATGTGTTGGTTTTCACCGACGCCGCGGCGGGCAAGGTCGGCGAGCTGATCCGCGAGGAAGCGAATCCGAACCTCAAATTGCGGGTTTTCGTCTCCGGAGGCGGATGCTCGGGCTTCCAGTACGGATTCACCTTCGATGAGAAGATCGAGGACGGTGATTTCTGCGTCGAAAACCAGGGCGTGCAGCTCTTGGTCGACCCGATGAGTGCGCAATACCTGATGGGCGCCGAAATCGACTACAAAGAGGATCTGCAGGGCGCGCAGTTCGTCATCCGCAACCCCAACGCGAAAACAACCTGCGGTTGCGGGTCTTCATTCTCCGCGTAAGAAGTTGGCCGCCTAGATGAGCGGCGGTCTCGTCGTGCCCGACGTGCTCGCCGCCGTCGATTTGGGCTCAAACAGTTTTCATATGGTCGTGGCGCGTTATTCCCACGGCCAGCTGGTCATCCTCGATCGGCTCCGCGAAATGGTGCGTCTGGCCGCGGGCCTCGGCGATAGCGGCCGGCTGGATGAGGCGGCGACCGAGCGCGCACTGCGCTGCCTCGAGCGCTTCGGGCAACGGTTGCGCGCCATGCACGCCGACAGCGTGCGCGTGGTCGGCACCAACGCCCTGCGCCGCGCCAAGCGCAAGCGCTGGTTCCTGGAGCGCGCCCGCGCCGCGCTCGGGCATCCCATCGAAATCATCTCCGGGCTGGAAGAGGCACGCCTGATCTATTCCGGGGTCGTGCACACGAGTCCGATGAGCCCGGACAAGCGCCTGGTGATCGACATTGGCGGGGGATCGACCGAGGTGGTGATCGGCGAAGGGTTCAACCCCCTGCTGCTCGAAAGCCTGTCGGTGGGATGCGTGGGCTTGAGCGCCGTGTGCTTCGACGACGGCAAGATTTCCGAAAAGCGCTTCGAACGCGCGCGCACCGCGGTCAGGCTCGAGCTCGAGCCCATTCAGGAGGCATACCGCAAGCTCGGTTGGCTGCAGGCGTCCGGCAGCTCCGGCACGGTGCGCGTGATCGGCGATGTGCTGCGCCGGCTCAATCCCGAGTCGCCGCGCATTACTCTCGACAACCTGCGCTCGCTGGCCGAGCGCGTGATTGCGGCGGGTCACGTGGACGAGCTCGATCTCGAGGACGTGGACGCGGAGCGCGCGCCGGTGTTTCCAGCGGGACTCGCGATCCTCCTCGAGATCGTGGAGAACTTCGCCATCGACCGCGTTCGAGTCGCCGAAGGCGCCATGCGCGAAGGCTTGCTGTACGACCTGATGGGCCGCTTCACCGACGAAGACGCCCGCGTGCGCAGCGTGCGCGCCATGGAATTGCGCTATCACGTCGACGGGGTCCAGGCGGATCGAGTCGAAGCGACGGCGATTGCGCTGCTCGAGCAGGTCGAATCCGAATGGGGGTTGGAGGATCCGCTGGCGGAGTCCGTGCTGCGCTGGGCGGCGCGACTGCACGAGACCGGGCTGGACATCGCTCACTCGAAGTATCAGCGGCACAGCGCCTACCTGCTGCAGCATGCCGACATGCCGGGATTTCCGCGCGAGGAACAATTGCTGCTGTCGGCCTTGGTCGGCGGGCATCGCCGGCAAGTGTCTTTCGAATCGCTGGAGGATTTGCTGCCGCCCTGGGATCGACTGGCGGAGTTTCTGATGGTGGTGCTGCGCCTCGCGGTGCTGCTGCACCGCGGGCGTAGTCCGCAACCGCTGCCGGAGGTGCAGCTCAAGGTCAAGGGCCGCACTGTGAATATGGGATTGCCGCAAGGCTGGATGAAGGAGCATCCGCTCACCCTCGAGGACCTCGAGCAAGAGCGGCTGTATCTCAAGGAAGCCGGCTTTCGCCTGAATATCGTCTGAGCCGCGAGCCTTAAGCGTCGGTGAGCGGGACGCGCTCGTCGTACAGACTCAACAGGCGCGCCTGCGCGTTCAAGGCCGCACCACCCTCGGCGCGCGAGTAATGGCCGTCGCTGTCCATCACCCAGGCTTGCGCGTCGTCTTCCAGGTAGAGGTGCAGGTCCTCGGCGACCCGCGCCTGCAGGGCGGGTTCCTCGACCGGGAAGGCAACCTCGATGCGGCGGAATAGATTCCGGTCCATCCAATCGGCGCTGCCGCAGTAGATCTCGCGCGCGCCGGCATTCTCGAAATAGTAGACGCGGGAATGTTCGAGGAAGCGGCCGACGATGGAGCGCACCTTGATCCGCTCGGATACGCCCGGCACGCCGGGCCGCAAGCAGCACAGACCGCGCACGATGAGGTCGATATCGACGCCGGCGCGTGAAGCTCGGTACAGGGCCTGGATGATGACGGGCTCGGTGAGCGCGTTAAGTTTCGCGATGATGCGGGCGGGCTTGCCGGCTTTGGCGTGGGCGCATTCGCGCTCGATGCTGGCCAACAGCGCTTGATGCAGGCTGAACGGTGCATGCAGCAGCTTGCGCAGGCGCGGCACGCGCGTGAGTCCGGTCAACTGCAGGAATATCTCGTGAATATCCTCGCCGACCGATTCATCGGCGGTCAGCAGGCCGTAATCGGTGTAGAGCCGCGCGGTCTTGGGATGATAGTTGCCGGTGCCCATGTGGCAGTAGCGCCGCAGGCCCTTTTCTTCGCGCCGCACCACCATGACGAGCTTGGCATGCGTCTTGAAGCCGAACACGCCATACATAACGTGGGCACCGGCCTCCTGCAGCCGGGTCGCGAGCTCGATGTTCGCTTCTTCGTCGAAGCGCGCGCGCAGCTCGATGATGACGGTCACGTCCTTGCCGGCCTGTGCGGCCTCGGCGAGCGCGCTGACGATCGCGGAATCGCTGCCGGCGCGATACAAGGTCTGCTTGATGGCCAGCACCTGTGGGTCGCTGGCCGCCTGCTTGATGAAATCCGTGACGGGGCCGAATCCCTGAAACGGGTGATGCAGGAGCACGTCGCCGGCGCGCAGCGTGGTGAAAATATCGGTGCCCATGCGCAGCCGCTCCGGAATGCTCGGCGCGAATGGTGCGTACTTGAGTTCCGTGCGGTCCACCAAATCGTATACCGCCATCAGCCGATTGAGGTTCACCTGTCCCGACACCTTGTAGAGATCGTCGCCGGTGAGTCCGAATTGGCCGAGCAGGTAGGTCAGAATGTCATCCGGGCAGTCGTGCGCGGTCTCCAATCGGACGGCATCCCCGAAGCGCCGTTGCGCGAGTTCGCCCTCGACCGCGCGCAGCAGGTCGTCGACTTCTTCCTGCTCGACGAACAAATCGCTATTGCGCGTGACCCGGAACTGGTAACAGCCGCGCATATTCATGCCGGCGAACAGCTTGGAGACGAATGCCTCGACGATGGTGCCCAGGAACACGAAGTTGCGGCTGCCGAGCTCGTCGGGCAGCTTGATCAGGCGCGGCAGGGAACGCGGGGCCTGCACCACCGCGAGACCGCTGTTGCGGCCGAAGCCGTCCTCGCCTTCGACCACTACCGCGAAATTCAAGCTCTTGTTGAGTATTTTCGGAAACGGCCGCGCCGGATCCAGAGCCAGCGGGCTCAACACCGGCTCGACCTCGCGGCTGAAATAGTCGGCAAGCCACGCGGCCTGGGCCTCGGTCCACATCTCAGGGGACACGAACACCACGCCGCTCTGGCTCAATTCCGGCATGAGCACATCGTTCAGCAGCTGATACTGCTCGTCGACCAGGCGCACGGCTCGGGTGCGAATCGCTTTCAGCTGCTCGGGAACCGACAATCCGTCGGGACCGCCTTGCACCGCGCCGGCCTCCAACAACTCTTTGAGACTGGCGACGCGGATCTCGAAGAATTCGTCGAGGTTCGCGCAGGAGATGCACAGGAACTTCACCCTTTCGAGCAGGGGGATGCGGGCGTCCTTGGCCTGATCCAGCACGCGCTGATTGAACTCCAGGAACGAGAGCTCTCGATTGAGATAGAGCTGCGGCGTTTGGAGGTCGGTGTCGTTCATTGCTGCGGAGTCTGTCGGTGCCGGTATGACAGTATGATGAAGCTCATGCGTAACGGTACACGCCGCCCAAGATTCTGGGGCCGGCGGCACCGGTCACGCTGGCGGCGCTCGACGTCAGTCCCTCGAGCGTGCGCCGCGCAAACCAGCCGAAGGCAACCGCCTCGACGTAATTCGGATCCAGACCGAGCGCGGCGGTGGTGGCGACCCGGTTCGGCGCCATCAATTGCGCGATGGCTTGCAGCAGTCCG
>Ga0210394_10002310_pt1 | contig 26426 bp, 23 predicted proteins | sample IncBWC12MmetaG_FD_160121 | JGI IMG/M metagenome (GOLD analysis project Ga0210394, IMG submission 160121) | Forest soil microbial communities from Barre Woods Harvard Forest LTER site, Petersham, Massachusetts, United States - Inc-BW-C-12-M | ecosystem: Environmental > Terrestrial > Soil >...
GGAAAGGACGTGGGCGCTTTCACAACGACGGTGAATCTGCCCAATCCGCTGCTGAGCTGGACGAATCAGAGCGACGATGCAACCGTTAACCGCTCGCAAGGAGTCAAGGTCAACTGGAGCGGCGGCTCCCCGGGATCTTTCGTAGTCATCACCGGGAGCTCTTCATCATTATCAGCTGGGACATTCGGCAGTTTCCTCTGCTATGCGCCCCAGAGCGCGCTGACGTTCACCGTTCCGGCCTACGTCACAGGCACTCTACCGGCGGGCAGCGGGTCGCTGTCGGTTGAGAATGGCACCAGTTTCACCTCGTTTTCGGCGAGCGGCATCGACAATGGGTTCGGCTTCGGATTTACCACCATCGGCATCAACGCCACCTATCAGTAGACGCGGAGAAACGGCGGGTCTTTAGAACAAGCCCGCCGTTTTTTTGGCGTTGACATACGACGGCAATCGTATTATGATCGTCGTATGTCAACGGAGAATCCGCCGCGTCCGACCGACGCCGAACTCGAAATCCTGACCGTGCTGTGGAGCCGCGGACCGGCGACGGTTCGCGACGTACATGAAACCATCGCCAGCCGCAGGCCCACGCAATACACCACCGTTTTGAAACAGCTCCAGGTGATGGCCGAAAAGGGCCTGGTGCGGCGCGATGAAGATAAGCGCGCGCACATCTACGAAGCGGCGCGGCCGCGCGAGTGGACGCAGCGGCAGCTGGCCGGCGACATGCTGCAACGCGCGTTCAACGGGTCGGCGAAAAGCCTCATGATAGGCGCGTTGGCGTCGCGCAAAGCGTCGAAACAGGAACTGGCGGAGCTGCGGGCGTTGCTCGATGAGTACGAAAGGAAATCGCGATGACGATGTTCGATGTCTGGGTGCAAGGTTCGTCGGCGAAGGCCGTGGGTTGGACGCTGATTCATTCGTTGTGGGAGGGCGCGGTCGTGGCGCTGGCGCTGGCCATCGTGCTGGGCGTGGCTCGATCCTCGCGTGTGCGCTACTGGGCGGCGTGTTTCGCGATGATTGCGATGCTCGGCGGTTTTGGAGCGACGTTCTACCGCGTAATGCCGCGGGAAACAGGCATCGCGCCGAAGGTCCTGGTTCCAGCCGCCGCGGTGGCGCTTGCGGTGGACGATGCGCCCATCGGTATCACCGGCGCGCGGTGGGAATTTTCGGATCTGTTGCCGTGGCTGGCGCCGGTGTGGATGGCGGGCGTGCTGCTGTTTCAATTGCGGTGTCTCGCGTCCTGGATCGCGGCCGGCCGCTTGCGCAGGCGCGGGGTTTGTGGAGTATCCGTCGCGTGGATCGCAAGGCTGGACGGTCTGCGCACGCGGCTGCGGATGACGAAGCCGGTGATGCTGCTGGAATCCTGTTTCCTGGACGTGCCAGTGGTGATCGGGCACCTGCGCCCGGTGATCCTGGTGCCGGTGGGACTGCTGGCCGGACTGCCGGTGGCGCAGATTGAATCGATCCTGCTGCATGAGCTGGCGCACATCCGGCGCGCCGATTATCTGGTGAACCTGATGCAGACGCTGGTGGAGGGGTTGCTGTTCTATCATCCGGCGGTATGGTGGATTTCCGGCGTGATGCGCGCGGAGAGGGAAAACTGCTGCGACGATCTGGCGGTCGCGACCAGCGGGGACGCGCATGAATACGCGACGGCTCTGGCCGCGCTGGCGGAAACTCGCTGGGCCGTCTCCGAAGCTGCGTTAGCAGCGAACGGAGGTAATTTAGTCAAGCGCATTCGACGGGTGCTCGCGCAGCCGGAGGGTCCGCGGGCAGCGATGGCTCCGGCGGTGTCGGCGGGAGTTTTAGTGGTGACGTGCGCAGTGGCTCTGGCGGCTTGGCAGACGCCGCAGCAGAACGGTCCGGCGATTGTGCCGGTGATTCCAGTGGCACAGGCGCCTGCGATCGAACCCGCTGCACAGGCGCAGCCGGCGCCGGTCGCATCGCCGCAACTGGTCGCGCGTCCACGAACGCTGGATCCCCAAAAAATGGCGGAGGCACTGAAACGGATGCGCGAGATGCTGCAGAAGGTCGAAGCCGGGAAGCGCGGTCAATCCATGATTCTCGCTCAGAACGGCGCCGGTCAGGTGCAGGACGCTGTTCCGGCTCCTTATCGAGCGTGGCTCAACGAAGAAGTGGTTTACATCATCACGCAGGCGGAGCGCGCGGCGTACCTGAAGCTTCGGACCGACGACGAGCGCAACATGTTCATCAAACAGTTTTGGATGCGGCGCGATCCCCTCGTTCCAAAACCTGCGACGACCGAGGAGTATCCAGCGATTGCCAGGGGCAATCCGGAGAATGACTACAAGAAGGAGCACTATCGACGGATTAAGTATGCCGACGACAGGTTCACCAACAAGATTCCAGGTTGGAAGACGGATCGCGGGCGGATTTACATCATGTACGGACCTCCCGACGAGATTGAGTCGCATCCCAGCGGAGGCACGTATACTCGGCCCGCGGAGGAGGGCGGCGGAACAACCGAGACGTTTCCGTTCGAGCAGTGGCGATACCGCTATATCGAGATCATCGGCAGGAACGTCATCATGGAATTTGTCGACACGACGAGGACCGGCGAGTACCGGCTGACGATGGATCCGCACGAAAAGGACGTCGTGCCTGCGAAGCAGGAAGAGGCAAAGCTTAGCTATAGGGATTTGGAGGCGTTTATCGCTAACGGGGGCACCATGTACAATACATTGCCGCTGAAGGTTCAGGTGTCTTATACTCCCCTCGCTTCGTCGGTCGTGATGGCGCAGATTACGGTGCAGTTCGACACGAAGGATCTGCATTTTCAGGACAAGGACAACGTCTCCACGGCGACGATCAACATTTACGGACGCCTTTCGACACCAGCGGGGCGCCCCCTGTCGCCGTTCGAGGACGTGGTGACCGTAAAGCACGCTACTACGGATCTTCCGAAGTTCATGGTGGCGAATCCGGCCCAGCTCTACCAAAAGACCTTCCCGCTGGAGCCTGGGCGCTACCGCTTGGCCATCGTCGCCAAGGATTTGGGAGCGCAGAACCGTGGCACGTACGTAAAGCTCCTCGATGTGCCGCAAGGCGCGACGGTGCAACAATGATGGCGACATTCTCCGTAAACTAATAGTTGAAGGAGAATTCCATGTCCCACCGGAAGCTTGCGCTTGGCGCGGGCCTTTTATTTATTGCTCTGACCATTCGCGCGGCTGAGGATGAGCATCCTACACTCGCCATCGGGTCCCCCGCACCCGACTTCTCTCTGCCCGGCATCGACGGAAAAACGCATACGCTTGGTGAATACAAGGACAGCCAGTTGCTGGCGATTGTCTTCACTTGCAATCATTGCCCCACAGCGCAGCTCTACGAAACCCGGATCAAGAAGCTGGTGGACGATTTTCAATCGAAGAGCGTCGCGTTCGTCGCCATTCAACCGAATGATCCGCAGGCGATCCGGTTATCGGAGCTAGGCTATACGGACGTCAGCGATTCCTTCGACGAGATGAAGATCCGGGCCGAGTACCGGCACTTTAACTTCCCTTATCTCAACGACGGCGACACGCAGTCGGTTTCCCGGGCCTACGGTCCAAAGGCGACTCCGCACATTTTCATTTTCGATAAGGATCGCAAGTTGCGCTACGAAGGCCGCGTCGACGACAGCCAGCGGGCGTCGCTAGTCAAATCGCAGGATGCCAGAAACGCGCTGGAGGCGCTGCTGGCGGGCAAGCCCGTGACGGTCGCGCATACTCCGGCGTTCGGCTGTTCGACCAAATGGAAGTCGAAGATCGATAGTCAACTGGACGAATTGAAAAAGGCCCAAGCCGAGCCGGTGAAGGTGGAAATGGCCTCGGCCGACGATCTGAAGAAGCTTCGAACCAATCCGACGAGCAAGGTCTTACTGGTGAACTTCTGGGCCACCTGGTGCGGACCATGTTTAACGGAATTTCCAGACCTGGAGAACACTTTCCGTATGTTCCGCCGAAGGGATTTCGACCTGGTGACGGTATCGACGAATCTGCCCGACGAGAAAGCTGGAGTGATGAAGCTATTGCAGTCTCAACACGCGTCCAACCGCAACCTTCAATTTGCGACGGAAGACACGTATGGGTTGCAAGCTGCTTTCGACCCACATTGGGAAGCCGGCGTGCCGTATACGATGGTCATCGCCCCAGGTGGCAAGGTCCTCTACCAGAAACAAGGCGAGGTGGACATTCTGGAGGTGCGTCGCGTAATCCTGGCGAACTTGGAAAACGAGACGTACGCCGGTCACCCCGGTTATTGGGCCCAAAAATAGCTAAGCTTTCGCTTGCTTCTTGCGGCGGGCCGCCCAGAATGCCTTCATCCGCTCCGAGTGTGCTTTCTTTTGCGCGGCGGAGAGAGGCTTCCGTTTTCTGACTGCCTTGGCGGGTGCAGGCGCAGCGGAACTCTTGGAAGAGCTACTTACCGGCTTGGTAACTCCACCGAGAGCTTCGATAGCTTTGCTAAGTTTGTCGCGCTCCGCTATCAGGAGGCTAAGGATATGTTCGGTTGCCATAGTAACTAAATAGTAACACTGCAACTTCTGGAGATGCAATTTTTTAGTACAGTAGTGTGGTCGACCATGCGTATCTTACTTCCCTTGGCTTTCACCCTGGTCTCTGCCGCCTCGGCTCCACTCTATAAGAGCGAGCTGATCTTTCCTCTCGAGTCCTGGCATAACCATTCCTCTTCCGTTGTCGAGCTGCCTAACGGCGACCTTCTGGTCTGCTGGTTCCATGGCTCGGGCGAGCGCACTGCCGACGACGTCAAAATCGAAGGGGCGCGCTGGAGCAAGCGGACGGGAAAATGGAGCGAGCGCTTCACCATGGCCGACACTCCCGGATTCCCCGACACCAACCCCACGATGTTCATCGATTCCCACCAGCGCCTGTTCTTTCTGTGGCCGGTAATTATCGCCCACCAATGGGAAAGTGCGTTGATGAAATACCGCATCTCCACCGACTACAGCCAGGCTTCCGGGCCGCCAAAATGGGAGCATCAGGATAATATTATTCTGATCCCCAAGGATATTGCCGCCAAAACCCGTGAGGTCTTCGAAAAAGATAAAAGCAAGGAAGGGCGTGCGGGCCAGTATGCGGCGAAGGTGATTGAACACGCCGAGGATATGTACTTCTCCCGCATGGGCTGGTTCACACGCACGCATCCTGTCGAGCTGCCTTCCGGCCGAATTTTGGTTCCCATGTATTCGGATGGATTCTCATTCGGCATCATGGCGATCAGCGATGACGGAGGGTATAACTGGACAGCGAGCCAGCCGATCGTAGGCTATGGCTGTATCCAGCCTTCGGTAGTTCGGAAGAAAGACGGTACTCTGGTGGCCTATCTTCGGGACAACGGTCCGCCTCCGAAGCGCGCGCATATCAGTTACTCGAAAGACGACGGAGTATCCTGGACCACCGCGGTCGATACCGACATTCTGAATCCCGGCACAAGCCTTGAAGTCATCGCACTCCGCAACGGTGACTGGTTGATGGTTTATAACGACCTCGAGGCGAAGCGTTATTCACTTCTCGCCGCCATCTCCGATGATGAAGGAATTAGCTGGAAATGGCGGCGCCATTTGGACGGAGATCCCTCCCAGCCAGTAAATAGTGAGTATCACTATCCGTCCGTAATACAAGCTAAGGATGGAACAATTCATATCACTTATAGCTATTTCGTGCCGGAAGGAAAAGCAATTAAGCACGTCCAAATGGACGAGGACTGGGTAAAGGTTACTCCTTAGTGGAGTGTAAATGTTGAATTCTTTCGTGGCGCACGCCCCCGGCGTGCCGCGTCGACACTCGTGTCGACGCCTGACTCCGTGTTTTCTTGACCCTAGGGGACGGCGTCGAGATGAGTCTCGACGCGGCACGCAGGAGTGCGTGCGCCACGTTAGCGTGTGGACAGGAGCTTGTGGAGCCAGGCTAGGGCTTCTGGTTCGGTGGAGAACACCCCGTCCAGTTGGGCTTCGTGGGCGGCGCGGGTGATTTCGCCGATGTGGGGGCCGGGGCGGTTGTCGAAGTACGGGAGGACGTGGCGGCCTAGGATTAAGGCGGGTTGGGGCTTGGCTTCGACGGCCTGCGCGGCGGCCATTTCGCGGATGCGGATGGCGGATTCGGGAAGGCCGGCGGGGAGGGGAGGGCGGCCGGAGTGGTCGGCTTCGATGAGGCGGATTAGCTGCGTGATGCTGGCGGGGGCGAGGCGCAGCGCGAGGCGGCGGACGGAACGAGGGGTGACGTCGTTACGAAGGCTGGAATGCGCGAGATGGTTTTCGACCAGCGGGACGACTTGCTCGACGATGGCGGGCTTGATGGCGATGCGCTCGAGAAACGCGCGGGCTAGCGGGCCTGCGGCGGTTTCGTGGCCGTAGGCGGTCCAGCGGAGACGGCCGTCGCGCTCGCGCAGGGCGTTAGTGCCGGCTTTGGCGAAATCGTGGGTGAGGGCGGAGAAGAGGAGAACGGCGCGGTCGTCATTTTCAAGCAAATCGCGAGCCGCGATTTCAGCAGCCGCATCGACGACGAGCATGGTGTGCGTGCCGACGTCGCCTTCGGGGTGCCATTCGGGGTCCTGGGGAACATCTTGGATGGCGGCGATTTCGGGGAAGTGGATGAGCCAGCCGGTGGCTGCGAGATATTCGGCGATGCGGCCGGGGTGCGCGGACTTGGTCGCCCACTTCATGAATTCTTCGGCGATGCGTTCCTGGGCGAGAGTCGAATACTGGCCGGCGATGGCGCGGCATTCGGCGGCGGTCGCGGGGTCGACGGTGAGGTTGAAGCGGCAGGCGAACTGCATACCTCGTAGAACGCGCAGGGGGTCTTCGCGGAAGGCGCTGCTCGTCGCGCGGAGGATGCGGTTTTTGAGATCCTCGCGGCCACCGAAAAAGTCGAGGATTTCGTTGGCGATGGGATCGAAGGCCATGGCGTTGATGGTGAAATCGCGGCGAGCGGCGGCTTCCTGGGGCGTGATATCGGGGTCGAAGGTGGTTAGGAAGTCGCGATGGGAGTGGCCGGTTTTGCTGTCGCGGCGGGGGAGGCTGAAGTCGCAAATGCGGCCGAGTTTCACGACACCGTAGCTTTGGCCTACGAGGTCGACGCGGCCGTATGCGGCGAGGATTCGGGCCAGATCGTCGAAGGACACACCGTAGACTTCGATGTCGAAATCCTTGGGCGTGAGGCCGAGAAGACCGTCGCGGACTGCGCCGCCGGCGATGAGGGCTCGGAAGCCGAAGGCATGGAGAGCTCTCACGATTCGATCGAGCTCTGGCGGAAGAGTCATTACTCGTTGGGTCGTTTCGCGGACGCGTTGCCATTCAAAAAACGGTCGAACCAGTAGCATTGCCAGTTGATGCTTTCGACCAGGTGCTTGGGCTCGCCGGTGCGGGTCAGGTTGTGATTTTCGCGGGGGAACATGACCAGTTCGGATACGACGCCGAAGTGCTGCAAGGCGCGGAACCATTGCTCGCCCTGCTCAATGGGGACGCGGTAATCGTTATCGGAATGGAGGACCAGCGTGGGAGTCTTCACTTTGTTGGCGTAGTGGAGAGGGGAATATTTCCAGTACGCGTCGTAGTTTTGAAAGATGTCTCCGCCGAAATCTTTTTCATGACCGTAGGCGCCGTCGCGGGTGCCGTCGTCGCTGATGAAATTGGAGATGCTGCGGAGGGTGACGGCGGCGCGGAAAATATCGGTCTGGGTGGTGATCCAGTTGGTCATGTAGCCGCCATAGGAGCCTCCAGTGACGCCCAGGCGGTCGCGGTCGATCCAGGGATTGCGCTTGATGGCTTCCTCGACGCCGGTCATGATGTCGGTGTAGGCTTTGCCTCCCCATTCGTTCACGACGCCGCGCTGGAACTTGCGGCCATAGCCGGTGGAGCCGCGCGGGTTGCAGAAAAAGACGGCCCAGCCGCGCCCGGCGTAGACTTGAAATTCGTGGAACCAATCGACGCCGTACTGGCCGGCGGGTCCGCCGTGAATGCTGACGATGAGCGGATATTTTTTGCCCGCTTCCCAACCGATGGGCTTGACGAGGAAGCCATCGATGGGCCAGCCGTCGGCGGCGGTGTAGTTGACGCGTTCGACTGAGGCGAGCGAACGCTGCTCCCAGAGAGACGCGTTGAGGTGGGTCAAAGGATGCTCGGCGCCGGTGGCATCGCGGACGTAAAGATCGTCGAGATGCGTGAAATCGTTCGACAGGTAGGCGATTTTGTGCGACGCTTCATGGACCGACGCGGAACGTACGGCGCGGGGGCCGGTGGTGACGGCGCTGATCGCGCCGCTGCTCGCTCCGGGGGTCGCGTCCATGCGATAGAGATGGGTTTCGCCTTTCACGCCGGAATTGAGATACAGCGCGCGGCCTTGTTCGGCCCACATAAGGTCCGATGCGGTCTGGTCGAAATTGTTATTGATCGCGACGGATTTTCCGCCGCTGGCCGGGGCTACGTAGATCATGGGCGGCGCGTCCTCATCCTCGGCGCCGACGAACGCGATGCGCGTACCATCGGGCGACCAGCGAGGGCTGGTATCGGGACCGACGTGATCGGAGATTTTCGTCAGTGGACCGCCTGCTGCCGGGATGGTCCAGACGTCGGAGTTGCGATCAAGATCGAACTCCTTGCCGGTGCGGTTGGAGACGAAGGCGATGCGCGTGGAATCGGGAGACCAGCGGGGGTCGAGGTCGTTCCAGTTGTCGCCGTCGGTGATCTGCTTCGCGGCTCCGGTGCGGACGTCGATGACGGCGACATGGGAGCGCTTCTCGTCGAAATATCCGGTGTCGTTGAACTTGTAATAGATATGCGTGTAGTGGCGGACATCGCTCGACTTGCTGGGCGGCGGACCGGTACGGGTGAGGCAGACGAAGCGGGTGCCGTCGGGGGACCATTCGAAATTCGACGCGCCATTTTCCAGGTTGGAAACGCGCCGCGCCTCTCCGCCGTTGCGCGAGAGCAGCCAGATCTGCGGGCGTCCACCGTCGCGGGCCGAGAGAAAGGCGAGGAATCGTCCGTCGGGCGACCAGCGGGGCGAAGTGGACGAAGTGTTTTCGCCGGTGAACGGGACCGACGGATGGGTGCCATCGATGGACGCGATCCAGATGCGGGAGACGCGGCGGTTGGCTTTCTGATCGATGGTCGAGACGGTGTAGGCGACCCACTGGCCGTCGGGCGAGATCTGCGGGTCGTTCAAAAATTCAAAAGACAAATAGTCTTCGGCGGTGATGCCTGGTTTACGCTGGGCCTGGGCGAAGGCGGAGAGGATCAGAGCGAGGGCGAGAATGCGCTGCATGAGTCACATGATATCGAAATGGCGCTTGCGGGCTGTGCGGGGAGTAGTCAGATAAAAAATGCCTGACTACTGCCGTGCGCTGGGCGGTCGCGCTTATGTCTCCCCGTTCTGTCCGCATGCTGACGCATGGCGGTTCAACGAACCGCGACCGTCAGGGAGCGGACAGGCGCGAAACCGTGCCGCGTCGACACTCCTGTCGATGCCTGGCCTATTGTTTTCTGTCACTCGAGGGACGGGCGTCGAGATGAGTCTCGACGCGGCACGCACGAGTGCGTGCGCCACATAACTGCCAGGATTTGCGACGCACTACACTAGCGGGAGGTGTAGCTTTTCGAAAATCCGTTACGGCTGTTGGTGATGGTGAATTTTCCGTCGCTTGAGATGGAGGCTTTCAGGAAGTTGCCTGTGCACTGGGCGGTGGGTTCGGCGTTGGCGATCCGTTGCTCCGCGGTGTTGTGCGCGGCGTCGGTGGCCAGCGACAGATGCACCTGCCAGGTGTCTTCGAGTCCCGGAGTTTTCGAGATGGTGTCCCACGCATTTGCGCCGAGGCCCTTGCGCGGGCCGTTGTTCACGATGACTACCTGCGGATGCAGCGACCAGACGTGCGCGGGGGCGCCGGAGTTGTCGTTATAAAATCCGTGGTGCGTGGCCTGAAACAGAGTCACGTGCCCGAGATGATTTAGTGGACAAGCCAGCTCCAGTTCCTTGTTCCAGGTGAGATCGCCGAGATCGAGGAACGTAAATTTTCCGAACGTGAGCTTGAAGCCGAGGCTGCGCGCGTTCTCGGTCGGGTCGGGATCTTTTTTCACGGCGCTGGCGCAGTACGGATTGGCGTCGCCGCCTTTGGAAAGAACATCGCCGTTCGAACTGACGATGTCGAGGCGGACGCCCTTCAGCTTGATTTCTCCATTCACCGTGAGAGACGTGCGATGGCCCGCCGCGACGGCCTTATAAGCTTCCCAGCGCTGCGCGTCAGCCGGATTCTGGGTCTCCACGGAATCGCCGTGATCGACGAACGCGCCGATTGGAATCAGCTTCGCCAGCGCGGGCACGCCGCCGACGTGGTCGCTGTGGAAGTGCGTGATGAGCACGGTATCGATTTTGGTTAGATGCGCCTGCTTCGTGGCGACATCGTAGATGCGTTGCGCATCGCGGTCGCCGGGATTGCCGGTATCGGCCAGCAGGGATTCGCCGGAAGGAGTGACGATCAGCGTGGCCGCGCCGCCCTCGGCGTCGATCCAATAGATGTCCAGTGTTTTTTGCGCGCTGAGCGTCGCCGCGGTGAGCAGGAAAAGAATCTTAAGCACGTTGCGATTTTACATCGTTAAAGCCGGAATCTCCAAATGGTCACTCCGGATGCGGATGGGATTATATACTGACTTGGTGTCTCATGAAAATCCTCCTGGCCTCGCTATTTACTTTCGCTGTCGCCGGCGCACAAGACGTCTCCGTCCGGAATGAGACTTTCGAAGTCAGGCTCAACGCCGGCACTTTTTCGATCTCCGAGCGCGGAATCCCGATCGTACGCGACGGAAGGCTGCGCGATCGCGGATCGGCGCGCGTGATCTCATCGACGGACAGGACGTTCGGCAGCGGGCAAGCGCTGGAGGTCGCTTATCGCAATGGCGACACGGATTCGATTCTGCTGTTTCCACAACTGCCTTTCGTGCTGTTCCGCTCGACCATTCATAACGGGTCGGCGGTGACGTCGGTGACGGAAAAAGTGCGGCCGGTGCGGTTCGCGGTGAATTTCGGAGTTGGGGCGCAGAAGCTGAAAGTGCTGGGGACGGGAGGGCTTGCCGATCCAGGGAAGGCTCCGGGCAGTTACATGTGGACGGCCGTTGCGGACCCGGAGACGCGCAAGGGCGTGGTCGCCGGATGGATTTCGAGCGACCGCGGCTCGGGCGTGGCGTTCTCCGAATTAAAGGGCGGCGAGCTGCGCATCGACGCGCAGATCGATTACGGCAAGCTGCGGGTGAAGCCCGGGCAGACGGAGACGCTCGAAACTTTCGCCGTCGGCTATTTCAATGACGCGCGGCTGGGACTGGAGGCGTGGGCTAACGCGATCGCCAAGGTTTATCGCGTGAAACTGAAGCCGCAGCCCGTGGGCTACTGCACCTGGTATCACGCGCACGCGTCCAGCGAAAAAGAGCTGCCCGTACAAACGGCGTTCGCCGCGGAGAATTTGAAACCGTTCGGGTTTTCGTTCATGCAGATCGACGACGGGTGGCAGGACGGGCTGAAGGCCAACGGCCCGAAGAAAAATTTCACGCAGGTGCAGCGCGACGGCCCGTATCCCTCGGGTATGAAGCTCACCGCGGACAATATTCGCGCGCGCGGGCTCGTTCCCGGAATTTGGTTTATGCCTTTCGCGGGGAATTTCGAGGATCCCTGGTTCAAGGATCGTCAGGAGTGGTTCGCACATCGGGCCGACGGCAGGCCTTATGACGTTAGATGGGGCGGCACTAGCCTGGACATGACCAATCCGGCCGCGCGCGAGTACGTTCGCGGGCTGGTGCATCGCATCGCCGAGTGGGGCTATCGCTATTTCAAAATGGACGGCCTGTGGACCGGCAGCGCGACCGAGATGGAGTACGTCAACGACGCGTATAAAGAGGACCAGATCGGCAACGCGGTGCTGCACGATCCGGACAAAACGAACATCGAAATGTATCGCGACGGGTTGAAGCTGGTGAGGAAGGCGGCAGGTCCCGACGTGTTTTTTCTGGGCTGCAATACGCCGCAGAACATGCGCGTGTACGGCGGATCGTTCGGATTGCTGGACGCGATGCGCATCGGGCCAGATAATGGAACAGGCTGGAATGCGCTGATTCTCGGGCCGAAATACGGCACGCGAAATTATTTTCTGAACGGGCGCGTCTGGTACAACGATCCCGATCCGTTGTATGTTCGCGCGTCGCTGCCGTTGAACCAGGCGAGGCTGATTTCGGCCTGGGTGACCGTCTCCGGCCAGTTGAGCGTATCGAGCGAAGGGTTGGACGCGCTGCCGCCGGAGCGCGTGGATCTGCTGAAACGCACCATGCCTTCGCACGGCCTGCCGGCGCGTCCGGCGGATCTGTTCGAGCGCGATATGCCGCGCATCTGGACCGTGAATGGACCGGATTCACGGGTGGTCGTCGGCGTTTTTAATTGGGAGCAGGAGGACCGTGAAATTGATTATCCGGTGGATCGCCTCGGCCTGAAGCGGGGCGTCGCGTACGAGGCATTCGAGTATTGGAGCAACAAATCGATCGAACCCGTTCGCGACCGTCTACGCTTCAAATTGCCCGCGTCGTCAAGCTCGGTGATCGCGATCCGCGCGGCTGCGAATCACCCGCAGGTGGTGAGCACGTCGCGGCACATTACGCAGGGGTTGATCGATTTGTCGAATGAACAATGGCGCGGCGGGGAATTATCAGGGGTCAGCAAAGTGGTCGCGGGCGATGCTTACGAACTTCGAATTGTCCCGGGAGCGTGGGTGGCGGAGAGCGCCGAACATGCGACCATCGTCGATCATGCATCGCCGCTGCGGGTCGCGGTCGACTCATCGGTTAGCGGGGAAGTTCGCTGGAAGGTGAGGTTCCATGCGCGTTAGGCTGAGTTGGTCAGGGAGCAAATTGTGGGGCCGCCAATTTTGGCGGCCCCACCCATAATGCAGACCGCAGCTTGCATCACTCCGGTTTTAGCGCACGCTTGCCGGCCTCGATGACGCGCAGAATTGACTCCGCGTCGTAAACGGCTCCGCCCCAGGTACCTCCGCTGACATCCTGCAACGCGGCCCAGATGCGGGAATCGTCCGGCATCTGCGGATCGCGAGCCAGATCCGCGCGAGGCTCGCGCGATGCGAGGATGCGGGAGCCTTCCTCAATCCCGGACGGCCCGACCAAATTCACGGAGCCCTCCAGGTTCACGCGGTCGACGACAATCTCGATCATGTCGCCTTCGCGGAGCTTGCCGATCGGCCCACCGGCGAGCGCCTCCGGCGAGACGTGGCCGATGCAGGCGCCGGTGGACACGCCGCTGAAGCGCGCGTCGGTGACAATGGCGACCTCCTTTCCGAACGGCAAATAGCGCAGAGCGGAGGTGAGCTGGTAGGTCTCCTCCATGCCCGCGCCCATGGGGCCGCGGCACATCAGAACGAGAACGTCGCCGGCCTTGATACGCCCATCCTTGATTGCCGCAATCGCGGCCGGCTCGCTCAGGAAGATTTTCGCAGGCCCGGTCTTGCGATACACGCCGTCGCTCGCGACCACGCTCGGGTCAATCGACGTGCTTTTTATCACGCTGCCTTCTGGAGCCAGATTGCCGTGGGGGAAACAAACCGTCGCCGTCAGTCCCCGGCGCGATGCTTCCTCGGGCGCGAGAATCACATCGTCGGGATCGACGCCGTCGCGATCTTTCAGAACCGCGCGCAATTTCGCGCGCCTCTCCGAGGCTTCCCATTGGTCGAGCACCTCGCCCAGCGTGACCCCGCTTACGGTGAGGGCCTTGGTTTCGAGCAGCCCGGCACGGCGCAGATGCAGCATGGTTTCCGGCACGCCTCCGGCAAGGAAGACTTGAATGGTCGGATGATGACGGGGCCCGTTTGGCAACGCATCGACGATGCGCGGGACCTGGCGATTCACGCGCGCCCAGTCGTCCGCAGTGGGCCGCTTCAATCCCGCGGCATGCGCGATCGCGGGCAAATGCAGAATCAAGTTGGTCGACCCTCCGAACGCCGCATGCGTGACCATCGCGTTGTAGAGCGATGCGTCGGTCAGAATATCTTTCATCGTGACGCCGCGCGTCTCCATCGCCATCAGCGCGCGCGCCGACTTGCGCGCCATATCGAGCCAGATCGCATGTCCTGAAGGAGCCAGCGCGGAATGGCCCAACGACATGCCCAGCGCTTCGCCAACGACCTGCGCTGTCGCGGCTGTTCCTAAAAATTGGCAGCCGCCTCCGGGCGACGCACATGCGCGGCAGCCCAGTTCCGACGCCTGTTCGATGGTGATTTGGCCATGGGCGAAGCGTGCGCCGATGGTCTGAATCCTCCCCGCGTCCTCGCCCTCATCGGGCAGCAGCGTCACGCCGCCCGGCACCAGCACGCACGGCAGATTGTGCATTGACGCGAGCGCCATCATCATCGCGGGCAATCCTTTGTCGCACGTCGCGACGCCCAGCACGCCCTTGCGCGTGGGCAGCGACCGGATCAGTCTGCGGAAAACGGTCGACGCATCGTTACGATAGGCGAGCGAGTCGAACATGCCGACTGTCCCCTGCGTGCGGCCGTCGCAAGGGTCCGTGCAATAGGCGGCAAACGGAATCCCACCGGCGGATTTTAACTCAGCCGCAGCCGCTTCCATCAGCAGGCCGACTTCCCAGTGGCCGGTGTGATAGCCGAGCGCGATGGGCGTTCCATCGGCCGCGCGAATCCCTCCGTGCGTCGAAAGAATCAGAAATTCGTTGGCGCCGAGCTTCGACGCATCCCAGCCCATGCCGGCATTTTGGGTCCATCCGAAGAGATCGCCGGAAGGGCGCTCGCGGAGGATTTCGGTGGTGAGGGGAAGGGATCCGGAGGGGCCGGCGGTGTGGCTGTGAATGTCGAAAAGGGAGGGATCGGAAGTCGCAAAAAGCATCGATCTCATCATAAGCGGCAGAAACCGTCGAGCGATCAGACGCTAATGAGCCGAGTGAAGCATCTCTTCATATGCGCCGTTCAGCATTTGTTCGAGCTCCGCGTCACGCTCGACAGCCCTCGCTGTGTACCCAAGATGAAGAACGGCATTGAGCGTATTAAAATAAGCTCGTTCGAAGTCACCGGCTTCAACTGCTTTGTCGGCTTTACTCAGCCATTCGTTGGCGAGTGCATAATCCGACGTTCTCGCCAAGTCGTCCGAGGTGGAGGAAAGCGCAAGTGTCTCTGAATACCGCCTCAGCTTCTCAATCATTTCTGGGACCGCAACATCCGCACTCGTGCCCCCGGGCCCTGTGACTGCGCCGATGTCCCTCAGGAATCGATCAAATCCGCTCATTTGGTCCTCCTGCGCCTGCGCGTTGCATCCCGCAGTTCCTGACCGGCGACCAAGCCGCCAACCACGCCTTGCCAACTACAGCCGCCTATAAAGGCTTGTTTCGGTGTCGTAGGTTCGACAAGAAAAACCGTCACCAAGCCTCCACATATTAAGAATACGACGAAATCGAATACGGCAGTCTTCCAATTGTTTGCGGGATCGTCGAATACAACCTGTATGCGCGTCTCCCGAAACATCAACATGTAAACAACAAAGGACCCTGCCGCACCAATGAAAAACGACGATGTGCTGCCCAACTATCGAGTCTCCAGAAGCCTTATGGTATCCCACCTTACTGATTATCCGTCCACTCCTCCAACCAAGCCATTTGAATCGCCTCCAGCTTCGCTTCATTGGATTTGAGAGGATCGTCGTCGAACTGATCGAGTTCGGTGATCCATTTGTGCAGATCGGTGAAGCGGATGTTGGTCGGGTCCATCTCCGGATGCGCTTCGTACAGCGCAAACGCGATGTCGTCCAGGTTGTTCCAGGTGAGCCTAGCCATTTTAGCCATTGATGTTGGTCCCCTTCAGCGCCCCACGCACCGCGGTGTTCATCATGTTTTCGGCCAGCGTGTGCGTCGCCTCATTCAACTGATCGATCTTCGACCGGATCAGCAAATGAGCATCGCTGGTTTGACCAACATGATACACGACCAGCAGCTCATTTACAGCGCGCTCGATGGCCGAACGTTCCTCGTCCGTCAAGTCGAAGTAAGCATCGTTCTGTTTGGCCCTATCGGTCGCGGCGAGGATCGTGTCCGCCTCGACGCGAGCCTCGCGCACCTGTCGCTCATTAAAATCTTCCTGCGCCTTGTCGAACGACTCGAGAATCATCGCCTCGACCTGATCGTCGGTCAGGCCATAGGAGGGTTTTATCTCGACGCTTTGCTCTTTGCCCGAACGCGTGTCGCGCGCGGTGACACTTAAGATTCCATTGGCGTCGATCAGGAAGCGGACCTCGATGCGGGCGAAGCCAGCCGGCATCGGCGCGATGTCTTTCAAATCGAAGCGGGCCAGGCTGCGGCAATCTTTCACCAGTTCGCGCTCGCCCTGCACGACGTGGATCAGCACGTTGCGCTGCCCGTCGACTGCCGTTGTGAACTGCTCGGTGGCCGACGCGGGGATGGTCGAGTTGCGATGAATCAGTTTGGAGATGAGCCCGCCCATCGTCTCGATGCCGAGCGACAGAGGGGTCACGTCGAGCAATAGTTTGTCTTCGACGTCGCCCGAAAGAATGCCCGCCTGCACGGCCGCGCCCAGCGCGACCACCTCATCGGGATTCAACTCGGTATGCGGACGCTTTCTGAAGAGTACTTCGACTGCCGACCGCACCAGAGGAATGCGCGTCGAGCCGCCGACCATCACCACTTCATCGATTTCGTCGACGGAAACGCCTGCGTCCTTGATGCAATTGCGGCAAGGGCCCAGTGTGCGATCGATCACCGGCGTGGCGAGTTTGTCGAAGAGTTCGCGAGTAATCTCGCGCTGATAGGTTTTGCCGGCGTAGGCGAGGTCGATGGTAGCCGCGGGCACGAACGACAGTCTTTCTTTTGCGTCGATGACGGCGCGGCGAAGCAGTTGCACGGCGTCGCTCTTGGTCGAAACGTCGACGCCCCATTCGGAGGCGATGTCTTCTAGCGCGATTTTCAGAAGCAGATTGTCGATGTCGTCGCCGCCCAGGTGCGTATCGCCGTTGGTGGCCAGCACTTCGAAAATTCCGTCATGCAGTCGCAGGATGGAGATGTCGAACGTTCCTCCGCCGAAATCGTACACCGCGACGATGCCTTCTTTGCGCTTGTCGAGGCCGTAGGCCAGCGCCGCCGCCGTGGGTTCATTCACCAGCCGCAGAACTTCCAGGCCGGCGATGCGGCCCGCGTCTTTCGTCGCCTGCCTCTGGGCATCGTTGAAATAGGCGGGCACCGTGATCACCGCCTGCGAGATCGGCACGCCCAGTTCGGCTTCCGCGTCCAGCCTCAGCTTGCGCAGGATGTGTGCGGAAACTTCGGGAGGGGTAAATGTCTTGTCGCCCAGCTTCAATTTGATGGTCGATTCGCTGCCTTCGGCGATGTGAAACGGGAAGAGCTTCAGTTCTTCCTGGATATCGTCGACACCGCGGCCCATCAGGCGTTTCACGGAATAGACGGTGCGCTCGGGATGCGTCAGCAGCATGTCGCGCGCCTCGGCGCCGGCGATCACTTCGCCCGATTCCGCCACTGACACTACGCTCGGGACGATGCCGGAAAGGAGGCGGGGGCCGGTTAGCTCCATCACCGCGACCAGGCTGTTGGTGGTGCCTAAATCAATCCCGACGATGGGAGACTTCTCGGTTCCGAAATCAATTTGGAAGGACATTTTCCACTTCTTTGATCAGATTTTTGATATATCTGCGGCGATTAAGCAGGGCCCGCACCTGGTCCAGGTCGGTCGTCGTGGTGAGCGACTGGTCGATCGAATCTCTCATGGCGATGAACCGGTTTTTTGCCTCCATCAACTGAGGCCGGGTCGACTCGTCGCCATCGCGCAGTTCTTCGAGAGCCATGTTCAGCTCGAAAACTTCTTCGAGCAGCTCCGGCGGAGCCTCTTTCGAAAGCTCAATTCCTTTTTCCTTGAGGAAATATTCGGCCCGCGCGATGGGATCGCGCAGGGTGCGGAACGCGTCGTTCAATGTCGACGTCATGTCCAGAGCCTTCTCCTGTTCGGCGGCCGAGGCGCGGGAAAAACGGTCGGGATGCCACTGGCGACTGCGTTCGTAAAAGCGTTTTTTCAGATCCTCGGTGTCGAGAGACAACGCAGGGTCAAGGTTGAACGCTTCATAGAATTTCATCGTCTATCCGTTAGCCCCGCTCCCCGCGGTCGCGGCTCGGAATGGGCACTGCGAGAATTCAAGTGTCTACCGAGCCGCGACCGCAGGAAGCGGAGAATCATTACGCCGAAAACGACGTTCCGCAGCCGCAGCTTTTCTTCGCGTTCGGATTTTCGAAGACGAAACCGGAGTGAATCAGCGAATCTTTCCAATCGAGCGTCATGCCATCCAAAAACACCAGGCTCTTCGGATCGATGAACACGTGCACGTCGTCGAAGTTCAGCACCTGATCGGTCGCGCGAGGCTTGGGGTCGAACTTGAACTGGTAGCTCAGGCCCGAACAGCCTCCGCCCAGCACGCCCAGGCGCAGCCCTCCCGTGACTTTTTCACGCTGAAACGCTTCGCGGATCTTCTCGACCGCCTTCGGGGTCACTTGCACCATAAGAAATTACGCTTTGGCGGCTTTTTGCTTGTAATCGTTGATCGCCGCTTTAATCGCGTCCTCGGCCAGCACCGAACAGTGAATCTTCACCGGAGGCAGGCTCAACTCATTCACGATGTCGGTGTTCTTGATGGCCAGCGCTTCGTCGACAGTCTTGCCGCGCAGCCACTCGGTGGCTAGCGACGAGCTGGCGATCGCCGAGCCGCAGCCGAAGGTCTTGAACTTCGCGTCTTCAATGATCCCGGTGGCCGGGTTCACCTTGACCTGCAATTTCATGACGTCGCCGCACTCCGGCGCGCCCACCATGCCGGTGCCCACGTTGGGATCGGACTTGTCCATGGAACCCACGTTCCGGGGATTTGCGTAGTGATCGATAACTTTCTCTGAATATGCCATGTCTGTATCTCCTTAGTGAGCCGTCCACTGAACTTTGGAAAGGTCGATCCCTTCCTTGAACATTTCATAGAGCGGCGATAGCTCGCGCAGTTTCTTCACCACGTCGATCACTTTCGCCGTCACGTAATCCACTTCCTCTTCGGTGTTGAAGCGGCCCAGGCCGAACCGGATGGAAGAGTGCGCCAGATCGTCGCCGGCGCCGAGCGCTTTCAATACATAAGATGGTTCCAAGGTCGCCGAGGTGCAGGCGGAGCCGCTTGAAACCGCGATATCGTTGATCCCCATCAGCAAGGATTCGCCTTCGACATACGCGAAGCTGATGTTCAGATTGTTCGGCAGCCGGTGCTCCATCGTGCCGTTAATATAAACTTCGTCGAGCGACGCGAGCAGCCGGTCCTTCATCTTGTCGCGCAGATATTCCAGGCGCTTTCCTTCTTCGGCCATCTCAGTTTTCGCGATGGCGCAAGCCTCGCCGAATCCGACGATGGAAGGAACGTTCAGCGTGCCCGAACGCATCCCGCGCTCGTGACCGCCGCCGTCCATCTGCGCGGTCAACTGCACGCGAGGATTGCGGCGCCGCACGTACAGCGCGCCCACGCCCTTCGGCCCGTACATTTTGTGCCCGCTCAAGGACATCAGGTCGATATTGTCCTTAATCACGTTGACCGGAATCTTGCCCGCCGCCTGTGTGCCGTCGGTATGCACCAGCACGCCGCGCTCTTTGGCGATCTTGCCGATTTCAGCAATCGGCTGCACCACGCCGATTTCGTTCTGCGCATACATGATGCTGACCAGAATGGTTTTATCGGTGATGGCGTCCTTCAATTGTTGCAAGTCGACTAAGCCGTTTTGCTGCACCGGCAGGTAGGTGACGCGAATGCCTCCGTGCTCCAGGCGCTTGCAGGTATCGAGAATCGCCTTGTGCTCGGTGGCGGCCGTGATGATGTGGTTGCCCTTTTCGGCATACATATCGGCCACGCCCTTGAGCGCCAGGTTGTTGGATTCGGTGGCGCCGCTGGTGAAGACGATCTCTTTCGCGGTCGCGCCGATCAGGTCCGCGATCTGTTTGCGGGCTTTCTCCACCGCTTCTTCCGCTTCCCATCCGAAACTGTGGTTGCGGCTGGCGGCGTTTCCGAAGATTTCGGTAAAGTACGGCGTCATCGCCTTCAACACGCGCGGGTCGAGTTGCGTGGTGGCGTGATTGTCCATGTAAATTGGCAGTTTCATCGGGTGTGGCTTCCTATAAATGGTTGTATGGTAAGGATCCCGGGAATCGGCATCTCGTCGTGCGACAGATCTGAGATTGTGATGCCGGAAAGCAGGTTCAGGATTCCTTCGTGTACTTTGCGCAAAGGCTCGCGGACAGGGCACAAAGCGCTCTGATCGCAATCGGTATGTTCGGTAAAACAATGGGTCAGGATGATAGGCCCGTCGATGGCGCGGATGGCTTCGAGCGCCGTCATTTCCTGAGGCGGTCGGGACAGGCGATAGCCGCCGTTGGTGCCCTGCTCGGAGGTCAGCAGGCCGGAACGAACCAGCATTTGCAATACTTTAGACAAAAGAGGCATGGGGATATGATAGGCGTCGGCGATTTCTTTGGTCGACGCGCACCCACCCTTGCGCGTGGCCAGATGGCGAAGCGCGATCAGCCCGTAGTCGGCTTTTTTGGTGAGTTTCAACATCCCAGACCTTTTCAGTCCTAGATTAGTACTTCGGGGCCCGGTTGTCAAGCTTGTCGGGGATGCCAGATGGTTGGTTATATTGTGGTTGTGGCCCGTTTTTATGGTGGCGCGAGTTTCAGCTTTCAGCGACGGCTTCAGCCGCCGTTTTTGGACCGGTACTGCGCCAAAGCCTGAACCGGGTGCTACAACCAAAATCCGCAGGCTGCCACCCTGCACCACCGCTATAGAAGACGCCGGCTGAAGCCGTCGCTCGAAGCTAAAGCTCGCGCCACAAATGGACTTCAGGGTTTGGTCGATGTCGGGGTGCAGCACTGGGTTCGGTTGGAAAAAATGGAATGGCGAATCGCATCACCGGCCAATCCTCCGATCGGGGTCACGCGTCGCGTTCGGGAAGCTGTAAACCTAACGAAACCAATCCGGTTGGGCGGATTGTTACATCCCATTATTGGTATCGGCCAATATTTTTCCACTTCCCACGGCTTGCGCTCGGTGATACACTAATGTTGGCGTTTGATTGTCCCGCAAGCTCTGGCTCATGATGTCCCCGCCTCCGTTTGTCGCCGCTTTCAACCCCTAGGAGAAGACTTTGAAGAACATATTCGTAGGAAATCTGGATTTTGGCGCGACGGAAGATACGGTTCGCTCGCTGTTTGAAGCGTATGGTACCGTGGAGCGCGTGAGCCTGATGACGGACCGGGAAACTGGCCGCTCGCGGGGATTTGCGTTCGTTGAAATGACGGATACAGAAGAAGCGGATCGGGCAATTACGGCGTTGAATGGCGCGAATGTGGGCGGGCGCGCTTTGAATGTCAATGAAGCGAGGCCGAAACCGGCCGGTGGCGGCGGCGGTCGTGGACCGGGCGGCGGTGGAGGGTTTGGCGGCGGGGGTGGACGCGGGCAGGGCGGTGGACCCCGGCAGCGGCGTGAACCGCGCTGGTAGTTTTTAGCATCAAATTGAAGTAGAGGGCCGGTAAACAAGCTTTGCGGGCCCGCAGTTGCGAGTTTAGAATCTATACGGCCGGTTGATGAAGCCGGCCGAAGAAAATCTGGGGAGAATCTTATGGCTGGTCGTTCGCATTCAACATTCAAGAAGCGCCAAAAAGAACTCGCCCGCGTTGAAAAACAACGCGACAAGGCCGAGAAACGACAACAGGCGGGACCGAAGGAAAAGTCGGGTGGACCCGAGATCATGTCCTTGGAAGAAGCAGCGGCGCTGCGTTTCCAGGACACGCCGATCGAAGACACCGTCGTCGACATCGCATAAGTAGAGCGCATCGTCGGTACTGTGGAGACAGACGAAGATGCATTTCGCAGTAATAAGACAGCTGTTTTTATCAGGTCGTAATGCGGAGTGTGGCGAAGTCCGCCTCAATCCGGTGCGCTTGATTCATCTTGTAGGGCGGCCAATCTTGGCTGCAGCCTGCATTAAGCAGGCTTGTCACTAGTCAACAGGAGCCGCCTAAAAAGCGGCTGCAGCCAAAATTGGCCGCCCTACCCGCTGCGATCAGAACTTCGAAATCTGTGCAAATCGAGCACCGTCACAAGCTGCTCGCGTGAAACGGCGGGATAGAGGACGAGAAATTCGTCGACCGTTTCACCGCCTTCCAGGAAATCGATGAGGCTCTGGATGGGAACTCGCGTATTGCGGAAGCAGGGCGCTCCGCTCATGCGCTGAGGGTCGGTCCAGATTGCGGATTCGAGAGCTGCGCACTCGGAAGCAGTCATCCTATTCAACTTATCACGGCAGCGCGAGGTTCGGTTCTTGCTCCGTAACTGGTTCCGCGACCGCCAGCGCGAGTCTAGCCAAATCCTCTGACCCCTCGCTGACGCTGAATTCCTGGATGGCCTCGATGACTTCCGTCTGCTGCTCGACCGCAAGGTCGTTATAGAGCGGCAGCCGCAGCAGCGTATCGGCAACGTTTTGCGTCTGCGGGCAATCGAACAGGCCGTACGTTTTCCCCATCGGGGAACGGTCCAGAGGGACATAATGAAACACGCTGAGGATGGCGCGCGCTTTCAGGTGCTCGATCAGCCTCTGCCTGCTCTCAAGCGACGGCATCAGCAGATAGAACATGTGAAACGGCTGCTGACAGTGCGCCGGCACGTACGGCAGGCCCACGCCGTTCGATTGCGCCCAGCCGTCCAGAGCGCCGGCATAATAATTCCAGATCCGCCCCCGCGCCGCGGTAATCTCGACGCGCCTCTCCAGTTGCGCATAGAGAAACGCTGCCAGGCAATCGGACATGACGTAGCTGGAGCCCAAATCGACCCAGGTGTACTTATCCACCTGGCCCCGGAAGAAGGCGCTGCGGTTGGTCCCTTTTTCGCGCAGAATTTCGGCCCGTTCGATCATCGACGGATCGTTGATCAGCAGCGCCCCGCCTTCACCACAGTGAATATTTTTGGTCTCATGAAAACTCTGCGTCGCCAGGCAGCCGAAGGTCCCCAGCATCTTCCCTTTGTAGCGGCCGAACAAGCCGTGCGCGTTGTCCTCCACCACGGGTATGCCATGCTGGCCGGCGATCCGCAGAATTTCGTCCATCTCGCAGCCGACTCCGGCATAGTGAACCACCACGATGGCGCGCGTGCGTGGAGTAATCAGGCCGGCGAGCAAGCGTTCGTCCATGTTGAGCGTGTCGGGCCGGATGTCGATGAACACCGGTCGCGCTCCTCGCAGCACGAATGCGTTTACGGTGGAGACGAAGGTGAACGACGGAACGATCACTTCGTCACCTTCGCGAATATCCAGCAGCAGGGCGCTCATCTCCAACGCATGGGTGCAGGAAGTGGTCAGCAGCGTCCGGCGAACGCCCAGCGCGTCTCCGAGCATGCTCTGGCATTGCCTGGTGTAATATCCGTCGCCCGAAATATGCCCGCGGCGGATGGCGTCGGCGATATAAGCGTATTCGTTGCCCGCGATCGCGGGCTTGTTGAACGGTATGTTGAACGGAATCTGCACCTGTCCCCTGCATCGTCCAAAACAGGGATGGACTTTAGCTAATGTCCGGCTCGATTTCACCCGATTTAAAGAGCAGTGAACGTTCAGGATATCGCCCGCAACCTGGAGCTTGGCGACGACGGGATCTGGTTCTCGAAAGGGAGTTCCGGCGTCTCCTATCCATCGCACGGGAACGACGCCTGCTTCGAGATTGAGGACCATTCCTTCTGGTTCCAGCACCGCAACCGCTCGATCGCGTCGGTTGTGCGAAACTTTCCTCCAGCCGGCGCGCTGTTCGATCTGGGAGGGGGGAACGGGTTTGTTTCGCTCGGGCTTGAGAAAGCCGGGTGGCAAAGCATTGTGGTCGAGCCGGGCCACGCGGGCGCGATCAACGCGCGTAAGAGAGGCCTGGCGAACGTCATCTGCGCGACGCTTGAGGATGCGGATTTTCGCGCCCACAGCGTCCCCGCGGCGGGATTGTTCGACGTTCTCGAACATATCGCCGACGACCGGCATTTTCTGCGCGTCCTTCGGGAGAGGCTCATCCCCGGAGGCCGGATCTATCTGACGGTTCCGGCCTACGGCTGGCTGTGGTCGGCTGAAGATGTCGCGGCTGGACATTTCCGGCGGTACACGCGGTCCTCCCTCGCGTCGGTACTGGCCGACGCCGGTTTCGAGGTTGAATTTGCCTCCTATATCTTCTCGCCACTTCCTCTGCCGATTCTGGTAAGCAGAACGATCCCCAGCCTGCTGGGGCGGAGGAAGGCTGAGAGCGTCAGAGAGCACCGCTCCAACTCGAAGATACTTGCGAGCGTTTTCGAGTGGGAGCTACAAAGGCTGGAGCGCAAGAAGACGATCCCCGCCGGGGGTAGCTGCCTGGTGGTGGCCAGGTCACCTGACGGGAACGGGTAGATCGCTCCCTGTGGTCGCGGCTCGGAATCGGCATAGTATCAACCGCTTAACCGAGCCGCGACCGCAGGGAGCGATCATGTCGCGACCCCTGTAAAGAACCCCCTCGCACATGTCGATGAACAAGAGAGCATGCTGCACTCACTGGCCCACAAAATCGTTTCGCAGCCGCGGGTGTACGATTGGGTCCAGAAAGCCGTGGGCGCTGAAGAGGTCGGTCGATTTCTGGCGCCGCACCTGGCCGAGAGCGCAGGCCATTCGCTGCTCGACGTGGGCGCGGGCACGGGCAACAACCGCAAGCTGTTGCCGGATTCGACCCGCTACATCTGGATGGACAACGACGCACAGAAGCTTTCCGGGTATCGCGCCAAACAGTCGCGTGCGCTGGGAGTTCTGGGCGATGCGACGCAGCTCTCGTTTCGCGACAAGTGCGTCGATTACGCTCTCTGCACCGCGGTGTTCCATCACCTGAACGAGGCGGAATTGACCCGCCTCGTCGACGAGCTGGCACGCGTTATCCGGCGGCGGCTGATCGCTGTGGACGCGGTGGAATGTCTGAATCGCCCGATGAGCAACCTGCTCTGGAAGTACGACCGCGGGAGTTTTCCGCGAACAGCGGAACGCATCCGCGCCGCCCTCAGCCGACGGTTCGATCTGCAATTTGTCGACGAACTGACGGTATACCACCGCTACATCCTATGCATCGCCAATCCGAAGGGCTAGCATTGGAGGCGGCCCGCCCTGCGAGGCGGCCCGCAGGTGCCGCGCTGCGTCAGCTTGCGGACCTCATCGACCGGCGCCCCGTTCTGGTTTTGCCGGTCTGGATCGTCGCGTATTTCAGCGTGCTGTGGCCCGCCGCGCATCGGCCGCTGTGGTACGACGAACTGTTCACCTATTACGTCTCGATGTCCCCGACGTGGGAGCGCTTTTGGGGCAGCGTCCGGTTTGTCGACCTGAATCCGCCGCTGGGCTATCTCTTCGTGCGCGCCAGCATCGCTCTGTTCGGAGACACGCCCTTCAATGCGCGCATCCCTTCGATGCTCGCGTTTCTGTTTGCGAGCCTGTTGACCTCGCATCTGATCTCGCGGCGCTGGGGCGGGGGCTTCGGTCTGGCGACGCTAGGAATTTTTTGGTCCTTCACGCTGACTTCCTACGCCGTCGAGGTGAGATGTTACGGGATACTGCTCGCCTTCTTCTGCACCGCGGTGCTGTGCTGGCTGGAGGTAACCGAATCCGTCCGCTGGACCAAGTGGCACACGGGCCTGACCCTGGCGATTGCGGCAATGTTCTTGACCCACTGCTTCTCGCCACCGTTCGCAGCCGCCATTGGAGCAGGAGAACTGGTCCGCGCCATCGTCACGAAGCGCATCGACAAACGGGTGTGGGCGGCGTTGCTCGCGCCCTTGAGCGTTTTGCCGCTCTACATACCGCTGGTGAGAAATGCGCAGCAGGTCCTCACTCCGGTCGCGTTCCAGTCGACCCTTATATCCATCCCGAAATTTTATCTTGCGATCCTTGCTCCTCTGCTGCCGGCGATTGGCTTTATCTTGTTGTACTGGCTGTCGACCCATCGCAAAGGCGAGCAAATCCCCTGGCGCGACCTGGCCAAGCCACACGAAATCGCGTTCTCGATCGCGGCCTTTCTGGCTCCGACGATCACCATCAGCTACTGCATTTATAGCGGCCTTCCTTTCTGGCCTCGGCACGGGATTGGCGCGGTCCTCGGCGGAACCTTGATGCTGGCGGGTTTGCTGGCCGGCGTCGCCCGGCGAAATTCAAGAGTCGCGGTCGCGGCGGCAGGGCTGATCCTGACCTTATTTTGCGTGACCAAGGCTGGGACGGGGAAATTGGTGGAGCGCTATCGGAATATTTCTACCGCCTATCGCACCATCCGCCCCGAGCTCCCATTTGTGACCG
>Ga0210394_10002312_pt1 | contig 26413 bp, 26 predicted proteins | sample IncBWC12MmetaG_FD_160121 | JGI IMG/M metagenome (GOLD analysis project Ga0210394, IMG submission 160121) | Forest soil microbial communities from Barre Woods Harvard Forest LTER site, Petersham, Massachusetts, United States - Inc-BW-C-12-M | ecosystem: Environmental > Terrestrial > Soil >...
GCCCCTGCATATCAATCATCTCCGCGATTCGGCGTCTGCGTAATCATGCTCGTCGTTCAATGCCACGACCGATTCAAATGGTGCGCGCGTCATGTTCATTCTGTCCAGCGTGAAATGTGAAACGGATTCCCGCATCCATGTTCTGAATATCGAGTTCGCGGCTTCGAATTCTGACATTCACGCACGGTTTGCGGGTGCCTAGGTTGGGCTGCGATGGATCGCGGCCGGTTGGGTTGCATTCAATCTTGCAACACTTCTCGTGACGTCCCGTCCTCGGAACGGCCACTAGAAACAATCGGCCATGAGGCAGAACGAGTTCATGCGATACTATTTGGGCCTAAGTTGACGCGGCTACTCTGCGCTTCGCAGGATGCTCCTGTTTCCAATATGGGAGCAAGGTAGAGACTTCACCGAAGACGGAGGACACCATTTGTGAATGTTCGACGCGGCGGTCGGCAGATTCTGATTCACGGCGCGGTCATGGTGCTAGTCGGGTTGGTGTGGGGCCTTGTTGTCCCTGCTACACCGTATCCAAGATTGGCGCTTGGAGCCCACATCCAGTTCTTGCTAAACGGCATGCTGTTCATCGTGCTTGCGACCGCGCTGCTGGCACTTCCGCACAGAGTCGGACTCAAGTCCATTTGGGTGATGGAACTGGCGGTCTGGTTGACATGGGCAATGACTTTGTCCGAGGTTGCCAATTCTTGGTGGGGAACAAGACAGACCTTGCCCATCGCCGCTAGGCAGGCGGGCGTCACAGGCGCCGAGTCATGGCAAGAACTGGTCGTGCAACTGACCCACATGGGCGCTGGACTCGCACTGATCATCGCGTGGGCATTGTTGGTCATTGGGCTTCTTAAATCGGTCTCAAGCGCAGGATCCGATACCCTAAATAAACCTTGAATATCCAGGTACTCGGTGGTTCTTCGGGGCGTCACCGGCGAGATTGACGGACCCGAACCGGTCGTTCGAAGGCCGCCATTTGGTGTCATTGTCGAGCCCCGCTTGAAGGTACCACTCGTCGGTAAAGACGACATCAAATCTGCTGTGTCCCGCCGGCATCCGAGCTGAGATATGCCGAAGTGCACAATATCGGTAAGCGAACCCGGTGCTTGCATGGTGGTGGGTCGTGAGAAAACCCCGTCTTACGCAAAAAACGCTGGTCCAAGAACTGCAAAAGCGGGTTAGCCAAGCACCCTTGCCCTAAAAAAATCAGCGACTTAGCCGGATATAAATAAATGGTGATTGTAGTATTCGCGGAAGATTGAGCTCTGGCGGTAATCGGGGTATGAGGTGGTGCTGCCGGCGCGGTTCGCGACCGCAGCGTTTCGAAAAGGATTGAAAAGGGTGGCATATGAAAACAACTCTGCGCGACGTCCTTCACGTTACTTTCTCCGGGCTCTTGCTGACAGTGCTTACCGCGTGCGGTGGTGGCGGCGGAGGTGGCGTAGGTGGCATGGGCAGCGTAGGCAGCGCCATGCAACCGAGCCTGCCGCCACAGAACCCGGACTCGGTAGCCGCACTACCCGAACCATTCAACATAGGTTCGACGATATTATCGGCGAGCAGCGGCGGTAACTCTTACGCGGGAACCTACAGCGAGACGCCCAACAACGGCACTACGATGTTCGATGGGCAAGAGGCCAACAGCAGCACGATCTCGTTGACGATCACCGAGAACGGATCTCCGATCGTCACTGAGATCGAAACGGTCTACTATCTCCAGAACCCCTACCAGCCGCTCGGACTGACCCTCTCCTATAACGGCGGGCAGTTTGACTTCCTATATAACAGCACGAATCCGCTGCCATCGACGCTCACTGTCGGGAGCTCGGGTCCGCTCGACTCTGGAACTTATTACGTTGTGAATACGAACAATGCCATCGGCTCTCTGACAGAAACCTACTCAGTAACAACGAGCGGCAATTGGCTGCTGTTCAACACATACGCGACTGGCACAGTCGATGGGCAGTCGATCAGCCAAACGATCAGCTACGTGATCAACAGCGGAGCGGCGACGGGCGTGGCGTCCGTTGAGATAGAGGTGAACGGTACGACATTGGACTTCAACAGCGATTGCGCTGGTTGCTGGGACATTTAGCTTCGATCTTAAGGGGCGCACCGCTCCTGATTGCGGCGACAGTCAGTCACTTTACCCAGCTCAACTCTTTGCTATGCCTGGCAATCACGGGGGTGCATTGCTAGTGAATGACTGGGTAGCAACTCTGGAAGATGACCTGCCAGGCGGTTTCAACGATCCAGACGGGAAACGGACTCCCAGGTACGCGAACCTCACCTGGGTGGTAGGTCGGAGCGAGCAGCTAGCGCTAAGGTTCCGTTAAGTGGGCGGATTATTCTCTGGGTGCTGCGTGATATACGCTAGACCATTGACGGTCGCTTTCCGTTACACGGGAATTGTGTTTCGACATGGATCGGTCCTCCTCATCGCAAACCGTCTCGGCTAGGAAAATGCTGCTGTTGGCGGCGATCCTTCTCTTTTTAAGCGCGTTGGCAGGCACGGCGGAGCCGGTTTCCTCGCTGCTGCGTTTCATTCCCAAGGACTACAACGAGGGCTGGAATGCGTATTGGGCGCGCGATGCATGGGTGAGCGGCATTCTCTATCCTTCCGCTAACGGCATAGTTGTGAACAACTACCCCCCGCTGTCTTTTTACATAGTTGGAGTATTCGGCCAGCTGGTTGGGGATAACATTTTTGCGGGGAGGATTCTGGCGCTCGCATCACTGGTTGTCGTGACCATCGGTATCTACCTTTGGTTACGCGTGGCTGGCCTGGCACGCACGGCACTGGTATCGGCTGCGCTATTCATCGCCGCTTTCATCGCCTATGCGCCGGGTTACGTGGCAATGGACGACCCGCAACTCATAGGACATGCATTTATGGTTGCGGCAGGATTTATCTTGTGGCGCCGCGATTTCTCTACAGGCGCCCTCGCCATCGCCGCCCTTTTGACTCTACTGGGAGGCTTGACGAAGCACCTCTTGATCCCGTTCCCGTTAGCGATCACTGTGTGGATTGCCATCTACAGGCGCGACTGCCTCGTCCGCTGGCTGGGGTTCGCGGGTGCATTCTTTGTTGTTGCCCTCGCGATAGTCGCTTGGCGACATGTGACCCTCTTTCACAACATTGCCGTGGAGCGAACGTATTCGACCCATCTAGCGGGGAGGGCACTGCAACGGCTCTTTCGGCAATTCCCGCTTGTCCTGATCATAAGCGGGATCGGCGTCCTCTTTGCGCCGGAAAAGAACAATGTGAACAGGCGGTTCGCCAGTTTCACCCGAATTTATTTCCTCCTCGCAGCGCTCTTCGGAACGATCGCCGCGACGGGAGAAGGCGTCGACAGAAACGCGTTTTTTGATCTGTTGATTGCGGCCGCACTCGCAGTAGGTGCCACACTAGATTTCTTACTTTCTCGATGGGCGCGTCAAAGCTTGACAGCGGTTGCTGTGCTTCTTGCGGCACTTGCATTGCCTGTGGCACTCCAAGCTGGATCCAATTTGCGTGGAAACCTGATGCTCGCATCGTCTAGTGGCAAGAGAGAGGCTGCGTACCTCGCCGAGATTGCTATGATCAAGGAAGCGAAGACGGGCGCAGCCGCCTGCGAAATGCTCGCCCTTTGCTATTGGGCTGGTCAGCCATTTGCGGTAGATTTCTTTAATTATGGACAAAAACTGCGGAAAGACCTATCAGCGGCGGATGAATGCGATCAGTTGTTGGGAAATGGCTCCATAACGATACTTCAGGTGGACGCACCGCGTGGCGGGATGCTGTCGCAGAGGCTGCCAAATAGTTGCAATCAAGTGATCGAAGACTATTTCACACCGGTGCTTTCGACGGAATTCGGAGTTCTATTGCATCGACGGACACAATGGCACTCGGCTCCAAAAGACCGATAAAGGACTCGAATTTCGGCTGGCGACTCAGACGCCAGGCCCGTCTGGTCCGTCCAATCACATTGTGTTGTTTATTTCGGTGGGATATATCTATACCCGCTAACTGACGTTCGAGCGAATCGCGCGTTCTCGAGGCCGTAAAGCAGACGGTGGCCAGCGAGGTCTCAGGATCGACAAGAGTCGATGGGCGGTCAGCGTGCCTGCGTCGGGAAGTAGTCGGCCAAGATGGGACAGTAGAACTCCGAAGATCACTGCGACAAAGCCATCGTTCGCATTCGGTTCGAGGCACGACGTGCACCTCCTGTGCCCTTTCATGCGCCTGCTTACTGCGAAGTCAAGAGCCAAGCCGCCGACCGCAAGATTGAGAGCTTCATGACCATGCTGGGCTCGCGCCCAGGGCGACAAGTAGCTCGTCCAGTTGCGCGAATGTCTCGGGCATCGCACTCTCCATCCCGGCGTTGGCATCGAGCGCTTCCTTTGAGGGATAGAGTTCGTGCACGACCAGCAGCGTCTTGCCATCTTTTGCCTCGAAGGTCACCGTGGTGACGGAACCGCCGTCAGTTTCCTCATTAGTCCAGACCAGGCGTGAGTGCGGTGTCACTTCGATGTACCTACCGAAGAACGCCATAGGTTTTGAGCCCTCGTTGCCAAACTCGAAACGGTACCTGCCCCCGACACGAACATCGGCTTCGCAGGAAAGCAGGGAGAAGCCTATTGACTTCGGTACCCACCACCGCTTGAGCAGCTCGGGCTTTGTCCACGCCTCGAACACGATGCGCGCCGGGCCGTTGAAGGTTCGCGTAACGACGATCTCACGCTCGGACTTCCGTTCCACCGTCGTGCGGTTCTTCATGGGGCTAGGCACATTCTCTCTTCTTGCGTCCATCGAGCTTCTCCTTCCGTTTCATATTCTCAACAACTTTGTCCAGCTCTTCGAAGCGTGCGTCCCAGAGTTGGCGGTAACGCTCGATCCATGCCGACTCTTCCTCCAGTCGGCGCAGGCCGAGCTTGCAGGACCGCACGCGCCCGACCTTCTCTGTGGTGACGAGCCCCGCCTGCTCCAAGACGACAACATGCTTCTTCATTCCCGTGAGGCTCATGCGGAACTTCACGGCAAGGTCCGTGATTGAAGCGTCTGCACGTCCGAGCTGCTCCAGAACGCCGCGTCGGGTGGCATCCGAGAGCGCGGCGAACGAGGCATCGAAGCTGGCCTGGATATACTGAACCATATGGTTCAGTATGTAACACACCGAGTGGCGACGTCAAGGGAAAGTCGAGCGCGCGCTGCCTTGCCGGCTGCCTTCACTCCCGAATGGACCTCGTTAGATCCAGCGCTTAGAAGCTTCTTGCCGGGCAAGTCAATCTTCATTAAGCGAATGGCCGCTTCGCGCCAATCAATTCACGCCGGGTGGCGGCCGTTTTTGGCCGTTCTGCGCCTGTCGCACTAAGAGCGCGTAGGAATGAGAACTATCGACGCCAATTCTTTACGAGTTGCAAGTGTCGGAACTGGAATGGAGCGGTCTCCGTTTGCATTGATCCGCGATAGAGCGCAATGCCTTTGAGGCTTCGTGATTTCCAAATGCGTGGACCAAACACATCGAACGACCTCGAAAAATGGCAACGCGTGCCAATTCAACGAGGTGAGCGACGCCCCGTACCGTGGCAGTGACTCCGCTTTACTCGCCGCCGGCGGTGATGTCACCTTGAGGGTGGTTTGTAGGCTGCCTTGGTTTCGGCCGAGAGCTTAAGTGCCTTGATCCCATCTTCCGTCGTTAGCAATGCGGTTGTCTTAATCGACGAGAATGCGCCCGAGGCCCCTAGCGTCATAGCAAGTGCCGCGGACGCAATTGCGTTGGGTGCTTCGTATATAACAATGATGTCCGTTTCCCCAAAGGTCATGAAAGCACTGTGAAGCTTGCCACCGACCGCCTCGACTGCCGCGGAGGCAACTTTAGCCCGATCGACCGGGTTGGCGATCAATGCATTCTTCGACTCGGCAGAATAATTGCAGCTCACCATAAAATGCGGCATTTGAGTGCTCCTGTTGTTGCCAAGCTAATTGATTCGAGCGCGACGATCATACGCGCCGTGTAGGTCTGAAAAAACTGATTTTCAGCTCGGTATTGACGGGTCTCGGCGCTTGCTGATGCAGAAAATAAGGGCGCGCGATACGTTCCGATCTGGCGCAAATTGGTTACCGCATCGCAAATAACCGAGGGCACCAGAGCCGCGCCGCAGCATGCAACCAAGAACAAGTGCACAACCGCAACCTTGGGTGAACGACAGGTCCTGACGGGCTGCTATTCGGCTCCTATTTCGACCTGCTGAATTTCAGGAGTTGGCCGGCTGGTGCCGGTGGTCGGGCTACTCCCGCTGTCGACCCCAAGCCGCCAGCGGTCACCGTCCGCTTTCCCAACACGCGCGATCCGTCATTCAAGAACGATCGTGGTCAGTCCCTACTTGTCGCGGAAATCACATTGGCCGGTGTAGTCGAATGTAGGATTCGCCTCGGCGTCTTTACCCGTTCCCACGACATGTAGCGTGCACTGCACTCGGGGACCCGCGATGTGGTCGAACAGGAAGACAGATCCGGTATCTGCGCCAGTCTTGAGGTTCTCGTGGAAACTGAACTTGCCGTCGTGAATCATGACGGGTTCCGACCCGGCTATCGTTCCGGAGAAAACTTGATCTCCAGTGTTGACCAGAGTGTTGTTCGCAGTATCGAACGTCGAAGTCACGTGGTATAGAACTCGCCCGATCAGGTCCCCCTTCAACTCCACAGTCGCCGTGCTCTTTTGAATCAAGCCGGTTGGCGTGTCTTTTTGAGAGTGAATTATTGCGCCGTTCAGCAAGTCCGTGCCGCTGCCGGCAACCTGGACAGATCGTACTTTGGAGCTTGATCCCTCGCCCGCAATGGCCACGCCATTGCATAATGAGATGATGCCGATTGAGAGGGTTCCGAGCCACCTGATGAGACCGACCGAGGTAATGAGCATGACGAACTCCGTGCTGTGTAGCGAATGATTGCAGGGCCGAAATGCAAGCTAGCCGAACACAGGGACCTGACCAAGATGGCAACCCCTAGGATGGCTCTTCGTGACCCACTTTGGCCCAACTCAGTCGGCCCGGCGCACCGAACGGGCAATGGGCACACTTGATGAGGGCGCCGCCAACCGATCGGTTGGGCTCCTGGAAGGCCATTGCGGCCTACCTTGACAGCAGTGTCCGTACAGTTCGTCGATGGGAACGGGGGGAGGGGCTCCCCGTACATCGTCACATGCATCACAAGCTCGGACGGGTATTTGCCCTTAGGACCGAGCTGGACACTTGGCGGCAGACCCGGGCGCGTAGCCCGCATCCGGCATCCCGCTCGACCACCGCCCCAGTGTCGGCTTCGTCCCAGTCGATTGCGGTTCTCCCGTTCGCCAGCCCGGGTTCGGATGCGCAAGACTATTTTGCGGACGGCCTCACTGAGGAAGTGACCATCGCACTTGCGAAGGTCCAGGCCTTGCAAGTTACTTCGCGTAGGTCCGCGGCAGTATTTCGCACCACGAGCGCCGTTGCCCCCGTAATCGCCGGGCGACTAGGTGTTCGCTACCTAGTGGAAGGCAGCGTCCGCCGAGCTGGTAGCCGCCTCAAGGTATCCGCGCAGCTTATTGATGCGCCGCAAGACGTCCACCGCTGGGCGGGTACATATGACGGCACGATCGACGACGTCTTTTCGATCCAAGAGCAAGTGGCACGCAAGATCGTCGAGGCGCTTGAACTGCGGTTGAGCACGACCGAGGAACGGCAGCTCAGCGAGCGTGCCATCAACAGTGTTCCAGCGTACGAGTGTTACCTGCGCGCACGGCACGACATGTGGAGTTGGCGCCGCGATGGGATCGATCGCGCCGTGCAACTCCTCCGACAGGCCCTGACGCTTATCGGGGAAAATACGAGGCTATATGCCTCACTGGGTCTTGCACATCTCCAATACCGGGAAGCAGGTATCGACCTAAGCGAGGAGCCACTGGTCGAGGCTGACGCGTGCGCCTCCAAGGTGTTCGCACTGGACGACCATTCGGCCCCGGGATGGCAGCTGCGCGGTTGGATCGCATACTCACGCGGTCGAATCCAGGATGCCGTGCGCGATCTGAAAATTGTTCTAGATTTGGACCCGAACAACTCTGACACGCTGCTCCTACTCTGTAACTGTTATCTCATTTCCGGACACGTCGCGGCAGCACGACCTCTCCTGGCTCGGCTGCTGGCTGTGGATCCGCTCACGCCGATTACCCGATGCATGCCGGGATTCGCCGAGGTTATGGAGGGCAACCTCGAAGCGGCGATCGAGCCATATCGGCAGATGTTCGAGATGGACCAGTCAAACCCGATGGCGCGGCTATTCTTGGCTTGGGTCCTGATCCTTAATCGCCGAAATGACGAGGTGAACACACTACTGAAGTCCTTCCCTCCAGATCAGAGGGACACCCTCCCGGCGCGAATCTCGTTCTTTCTGGCGAACGCGACTATGGGCGATTCCCGTAAAGCTGAGGCAGAACTGACGCCGCAGATCACGGCGATCGCGCGCGCGACTGACGTATTTCCACGCTTTCTTGCGCAAGGCTTTGCAATGGCGGGCGCGCGCGAGTCTGCACTCCAATGGTTGCAAGTCGCAATCGACCGAGGCTTCGTGAATTATCCGTTTCTTTCCCGTCACGATCCTGCATTCGAAGCACTCCGTCGTGATTCGGCCTTCAAGGTGTTGCTTGAGACAGCAAGGCATCGATGGGAGCGATTTGAGGTTTAGATTGCAGCGAGGGACCATTGCATTGATTGAGGCTCACCATCCACCACAGCCAAATCGAACCGGTTTCTATAAATCTTTCGGGAACGTCGGCTTTATGGCCGAGATATTTCGGCGTCGAATGACAACTTTTGGCCGGCTGCAGACGAATCTGCTCGTACCGCCGCTGTCGACCGAGGCTGTGTAAAAACCTGATTGTACGCGCGGCGCCAGCGAGTCCGCGGCGCCAACGCCAGCAGGTAACCGTTAGAATAATCGAGGGCTGTTCAAGCCCGGATTGCCTTCATCAGTGGTGCGGTTCCGAGGATCTGCATGGCTCGTTTCAGATTGTAGGCCAGTACATGCAAACTCATCTCGGTACTCACGCGCGGCATTGTTTTGGTGAGGAAATGCGTCGCTCCCATCCAAGCCTTGAGCGTGCCGAAAGGATGCTCGGCGGTCTGGCGTCGTATTCTTGAGGCCTGAGGGGTTCGGTTTAGTCGCTTTTGCATCGCTTCCAGGACGTTCTCATGTTCCCAGCGCGCGATGCGCCGATAATCGCTGGTCGTGCATTTGGATTTAATGGGACATCGTGGACAGGCTGATGCCCAATACTTGTGGATCGTGATGCCACGCTCGACCGCTGCGAAGCGCCAGATGGCTCGTTGGCCAGCGGGACATCGATACTCATCCTTCGATGGGATGTAGCGAAAATCGGCTTTGTCGAAGAGCCCAGCTGCCTTATTCGTTGAAGTCTGGGGTTTTGGGATCAAGGTCGTGATACCCGCGTTCACGCAATCGAGGATCTCCTCACCCTTGAAGTAGCCGCGGTCGGCGAACACCGTCAACGTATCCTCGCCTACTGCATCACGCGCTTGGTGGGCCATCGATGAGAGGTGATCGCTATCATGGCCGGTGTTCGTCACCTCGTGCGCGACGATCAAGTGATGCTTCGTATCCACGGCTGTTTGCACGTTGTAGCCGACTATACCCGTGCCACGACCGGTGGTGGCCATCGAACGTGCATCCGGATCGGTTAAGGAGATCTGGCCGTCCGGAGCCTGGGACATCTGCTTGCCGATCTGCTTGAGCTCGCGCATCTGCTTCTTGACCGTCTGCATCTTCTCCTTAATGTGCTCAACCCGAGCTTCCGTCACGAGCGCAGGCTCTCGGTCCGCGCGATCAAGTTCCGTCATGTAGCGTGCGATGCTGTCCTCTAACTGCTGCATCCGCGCCTTGAGCTTGCGGTCGGTGAAGTTCTTATCACGGTTGTTGACCGCCTTGAACTTGCTCCCATCGATCGCCACGATCGCTTCTGAGAACAACTTCAGATCTCGGCATAAGACGATGAACTCTCGGCACACGCTGCGGATCGCCTTCCCGTTATCCTTTCGGAAGTCCGCGATCGTCTTGAAGTCCGGCGTCAGACGGCCCGTGAGCCAAATAAGTTCGACGTTGCGCTGAGTCTCGCGCTCAAGGCGCCGGCTCGACTGAATGCGGTTTAGGTAACCGTAGATGTAAATCTTGAGCAGCGAAGCTGGGTGGTATGCCGGACGCCCGGTGACTTCAGGCTCCATGCCTTCAAAGCCCAGCTTGCTCAAATCCAGCTCATCGACGAACACGTCAATGACTCGAACCGGGTTATCCTCTGCTATGTAGTCGTCGAGATGCTCGGGGAATAATGTGCTTTGAGAACGATCTTCGCCTTCGACAAATCGCTTCATCGTGCGCTCCGACTAACTCGATGGCGACAGTCTGCGCGCTGTTCATTGCACTATGTTTTCACACAGCCTCGACCCGTTGTTGACGGTCGCGAACGTCCGCTACCTGGATGGCCAATTGGTTTTTTTGGCGTGCTTGGGCAAACAACAGCATCCGGTAAAGCGTACGCCAACGCACCGACTATTTTCCGAATTGCGCCCACTATCAATCATGTGCTCCCTCGCTCAAAATCAGCGCGGACGAGTTCGCCAATAGTCCAGTCGGAGCGACCAAATTCACTTAGGAGACCTTATGCAAACCGAACACCTGATGGTGACCGGAATGACCTGCGGCGGCTGCACCAGCAAAGTGTCGCGCGCTCTACATGCGGTTTCGGGAGTCGATCACGTGAAAGTATCGCGTGCGGCGGGAGACGCGACGGTACGTTTCGACGAGCTACTGACATCAGTCGATCAGCTCAAATTAGCGGTGAAAAATGCGGGATATGGTGTGGATGGGACTGTGCAAGCTAAGGCTGCGTGCTGCGGCTGAGTAGAACCTTTATTGGCGTTGCGGCACCAAACGCCGTTTGTCGGCCTCACCTCACCTGCGCCGGGAATAGGAAAGTGGCATGAGTTCAAGCATTGGCCGGGTTCCTAAGGACATGACGCAAGGGGAGGCGCCCCCGGTAGTAAAACCAGCGGGTACCGAAGATCTGTTGCTGAAAGATCCGGTATGCGGAATGTCGGTAACAAGCCGCTCGCCCCAGATGGCGATGCACGAAGGCACTCCCGTTTATTTTTGCAGTGCTGGCTGTAAGACAAAATTCCTCGCGAAGCCGACGAAGTATTCAATCGCCCCGGACAGTGTGCGCCAATCCTCAACGCAGGCAATCAAAGCCGCAGTGACCGGCACGATCTATACGTGTCCCATGCACCCGCAGATACGGCAAGTCGGCCCTGGGTTTTGCCCGATTTGCGGCATGACGCTGGAGCCGGAGACGCCGGCGCTCGATAGCGATAAATACCCCGAACTCAAAGATTTTCGCCGCCGATTCTTGTGGACCCTGCCACTAACCGTGATTGTGACAGTCCTCGCAATGGCAGGCCATCGTGTGCATTGGCCCAATGCGGCGAAGGAGAGCTGGATCGAACTCGCGTTGAGCTTGCCGATTGTGGTCTGGGCAGGGTGGCCCTTTTTCGTGCGAGCCGTGCAATCGTTGATCCATCGTAGTCCCAACATGTGGACCCTTATAGGGCTCGGCACCTCGGCTGCTTTTCTCTACAGCGTCATCGCCACGCTTGCGCCTGGTGTATTCCCCATCTCCTTCGTTGTAATGGGTCGAGTGCCAGTCTATTTCGAGGCTGCGGCGGTGATTATTTCCCTGACCTTGCTGGGTCAGCTCCTGGAGTTGAACGCGCGCTCCCAAACCTCCGTTGCGATCAAATCCCTGTTGGGCTTGGCGCCTAAGACCGCTCGAAGAATCAATTCTGATAAAACCGAAGAGGATGTGCCGCTCGCGAACGTTCACGTCGGTGACACCCTTCGAGTACGACCGGGCGAAAAAGTGCCAGTTGATGGCATTGTGATCGAGGGCGGTAGCGCGGTGAACGAATCGATGCTGACGGGGGAACCGCTCTCGGTCACGAAACGCGTCGGCGACAAACTGATCGGCGCCACCTTAAATACTTCAGGAGCTCTGGTGATGCGCTCGGAGCGCGTGGGTTCGCAGACAGTGCTGGCAAGCATCGTGCAGATGGTGACGCAGGCGCAGCGCTCTAAAGCACCCATGCAGCGCATGGCGGACCACGTGGCGAAATACTTTGTGGTAACCGTGGTCAGTGTCGCCTTGCTGACACTAATCGGCTGGGGTCTGTTTGGACCGTCCCCGAGTTGGGCCTACGGACTGATAAACGCGGTGTGCGTGCTCATTATTGCCTGCCCCTGTGCTTTAGGATTAGCCACACCAATGTCGATCATGGTCGCGAGCGGCAAAGCTGCCACCCAGGGCGTGCTGTTTCGAGACGCTGCGGCGATCGAGAATCTCCGCAAAGTCGACACGCTCATTGTGGATAAGACTGGAACGCTCACCGAGGGCAAGCCTCGGTTCGAGCGGTGCATTGCGACACCCGGGCACACGGAGGATGACGTGCTGCGGTGGGCGGCAAGTCTCGACCAGGGCAGCGAGCATCCGCTGGCCGAGGCCCTGGTCGCCGCCGCCCGAGAACGCAATCTCGCGCTGGAAAAAGCCATTGGCTTTGAGTCAATCGCCGGCGCCGGCGTTCGCGGCACCCTCGGAAATCGGCGGTTGAACCTCGGTAACACCGCCCTGATGGCACAAGCCGGTGTTTCAGTCGACCAGCTAAAATCGCAGGCCGAGACGCTCCGTGCCGAAGGAGCGAGCGTCATGTATCTAAGTACTGATGGAACCCTCGCGGGGCTTCTCGCCGTATCCGATCCGATCAAGGCAAATACCATCGAGGCATTGGCTGCTCTGAAAGCCACAGGGATGCGCGTGATCATGGCGAGTGGGGACGGACTGACCACCGCAAAGGCAGTGGCAGCGAAACTTGGGATCGATGAAGTGTATGGAGAGGTCAAGCCGGCGGACAAGCTCGCACTCGTCGACAAGCTGCAGCATGAGGGGCGCACTGTTGCCATGGCGGGCGATGGCATCAACGATGCCCCGGCGCTCGCAAAAGCAGATGTGGGTGTGGCCATGGGCACGGGCACGGACGTGGCAATGAACAGCGCCCAGGTTACGCTCGTGAAAGGGGATTTGCGCGGAATTGCGCAGGCGCGCCTCATTTCAAATGAGACGGTAGCAAACATGAAACAAAATCTAGGGTTTGCGTTTCTATACAACTCGCTCGGCGTCCCCTTGGCCGCTGGTGTCCTGTACCCCTTCACCGGCTGGCTGCTATCGCCGATGATCGCGGCGCTCGCCATGAGCTTAAGTTCAGTGTCCGTTATCACTAACGCGTTGAGACTGCGAAGGAGGCATGATGGATAACAGCCTCTGTTCCCTCGAATCTAAGAAATTTCAGCCCTTCTGCAGCGCTACGATTTTTCGCCGAATACGCGCAGAGAGTTTTTCAACAGAATAGGCCGACTACTGACCAGCGGAAGTAGAGGGTCGAAAGCGCCAATTCAGCCAATGGCCGCTTTAGTGGCATCCCCTATCCGTAGCGGGGCGCGCATTCTGAAAAGGACACTGAACCTTTGGTTGGCCTACAGAGATTCGACATAAGTCGTCTGCGGTCACCCAAATCAAATCACCACTGCTTGCCGCGCCGTTCCTGCGCCCGCGACGTCGATATCCAAGACGACGGTTGTCACGCCATCGACGCGATGCGCGGCGCGCTCGGCACTCTTCATGGTTCCCTGGTCGCTCACATGGCCCGCGAGTTTCACGACTCCGTGATGTACTTCGACGCCGATCGTGCCCGCAACCACATTCTGTTCCTGACCAAGCTCAGCGACGACGTCGTGCTGAATCTGCATGTCGTTTGTCATCAGAATACTCCTTCTCTGTTCATCCGCGAATCTCCATCCCCGACGGGAACGTGATCCGCGACCAATGCTAGCTACAAGCCACGATTTCGTCGGTGCGGTGCCGTGCTTATGCGTCCGTAAGTTGGCCGCCTCGGCGGAGCGATTATCAGGTTTTCTGATCGATGATTGAGCGCTGCCGACGCCGCTAATGTGCCCGACCGGACAGCAGCGACGTCCATAGTCGGATTACCCACAGTTGGCGGTAGCCAGCGTCAGCTATCAGGAAACCCAATTCAATCTTTTCCACCGCACCATGTCGCCCAGAGATGGGCTTTGGGGTGAGCCTGTATACGTTCCGAAAGGCTAGCCGCAATCCGATCTAACTCAGACGAGGGCTGATCCTGGATGGCTATCGGACCCCGTAGTGCTTGTGATCCCACACACGGGCTGGCAGGCTTTGACGCGCAATTCTATGAGGGCGGTCCAAAGTGCAGTGGTCTTGAAAGCATCGGCTGTAATTGTTTTAGTTGTTCTCGCACTTGGCGCTTCGCAAGTGTTGGCCCAACAAGCGCCTCCCTCGCAAACGCTGCCCGCCGCCCCTGCCTCGCCGGGTTCAGTTGCCGCATCGACTGAAACAACGGCTCCCGTCGAGGAAATCACAGTTACATCCGCGCGCCTGAACCTGATCGGTTCAGCCACCACCGCGAGCGAAGGCCTGGTCGATGCCGGCGAGCTGGCGCTCACCCCCGCCTACCGTCCGGGACAGTTGCTCGAGACGGTCCCGGGTCTCGTCGTGACCCTGCACAGCGGCGAGGGCAAAGCAAACCAGTACTTGATGCGTGGTTACAATCTGGATCACGGTACGGATCTGGCGACTTTCATCGATGGGATTCCGGTCAATGAGCCGAGCCACGCCCACGGTCAAGGGTATACAGATCTGAACTTCCTGATCCCGGAGCTCGCGGGCGGTCTGGAGTACACCAAGGGCACGTACTACGCAGCCCAAGGCGACTTTGCGGGGGTCGGCTCAGTGCATATCGCCTACCTCAACACGATTCCGGATGAGGTGTCGGTGAGCGGCGGAAGCTGGGGCTTCGGGCGACTGCTTGGCGCAGGCTCAATCAGGCTCGCCGGGGGCAACCTGCTCGGCGCGCTGGAACTGCAGCACTACGACGGGCCCTGGGTCACGCCGGGCGATCAGCGCAAGATCAATGCCCTCGTCCGCTACAGTGAGGGCGACCAGCTTGACGGTTACTCGTTGACCACATCGTTCTATCACGATGAATGGAACGCCCAGACCGATCAGCCCGAGCGTGCGATCGCTCAAGGTCTCATCAGCCGCTTCGGCGAGCTCGATCCATCGGATCAAGGTCAAGCACAACGCGTCAATCTGTCCTGGCAGTATTTCTCCACGATTGGCGGTGGTCAGTTGACTGCGAACTTCTATGGATTCAATAACCAGTTGACCTTATTCAATAACTTCACTCATTTTCTCGTCGATCCCGTGAACGGCGATCAGGAGGAGCAGCATGAAAATCGCTGGACAGCAGGCGGTGCGGTGAGCTACGGCCACGATGCTGAGGTATTCGGATTCCCAAGCGCTTGGACATTCGGTATGCAGTCGCGCAACGACGACAACGTCGTGTCACGTCTGCCGAGCAAGAACGCCGAGCCGCTATCCCCCGCCGATGATCCGTTAGGCTACAGCGAGAGTGATCAAATACATCTTGGCAGCAACGCCGCGTATGCGCAGGTCATGACCCATTGGAACTATTGGTTTCGCACCGTGCTGGGCCTGCGCGAGGACTACCAGCACGGAAGCGATTCTGGGACGAACTATGGAACTGCGAGCTCGGCTCTCTTCCAACCCAAAGGCAGCCTCATCTTCACGCCCGTGGACACCACGGAGTTCTATGTGAGTGCCGGGCGCGGCTTTCACAGCAATGATCTGCGCGGCGTCAACCAGGCGACGATCCAGGGCGTTCCCGGGGCGGCTCTGATCGCGAGTGAGACGGGCGAGGAGATCGGAGTGCGTCAACAACTCCTCGGACAAAAGATTGCGCTGACCCTGGCGGTGTTCAATCTCGACGCCAAGTCGCAGACCGTCTATAACCCGGACCTCGAGCATGACACCGCTGGACCTGCGAGCCGTCGAACTGGCTATGAGATCAACTTTACCTACCAGGCGCTACGGTGGCTCGAGTTCTATGCAAGCCTTTCGCAGGACCGCGCCCGGTTCAAGACACCCTTTGACGATGGCACCGGTCATTTGGGCGAGTACTTGCCGAATGCTCCGTTTGCGACCGGATCATTCAATGTCTACGTGAAAAATCTTGGGCCTTGGAGCGCAGGACTGGAATACCGGTATCTGAGCGCCTTTCCGTTATCCTCAGGGCCCTGTGCGGATTCTGCAGTCGCAAAGGATTTCCCGGGCCAGACATCTTGCGCCAATGCCCCCACACCGCGCGGTCAGGTCAACGGTTCGGGCTATGGGGAGTGGAATAGTGATGTGCACTACGACCTCGCTCGCGGCTGGAACCTTGCACTTGGGGTTTACAACCTGCTGAACAAGAAAGCCGACGCCATGCAGTATTGGTATGTCGATCGCCTACAGGGCGAGCCGGCCTATGGGACGGCCGATCTGCACGTCCATCCGCTCGAGCCGATCAGCCTGCGTGTCACGATCAGCAAGGTATTTTAGTAGTGCTGTTCGCTCGAGACCTCACGAGGACGAATCGTCTGGGCTTCCGATTACTCCCCTGTTGCAGTTCCCCGTCATATGAGTGGCGACAACGCGAGGGTCCGCTGATGCTCGCAGTGCCACCGAAGGTGCTCGGAGCAGCCAACGACATGTGGCAACGCTATCGCTTGCCTTACCGACCTCCACCCATGAACGGCGGCTTCGGGGATGTTCAGCTGGGGCATTGACCGTCCGAAGTTCGGCCGTGAAGCGACCGTCGCAGGATAAGCAAGCCACCAAACCCGTCAAAGACTCGTATTTTGGGTGATGCCCCTTGCGACATGGATGTCACAACGGCCGTGAGTCCGTGAGGTGAGTTAGAGTCACGCCTGTAACTCACGGATGCCTGGCGAGGGCACGATGCCCGAACAGCCGGGCCAGACGAAGAATAGCTTACCCCGCCGGGGGCGGCTGGCCGGCAATGTTCGGAAGCCTGGGATCAATGCATGCCCAAGTCGGCGCTTCATCGGTCCAAATGCTGGCGCCGGGGCGTGCAACCTCCGGATCATCCAATGTTCCGGCGCGAACGAAAATCAAGTGAGGTCGGGCCTCTGCTTCGCTGAAGAGCGGCGTACCGCAAACGGGACAAAACCGCCGGTGCATCTTGTTGCCACTGTCGGCTACGCTCTCAAAATCGGCCAGTTTCCCTTCGATCGTCATCGCCGCAGTGGGGAAACACACGTTTACCGTTCCGCTGCCCGCGCCGACATACTGGCACAGCCGACACCAACACACCCGCGTCACCAACGGTGCAGCCGTTACGGTATAACGAACCGAACCACATAAGCATCCGCCCTTAATCACCACGAAAGCCTCTCCTTCCGGATTTCGATGCAGCAATCCCATGCGTCACAAAACAAACACCAACACCCCCGACCAACATCGCGCCCACCACCATCTCAATGTTAACCCGCCGGTTGATAAGAACTCGTCTACAAGCGTCACCCGACGCACACCCTTGCGCCGTTGATCTTTTCAGACGCGCGCCCTCATTGGATGGGGCCGAGAAAATCCCGCTTGCCGAGCTCGACCCCGTTCTTTCTTAAGAGAGCATAGGTCATCGTCATGTGAAAAAAGAAATTAGGCAGCGCAAAATTTGTGAGATAGCTTAAGCCCGTAAATTTCAAGGAGCCGGACGGAACCTTCAACTCGATAGCTCGCGCCTCAGCTCCCTGCAGCTGCTCCGGCTTGATGCTCTTGATAAATTCCAGGGTCTTGGCAACACGCGCTTTGAGTTCCGGAATTGTCGATTCCGTGTCCTCGTGTTTGGGGATCTCCACTCCCGCAAATCGCGCCGCCGCGCCCTTCGCGTGATCGCAAGCGATTTGGATTTGCGCCGACAGCGGCAGCATATCGACGATGAGACGCGCTGCAGGAAGCGCCTTCGGGTCGACTTTCTTCGCCTCGGTGTGCGTTCCCGCCTTGTCGAGTATTGCGGCGAGATTATTGAGACTCAATACAAAGATCGGAATTGATACATCGTACATCGAAATGGACATGCGAAGCCCCTTGGTTGATGGTTGCGAACGGTCTAGTGTACCGAGGCAATGTGACACTGCCGAGAGCGAAGCCATAGTCTACTGTCGCCCGACGTTATCGATCGCTAATGCAGCAATCCCATAAAGCTAGTTCTCATTATCGACCTTCCTGTAACCTGTAACGTCACCGATTCGCCTCCCACCGACGATATCTTGCGGCATCATTCCTTGAATGCTTTCCTATTTGTACTCGATGACAAACACCGGCCGCACTGGCAAGGGCGCATGACGAACGATAGAATTGTCACCCGGCCCTTTTTTTGTCGCAGCGAGCCCGGCGAAAACAAGCGCGTCAGTCCGCGACGCCGGGCGCGGACGGCCCAGCATGAGGTGGCGGGGCAGTCCGAGCGGCCGCTGCAAAGCGCAGACGGTACTCCGGGTGCTCTGTCTTCATCCAGCGATCCCACCAGGTGAACCACGATGCGAAATTGTATCTCGGCTGAGCGTGATGAAGGTCGTGGTGGGTCGTGGTAGTCATCCAATCAAACCACGGGCGTCCGTCGGCCCGCGCCGGCATCAATTCATAGCCCGCGTGGAGCAGGGTGTTGCGGAAGATCTGGTGCATCAGAAAGAGAACGGAAGTCGCCCAGGGCGTCGGGATCACTAAAGGCCAAAGGACGGGGAAGGCCGTCATCAGAAGCGCTTCGCCGATGTTGAAGCTGTAGGCCGTGAAGGGCGAAGGGTTGCGGCTGAGGTGGTGCCGCCTATGAAGCCGGCGGTACCAGCGCGAGCGGTGCATCCAGCGGTGGAGCCAGTAAATGTAGGTGTCCTGGCCCACGATCATCAAGGCCAGGCTTGTCCAGAACCAAATAGGTCCCCAATGTCCCGCAAGATCGGACAATGGGTAGAACCCAGCGCGGATCAGGAATGCTCCGGCGACGCTGATGGTGGCAAAGATCGCCACCGAACGAACGGAGTAGAGGAACTCGGTGATCAACTGGCGGTAGGGCGGGACCTCTCGGCGAATTTTTCGACTCGCCAGCGGTCGGCGCAGCAGCACCCACAGGACCAGCCAGACGCCGAAGGCAAAGGCCGCGTAGGCGGGCAGGACGATGGCGATGTTGAGCAACCAAATCCTGGTGATCTCGTTGTAGCGTGCTGACATGGCGATGGACTCCTCGTTTTGAGCCCATATAATCGCGCTGGTCGCCTGATGTCTGAGCGCGGTTGGAAAATTCTGGTCGATTCCGAAATCAAACAGTCTTTTCGAGATCCACCCAGGTCTGGAGTGCTGCGCGTCGCCACACAGTCGGCGTCGCGCCGGTCGCGCGCCGAAAGGCGCGGTTGAACGTGCTCAACGAACCATAGCCCAGGTCGAAGGCGATCAGCGCGATCGTGGTCCGCGCCTCGGCCGGGTCGGCCAGACGGCGCTTCGCGGCCTCGATCCGGTGGCTGTTGAGGAAGTCCGCAAAGTTCCTATGACCCAGCCGATTGTTGATAAGCCGGCGCAGGCGGTGTTCGGGTGTACCAAGCTCGCGCGCAAGCCCCGCGATAGTCAGCCGCTCGCTGCGCCAGCCGTCGGCGTCCATGAAGCAGGTCAGCGCGACGAGCAGCAGATGGTCGGCGGCCTCGGCGCGGGGATCGCCGACCGGCGGCGCTGCCGTCTGGACAGGAAACAGTGGCGCACGGGCGTGCAGGAACAACACGCCCACGGCAATGGCGACCAGCGCCAAGATTGCGGCGCCGCTGACCTGCCGGATGCTGAGCAGCGTCGCTAGCCGAGTCGGCACAAGGCGTTCAAGGGCCCCGAGACCCGCCTCGGCGATTCCAAACGCCGCAGCGACACCGACAACAAGGGCGCGTAGCCGGCGGCGTCCCTCGATCAAGTCGTCGCGCCATCCCCGGAGGATCAGTACCGCCGCGTGAAGACAGAGAAGGGCGCTCGCCACATTGAATGCAAGTACCAGGGGGCCACTGAACCGCGGCGGCGCAGCCACCATGGCCACACCGGCGATCACGAACAGCACCGACGGCGCGAAGGCGAGCGCGCTCAGCGGGCGGTCCTCGAAGACCGCCGCTACGAAGAGCCAGAAGAATCCCGCCACCGGGAATGCCAGGATCAGCAGCGGAAGGAAGCTGCCGAGCCCGCTAGAAGTCGGCTCGGCTTCCGTCAAGGTCCAAGCCGCGGTGCTCAGGCAAGCGAGCAAAGTCGCGAGGCGTGCGCTGCGGCCGATCGCGCTGCGCCAGACGCTGGCGCCGGTGAGGCAGAGCGCACCGACCGCAATGCCGCGCAGCAGAGGATCCAGGCTGGGGCTCATCGCAGGATGGTAGCACCGCTAAACCGCATGAATCAGGCGGTTCACTCGAAACAGAAAACCAGTGCCACAAGGGGTTAATCTGCTGAAGTCCTGGGTCGCTCGGCGTCAACCTGCGACGCATCGCTACGTTCTTTAGTTATGATCATAAAGACATTGCTAGTTGTCATATTAACGGGCTGCGCGGCCATCGCCTCCGCGCAGAGTTTTCCACTGTGGGAGCGCATCCTAAAGCACTACAGCGGCAAGACCGACGACACACCGGTGCCGTCAATGAAGATGGGGCACATGCAGATGTCGCTTAAAGGGGATACAGCGCCGGGCGATGCAGAACGCGCTAACGATATTCTTAAAATGGCGGCCGCCGTGCTATCCCAATACAGCGACGTTAAGAAAGCTGTGCACGACGGCTACAAGCCTTTCTTTCCGACCGGCAAAATCGGAGAAGAGATCCACTACACCAACTACCACTATCGGCGCCTCGAGCAGCAACACATCGACTACGCCAAACCCGGCTCGATCCTCTACAAACGCACAACGGAAGGATTAAAAGCCATCGGCGTGATGTACACCGCACCCACTGATGCGACGGCGGATCAGCTGAACGCGATCGCCCCCTTGAGCATCGCCACCTGGCATCGACATGTGGACTTTTGCGGCGGACCAAAAACTTTACCCTATGCAGAGCAGTTCGGACCCAACGGGCGTTTTGGGCCCCAAGGCAGCATCCACACCGAAGAAGAGTGTAGTACCGCGCAAGGACTGTGGATCCCCTTAGTGCTGGAATGGATGACACACGTCTATCCGAACGAGCAGCAACAGTGGGGTGGCATGGATATGGATATGGAAGCAGGCGGCGGCTGATTCGTCTGGTCCAGCCGTTCGCACGGCGACGCTTCGGCCGCGACGTTGCGCTGTCCATGCTCCGCTGCGGCCAGTCAGTGCCGATTCACTTCGCGTCCCTGCTTCGTTCGCGGACCAGCCGATACATCCCTGTATCGGCGCTCGCCACAATGTTGCTCGCCCATGCACTGTCGTTCGCCGACATTATGCGCCTCGCGGGTATCCCGACTATTCATCTGCGTAGCAGCGACCCATACGATCTCGACCGGTCACAACAATTCGCCGATTGTATACGTCCGCCGAATAGCGCGCCGTCAATGATTTGAAGTCCTCGACGGAGGCGCCGTGCTTGTCAGCATAGACTCGGGAGCGCCTTTCGATACTTCTTGATCGCTGCTGACAGCGCCGCGAGACCTTTCCCTGTGTTGCCTTGGCCGCAAAGAAGTCTATCGCGATCTCTCTACCTGGACTTTTCTTAGCCTCGCCATACACGTTCATGTCGTAGACACCAATGAGCAATCCGCAGCCGCTACCGCAAGTCTGCGATATTGTGGGCAATTGCTCGCAGAATCCCGATCTTCATTACGTAAGCTTACATTAGGAATTGCTTCGTATTCATGAGTAGGAAGTTCTACTGCCGCTGTCGGACCCGAAGCCGTCCTCGGTCACCGGCCGCTTCGCGGCACCCTAACGGACGATTCGTTCGAACCGATTGGTAGAGGGCAGACGGCGCAAAAGCAATACGAGAGCTGGCAGTGCGCCGACAAACTGAACCGTGTCCGCCAACCAGAGTCCTTTCGAGAAAAAGGCGTCGCTTCTAAATGCGTCAAGCGTCAACGGCGCCTCAAACAGCCCCCAAATCACCAATGCAAAAGCAAATGAAACCGGAACACTGAGACGCCCATAAACGCGAACAATTATCCAAGCAAACGCAAGCGATACGAGCAGCACCACCAATAAATGAGAGATCAGCAGCCAAGGTAGAATCGCGTCATGGCGCGAAGAAAAGAATTCCACCCACCAGGCCGGCAATGGCTGAGCCGCGATCGCGCCAATCGCGTACACAAGAGCAATCGTGTAGATATAGAGGAGCCCAATCGCAGCGATGCCCAGGATAATTCGACGACGCACTAGGGGTATCCTCTGACGGTGACGATCTATTGGCGTCCGATTGCAGCCAATAGATCACTTACTCTTCCGATGGTCAAACATCGCCGTGGCGTGCACGAATATGCCGGCTATGCCGTACGGGACCACCGACGGGAACTATCGACCCTACTCGGACATTGGCGCTTCCCGGGAACAGGCGGTCTACATGGCCAAATCGGGATCGGCGTGTGGGGTATATTGGGCTTTGTCCTCCGCGACAGCGCAGGGTTCGCCCGGCACCAACGGAGGCCAGTTTGAGCTAAGGGAAAGCCGATGGCGACATCACTCTACGACCTCAGCGTGCCGACCTTCCTGCAGACCTTGAAGGCCGTCGGGGGTTTCCTCGACCGCGCGGCCAGGCACTCCTCCGAGACCCACGCCGACCCGGACGACTTCGTGCACGCACGGCTCTTCGACGATATGGCGCCCTTTCATTTCCAGATCGAAGCAGCGTGGCATCATTCAGTGTGGGGGCTGGAGGCCGTGAAGACCGGCGTGTTCGCCCCGCCTGCACTGGTCGGACCGGTTCCTTTCGCCGACCTGCAGGCCATGATCGGCAAGGCGGAAACGGCACTGGAGGCGTTCACCCCCGACGAGGTCAACAGCTGGGCGGGCAAGGATCTAGACCTTCAGATCGGCCCGCGGAGGCTAACCTTCACGTCGGAGACCCTCATCCTTTCGTTTTCGCTGCCCAACTTCTACTTCCACGCCGTCACCGCATACGACATCCTACGCACGCGGGGAGTGCCGCTCGGAAAGCGCGATTACGAGGGTCGGCTGCGCACTCGGACTGCCTAGACCAGTACCCTCTAGGACGCTTTCGCGGAAACAACAGCTCCTGGCTAGAGCGCCGGTGGTGCTACCAGCCAGCGCGAATGCGAGCTATCCACCCCAAGCAGTCGCGCCTCATTGTCCGCTCTAGGGAAGTCCGCTATGAACGGGGAGCGGCGTCTTGGAGAACGGCGTGGCCATCGTGGTGGTGCCATCTTGATTGCAGGCGCCGCCCACCGCGTCGGCATCCGGTTCCGCGGAGGAGGGGCCGTCGGCCGATCCCCAGTAGTTGTCGCTCGCTGCCAGTTTAGGCGCTTGCCCCGGTGGCGGTGGAGGGAAAAGATAGCTCCCCGGCGGAAGAAAGCCCGGCGGCAGAAAGATTCCCATCAGCACGCCGCAGTGCGCACCCGGGCCGGGGCTGATACTGAAGTACGGCACGGTCAGTGCGGGCCTGTTTCTATCATTGCCGATGAAGTTGTTGCCGCTGAACGGTGCGAACGTATTAGGGGTAAACTCGGGGAAGCTTATAGAATCATTGGTGTCGTTCAGGTAGATGAGCACTCCGGGCCCCCCGTTCCCGATCGCCGAATTGGCATAGAACGCCGCCCCGCCGGGATTGAGCTCGAAGCCGATCTGCGAGTTCTTCACCGCCATGTTGTAGGTGATTTGACCCGGGTCGCTTGCGGAGAAGCCCACACCGCCCCCCATGGCCACGTTGGCGACCAGTTGGACATTGGTGGCGTAAGGATTGTCCGAACCATCGGACCCCGGGCCGAACGGCTGGACAACGAAGCCGGTGCCCGCGCCCAGCGCGACATTGTCTCGGACGATAATTGCCGGGTGGCCGCCGTTATTCAGCGCGATCGAGAATCCGGTGCCGTTGCCGATCGCCTGGTTGTTCGCGATCAGGATACGCCCCGTGACGCGGCAATCGAACCCCTGACCCTGAGATAGCGGCGGGGCGCAGGGCAGCCTGCTGAAGGTTTGCCCAAAATAGACGAAACCCTGCGCATCGCCGTTGTCGGTGTTTCCCGCAACCGAGACGTCCTGCAGGACGGGAAAAAAGAGCGCGATCGTCACCCCTGCCTGGCTGCCGCCGACGAGAGTGAAGCCTTCTCCCGCCGCGCCAAAGTCCACGCCGGGGCTGCTGATCAGGACCGTGGTACCGTAAGGCGACTGGGGATCGTTCGCGATGACCGTGGTCGCCGCGCCCTGGGTGGAATAGATATGCAAGGGCTTGGTGATGCACACGACGCACCCGGCGTTCGGCGGTTGATTGTAGCCTTCCCCCCCAATGGGATTCGGGTGCTCATCGCCCGGGCCGGTGAAGTTGTCCGCATTGACATCGCCGTAGAGACCCGGGCCCACATAGATCGTATCGCCGCTCGCTGCGTTCTCCATTGCTTGACTGATCGAGCGGCAGGGAGATTGCAGCCCACACGCCGGGCTATCCAATCCGTAAGCGGCGACGTGCAGAACACCGGCAAAGGCAGAAGCACCGATACCGAGCAAGCCAATCAACAGTATTGCTGAGAGAATAGGTATGTGCTTCATTGCATGATCCCCGCAGTTTTTGCTGGTTATGGAATTAGCCGCCGTAATCCTGAGGTCGCGAGTCTCTGCCGCGGCGCCGATTGATTTGACAATAGCTAGCTACGCCGTTTGTGACGTCGCGCAACCTTTTTAGTGTAAAAGTGTGTCGCCAATCACAGACATCATTGGGTTATGTCAAATGGATGTCGGCGGGCGCATTCGAATCTATTCGTGTCACCGAAAGTCGTCCTGTAATAGGTTTGAGCGATCACGATAGGTAGCCTGGGTACGACAAGGAGATGTCATGGACGCCTCCCTTCTTAGAGATGCTCGCGGTAATTCAGGTGTTCGGCGATAGCGGCCCCCTTGGATCCGCACGGCATCAAATGTGCCAAAGTGGAAGTGTGTGTGTCATCCACTTGAGGTCAAGGGGGCCTGTCATGAAGCGTACGACTATTGGATTGGATTTGGCAAAGCGAGTGTTTCAGGTGCACACGGTCGATATGTCTACGGGCGCGATCGTGCGGGTGGCGTTAAAGCGCAGCCAAGTATTGCGGTATTTGTGAACCGAGAGCCCGCAGTGATAGCGATGGAGGCATGCGGATCGGCGCAGCATTGGGCGCGCGAGTTGGTTAAGCTCGGTCATGAAGTGCGATTGATTGCGGCGCAGTTTGTGCGCCCGTATTAAATGCTGACCAGCACCAAGATACCGCTCAGTCAAGGCAGCAGTTATCCCTTCGTTCTTCGCTGCGAATCGCTTTCGCCAATGTAGCGATGGCTACGCGTACCGTGTCGGATTCGGCATCATTCAACAGGATTCCGTTGATGGTGAAGAGAGCTTGTCTTTGAGCCGATACCGATTCGTCTCTGCATTAATCTCGACCGCCCCGCGCTTCGCCAGTCGCTCGATGGCGTTGCGTGCGGTGATATCGGTCCCGATGTCATGCCACGTGATAGCGGGGTGGGTAATCGAGTGCTCCAGTGCAGCAAGCATGGCTTGCTCGACTCGTAGAGGTGCCTTCATAGAGCAAGTTTACCGCTTCGTAGTGGGAAGATATGTATCTTTTCCAATAGTTAACGATGTTATGTTAGCCCATGCGTTGGCGCTTTGTTCGGTAGAGTACATATCGGAGTAACATTGATGCTGTGAACAGCACTATGTTCTCTAAAACAACAGATCAGGCGATAAATACGAGGCCGTCTACATTGGCGCAGCTGGCTAGCCGGCGCTGTTCGAAGCACTCACATCGCCGTCACCGCGCTTCGCCGTTGAGCGAGGTGGTTGGTAGTCGCGCAGTCGCCTCTAAACTGTCCTCAACACGTTCTGCGCGCGTGAGATAATCTCTATACACGTTAGGGCTGATTCCTTTGATAATCTCGCGTAACCCTGTCTCGCTTACATTACGCGGCAGTTTCAAGAACTCGATCAGCTTGAGTCTAAATTGACTGAACTCCAAAACGCGATAAATCTGATTGGAACCATGATCTAGCATCTAATTTCCTCTTACGCGCCCACTCGCGAATAGTCGTACCGGCGGCCCATTGGTAACTGTCGCCGTATTCACGAATTGCGTGTAGTCCCGACGTTACCCCCGTCCTGAGTAGCATTTCGGTTTAGAGTCTAACCCCGGCCAGGAGGTTGGACGTGAAGAAGCGATTTACGGAAGAGCAGATCATCGGATTCCTGCGGGAAGCGGATAAGGGGATT
>Ga0210394_10002313_pt1 | contig 26393 bp, 26 predicted proteins | sample IncBWC12MmetaG_FD_160121 | JGI IMG/M metagenome (GOLD analysis project Ga0210394, IMG submission 160121) | Forest soil microbial communities from Barre Woods Harvard Forest LTER site, Petersham, Massachusetts, United States - Inc-BW-C-12-M | ecosystem: Environmental > Terrestrial > Soil >...
GCGTCGGTTTGCTCATTGAGCACATTGTCCTGCGTGAAGGTGTGATAGGGCTGATATTCCGGGGTTGAAGGCGCCGGCGCATGCAAAGCATTAAGCACCATCACGATGCTCGCGACGCCGCAATAAGCCTGGGTCTTTTGGGTCATGAAATTTTCGACGATCGGGAAAAAGGCTTGAAGAGCGTCGCTCTCGAGGAAGAATTTCTCGCCTTGTTCGGAATTGAGATCCGCCAAATTGTCCGGCAGCGGCAGGGTTTGCGCACTTAAGCCAGACGTCGAAAGGCAAAGGGCGAGTGTGAGCAATCGAACAAGGCAACCGAACATTATCTTTCCTCAAAACCACGCGAGATAGCCTTCGAGTCCTTCCGGGCAGTGATTGAATTCCAGGACCTCAACCTTGTAGCGGGCCTCCCGCTACTCCAACGCCGCCGTTATGCCCGCTAAACCAGCGCCAAGGATCAAGACGGACTCACCCCCGACGTCGCCGGAAAGCTTGCTGGGGCCCTGTGCGACGCGCCGAAGTAACCCCGAACCGCTCGTCGAACGGATCGCCAATCGGTTCCAGCTTGAGCGCGCCTTGCTGACGTCACAAAACAGCGGGTTTTTCTCACGCGTTCTTACCCTCGGCCATGAACACCGTGATTTGCTTGAGTGGGGTGACGAGATTGAACCTGCCGTTGACGGCGACGCCAACCACGGTAATCTCGACGACCTCAAACACGCCATGCTTTGAAATGACTTCTTTGAGCTTCTGCGGCTCGATGTAGGCAACGGAACCGACACCGCAGACGGGCTCTGCGGCGTTGACCGTCTGCATGGGATCCTTGCCTTCGTCGTCTGCTTTGATGAATGCGTCGATTTCCTCGACGGTGTCGCAGATCAGTCCGGTGCCTCGGTAGAAATCATCGGCGCGTGCAGAAGTGGCGAAGAGCGCGAGCGCCGTGGCGATTGAGGCCACGTAGCGTTTATCAAGCATCATAGTGTCCACCAAGCAAGATTTGTGCCGCGCTTGCGAAGGGGAACGGCAATCAAGACAGGTTCCTGCTTGGCAGATGCGAGCGCCGAAGACGCTGGATGGCATTTCAGCAACCGCGATCGTGGATTACCGCCGGCGGGACAGTCGCGAAATTGCCGACCCGGCCGCGAGCCAGAAGACGGTCTCAGGCGAACGAATCGGCCCGCTTGCTGTCTGACAGGCTAAGCTCTTCCAAAAAAGCCGCTTAATTGGAATGGCCGCGGACCGAGGCGTTTCCCACGCTCGTCAGCTATTGGGCTTGTCAGCCCCGGAACGTTCTGAAGCAGACTTATCGCGGACATTGCGGGATTGCTTGGACCACGTCGTCTTATTTGGCGAGCGGCATCTTGGTCACCTGCTCGAATCGTATCAGCGATATTACAACGAGGCACGCACGCATCTATCGCTGAGCAAGGATGCACCGGTTTCGCGGGCCGTCCAGACCGTTGGCCGCATCATTCCCAAGCCGCGCCTGGGAGGATTGTATCATCACTACCTCCGGATTTTATTTCCGGCAGGGACAGCGGTCATAATTCTTCGTGGGTAAATTTGCGGGTGCAAAACTAAGCGTTTCGTATTTGATTGATATTCCCTCGCTATTTTTGCTTTTACACAGACACTAAAGGACGTCGTCATGCGTGGGGGCGAGTCGGCGTTTTGGTTCGGATGAGCCTTTTTCACCGGTCTGGTCGCTCGCGCAGAGCCTGCGTTGGCGCCGGTTTCATGGATTGACCGCTAGCTCCGCCGTCCTCAAACTTGCCGAAATGCCCGGTGCTGCTGTCCTTGACAATGGCGGCGATCGGCAAGATCATTTGTATACAAATGAAGTCAGGAGACACGGTCTCTTGTACGCGCGCCCCGCTGATTTCCCTGAAGCCTTGCGGCTTCTTGCCGAGCCGGACGCCCGCGTTTTGGCTGGCGGCACTGATCTATTTCCCGCGGCAGATGCGGGTCCGCTAAAGGGGCGTTTCATCGATGTTACGGTGCTGCCGGAGCTGCGCGCGATCGAGGTCGAGGATAAGCGGGTGCGGATCGGAGCTGCTGTCACCTGGAGCGATCTCGCCAAGGCCCCTCTTCCTTCCGCCTTCGACGCACTGAAGGTGGCTGCGCGCGAAATCGGCGGCGTCCAGATCCAGAATCGCGCCACGCTTGCCGGAAATCTCTGCAATGCCTCGCCCGCCGCGGACGGCGTTCCGCCGCTTTTGATTCTCGATGCTGAAGTCGAGCTGATTTCCATTCGCGGCCGCAGGCGAATGCCGCTCGGTGAATTCATTACTGGCAACCGCTGCACGGCGCTCGAGCGTGGCGAGGTCATGTCGGCAATCCTGGTGCCGCGGCCGGCTCCGGCAGCCCGCTCTAGTTTTCTCAAGCTCGGGGCACGGCGCTATCTGGTGATTTCGATCGTCATGGTCGCCGTTTTCCTTGATGTCGTCGACGGACAGGTGCGAACCGCCCGCGTCGCCGCGGGTTCATGCTCGGCAGCCGCCAAGCGGCTGCACGATGTGGAGCGAAAACTTCAAGGTGCGCCGGCGCGTGTCGGCATTAGCGAACGCATCGCTGGAGAGGATCTTGCCGTCCTCTCGCCCATCGACGACGTGCGGGCCACCGCCGACTACCGCCGCGGCGCAGCGCTGACCATCGTCCGCCGCGCAGTCGATTGCTGCCTCAAAGGAGAAGTTGGAGGCGTCTGCTGATGCTCGATTGCGCGGTCGGCGTTTCACTGACGCTTAACGGCGCGCCCGCCCGCCTGGTCGGTTCGCAGCTTGAGCGGTTGAGCCACGTGTTGCGCGAACAATGCGGGTTGGTCGGCGTCAAAGTCGGTTGCGACGCCGGCGACTGTGGCGCCTGCACGGTCCTCGTTGACGGTAAACCGATCTGCTCGTGTCTTACCGCCGTCGGTCAAATCGAGGGCTGCGTCGTTGAAACCGCCGAAGGCTTGTCTTCACGCGACGGCATTGTCGGGCCGCTTCGGGACGCTTTCCATCGTCACGGAGCGGCGCAGTGCGGAATTTGCACCCCGGCCATGCTGCTTGCGGCGACCGCTCTGCTGCGCACAAATCCGTCGCCGAGTGAAGCGGAAACGCAGGATGCTCTCGGCGGCGTATTGTGCCGCTGCACTGGCTACCGCAAGATTCTCGACGCGGTGATGGATACGCATCAGTCGGCCGGCGAAGGGCGATTGGACTTGGCTGGGGGGGCGGCGGTCGGTCTTCGTCTGCCGCGGCTTGACGGAGCGAGGAAAATCTCCGGCGCGGAAATTTTTGGCGCCGACGAGTGGCCGGGCGATGCGTTGCTGGCCCGGGCGATTCGCTCGCCGCATCACCATGCATGCTTCGTCTTCGGCGACCTTGCGGCGTTTGCCCGCGCCCATCCCGGCGTGACGGCGGTCTTAACCGCCAAGGATGTGCCGGGCGAAAATTGCTTCGGGGTCATCGGACCGTTCGCCGATCAGCCGATGCTCGCCGAAAACGTCGCGCGGTTTCGCGGCGAGGCGGTGGCACTTGTCGTCGGCGAGGAAGCGACCGTGCGGGGACTCGATCTTTCCGAATTTCCCGTCGAATGGAAGGTCCTGCCGGCGATCACGACTCTGGACGAAGCCGTCGCGGTCGGCGCGACGGCGATCCATTCGCATCGCCCAGGCAACGTCCTGACCAGCGGCCGTGTTATGCGCGGCGATGTTGAAGCGGGGCTCGCGACGTCGGACGTGATCGTCGAAGGCGAGTTCGCGACCGGCTTCATCGAACACGCCTATATCGAGCCCGAGGCCGGCTTCGCCCGGCGCGTGAGGGACCGCATCGAAATCCAGGCGTGTACGCAGGCCCCGTATATGGACCGCGACGACATCGCGAAGATCCTGGGACTGACGCCCGAGCAGGTGCGCATTATCCCGACGGCGGTCGGCGGCGGGTTCGGTGCCAAACTCGATCTTTCGGTACAGCCCTTCGTCGCCCTTGCGGCGTGGCACCTCAAACGTCCGGTGCGCATGGTCTACTCGCGAACGGAATCGATTGTGAGCACGACGAAACGCCATCCGGCCGCTATTCGCGCCAAGATCGGCGCGTCCCGCGATGGCCGGCTCACGGCCATGGATTTTTCCGCCGACTTCAATACCGGGGCCTACGCGTCATGGGGCCCGACCGTCGCCAATCGCGTACCCGTCCATGCCTCCGGCCCGTACCGCATGCCGCATTATCGTGCGCGAACGCGCGCTATTCACACCCACCTCGTGCCGGCTGGAGCCTTTCGCGGCTTCGGCGTGCCGCAAAGTGCGATCGCGCAGGAGCAGCTTCTCGACGAACTTGCGATCAAGCTCGGCATCGATCCGCTGGAGCTTCGCATCCGCAACGCGCTCGAGGCGGGCGACGCAACGGTGACCGGGCAGGTGTTCAAGGATGGCGTCGGCTTCAAGTCCTGTCTCGAGGCCTTGTGGCCGCGCTGGCGTGAGCTGCGCGCGGCGGTGGAGGCATTCAACGTTGCGGCGAAGGGTTCACTCCGCCGCGGCGCCGGTGTCGCCGGCATGTGGTACGGATGCGGCAATACCTCCTTGCCAAATCCGTCGACCATGCGGCTTGGACTCAAGCCTGACGGCCGGCTGACGTTGTTTCAGGGCGCGGTCGATATCGGCCAGGGCTCGAATACGGTGATCCCGCAAATCTGTGCGGACGCGCTTGGCGCGCCGTTTTCGTTGTTCGACCTTGCATCGGCGGATACCGACGAGACGCCTGACTGCGGCAAGACGTCCGCTTCGCGTCAGACTTTCGTCTCGGGCAAGGCGGCCTTCATGGCCGGCCAGGCGATGCGCCGGGCGATCCTGCGTCTCGCCAATGTCGGCGACGAGGCGACGATCCGGTTCGACGGCGGCACGATTACCATCGAAGGGGCGGGCGGCGCACGCGACGTGACGTTGAGCGCGCTTTCACTCAACAAGGCGGGTTTTGTCACCGAAGTGCGCGAGACTTTCGATCCGCCGACGACGCCGCTCGATGAAAATGGCCAGGGTGAACCCTACGCCGTGTTTGGATACGGCGCCCATATCGCCGCGGTGGAGGTGGACATCGAGCTCGGCCGCGTCAAGGTCCTCCAGTTGGTCTGCGCGCACGACGTCGGCAAGGCCATCAATCCGACGCTGGTGGAGGGACAGATCGAAGGCGGTGCGGCGCAAGGCCTCGGCATGGCGCTGATGGAAGAGTTTATTCCCGGCAGAGGCGAGAACTTGCACGACTATCTCATTCCCACCATCGGCGACATGCCTCCGGTGGAAAGCATTCTCATCGAGGAGGCGTCTTCCATCGGACCCTTTGGCGCCAAGGGGATCGGCGAGCAGGCTTTGATACCGACCGCGCCCGCAATCCTCAACGCCGTCCATCACGCGACCGGCGCCCGCATCACGCGCATTCCAGCGACGCCGGATCGCTTGCGTGCGGCGATCCTGGCGCTGCAGGATAACACCGCGCATGGCTGAGATCGACGATAAAATCCGCTGCGACGCTTGCCCGGTGCTTTGCTACATCCGTCCGGGCATGACCGGAGCCTGCGACCGTTACGCCAACCGCAACGGCGAATTGATCCGCGTCGATCCCCACGTCTTGCTCGAACGAACATTGACTGATGGCGGCGAGGTCGTGCCGTTTATGAGCCAGGCACGCGAATGGAGCGGCGACATCCTCAACGCACCTGTACCGATCGTCACGGCCATTGGCGCCGGCACCACTTACCCCGATTACAAACCGGCACCGTTTATCGTCTCCTCCAAGGTTGACGGCGTCGACATGGTCACGGTCGTCACCGAGGGCATTTATTCGTATTGCGGCGTCAAGCTGAAGATCGACACCGACCGTCACTTTGGGCCGGAATGTGCGACGGTGCGCGCCAAGGGCGAGCCGGTTGGCCATGTCACGACCGGCGAATACGGCTCGCAGATGCTCTCGCTGGGCGGGGTCAACCATTTGACCCACGGCGGCAAGAAGGAGGGGCGGGTCACCTGCGAGACACTGCTTGATCTGTGCAATCGCAAAGCTGTGGAGCTGACCATCGACGGCGGCGCCAGTGTGATTGTCGAAGCCGGCAAGCCGCCGGTCGTCAACGGCCAAATCGAAGAGCGCATGCGCGTCGGCTGTGGCTCGGCGACGATCGGGATGTTCGCCAAGCAATGGTATGGCAAGGTCGATGAAGTCGTCGTGGTCGACGATCACATCACCGGTGTTCTTTCCGAGCATCAAGCCGGCAAGCTTTTGGGAACGCGCGACACCGGCATCAAGATGAGGGGCCGGCGCTCGACTCCCGGCCGATACTTCCATGTCGCGGAGCCCGGAACGGGGTGGGGCGGAGCTAATATTTCCGACCCGCTCGAAATCGTCGCCGGCTTCGACAAGAAAGTCGCGTGGCCCGGGTTGACCATGCTGATGGTTTCGACCACCGGCGAACAGCACGCCTTCTACCGGCTCGACGACTCGCTGAATCCCGTCGAAACGCCGCTCCCCGAAAATCTGCGCGTGTCGGTCGAGCGCATCCGCGAGAATTGCGAACCCGCGCTTTGCTCGGTTCTGTTTATGGGCGGCGCCGGCGGTTCGTTGCGCGCCGGCGTAACGGAGAATCCGGTGCGGCTAACCCGCTCGGTGCGGCAGGCGCTGACGACGGTGACGGCCGGCGGTGCGCCCGTTATCGTCTGGCCGGGTGGCGGCATCACGTTCATGGTCGATGTCACGCTGCTGCCGGATAACGCCTTCGGCTATGTGCCCACGCCAGCGATTGTCGCGCCCATCGAATTCACAATGCGGCTCGACGATTATGCGGTACTCGGCGGCCATGTCGATCACGTGCGTCCGCTGGAGGATGTTCTCGCCCGGCACGGTAAGAATTCCGCGGAACGCCGTGCTCAGCCAGCACCGGCGCGGAGCGACGACGCATGAGATTCCCGCCACAGCGTAGCCGGTTGTCGGACGGCCGCCTTCATCTGCACGATGGACCAATCGATCTCATTATTGAGGCATTCGGCGAAGACGCCGCGGTTGAGGCGGCTTACGCGGCGGCATGGCGCCGCTTCACGACCATTCTCGACGAGCTTTGTGCGGAATTGCCTTTGCTGCGCGCGCAGGCAACGCGAGACAGCGCGCAGCCCGAAGGCGTCGTCGCTCGCTGCATGGCTGATGCGGTGTTACCGTTGTGCGACCGGTTCATCACCCCCATGGCGGCGGTCGCCGGCGCCGTCGCCGAGGAAGTCCTGAACGCGATGATTGCCGCGGCGCCGCTGTCGCGCGCGTATGTCAACAACGGTGGCGACATTGCTCTCCACTTGTTGTCTGACAAACATTTTACCGTCGGCATGGTGGATCGGCCGGACCGTCCAAGCTTGATCGGGAGTGCGGTCATTACGGGACGCGATTTGGTGCGCGGCCTAGCGACGTCGGGCTGGCGCGGCCGCAGCTTCTCGCTTGGCATCGCCGAGGCTGTCACGGTGCTCGCGGCCTCGGCCGCCATAGCTGATGCGGCGGCCACCCTGGTCGCGAATGCCGTCGATCTTCCGGGTCACCCAGCAATTCGGCGTGCGCCAGCGAGTGCAAGGGATCCGCAGAGCGATCTCGGAGAGCGACGGGTGACAGTCGACGTCGGCCCTCTCGCGCCAAGGGAGATCGACGAGGCGCTCGCCGCCGGCCTCGATGAAGCCGAACGCTTGCGCAACGCCGGCCTTCTCGAGGCCGTAGCACTGCAACTACACGGCCGGACGTTGCTCTGCGGCGCAAAGATCGCGCCGACGACCCGCCATTTGCCGGCGCAGACGCCGGCTGAGGTGCGGCGGCAGCTGGAATATTTGAGGGTATGAAATGAAAGCGAAGATTCGCAAGCTCGTTATCTTTGTTGAAGAGACCCGTTCCGAGATGGGCAAAGCGATCGAACCGCCGACCCGGCGGGCGGCTGCGGTTGCGGTGATCGAGAATCCGTTCGCCGGTCACTATGTCGAGGATTTGTTCGAGCTGATGGAGATCGGCGAGGAACTGGGTGATTTGTTGGCGAAGCGTGCGGTCGCTGCGCTCGGGATCGAGGGACCACGCGCCGAAAGCTACGGCAAAGCTGCCGCCGTCGGCGAAAACGGCGAGCTCGAACACGCGGCTGCGATTTTGCATCCCAAGCTCGGGGCGCCGGTTCGCAAGGTTCTTGGCACGGGTGCGGCGCTGATTCCTTCATCGAAAAAACGCGGTGGACTGGGCGTCCCGCTCGATGTGCCGCTCGGCCACAAGGACGCGGCGTTCGTGCGCAGCCATTTCGACGGCATGGAAGTGCGCGTCGCCGACGCGCCCCGCGCCAACGAGATCATGGTGGCGGTGGCGGTGACCGATTCCGGCCGGCCGTTACCGCGCGTGGGCGGCTTAAAGAAAGAAGAGATCAAGGGAGACGACGGGCTTCGTTAGGGCGGCAAGCTGCAAGCAAATAGGCGACATAGGAGTAACGATCATGAAGATGGTTTCGGCACTATTGGCGAGTGTGACCCTGGCGGCAGGACTGGCCGCAAGCTTCTCCGCGTCGGCGCAGGACACGATCAAGATCGGCGAGATCAATTCCTATTCCGGTCTGCCGTCCTTCACCGAGCCTTATCGGAAAGGCTGGCAATTGGCGCTGGAGCAAACCAATGCGACGGGCGGCGTCAACGGCAAGACGCTCGAAGTGATCTCCAAGGACGACGGCGGTAAGCCGGCCGATGCGGTGACCGCGGCAAACGAACTCGTCTCCAGCGACGTGGTGGTGATGCTATGCGGCACCTTCTTTTCGAATATCGGGCTCGCGGTTTCCGATTTCGCCAAGCAGAAGAAAATTCTTTTCCTCGCCGCCGAGCCGCTGACGGACGCGATCACTTTGTCGAAGGGCAATCGCTATACCTTCCGGCTGCGGCCGTCGAACTATGAGCAGGCGGCGATGCTTGCTGAGGAGGCGGCCAAGCTGCCGGGCAAGAAATGGGCGACCGTCGCGCCCAATTACGAGTATGGGCAGTCGGCAGTAGCGGTCTTCAAGAAGCTTTTGTCCGAGAAGCGCAAAGACCTCGAATGGGTCGGCGAGCAGTGGCCGCCGCAGGGTAAGATCGACGCCGGCGCTGTGGTCGAGGCGCTAGCCAAAACCGAGCCCGACGCGATCCTCAACGCCACTTTCGGGCCCGACCTCGTCAAATTCGTGCGTGAAGGCAATACGCGCGGTTTGTTCAAGAACCGCACGGTGGTGAGCTTCCTCACCGGCGAGCCGGAGTATCTCGATCCGCTCAAGGACGAAACCCCAGAGGGCTGGATCGTCACCGGCTATCCCTGGAATGCGGTCAACATTCCTGAACACGCCGCCTTCCTGAAGGCGTACCAGGCGAAATACAATGAGTATCCGCGGCTCGGCTCCGTGGTCGGCTACTCGACGCTCGAGGCTGCTGCCGCCATTCTCGCCAAAGCCAAATCGACCGACAGCGAAAAGCTGGTCGATGCCGCCGAAGGAATCCAGGTCGACACGCCGTTCGGCAAGGTGACATTCCGCAAATCCGATCACCAGTCGACGCTGGGCGCTTTTGTCGGTAAGACCGCGCTGAAAGACGGTAAAGGGGTGATGGCCGACGTTAGTTATCGCGACGGGGCGAAGTATTTGCCGCCGGAGAGCGAGGTAAAGGCGCTACGGCCGCAAGACTGATCCGGCTGCTCTCCTCGCTACGCGGCCAAGCCAGTGACTTTTCTCTTCAATCAGTTCGTCACCGGCTTGGCGAGCGCGTCATCGCTCTTTCTTGCCGCTTGCGGTCTTTCGATCATTTTCGGCGTCACGCGGATCGTCAACTTCTCGCACGGCGCCTTTTACATGATCGGCGCGTATGTGGCCGTCACGGTGACCGAGCGGCTTTCCGGGGGCTTCGGATTCTGGGGCGGAATCATTCTCGGGTCCCTTATTGTCGCCGCTATCGGCGCGCTCGTCGAAATGACGCTGTTGCGCCGCATCTACGCCGCGCATGAACTGCTTCAGCTGCTGTTGACCTTCGGCGTGACGCTCGTCGTAGAAGATTTGGTGGTGCTGATTTGGGGCCCCGGCGACTTGCTCGGCCCGCGCGCGCCCGGGTTGAAGGGTGCATTTGATCTCTTTGGTCAGCCGTTTCCGACCTACGATTTTCTGCTGATCGCGGCGGGACCGCTGACTTTGATTGCGGTCGAGCTGCTGTTGCGCCGCACGCGATGGGGAATTTTGGTGCGTGCGGCGACGCAAGACCGTGAAATGGTCGCGGCACTTGGCGTTAATCAGCAGTGGCTTTTCACCGGCGTTTTCACCTTGGGAATTTTCCTTGCCGCGTTCGGCGCCGCGCTCGAATTGCCCCGCGAGGCTGCGAGTCACACCATGGACTTGCAAATCATTACCGAGGTGCTGGTGGTGGTGGTGATTGGCGGCCTCGGCAATGTGCTGGGCACTTTTATCGCCGCCATTGTCGTCTCCGAGCTCAATGCTTTCGGCATTCTGGTGTTGCCGAAAATCTCCATCATCCTGGTATTTCTCGTGATGGCGCTGGTGCTGGTGGTACGGCCATGGGGGCTCTTGGGGCGTCCCGAGACCGCGATCCGCGCCGCGAGCGGCCTGCAAATTATCCGGTGGCGGCCGCTCCTCTCCGTCGAGCGAATTTCATTGGCTGCGGGAATTGTCGCTGCCGCGCTTCTGCCGCTCGTTGCCGGCAGTTACGCGCTGACCGTGGCGAGCGAAGTTCTGATCTTCATGCTGTTCGCGGCGAGCCTGCATCTTCTGGTCGGTGCCGGCGGTCTCGTCTCTTTCGGCCACGCGGCTTATTTTGGCTTGGGCGCCTACGGGGCGGCGCTGGCGCTCAAGCAACTCGGCCTGACGATGGCGCCAGCGCTCGTTGCCGGACCACTGTTGGGATTTTTCGGTGCCTTCTTGTTCGGCTGGTTCTGCGTTCGCTTGTCCGGCGTTTATTTTGCAATGTTGACGCTCGCTTTCGCCCAGATTCTCTGGTCGGTCGCCTTTCAGTGGACCGAAGTCACCGGCGGTGACAACGGCCTGATCGGGGTCTGGCCGAGCGCATGGGCGGCACCGGCGGCGCATTTCTACTGGTTGACGCTGGCACTGGTGGTTGCCGGTATTGCGCTGCTGCGGGTCGTTTTATTTTCTCCGTTCGGTTACGCTTTGCGCGCACTGCGAGACAGCGAGCTGCGCGCCGAAGCGATCGGCCTTTCCCGTCATTACATACAGTGGATCGCATTCACCGTGGCCGGCACCTTCGCTGCCCTTGCCGGTGCGCTATATGCCTTTCTCAAGGGCAGCGTCTTCCCGGACGATCTGGCGATACCACTGTCAATCGACGGGTTGGCGATGGTCCTGCTCGGCGGCGTCGGTACTGTGGGCGGCGGTGTCGTCGGCGCCGCCCTTTATAAGTCGCTGTCGATTTGGGTAATCAGTCACACGGATTATTCGAAGCTTGCGCTCGGCCTGTTGATCATCGGGCTGGTTTCGGTGTTTCCACAAGGCGTGCTCGGAGCTTGGTCGAAATTGCCGCTCGGACGCCTCAAGGCAGGACGGTCATGAGCATTCTCGGGGTCGATCATCTCGAAAAGTCCTATTCTGGCTTTCTGGCGGTCAAGGATGTCAGTTTTTCACTGCAGGCGGGCGAGATGCTGGCGCTTATCGGCCCCAATGGCGCGGGCAAAAGCACCTGCTTCAATATGATCAACGGCCAGCTCGATCCGACCGCGGGGCGTATCCGTATATTCGGGCGCGACGTGACCGGACTGGCGCCGCGCCAGATCTGGCGATTGGGCGTCGGCCGCACCTTTCAGATTGCGGCAACTTTCGGATCGATGACCGTCGCCGAAAATGTGCAGGTGGCGCTTCTCTCACATCAGCAATACTGGGCGGGCTGCCGGTGGGCGGCGCGTTATTGCCGGCAAGAGGCGAACGAGCTTCTTGCCCTTGTCGGTATGGAGGGTCAGGCGTCGCGCAGTTGCGGCGAGCTAGCCTATGGCGACGTCAAGCGCCTCGAATTTGCAGTGGCGCTTGCCAACGACCCCAAGCTGCTGCTGATGGACGAACCGGCCGCCGGCATGGCGCCGAGCGAGCGGGCGGCGCTTATGACCTTGGTGACGCGGATCGCGCGCGACCGCTCGATCGGCGTGCTGTTTACCGAGCACGACATGGACGCGGTCTTCGGCCATGCCGACCGCATTCTTGTTCTGAATCGCGGTGAACTGATCGCCGAGGGGTCGCCGGCACAGGTCCGCGCCAATGCGAAAGTGCAGGAGGTTTATCTCGGCTCCGGCTCGCAGTTTGGAGATTCGCATTGACCGGCAGCACGACAAAACTCGCCGTTAGGAGTCTCAACGCCGCCTACGGCCGGGCTCACATTCTTTTTGACGTTGCCTTGGACGTCGGTGCGGGCGAAGCCGTCGCACTGGTCGGCCGCAACGGTGCGGGCAAGTCCACGACTTTGCGTTCCATTCTCGGTCTCGTCGCCAACGCGGACGGTGAAATCGTCTTTGACGGTGCGGTAATATCGCATCTTCCCCCCCACGAACGCGTGCGGCTTGGATTGGGCTACGTGCCGGAGGATCGCCGGATATTTTCCGATCTGACCGTCGACCAGAATCTGGAGGTCGGCCGTCAGGACCGGCGCGAGGGCACGCCGCAATGGACGCGTGAGCGGCTATTCGAGATTTTTCCCAATCTCCAGGAGTTGCGCAGCCGCCTCGGCGGGCGAATGTCCGGCGGCGAGCAGCAGATGCTGGCGATCGCACGGACTTTGATGGGCAACCCTTCGCTGGTGCTGCTCGATGAACCTTCTGAAGGGCTCGCCCCGAAGATCGTCGAGCAAATGATCGAAGCCATTCTTGCCATGAAACGCGAGGGCTTGAGTCTGCTGTTGAGTGAGCAAAATCTACGCTTTGCGCGACTCGTCGCCGATCGCCTCTGTGTCATCGAAAAGGGCCGCGTACGCTTTTGCGGAACCACTGCCGAATTCGACGCACGCCCCGATATTCGTGACGCGTATCTTGCGCTTTGATCAGTCGACACTGCTGGAGTGCACTAATGCCGGGTACAATCATGAAGCCAAAACAGGCGCCAGCGGTTCGTCATGGCGGAGACAACTACCTGCTTGATGTGCAGATCGGATACATGCTGCGCCAGGCGCACCAGCGTCACACCACGATTTTTGCCTCGCTGATGGTGGATGAGCTCACGCCGACTCAATGGGCGGCACTCGCCAAGCTGAAAGAAATCGGACCCTCGTCGCAAAATCTTTTAGGTCGCCAGACGGCAATGGACGCTGCCACGATCAAAGGCGTCATTGATCGTCTTACCAAGCGAGGCTTTACCAAAACAAAGCCCGATCCGGCCGACGGCCGCCGCCTGCTTGTTGCGCTGACCGAGCGTGGAGCTGCGCTTTATGAGCGCGGCAAGCCAATTGCCGCGCGCATCACGATTCAAACGTTGGAACCGTTGACCGAGCGAGAACGCGCGGAGCTTTTAACGCTGCTGGCAAAGCTCGCATGAGAGTTCGCGCAATCGTCTGCGCGGCGCGTTGCCGCCCTATGCAGTGACGACGCTTGGCAACTTGGTTGCCGGCGGCGTGTTGCGGCTGCGGGCCGATCGGACGACCCCGTCGATGACGGTCATGCCGACGCCGGGAAGATCGCCTAATGCAACACTTTCCAGTAACGTTTTGCCGGCGGAGTGCTGGGCGCGATCGAGAAACACGAGATCGGCCGCGCGGCCGACCTCGATGAGGCCGCAATCAAGCGCGCGCAGTCTAGCGGTATTGCCGGTCGCAAAGCAGTAGGCGATTTCGGTCGGCACCTCGCCGAGCGACGCGAGCAGCGAGATCATCCGCAGAATTCCCAGCGGCTGCACGCCCGAGCCGGCGGGCGCGTCAGTGCCGAGGATCACGCGATCGAGCTGCTTGAGCTCTTTGGCGGTCCGCAGCGTCAACAGCGCCGCGCGCTCGTTGCCATTGTGAACGAGTTCGAGGCCTCGCTTGCATTCTGCGCACAGGCATTCGATCTGATCGTCGGGCAGGGCGGTATGGCCGCCATTGATATGGCCAATCACGTCGGTGTCTGCCTCGAGCACCACGTCCTTGTCGATGAGGCCGGAGCCGGGAATAGAGGGACCGCCCGTATGGATCGTGCTGTTGATTCCGTATTTGCGGGCCCAGGCGACCATCTTGCGTGCGGTTGGACCATCCTTCACGCCGCCGAGGCCGACCTCGCCAAGATAGCGGATGCCGGCGCCCGCGAGTTCGGCAAAATCCTTTTCTTCCATACCGGGCTCGATGACCGGCGCGCCGGCATGCACTTTCACGCCGTTGACGCGAAAACCTGAAAAGCATCGTTGCGCGGTGATGGCCATGGCCTTGACGCCGACGACGTCGCGTGGCCGGCCGGGTGTGTGAACCTCGCCGGCAGAGATCATCGTCGTGACACCGCCATGCAGGCAGGAGTCGATCCAGTTGAGCTGGCTCTGGCGCGGTGTCCAATCACCGGCGACAGGATGCACGTGACTATCAATCAAGCCAGGTGCGAGAGCGACGCCATTTGCATCGATTGTCGTCGTGGCGCCTGAAAAATCGAGGTTGCCCGCGCGCCCGATCGCGCTGATGCGTCCATTGACGGCAACGAGAGCGTCGGCGTCCAGGATCGGCTTGGTAAGATCGCCGCTGAGCATGAGGCCGATACTCTTGACGACCAATTTGCCCGTACCGGCGGCGGCCGCTTCCTCTTGCGCCATTCATTCCTCCCCGTGGTCTGTCTGGCAACGGCAAGGCACCCGATCCCGGCGTTGCGGGATCGAGTGTTTACTGCATTGCCGGAAATGCGTCAGCCGATATCGCTTGATACGATCTTCTTCACGCCGGCCGCGGTCATGTCGTCCCACGCTTTTGCGATCGAGCCGTTGATATCGATTCCGCGGCAGGCGTCATCCACTACGTAGACGTTCAGGCCGGCATGACGTGCATCGATCGCGGTCCAGGCGACGCAGAAGTCGGTGGCCAGTCCGGTAACAAAGACCGTATCGATCCTTCGTTCTTTCAGGTAGCTCGCGAGTCCGGTCTTGGTTTCCTTGTCGGCTTCGAGAAACGCGGAATAGCTGTCCACGTCGTTGTGGAAACCTTTGCGGATGATCAACCCGGCTTGCGGAATATTGATATCCGTGGCGATGGCGGCGCCCTCCGTGCCCTGCACGCAGTGATCGGGCCACAGCACTTGATTGCCGTAAGCGAGCTTGATCATTTCGAACGGCTTTTTGCCTTCGTGGCTGGACGCAAAAGACACGTGGTGCACCGTATGCCAGTCTTGCGTCATCACCACGTTCTCAAAGCTTTTAGCGATCTTGTTAATCACCGGGATGACCTTGTCGCCGTCTTTGACCGCCAGGCTGCCACCCGGCAAAAAACAATTTTGTACATCGACGACGATCAGTGCGCTTGAAGGACCGGGTTTGATCTGATCAGCCGCAAATGCGATTCCTGCCTTGCCTAGGATCGTTTGAGCGAAAGCCGAGCCGGCGACACCGAACAGCATCTCACGTCTTTGTAGTTGAGGCATAACTTCCCTCCATCGGTTTTGACGCCCCGAGATGGTTGAATTGAAGCGCACAAGACGATCCTTGCGCAATAGGCGCGGTGGCGGCCAGCACTACGCACGTCTTGCGAGCATCGGCTTGGACGGTGTTGACGCCGGTCGCGGATCGGCGTGGCGGCTTTTCACGCGAACATGCACCAGGCGGTCCTTCCAGGGGCGAAAACTGCATAAAATTTGTGCAGTGCAGCGCCATGCGTTGCGCCAGCCGTGGTACCCTTCGTTTCCGTTCTCAACGCGCGCGCAGAAATTGCGCGTTCGCTAAAGCGGCCGTCAGTTGTGCGGAGTCAGAACCAAGCGTCGCGCACCTACTGATAGTGCACCATCGGATCTAGTGCACCATCGGATCGTAGATCGAACCCGGAAGCGGCCTACTTTTTTCATCAAGTGCGGGCTAGGGAAATAGGCTTTTTCGCAGTGCCTGAAGCATAGACTCCGGCTTGCTGCCGCATGCACCGCTCAAGGTGTCCTTGTCGGATAGTGGATCTCCGTCAGGTCGCGAGAAAATTCCTCCACGGCGCTCTTGCCCGATCAGACGAACGGCGGAAAATCGTCGGTAATGGCTGCGGGCGCATCAGCATATGCTGCCTTCGCGTCGGCGACCGAGCCGGCGATCCGATCTGCCCTGTTGGGTTTTCCAGTCTTCTGCTGTTTGGCGACTTCTCAGTCATTGGCCAACTCGATAGTGCCGCCCAGGGGGCCCTCTCGCGCAAGAGGAGAGCGACGACTACGCCGGAAAGGAATGACGGTGCGGCGATTATCGTAATGGCCCATGATAGGCCCAGAGTGTCCGCGATCATTCCAGCGGAGAGCGCCCTGTAGGAGAACCGCCGTCATATCTTGCTGCCGTTAGTGCGATTTGATGCGGATGCGTGCTGGCATCGATTTCCGCGGTGGCGGTCGCAAGAAAAGCCACTCAAAGTAGGTCGAAGCGGTCTGCTCTTTGCGCGACCGTTTTGGCAGATCAGCCAGGAAAGCATCGCGGCAATTCCTTGAGCAATAGCGCCGCTTGCTGAACCACCCGCGCCGATGGGCGATTAGGCCAACACCGCGACTGCAATGGGGATTTGAACATTTCATGACTCTTTACCTCGCGCGATCTTTGATGACGGGCATCGCCACATCCGCCCTCCTTGATGCTGCAGATCGGGCGCTGCGCACAGCGTTCGACTGCCAGCTGATCGTGACGCCGAACTAGCGATCTCTGTGATACCTAGACTGGAGATCTCCTACAGTTATTCCTGGCGACCAATCATCGCCGCTTCACATTTTCATGACCATTGGTTTGAAGGGCCGGCGAATTCCGCGTTTTTTATGGCCTCGTTGGACATATCATAAGTCAGTATCGCTTCATCGGTCTGTTCGTTTCGCACGTCAATCTCATTGGCGAGGCTTGTGGCTTATTCCCGGAGACCAATTACACAGATGAGGGGTCCATCCCGATATCTTGCGTGCTGAAGCGCAGCAATTCTCCATAGATCGCCCCATGACTCAGGTAAAAGCCGACCCTTGCGACGCCATCGAGTGCCGCTTTCAGAATCTGGTCGCGTGACGAATTCTCGTCTACCCGAAGCGTCAATGCTTGCTCAAATCGCCAAATGATCTGAGGGTATATCTGCGAAGGCAACATGCGACCTTTGCGATCAGCCGTGAACGCGTAAAGGCCGCTCTCGCCGCAGCGGAAAACGTAGATCCTATTTGCAGGTGACTGTATGTCGGTTTTGGAGGCACTTATTTCTGAACCCGTATTCACTGTCTTTGGCTCGGACATATTTGCTCCCGAATTTTCTCGTTCTCGAACCCCTTGTGGGCACCCGAGATCTGATCAGAACTCGGCGAGATTTATTCCCGCTCAGCCGGTTCACTTTTCCAAAACTACGGCTTGCGCAGGATAGGAATAATCAGCCCTGCTTCGCAGTCTCGTGTGAGTCTGCGCCTGCGGCTAGGCGCGAACTCACCCACCGGCTCGACCTTCACAGCGTTCTCGACCGCCATCTGCACGCGCAGACTGATCAGGATTTGACTGGGATTGGCTTCGTCGCGCAGGCGGGAGGCCACGTTGGCAACCGTGCCAATCGCTGGCGTAGTCAAAGCGCCGTTCGAAGCGAATGGTGCCGACCGCAGCAAATCCATCCGCGATGCCAAAATCAACCACGCGGTGCCACCTTGGCTCCCTTGTTGGCCTTATCATTCCGCTATTTTGACGAGCGTCTGACATACGAGATGAAAGGATGACTGGTAGTGCGGTCCTTGAAGTATCGGCGCTTGCAACGTCAAGACCGCCCCAGCGCCTCCCTCGGATCAACAAAAATTGATACTCAGATCGGAATAGACGACGGGGGGCAGCGGTCTCATCCGTAAACCGAGACATTGCGCGGCAGTGTTGTTCGGTCAGCGATAATCAACTCGATCAAGGAGAATCATGATGTTGACCATGTCTCGCCTGTATCTCCAGGGTTTTGCTGCGGTAACGGCGACGTTCGGGGCTTGGCGACCGCTAGTTGCCTTGCGCGCGCCGATGAAGAAAATGCGCCTATTCTCATTGTTCATCGCTACTTTCGCATTGCTGCGAATCTCGCCGGCCAGCGCCATATTGGATGGAATCCCGGACTTAAATCTTCAACCGATTTGCAGAGGGATTGCCGAGCAGGCGTTAGACCCCGGCGAGATCGGTGAGCCAGATTTGACATTCAATCAATGCATCAACAGCGAACGAAAGATTCGCGCTGGCCTTGTTGTCGAGTGGTCGGCATTCGCACATGGCGATAAAAAAACATGCGTGCAATATACAATGGCTGGCGGCCTGCCGAGCTACTCTGACCTTCTCGGCTGTCTTCAGATGGCAAGAGACGCTAGAAAATTCAGCACGGCACGCGACTACTTATCTATCTCAAGATGATTTTGCTAGCGACCTTCCAAGACGATTGAGTCTGCGGGAAAGATCACGAGCAATGGAATGAGCGAGATAGAAACAATCCGATCAAGGCCTTATGCCTTCCAGCAACGCCAATCGACGAGGTGGCGTTGTTCTGCGCGCGCAGCGTGGGGTAGCAGCCCGCGCTTACCATTGAGGGTTGTTCCGTTCAGACGAAGCTTCGGTGCCTTTATATTTTCCCTTTCCGCTATGCTGGCTGCAGTTCAGCCGGATCCGACGACTGCTGAAGACCGCGGCGCCATTCCCTACCCACAGGAGCGGAGCGGATGCATTGTCGGACATCAATTCTGGCCGGGTCCGATCGTGGGAGGCCACAATCGCCAACCTACAATTCAAGAATTTCAAGGGCGGACGCGTGAGTTGTTGGAATTGGAGCAAAGAGATGCTTACCGCTGCGCCGGCTCGCCGGTCGGCAACGAGGCGATTGCGCGACCGTCGGTCATTGGAGGACGCAGATGGGAATAGTGCCCGCCGTGTGGCTTTTCGCATGTCTTGTGACACCATTTACGGTGGCGGCGGCTGCTGCGGCGAACGGCGATCCCACGCCCGTCTCTTTCGTCGCAAGCGACAAGGTCACGATCTTTGCCGACTATTATGGGGGCCGGGACGCCGGACGGCCACTTATCTTTTACTCTTCCATCAAGCCGGGTCGAACCGCGCGGAATACGCCCCGATCGCCCCGATGCTGACGGCGCTCGGCTTCGACGTGCTCGCGATCGATCAACGCTCTGGCGGATCGCTCTGGGGGCACGCGAACGAGACCGTGCAGCAATCTGGGCCGCAGTGAAGATTACGGCTCGGCATTCCACGATCTTGAAGGCGCGCTCACCTGGGCGAAGTCCTCGGGGCGCTCCGGACCGGTCATCGTCTGGGGCAGCAGTTATTCCGCGGCGCTCGTCTTCCTCCTAGCTGCGAAACATCCGCAGGACGTGAAGGCGCTTCTGGCATTCTCGCCTGGCGAATATCTTGCCGGCCCGTCGAGTGTACGAAGCGCAGCAGCTTCAATCCCGATCTTCGTGACATCGGCAAAGGAAAGCGGGGAAGTGGCGCAGGCGAAGGCGATTCCGGACGCAGCTTCGGCGCGGCAAAAGGTTCAATTCGTGCCATACATCGCCGGCGTCCACGGTTCATCGACCTTGCGGTCTGATCGAAATCCGAAAGGCGCCGCCGAGAATTGGGCCGCCGTTAAAGCTTTTCTGGCCTCGCTCGCACTTTGAGGGCAATGGCGGTGCTGATTAAAGCGGTAAGACACCAGCGGGCGTCGAGCTTGGATTGGCCGGCGTATTTACGCCGCATCAAAATTATTTCATTCGAGCGGGAATAAAGGGCGGCCGGCAACGATCTCGTTGGAGGAATATTACACTAGGCCCCGACTGCTGGGTGAGGTCCTCTTACAGGAAAGGGTTGACGTCCATGGGTGACACGGCCGCAAATGTTGTAATGTCACCGACGTCCAAGAGCTCAATGGCCGCATCTGCTGCAGCCACGAAAACGAGCGGCCGCCAATTCGAAACGCTGAAGATTGAGTTGCGGGCGAATTTCCGTGAGCTCGCCAAGGAGGTCATGGTCTTGACGAGAGGGAACTATGAGCAGATCGAGACGGCGGCAAACGAGGCGATGCGCGTGCTCGTGACCACACAGTCAGCCGCGGCCAAGAGCATATTAAACTATCGGACTTGGCTTATGAAGGTGGCGCACGGGAATGTCATCGCCGCCTTCGATTTTGCTCAGAACTTGGCCACCGCAAAGTCGGTGCCGGACGTAATCGAGCATTCGAGGGCGCACGCGCACGTCCGATTCGATGCTCTGGCCGCGCAGAGCACGGAGTTGGCCGAAATCGCGCATAACGTCGTGACGCAGATCGCAGAGCCGATCAAAACAAGCATCGCCAGTGCCGCCGAGAACGCGGCTTAATCTCGCTGCTCATCTCGATTCGCGTGGTCACCGTGAACCCCGTAACCATGGGATTGTGGGGCTTGATCGTCGCCGCACTGTTGGTGATCGGATCGGTGCCGTTTTTTCTCGGCCCGACCATGGTGTTTCCGGTGCTCGGCACATCGTTCCTTACAGAAGGATGCGTCTGTATTGCGTCCTACTGGAACGAGGCGCAGTGCGGGATGGTTGTTGACAATGAGTCTGGTAGCCATATTTCTTTCCTGCTTCAGTGCTGCACCAGGGCAGCGACCGTGTTGCATGGCTTTTCGGTTTTGCCGCCCACATCTCGCCTGCCGGCAAAAACGTTCCACCGGCGGGGTTGGACCGGCCCAGCGTCGAGGATCATGATTGTCGCGCTCGGGTTCAGTCTCGGCTCCGGGGGCCACTTTTCACTCTCCATTGAGCGCTCGCACGTCCGGTAAGCGCGCCAACTCAGCAATAAAACTTGCGAGCAAGGGAGAGGCATTGTCTTTTCTCCACACCAGCGCAAGCCGTAGAGTCACGTTCAAATCGACCACAGGCAAGACGACAACGGCTGCAAGGGACCGCCAGCGTGCAGTTCCAAGGACCCATCCCACACCCAATCCGGTCGACACGAGACTTAGGATTGTTGCCTCGTTATTTCCCTCTTGAACAATGCGTGGAGATTTCAGACCCCCGCGATAACATGCCTCCATCATCTGGTCGTAAAACGCCGGGCTAGCCCACCTTGGAAACCAGACAAACGCTGCGTCCATCAAGTCCCGCAGGCGAAGTTTCTTCAGCTTGGCGAGAGGATGCCTCTTGGGCAGGGCCAGTTCGACATGCTGGTTAGCCACGGTGAGTTGATCCAATTCCGCATCGGCTTTTGGCATGAAATTGACGAACCCAGCGTCCAGGCGGCCCGATCTTATGGCTTCCATCTGGTCCAGACTCGGCGCCGGATGAAGTTGCAATTCCGCGTCGGGTTGCTGCTCTCGGAAGCGCCGGAAGGAATCCGGAACAACACCGCGCCAGGACGAATTCTCGGTGAACCCGACGCGCAGTGTTCCTGAGCGTCCGCAAGCCACGCGAGCCGCTCGCGCAGCGGCGTCGCTTACCTCTTGAAGGATACGCCTTGCATCCTCCAGAAAAAGCTTGCCCGCTGGATTCAACTTCACGCCGCGTGGCAGGCGATCGAAAAGCTTGAAGCCGACTTCTTCTTCCAAATCCTGAATTTGGCGGGACAACGCGGGTTGTGCCACGCGCAATCGGCGCGATGCGCGCCCGTAATGCTGCTCCTCGCCGACCGCCACGAAATAGCGCAGATGCCGCAATTCCATTCCGATACCCTATCGCGATTGGTCCAATAGTAAAGATATCTTGGACCTATTGGTACCTCCGCTGCACATTAGTTCGACGGTGTTGAACGGCCGTAACAGTAAATCAGAAAGCCGGACTGCCCCAGAAAAGTAGCCAACCCCGAACCGGACGACCGGGAGGCCAGCATGAAGGCGCTGGTAGTTAACGCGCTTGGTCGAGGCTTCGACCTAGAGGATGTGGACATAGCGTCACCCATTGGGCGCGAAGTTCTCGTTGAGGTGCAAGCGTCCGGGCTATGTCACACAGATCTTTTGTTCGCCGCGAACAACATCGTTCAGTTTCCAGCAGTGTTCGGCCATGAGGTCTCTGGGGTCATCGCCCAGGTTGGCCCGGATGTCACACAATTCCGCATCGGCGATCATGTCGTAGGCTCGCTTGTGCAATCGTGCGGATCGTGCGCGCGGTGCCAATCCGGCCGCTCCTTCCAGTGTCGACACCCAGAAGCAACGCTGCGGCGGCCGAGGGAAGCGCCGCGCCTGAGCCGCCACGGCACCGCACTGTTCCAGGGCATGGGACTTGGCGGCTTCGCTGAACGCGCTCTCATCCACGAGAACCAGCTCGCCCTTGTGCCCAAAGACATGCCTTTCGCGCAGGCTGCACTGCTGGGCTGCGGCGTTGTCACCGGCGCCGGCGCCGTCTTGAATACCGCTGACGTGCACGCCGGCGATACGGTGGTCATTTTCGGTGCCGGGGGGGTCGGGCTTAATGCGGTTAGCGGCGCACGCATCGCCGGCGCGTCGCGGATAGCGGTTATCGACCTCCAGGTGAAGCGGCTGGAGGCAGCCAAGCAATTCGGCGCAACCGATGTTATCGATTCCACCAAGGCCGACCCTGTTGAGGCGGTTCGGGCTCTGCTCCCGCGCGGCGCCGATCATGTCTTCGACTTTGTCGGCCTGAAAGCCTTGGCAGAGCAAGGGCTCGCCATGCTGGGCGCGGGCGGCGGCCTTTATCTCGTCGGCGTCACCAAGCCCGAGGTCGGGCTCGACGTGAACATTTTCGATGCGATCGGCGGACAGAAGCGCGTCCAGGGCGTGAACTATGGCTCGACCAACTTCAAGCGCGATATCCCGATGTATGCCGAGCTCTATCTGCAAGGCCGACTGAATCTGGACGATCTTGTCTCGAAAAGGATTGCATTACGCGACGTGAACGACGGCTACGCGGCACTCAAGAGCGGCTCGCTGAACCGTGTCGTCGTGACTTCGTTCTGAATCGGAATTCTTGGCAAGGAGTTGGCAAGGAGTTGGCAAGGAGTTGGCAAGGAGTTGGCAAGGAGAACGACGAATGACTGCCACGAACAAAGACGCGATCAAGACACTCACGACGCATTACATGGACGGGGCGTTCGTCGAATCCCATGGCCGTGAGGTCATGGACGTGATCAAGCCGACCAATGGCAAAGTGATCGCACGCGTCACGCTGGCCGATGAGGAGGATACGCGGCGCGCCATTGCCGCTGCCAAGCGCGCCTTCGCGACTTATGGCTCGTCGACGAAGGAGGAACGCGTGGCGATTTTGCGTCGACTGCATGCGGCCACTTCGGCGCGCGTTGATGACCTGACGGCCGCCATGGTGGAAGAATACGGCGGTGTCGTGCAGTTCGCCGGACTGATCGTGGAGTCGGGCGTTACTGCTTTCCGGGCAGCCGAACAGGCTCTTGAGGGGATGCCGTTGACCCGCAGTTGGGGCAAGACCACGGTGACCTTGGAGCCGGTCGGCGTGGCCGGCCTGATTACAGCGTGGAATGCAAACACGCTGTTCGTTTGCCTCAAGCTGGCCTCGGCCGTCGCCGCCGGCTGCACCATCGTCCTCAAACCCAGCGAATTAAGCTCGTTGCAGACGCGGGTTTTGATCGAGGCTCTGCATGAGGCGAAGCTGCCAAAAGGGCTTTTCAACGTCGTGACGGGCCTCGGCAACGTCGTCGGCGCCGAACTCGTGCGCAATCCGGACGTGAACAAGATCTCGTTCACCGGTTCGGTGGCGGTGGGCGAAAGCATCATGCGCGACGGCGCCGCGACGATGAAGCGCATCACGCTCGAGCTGGGCGGCAAATCGCCCACGATCCTGCTCGATGATGCCAATTACGACCAGGCGATCCCGGCGGCGCTCGGCATGGCATTTATGAATAGTGGCCAAGCCTGTGCTGCAGGGACCCGGCTTCTGGTGCCAAGCAAGCAGGTCGACGCCGCCAAGCGCTCTATCGTAAGCGCCATGCGCGCCATCATGGTCGGTGATCCGGCCGATCCGAAGATCGCCGTCGGACCGATGGTGTCGCAGAAGCAGTACGACCGCGTGCAATCCTACATCCGCAAGGGCATTGAAGAAGGCGCCGAGGTGCTGGTCGGGGGCGAGGGCCGTCCGCAAGGTCTCGAAGCGGGCTACTTCGTCAAGCCCACGGTGTTCGTCAATGTGAAGAACGACATGTCGATCGCTCGCGAAGAGATTTTCGGCCCCGTGCTCAGTGTCATTGCTTACGATACCGAAGACGATGCGATTGCGATCGCAAACGACTCCAGATATGGCCTGCACGCAGCCGTTCTCGGCACCGATCTCGCCCGCGCGCGCCGCATCGCCTCTCGGCTGCGGACCGGCCGGGTCGTGATCAACGGCATGACGGACGATCCGCAGGCGCCTTGGGGCGGATTCAAATATTCCGGCGTCGGCCGAGAATATGGCCAGTACGGGATCGAAGCATTTCTCGAAACCCGCGCCATCCTAGAGGCCTAAAGAGCATCCGATGAGCAAGCACGTCGCCATCTCGCCGGAGGAGGCCGCGGATCGCCTCGCCATCCGGGAACTCATCGAGGCCTATGCGCACTGCGCAGATCGTCGCGATGCCAAAGGCCAGATGGCTCTGTTCACCCCAGATACCCATTTCGTGGTGTACATGAACGCCAAAGATGCGAAACCTTCCCAAGAGCTACGCTCGCGCGACGCACTTGCTCCAGTCTTCGCAGACCTGAACCAGTACGCCGCGACCATGCATTTCGTCGGACAGAGCACGATCTGTAGGCTGAACGGCGATCGCGCCACAGGTGAAGCCTACTGCGTTGCGCATCACCTCACAGTCAATGGCGAAAAGCGACACTTGATGGTCGCCTATCTCCGCTACCTCGACACCTTCGCAAAGATCGACCGCGCGTGGCTGTTTGCCGAGCGGCTGCTCTACGTCGACTGGCTGGAGCAGCGTGCACTATCATGAACGCTCCGGCGCCGAGCCAGGCACGTCTTGTGATCGTGGGCGCGACAATGAAGTGAATAGCGTGCGACGTCGAGGATAAGGAACCGGTCCGCGGCGGCGTCATAGGCCGCCAAGGGCGAGATATGGCCGCCAGTCTGTTGCCCGATCGCTCTGCGCAGATAATTCACGATAACAAAATGATCCCTCGCGGCCAAATAACCGCGCGCGCTGGCGCGGAACGCGTCCAGGCCGCCGTCGGCGGCGTGATGCACCTCAATCATCGCGGGATGTAAGGCGAGCAGCGCTCCAAGCTGATCGAGCGTCATGCCCTGCTTGGCAAGCACCTCGCGCGGCAGAATCGCGTCGGTTTGCTCATTGAGCACATTGTCCCGCGTGAAGGTGTGATAGGGCTAATATTCCGGGGTTGAAGGCGCCGGCGCATGCAAAGCATTAAGCACCATCACTATGCTCGCGGCGCCGCGAACCGGCGCGCGAATTCGCGCGGATATGATTTCCGGAAAGGACAAGGATGTGCCGACGTAATCGATACTGTTGGTAACTGCTTGGCCGGTGTCGAGCACAATGGTCGATACCCGCGTGCCGTTGAGGAAGGTTTGATAGCCGAGGTTGGTATCTCCCGCCTACGAATCGATCGAACCGCGTGCCAATCAAGGTCGCTATGGCAACACGGCGAGAGCGCATCGACGCCTTCATGCATGAGGCGAACCACCCACTGACCAGCCGCTTGAGGTTCTTTGCGAGGATCACTTCGGCACCTATGTCATTCCATTCCTTTGTCGATGGAAGAGCCGCATTTGGCAGAGCGTGAATACGAGCAAGCGCATCGAAGCAACAGTAGTTGGCTGGCGCGCGTTCGTTGAGGGAATGAGGAGCGTCACGGATGTTGGAAGGATTGGCCTATTGCTTTTTGGTGCTCATCAAGATCATCAGTTAAGCATGCTTAGGCTTCGGTTCGACGACACTGACTATTCGGTCGTCGTGAAAAATAGGGGAACCCCTCCGAACTCGTGGAGGTGGGAGATTTATCGCGCCGGTAGATCGAATCCGATACGGCAGTCGCCGGTCCTTTTCCGCAGTATCGTGGCCGCCAACAAAGCAGGAAAGGCAGCGCTCAAGGAGCTATTGGCCAAGCTAAACACTCAACCCAGTAGACCAGAAGCGTGACCCAATTTCCCCGTCACGGATTTTGGAAGGGAAGAGGGGCGGTGGGGCTTGGTTGAGCCGCTGGCGTAGTTCTGAGGTGCCGCGCCTACTCAACAAGGTCTCGAGGCTATCGAAGTCCAGCTGTATCAATGTTTTGACATAGAGGTGTGCTGTGTTCCGCGACTCGCGGAGGCGAGAATGCGGGACTTAGGAGTATGGGTCGCTGAGTTCTTCAAGC
>Ga0210394_10002314_pt1 | contig 26386 bp, 26 predicted proteins | sample IncBWC12MmetaG_FD_160121 | JGI IMG/M metagenome (GOLD analysis project Ga0210394, IMG submission 160121) | Forest soil microbial communities from Barre Woods Harvard Forest LTER site, Petersham, Massachusetts, United States - Inc-BW-C-12-M | ecosystem: Environmental > Terrestrial > Soil >...
GTTTCGGAAGAACGCGATGATAATGCCGAGGCCGACCGCCGCTTCCGCCGCCGCATCGGTGATGATGAAGATCGCGAAGACCTGCCCCTCCACCGACCCCACCAGACGCGAAAACGCCACCAGATTGATGTTCACCGCGTTCAGGATCAGCTCCACGGACATCAGAATGATGATCACGTTGCGCCGCGTCACCACGCCCACGATGCCGATTCCCAGAAGCGCCGCGCTCAGAAACAGGTAGTGTCCAATTGGGACCATTCTCAAACCCTCTTCTTCGACATGACCACCGCTCCGATCATCGCCACCAGCAGCAGGATCGAGGCCAACTCGAACGGCAACATATACGTATGGAACAACGACCAGGCCACTTGCTCGGTGTTGGGCTCGAGCGTCTGCACCGGCGCCGGCGCCTGCGTGTAAAGACTGCCGCGGCTCAACGAGAGCGCAATCACTACCTGCGCGCCGAGCACCAGCGTCAGCAGCAGGGCCACGAGCCATTGCCGGTTGAATTGCACCTGATGCAGCGCCACATCCAGGTTGACCAGCATGATCACGAACACGTACAGCACCGTGATGCCGCCCGTGTAGAGAATGATCTGCACGATGAACAGAAACTCGGCATGGAGCGTCAGAAAAATCCCGGCCGTGGCCAGGAGCGCCGTGGCCAGAAAAATAGCGCTCTGCACCACGTTGCGGCGCGTGACCACCAGGATGGCCGAGAGCACCGCCAGCCCTGCGAAGAAATAAAAGAGAACCTGGTCAAGCATTGCCGGCGGTTTCTCCCTCTTCTCCGACTCGCCCCGGCTCGTGCTGTTCCCCGACGAACAACAGCCAGGCCGCGACGCCGAGCGTGAGAACGGTGGTCAGCAGAAACGACGGCACCAGGCCCCATCCCAACGCGCGGTGCAGCGCCAATCCCACGCCGATTCCCATCACGTTCGCGATCGCCAGCGGCAGCAGAAATTGCCAGCCCAGCCGCATCAATTGGTCGAACCGGTAGCGCGGAAACGTGAACCGCAGCCACATGAACACGTACAGGTACGCCGAAACCTTCAGCAGGAACCAGAACGCCCCGTGCAAGCCCGGCTTGGCCGATGCCACGATGCTATCCGCGGGCGCCACGAGCGGCGCCGCCAGCACCAGCGCGAGCGCGCCGCACAGCAGGCCCACCGCCGCCATGAACATCTTCTGCACTTTCACCGGCTGCTTGGGCGCGCGATAGAAACAATATCCGGCAATCCCGAGCATGAGCAACGGCGGGAGGCCATCGAGAAAGTTGAAAAGCGGCGCTCCCGAGAAGGGCCTCAGCCACCCGCCCAAAAACAGCGTCGTCGCGATCGAAGACACGACGATCATGTTGGTGTATTCGGCGAGGAAGTAGAGCGCCCAGCGGAATCCGCTGTATTCAGTCATGTAGCCGGCCACAAGTTCGGATTCGGCCTCGGGCATGTCGAACGGCGCGCGGTTGGTTTCCGCGATAGACGCCACCAGGTAGATGAAGAACCCGATCGGCGCCGCAAAAATGAACCACACCCCGTGGTCGGACTGGGCCTGCACGATGCCTCGCGTGGAGAGCGTCCCCGCGAACAGCAACGCGCCCACCACGGCCATCCCGGCCGAAGTTTCGTAACTCACCAGTTGAGCCGCGCTACGCAAAGCGCCGAGCAGCGAGTAATGGCTGTTCGACGCCCAGCCGCCCAGCACGATGCCGAAGATCCCCAGCGCGCTGACCCCCAGGATGAACAGCAGACCGATATTCAGATCCGCGATTTGAAAGAACGGCCCGATCGGCACTGCCGAAAGCGCCAGCATCGCGGCGGTCACGGAAATCAGCGGCGCTCCCCAGAAAATAAACTTGTCCGCGCTCTCCGGGATGATGTCTTCCTTGATCAGCAGCTTCACCGCGTCCGCGATCGGCTGCAGCAGCCCGTGCGGGCCCACGCGCATTGGCCCGAGCCGCACCTGCATGTCAGCCATCACCTTGCGCTCGACCAGCACGATGTAGCCGGCCACCAGCGGCAGCACGGCCACGATCACCAGCGCGAACAGCAGCGGCAGCAGGTACGGCGCCAGAGCTTCGATGATCGCGTGCACATTCATTCGAATGAAACTCCGTGTTGCGGCGGCGGCCCGCCGCTCCCGCTTCCCTACCGGTCCACTTCGCCCAACACGATATCGAGCGTGCCGATGATGGCCACCACGTCGGCCACCAAATGGCCCCGCACCATCTGGTCGAGCGCCTCCAGATTGATCAGTGACGGCGGGCGGATGCGCACGCGGTACGGCTGCGTCGTGCCGTCGCTCACGATATAGTAGCCAAGCTCGCCCTTCGGCGCTTCCACCGAGTGGTACACCTCGCCCGGCGGCGGTTTCAGCACCTTGCCTACCTTCCCCATGATCGGTCCCGGCGGAATCTTTTCGATCGCCTGCTGGCAGATCCACAGCGATTGCCGCATCTCTTCCATGCGCACGAGATAGCGATCGTAGGTATCGCCATTCTTTCGCGTGGGAATCGAGAAATCGAACTGGTCGTACGCGGCGTAGGGCATGGCCTTGCGGATGTCCCACTCGACGCCGCTGGCTCGCAGCACCGGGCCGGTGACGCCCATGGCGATCGCGTCCGCGGCATTCAGGATGCCAATGCCCTTCGTGCGCCCCACCCAGATGCGGTTCTCGGTGAGCAGCGATTCGTATTCGTCGATCCTGCGCCCGAAGTCATTGCAAAAACGCTCGACGTCCTTCTCCAACTCGTCGTAAGCCTCGTATTGCAGGCCGCCGATGCGGAAGGCGTGCGTGGTGAGCCGCGCCCCGCAATACTTTTCGAAAATCTTCAGAATCTCTTCGCGCTCGCGCAGGCAATAGAACAACGGCGTCAGCGCGCCGATATCCAGCGCGTGCGTCCCCAGCCAGAAAACGTGGCTCGCGATCCGTTGCAGTTCGGTGAGCAGCGTGCGGATCACCCTGGCGCGCGGCGGGGCCTCGACGCCCAAAAGTTTTTCCACCGCCTCGCAGTAACCCAGCCCGTTCGAGACCGCCGCCACGTAGTCCATGCGGTCCACGTACGGCGCAAACTGCTGGTAGGTGCGGTGTTCGGCGATCTTCTCCACGCCGCGGTGCAGGTACCCGATGACGCACTCCGACCCGACCACCTTCTCGCCGTCCAACCGCAGCTTCACACGCAGCACGCCGTGCGTCGACGGGTGTTGCGGGCCCATATTGAGGATGATTTCGTCGGCGCCGAGCACCGTGGTCTCGACGTTCGCGCCGCTGGGCATGCGTATTTCGGCCACCGGCTATTGCCCGCTCTCGATGCCCAGGTTTTCGCGCACCCAGGCTTCATCTTGTTGCAGGATGTCGTAGTCCTTGCGCAGCGGAAAGCCCTGCCATTCCTCGGGCAGCAGAAGCCGCTTCAAGTTCGGATGCCCGCCGAACACGATCCCGAACATGTCGTAGACTTCGCGTTCCAGCCAGTTGGCCGTGGGCCAAACGCCTTGCACGCTCGGCACCTGCTCGCCATCGCCGACCAGCGCCTTGATGCGCAACCGCTCGTTCTTCGCGAACGAATACAGATTCAGCACCAGGTCGAACCGCTTCTCGCGCTTGGGAAAATCTACCGCCGTCTGATCCGTCAGCAGACCGAATTTCTCCTCATCCCGGGTGTACATGGAGATTTCGAGCAGAAGCTCCGGCGCAACCACCAGGATCGCCTGCTTGCGGTCGACCCACGCTTCGCGAATGGCCTCGCCGAAACGTGCGCGGTAACGCTTCACCAGATCGTTATCGAGCGGCACCGGCCCTTCTTTCGGAGCAGGGGGTGGAGCGGGGGGCTTGGGTGGGGCCGCCGCCGGTGGTTTCGCCGGGGCGGCAGGAACGGTGGGCTTGCCGGCGGCCTCGCTCGGCGACGGCGTCCCGGCCGCGGCAGGCTTTTCAGCCTGGGGCGGGACCGGCAGCTGCTTTTCCTCAGAGTCGTTGGCCATGAGTCCGGGAGAACGCCGGCGTGCACCACATCCCCGGCGGGCAAAACTCAAACCGTACTTTCTAACACACGGCCGAAAACCGCGTCAACGCTTTCCCCAAAAAATCGACGGCGCAAAAAAAATCCCGGCCGCTCAAACGCTGCCGGGAAAATCAATCCATGTTTCCCGCGTCCTGCTTACACCCACTCGAGAGCGCCCTTCCGGAACAACCAGATGTACCCCACGATCAAAATGCCCAGAAAGACGAACATGCTCGCGAGTCCGTAAAGCGGCGCCAGCCGCAAGCCCTCCTCACGGGTCGAGAAGAGCACCGCCCACGGAAACAGAAAAATGGTCTCAACGTCGAACACCACAAACAGGATAGCGATGATGTAGAACCGCACCGAGTAGCGGCCGCGCGAATCGCTTTCCGCCGGCACGCCGCACTCGTAGGGCTTCAGCTTGGCGCCGATCGCCCGCGAGTCCGGGCGTATCAGCCTGAACAGAACCAGCGTCACACCGGGAAACGCGGCGGCGAGCAAGGCGAATACCAGAATGGGAACGTATTGAGTCGGCATCGCGATTTTTCCCTGCGCATCCTAGCACAAACACCCACCCGCAGCCAGCGTCGTCATCCCATGTGGCTCACCAGAACCGCAATTGCTTAATGCCGCCGCTAGAGCTTAGAATTGATGTGCCCGGCGGTGCTGCATGGAACAGCTAAGCCCACTTCATTGGCTGATCGTCCTGGCCACGATTGCCCTGCTATTTGGCGGCAGAAAAATTCATGACGCGATGCGCCGACCGCGCAATGGTCCTCGCCAGGGGCCCCCTACTCATCCAATCCCCGTCACGGGTCCGGTGGAAACCTCGCGTGGTGTCAAATCTGAGCCATAACCGCGGGGCGGTCCGAGCTGTGCCGGCCGGTACAGCGGAAGCTCAGCTATCGAACATGAGTTCGGAAGCGCGCTGCGTGGCTTTCACCACCGCCTTGATCAGCGTGACGCGCAGCTTCCCGTCCTCGAGTTCCATGATGCCGTCGATCGTGCAGCCCGCCGGCGTGGTCACGCCGTCCTTCAGCAGCGCGGGATGGTCGCCGGTCTCCAGCACCGTGCGCGCGGCACCTAACATCGTCTGAGCCGCGAGTAGCGTGGCCACGTCGCGCGGCAAGCCCACCTTCACGCCGCCTTCCGCCAGCGATTCGAGAATGATATAGACGAACGCTGGCCCGCTGGCCGAAAGCCCGGTGACCGCATCCATGTGTTTTTCGTCCACGACCACGACGCGGCCCACGGCCTCGAACATGGCCTTCGCGAGTTCAACGTGCGGCGCCTGCGCATGGCTGCCGCGCGCGAGCCCCGTCATGCCGCTGCCGATGGCGCACGGAGTATTCGGCATGGCGCGCATCACGGGCGTGTTTTCCGGCAGGTGCTGCTCGATCAGCTTCGTCGTCACCGACGCAGCTACCGAAACCACCAGCGTTTTCGGCGTGATCTCTTCGCGAATCTCTTCGAGTACCTCGATCACGGTCTGCGGCTTCACCGCCAGCAGGATCACGTCCGCGCCGTGTGCGGCCGCGCGGTTATCTGTGGCGACCTGAACCCCCAACTTCTTCGCGAGCGGCTCCGCCCGCTCCGCGTGCCGCACCGTGGCCGCGACGTGCGAGTGCGTCACCAGCTTCTGGTCCAGGAAAGCTCGCAACAGGATGCTGCCCATCTTCCCTGTGCCCAGCACCGCCAAACGTTTCTGCGCAAGAGGGTGGCTCATGAGCGAACATTGTTAGACAGATTGCGGTGGCGGTCAATCGAACAAGTAGCGCGGTAAACCTAGTCGTGCCTGGCGCCGCGAAGCACTGCAGTGGCGTGCGGAAGCAGCTCCGCCATCGCGTCGAGCGACTCCACGGCGCCTCGCGGGCTGCCCGGCACGTTCACGATCAACGTGTCGGCCCGAACCCCGACGACAGCGCGCGACAGCACCGCCCGCGGGTTTTTCCGCCGGCCTTCCGCGCGCATCAGTTCGCTTAGTCCCGGCAGGAGCTTTCCGCAAATCGCAGCCGTCGCCTCCGGCGTCGAGTCGCGTGGCCCGATGCCGGTTCCTCCCGTGGTGAGAATCAAGTCGGCCGCGCCGGAATCCGCCAGCGCGGAAAGGCGCGACTCCAGTTCTGCGCGGTCGTCAGAAAGAATTTCGGAGGAAACCACCTGCCAGCCGAGCTCACGGCAGCGCTCGGAAAGCGCGGGACCGGAGCCGTCCCGTCGCGCCCCCTGCGCCGCCGAATCGCTGACCGTGACGAGCGCGACGCGCATCGCCGGGGTTAGCCCTCGACGCGATTGGCGCTCGCTTCGTCGAGCAGCCGCATCGCTTCCATCAGCAGTCCCGTGGTCGAGCGCGTCGTGGTGGAGCGGTCGGAAGTGCCGCCGAAATCGATCTCGAATTCGCCTTCCGCCCAATGCACGGCCTGGTATACGGCCTCGTCGCCCGCGAGCACGCCGAGTTGCGCGTCCTTGCATTGCCCGCCGGCAAAGTACAGCTCGCACGTTTCATCGCCTTTGCGCAGCGCCAGCCGGCAGGACTTTTGCCCCATCTCGAGCGACTGCATCAGCTCGGCCACTCCCATCTCCTCGATCCGTCCCTGAATCACGCCCGGCCGGGCGGCTCGCTGCTGCAGTTTCTCCAGGTGCAGCCGGTCGACCACGCGCTTCGCCGAGCGCACCAGGTCGGCGATGAAAAAAGGCTTCGGCAGAAAATCCTCGGCCGAGACCAGCGGCCGCAGTTTCTCTTCGATATCGCCCCGACTGGCCACGAAGATAAAAGGAATATGCCGGGTCGCCTCCCGCCCGCGAACCTTCTCGAACAACTGCCGCCCGTCGAGCCCCGGCATCCTGAAATCCGTGATGATCAGATCGGGTAACTCGTCCACGGCCTTAAGCAGGGCGTCCGCCCCGTCGTTCGCGGTGGTCACCTCGCACAGCGTTTTCAGGCCCTGCGCCATCAGTTCGCGCACCAGCGGATTATCGTCCGCCACCAGCGCGCGCACGCTCTTGGTCGCGGAATTCATCGTCCGGCCCGCGCGCTGCGGCGATAGGGACCGCTCTTCCCGCCAGTTTTCTCCAGCAGGTAAATGTCCGTGATTTCCATCGTCTTATCCAGGGCTTTGCACATATCGTAGATGGTCAGCGCGGCGGCCGAAACCGCCACCAGCGCCTCCATTTCGACCCCGGTCTGGGCCGTGGCGGTTACGCGCGAGGCAACTTCCACGCCATTCTTGCATAGCCGCGTAGTCACATCAATGTGGGTCAGCGGAAGCGGGTGACAAAGAGGTATCCACTCTGCCGTGCGCTTCGCCGCCGCAATTCCCGCGATCCGCGCCACCTCCAGCGGATCGCCTTTCGGCGTCTTCCGCCGCCTCACCTGCTCCAGCGCCGCGCGGCTGATGCGCACGAACCCGCGCGCATGTGCCGCGCGCGACGTCACCGCTTTCGCGCTGACGTCCACCATGGCCACTTCCGCGCCCTTGCCGAAATGAGTCAGTCGTTTGATCGCCGCGACCTCGTCCGCGAAACTGCGACCCTGCCCGGCTCGCTAGCCGCCCGCGCCTTCCGGTCCTCGTCGGAGCATCACCGGCGCCCACTCCCCTGCGGCCCAGTCGGGCCTGTCCGCCGGCACCACCAGAAACGCGTTCGCGCGAGCCACCGCCACAATATCGCCGGAACCCTGCCACGGCAACACGGAGACTTCCGGCTCCCCGCGCGAGTGCTCGACGCGCGCCGGCAGAAAATGCGCCATGCCAGGCCGCTCGTGGACCGCCTGGGCCAGCCGTGCGCCCATCAGAGGCAGCGCTCGCGCGGTCGTGCCGCTCAGCAGGTCCAGCGCGGGCAACACCAGCAACTCAAACGTCACCATGGTCGAAACCGGATTGCCCGGCAAGCCGAATACCAGCTTCCCGCGGCAGCGCCCGAAAACCGCCGGCCGGCCGGGCCGGATAGCCACGCCGTCAAAGAAAATCTCCGCTCCCAGTTCGGCCAGAACCGCCTCTACCAGGTCGTACTTCCCCATCGAGACCCCGCCGGAGATCACCAGCACGTCCGCGTTCAGGCCGCGCTCGATGTAACGGCGCAACTCGCCTTTTTCATCGGGCGCATTGCCCAGCGGCTGCGCTTGCCCGCCCGCCATCGTCACCAGCGCTTCCAGGGCCAGTCCGTTGCTGTTGCGCACCTCATAGGGACCCGGCGTTGCCATGATGTCTACAACCTCGTCGCCGGTTGAGAGAATCGCCACGCGCGGCCGCGCGAAGACGCCTACTCGATAGGAACCCACCTCTGCCGCGAGCGCCATTTCCGCATAACCCAGGCGCGTCCCTCGCGCCAGCAGCTCTTGCCCGGCCCGCGCCTCGCTGCCGCGCGGCACGATGCTCTGCCCGCGGGTTGCGGCGCGCTCGAGCGTCACGCGGTCATCGGCCACGCGCACGTGCTCGATCATCACGACCGCGTCGGCCCCGGCCGGCACCGGCGCGCCCGTCATGATCTGCACGCATTCGCTGGGCCCGACGAGGCCATCGAAGCTGCTCCCGGCCTTGATTTCGCCGATGCGCCGCAGCGTCGCGTTCGGCACGCCAGCGTCGGCGGCGCGCACGGCAAAGCCGTCGCGTATCGAACGATCGAACGAGGGGTAATCGCGGTCGGCCCGTACGGGGTCGGCCAGCACGCGCCCGCAAGCGCGCCCCAACTCGATCGTCTCGCGCGGAGGATCGTGCCGCATCGCCTGCGTGATTTCGATGATTTTCTGCCGGGCTTCGGCGTATGAAAGCATGGTTCGCCGCTCAGAGCCAGGAGGCGAATTGCGACCCGGAGACCACGATCGTGGCGTCGCGCTCGGGGCCGGTGGAAATCATCCCGATTTCGACGCCGAGTTCGTCGGAGATGAACTTCAGGTAGTCCGTGGCAGCCTTCGGCAGCTTGCCGGCGTCGCGCGTGCCCTCCGTGGAGGCAGCCCAGCCCGGTAGCGTGCGGTACTCGGGGGTCATCGCCGCAAAGTCCTCGGCCGAGGCGGGCATTTCGCTCACGGGCGATCCCTTATACCGGTACCTGACGCAAACTTGAATCTCCCGTTGCGTGTCGAAGACGTCGAGTTTGGTCACCACCAGCGACGTTACGCCGTTGAGCATCGCGGCATACCGCAGGATAGCCAAATCCAGCCACCCGCAGCGTCGCGGCCGCCCCGTGACGGCTCCGTACTCGTTCCCTCTGCTGCGGACTTCCCCAGCTTCGAGGTCCGGCATCTCCGTGGGAAACGGGCCGCTGCCGACGCGCGTGGTATACGCCTTGGTAACTGCCACCACGCCCGTGATGCGCGTCGGCGCCACGCCCAGGCCCGTACACGCTCCCCCAGCGGTTGCGTTCGAGGAGGTGACGAACGGATACGTCCCGAAGTCGATGTCCAGCATTGTACCCTGCGCGCCCTCAAACAGCACCGAGCGTCCTTGATCGAGCGCGTGGTTGATCAGCGCGGTTGTGTCGGCCACGAGCGGCCGCAGTCGCTCGCCGTATGCCAGGTACTCGTCCTCCAAGCCCTCTACGTCGAGCCCCACGCCGTACGTTGCCTGGCAAACCGCGTTCTTCTCGCAAATCACCCGTGTCAGCTTTTCGCGGAACCGCTCCGGCTCCATCAAATCGCACACGCGCAATCCGGCTCGCGCCATCTTGTCTTCATAAGCGGGCCCGATGCCGCGGGAGGTCGTGCCGATTTTCGAAGCGCCGCGCGCCGCTTCAGCGGCGATGTCCATCTGGCGGTGATAGGGGAAAATCAGATGAGCGCGGTTGCTCAGGTGTAGCCGTCCGTCAACTTCGATCCCCGACTTTTGCAGCGTGTCGAGTTCCGCGACCAGCGCCGCTGGGTCCACGACCACGCCCGAGCCGATCACCGCGTGTCGTCCCGGACGGAGGATGCCGCACGGGATCAGTTGCAACACGAACCGCTGGCCGTCGTACATGACCGTGTGCCCCGCGTTGTGCCCGCCGGCGCAGCGCGCGATGTAGTCGAACGAGGCGGCCATGTAGTCCACCACCTTGCCTTTGCCTTCGTCGCCCCACTGCGCGCCCACCACTACAATCGATTTCATTGGCCTCTTGCCGCTCCCGGTCTTGTTCCGGCCGCACTCTGCCCGAGCGCGTGATAACCCGGATCAGACGTTGAGGGGATCCAAGACGTGACGAACGATCTATGGTACTCGCCGCCCAGGGCGATGGCAACAAGGGTACTCCGGAAGATCTGCAGGCCATCTGGGACGTCTGCCCGCGCCGTGGTCAGGGCGGGGTTTTGACCGTGCCGCTCAAGTCTCGGGAGGAAAAACGACGCGTCGCGCTCAGTTCAGATGGCGATCCACCGCCTTGGTGATTTGGTCCTTGGGAACGGCGCCGACGATCTGCTCGGCAACCTGGCCGCCCTTGAAGATGAGCAGCGTGGGAATCCCGCGAATGTTGAACCGGCCGGCGGAACCCTGGGCCTCGTCCACGTTCAGCTTCACCACTTTCAGCCGCCCCGCATAGTCGTTCGCGATTTCCGCCACGGTCGGCGACAGCATGTGGCACGGGCGGCACCACTCCGCCCAAAAATCCACCATCACGGGTTGCGTGTTGCTGGCGTCGATTACCTCGGCCTGAAAGTTGCTGTCGGTCACGCTTGCGATGTTATCTGCCATGTTCGTCCTTTCGCTGTCGGTTCCCGAATCCCTGGGGCCGCTCTAGTTAGATGACCCCAGCGCCTGCGGGATTCGCGCTTTTCGGGCGTCCTCGTATAGCCGAGCATACTCTGCCGCCGAGGCTTGCCAGGAAAAATCCTTTGCCATGCCGTTGATCTGTAAGCGGCGCCACGCCGGCGCGTCCGCGTAAACCGCCAGCGCCTCGCGCACCGCGCCCAGCAACGCCGCTCCTGTGTATTCCTGGAACTTGAATCCCGTGCCCCGCGTCCCCGCCGGATCGAACGCCTCGATCGTGTCGTCGAGCCCGCCCGTCGCGCGCACCACCGGTACAGTACCGTACCGCAAACTGTAGATCTGGTTCAACCCGCAAGGCTCGTATCGCGACGGCATGAGGAACATGTCCGCGCCGGCCTCGATCTTGTGCGCCAGCGTATTGTCGTAGGCGATTTTCACGGCAAGCTTCTTCGGGAAGCGCCCGGCCAGATCGCGGAACATGCGCTCGTGCTTGGCTTCCCCAGCGCCGAGCGCCACCATCGCCAAATCCTCGGCCAGCAGCGCGCTCCCGACCTCGGCCAGCAGATCGAAACCTTTTTGATCCGCGAATCGCGAGACGATTCCCACCAGCGGCCGCCGCAAATTCTCTTCCGGCAGTTGAAATTGCGCCAGCAGATCTTTCTTGCACGCCGCCTTGCCCGCCAGATTCCGCGCCGAATAGCGCTGCGCAATCAGCGGGTCGTTCTCCGGACTCCACACCGAGTAATCCACGCCGTTCAGGATTCCCACCAGCCGCTTTGCGCGGCTCTTCACCACGCCGTCCAGGCCGACGCCGTTCTCCGCGGTCTGAATCTCTTCCGCGTACTTCCGGCTCACCGTCGTCAGGTAGTCGGCAAACAGCAGGCCGCCCTTCAGATAGTTTACCTGAGCGTAAAACTCCAGCGCGTCCAGCGAAAAAAGCTTCTCGGGCAAGCCGATCCGCGCGAGCAATTCGCGCGGAAAAACTCCTTGGTAGCCCATGTTGTGAATCGTGAAGACCACCGGCAGATCGCGCGCCTGCGCGTCGTTCTCGTAGAGCGTCCGCAAAAGCACCGGCACCAGCGCGCTCTGCCAGTCGTGACAGTGGATCACGTCCGGCATCCACGCCTGCCTGGCCACCTCGATCGCCGCCCGGGAAAACTCCGCAAATCGCTCGCCGTTATCCGGATAGTCCCGCCCGCCCGCGCCGTACAGCGTGTCGCGATCGAAGTATTCAGCATCTTCGACGAAAAAGTAGCGCACGCCGTTCAGAGTGGTCCCATCGGCGATCGCCGCAAACCGCACCGAAGCGCCCATCGGTACGGCGAGTTTCGGAACGACCACGCGCTTCGCCTGCACGCCCCGGTACCGCGGCAGAACCACGGCGACCTCGTGCCCGCCCGCCACCAGCGCCTTGGGCAGCGCTTCGATCACGTCGGCCAGCCCGCCGGTCTTCGAAAACGGTAGCCCCTCCGACGCCACAAACAGGATCCGCATGCGCCCCCAACTCGAATCATTCACGGTACTGAATCACTTCTGTCGCGTCAAGCCAGCCCCGCCCGAGCAGCGCGGCTCGGTTTCCGAGAAGCGGACACAGGGACTCGGCCTAGCATTTAGGTCTAACGGCTTGAGTCCTCTGTCGGATGCCATCGGGTTTATAATCGGCGAACCTTGCAAACCACGGTGATTGCGCGGCACAAAGTGAAGACGAGCCGACGTTTCGTGTTCGAGAACATAATGGACCTCGATCACGTTTGCACTCTGCACAAGCGTTGGTTTCGAAACCTGCGGGTCGTTACTCAGAGACCAGAATACGTTGAGTATCGCCTTACCAGCCTCTTTTATGGCCTTAAACAAGAAACGACAGCGCGTGGTGGCCCCATTGACGAGAACCGCTATTGGTATGAATTCATCACACCGTTAGCGACAGTGCGTGTCGATGGCCTGATGGAAGGCCAAGACGGAGATCTCACGCAAACCGAGGCCATTACCTTCAAATTCCATTGGTTCTTGGCACCACTGTTTTGGGTGCTCCGTCCCCTCTTCAAAAAGCAGAAAGAGGACATCCTGCGCGATGATTCCGCGCTCCTGGAGCGTGTATATGAACTGGATGCAACGGGCTTCAAACGATTGGAGCCAGCTCTCCCGAGGGTCGTGGTATATGGCGGTGACGGCTTCTTCGGTCACTTCGTGGTCGAAGATCTTCTGAAATACTCGTCGGCTGAAGTCGTAGTCGCCTCACGGCATCCCAAAGCCACAACCTTTCACCCATTTGAGACACGGGTACACAAAGTCGAATCAGATATGAACAACTACTCCTCAGTTCTCTCCACGATTGAAGGGGCAAAGGTTGTGGTCTCATGCGTCGGCCCTTACCAAGGGCAATCCCTGAACCTGCTGCGGGCCTGCGTGGAGAAGGGTATTGCCTACGTGGATGTTGCTGACGACAGAGACTTCGTTGTGCGCTGCCACGAGATGTCTTCCGTGATTAAGGAGGCCGGCATTACGGCATTTGTCGGGTGTTCCGTCGTGCCGGGCATGTCGTCGTTGTTGACGAGCTATTGCCAGAAGGAAGTCCCTTCGATTGAGCGGACGAGGATCTTCATTAGCCCCGGTACCCAACATCCGCGGGGCGGAGGTTCTTTCCGCTGCCTGCTTTCGACCGTTGGAAACGACTTTCAGATACCGAGCACCGGCGGCCAGCGGACTGTGCGCGGCTGGACAGGGCGTGAGCGGGTGCGTTTTCCACCGCCAATGGGAAATCGGTGGGTCTATTTTGTCGTTGACATCGCTGACTACTACCTTCAACCGATCTATTTCGGCGTCAAGAGTGTGGAGTTCAAGATCGGTTCGGAACTGGACGTACTGAATCGCACGTTATCGGTCCTGCGCCAATTCAAGAGAGTTTTGAATCTCACGAATTTGGATTGGCTGTTGGCACCATCCCGGAGCCTGATTTACGCGGCATCCCTGTTCGGTACCTCCCAAGGGGGTGTGATGGTCGAAGTTTCGCGCCAGAATCACCCCCAGAGCATGCGGCTTAGTGTATTCGCCTCGGCACGCGGAGAAGTGATTCCAGCGCTCCTGCCGTCGCTTGCTACTCAAATGCTTCTCCAAGGAGAAATAACCCGTCCGGGAATCGTCCCTTTGCCGGGTTGGCTTCCACGAGAGAGGCTCCTGGAGGAATTAACCAGGCGAAACATTAAGATGGCCTCGAAAACGGAGGGAGCTTGGTTAGATCTTAATTAAGCGCCCTCATCCGCCCCCGGGGCCCGGTTCAACTCCCGCGAAATGTCCTGGCGCTGAACTCGTGCTCCCCGCCAGAGGCAGCCCGACGGCGATTCGTAAAATCAGGCCACTCCATCTACGAACAGTGTCAGTACCGCATGGCGCTCTGCGGGCCACAAGGCCGTTGAGGCTGGAGCGGTTTGCCTGGTGCTACCGCATTCGCTCTTGGTCCCACCCGCTGCGGCTACTGAAGCTTCTCTAATTTGGCGATCGAATCCGGTGGAAGGCCGTGCAGCAGCTCGAGGAAAACTCCGTTCGTCCACCCGAACCCGGTCTCGTTCTGCGTGTATCCGAAATCAATGCGCGTTTGTTCCGAACTCTTAACCACGTCGTACTTCTCGCGGATGGTTTGGTCAAGTTGATAATTCCGCAGCACCGTTGCGAGAAATTCGTACGCCACGCGGTCTGCATCGGCGCGATAGCCGAAGCGCCGCAGCCCTTCCACCGCCAGGAGCTGGATCGGCGCCCAGCCGTACGGATAGTCCCACTGGGCTTCGCTTTCGTAGCGGCTCATGGCCAGGCCGCCGGTCTGTTCAAACAGAGGAAGGTTCCGAACCACGGCGCGCGCCTGCTCCGCCGAGGCCGCTCCGGCCCACAGCGGATAGAACGTGGTCGCGTATTCGTAAGACGATTGCGTCTGCGTCAGGAAGTTGTAATCGAAATAAAGACCCTGGCGCCCGTTCCAGAGAAAGCGGTTGATTCGCTGCTGGCGGTCGAGCGCGCGATCGCGCCAGCGCGCCGCGTCCGCGGGCCGCCCGAGAAGAGCACTCATCTCCTGCAAGTCGGTTTCGGTTTTGAAGAGCAGGCTTTCCAGGCACACGGGCGCGAAATGGTGTGTTTCGGCGCCGAAGGGACCGAAGCGAAAGCTCACGTCGAAACCGGACTCCCGCATGCTGCGGTCCCCTTTGTAAAATTCCGGGGTCAATACGACTTGTTCGGGCACGGCGCAATCCGCGGGCTTCGGTTGCGTGGTTTGCGAATCGCAGGTGAAAACAGAGTACGCGGATCCGGCGTCCGCGGTGACGGGATGCCGGGAGTCAACCGGGACGACGTATCTATGATAGTCGCCCCCGCGAAGCATGAAGAACTGCGCGACGCCGCGATAGTAGTGGCTGGGATCGCCCGTAATTTCCGGGACCGGCCCGTCTCCATGATCGAAGTAACGGGAAAGCCCGGTCTCCCCGGCAAGATGAGGCGGTTGGGTCCATTGCTCGTAGTCTCGAACTACGTACCGATAGGCTTTGCCGAGCCATTCAGGGTCCGCCTGACCCGCGGCCTTCTCGGTATCGTAGATTGCCAAGACCATCGAGCTGAGGAACGGCGGCTGGGATCGCGTAAGGTAGTAGGTTCGGTTGGCGTTGAGCACCCCGCCGTAATGCTCGATCTCGAAAAAAAAGTTTTCGACCATTCCCTTGGCGAGGTCCAGGCGATGCTCCCGCAGCAGGCCGAGTATGATGAAGTAGCTGTCCCAGCCGTACATCTCATTGAACTGGCCGCCGGGAACGACGTAAGGATGTTCGAGGTAGAGCAGGCCCTCGGCTGGAATTTTGCCGAGGTCCACGTCGCCCGGCTCAGTGATCCTGGCGGGGAGCTGCTCCACGCGAGCCTTGCACCGCTTCTCGATTTCTTTGAGCGGAGCGGAAACGGCAAACTCCGCCGGCAGATACAATATTGGCTCGCCCTCCGTTTTTGAGTCCACCAGAGCGCTGCAGTTGGTAACCGAACGCGTCAGGTCATCCCAGCCCGACGAGATATAGCGCAAAATGTCGTCCAAAGGTTGCCGGGCCTCCTTTGCCCCTCTAGCACCGGCCGCGTGGTTCGCCTGTGCGGCGCTTGAGAAATGGGATTGATCACCGCTGTCTCATCCACGCCTCATTTGCTCCCCAAGGCCATCCGCCGCCTGGAAGCCCCAGCGCTGCGTAGAGATCTCTCAATCCCGACCCGATGACCCCCACGCCCATGGCGCTCACAGTGACGCGCATCCACTCGGGGATCGCAGCGGGCTCAAATGCAATACCAGTCGTGCGTCCCAACCAGAAGCTGAGCGTGGGAGCAAGGCCGGCCAGCATTGCTCCATACATGATTCCCATAATGGCGTGCGTCACGCGCTCGCCTGCGTACACGTCTCCGAGGTCCCTTCGCACGGCAATCTCGACGACAAAATCCCAGAGCGTCAAAATAATTTCGGCGGCGATCGCTCCGAGGAGGACGATTGTCCAGGTGCCCTTCCAGGCGAACCACGGTAGACTGCAGAAGAGAACGCCGTAAAAGAAATCTCGAGCGGCATGGAGGGCCAGCTCTGGAGCGGCTAGTCGACCGCGTGCCGGAAGCCGAGCCTTCCATTCATGGTAGAAGAGCGTGTCGAAGGCCCCGATGAGTCCCTGGATTCCCAACAGATAGAGCGCGGTTCTCATCTTGTTAAGGTCTCCCGCCCCAACACACGGAGAGCCCGGCAGATAGGGCGGAGAAAGTAGCCTGCGGGATTGTACTCCACGAGTTCAACAGCTCGCCTAGCCAGAATTTTCCCGCTTCCCTTAGCGGAATTCTCCGAGACTGATTCATTCCCGGCGGGGCGCACCGCCACCAAACTTGTTACACTCGACTTCATCGTGACGCCGGAACGCCTCGGGCAACATTTCCTCGCCAACGCAGGCTGGCGCGAACGCATCGCCCGCGCGGTATTCGGTTTGGCCCCCGGAACCGAACCAGGCGCGCCTCGCTCGGCCGACGGCGCGAGTGGCGGCCTGTGGATCGAGATTGGCGCCGGCCACGGCGAGATGACCGAACTGCTGGCGCGACACGCGGGCCGCGTCGTGGCCATCGAACTCGATGCGAGGCTCCTGCCCCGGCTCTGCGAACTGGCCGCGCGCCTCGGCAACGTCTCGGTCGTGCCCGGCGACATCCTGTCGCTCGACCTTGCGAAAATCGTCGGCGGCGAACGCTTCCGCGTGTACGGCAATCTTCCCTACTACATCACCTCGCCCATCGTGCACCGCCTGCTCGATCGTGCCGCCCGGCTCGACGCGGCCTTCCTCGTCGTGCAACTCGAGGTCGCCGAGCGCCTCGCGGCCCGGCCGGGGCATCGCGAGTACAGTTATCTTTCCGCCATCGCGCAGTTTTACGCGCGAACTGAAATCCTCCTGCGCATCCCTGCCGGCGCCTTTCGCCCGCCGCCCAAAGTCTCCTCGGCGCTGGTGGCGCTCCGGCTTCCCGGCGAGCGCCCGACGCTCGGCGTCCGCGACGAGCCCGGTTTCGCGCGATTTCTGAAGGGATGTTTTGCCCAGAAGCGAAAGACCCTGCGGAATAATCTGCGTCCTCTGGTGCAGGCTGGACGCGCCGAAGAGCTTTTGCGGGAAGCCGGCATCGCCCCCACTGCGCGCGCCGAAGAGCTCCCCCTCGCGCAACTCGCCCGTCTGTTCACTTTGCGCGAAAAGGAAAAGCGCAAACCCTGAAATCGGCCCGCCGCGCTCTCGACGTCAACCGCTCGCAAGAAGGGCGATGACCTCGCCCGGAAAATCGGTGATGATTCCGTCTACACCCGCGGCCGCAAGCGCCTTCGCCTGCTCGGGCGCGTTGACCGTCCAGGCCACTACCCTCAGGTCTTTGCGGTGCGCCTCAGCCACCAGTTCCGGCGTGATCAGGTCGGCCCTGGGCAGAAGCTGGCGGGTTCCCGCGCCTACCGCTTGCGCCACCGCCACCGCATCCGGCACCTCAGCGCTGTAGAGGTAGCCTGTGACGATCAGCGGCTCCAGGCGTCGCACCTGGCTCAGCACGCCCAGATGGAAGGAAAGCACGACGCTGCGCGTGATTTCGTTTCCGGAACGCAAAGCCCCCACGATGGCGTGTTCGGAGCCGCTCACCACCGGAGCCTTCATTTCGAGGTAGAGGCCGATGTCGTGCTCCCGAGCAAAGGCCAGAATCTCCTGTACCGTGGGAATACGTTCGCCGGCGAAGCTGCGCGGGCCATCGCCGCGCGATGAATCGCTCGAAAACCACGCCCCGGCATCGAGTTTTCGCAGCTCCTCGACCGTCTTGGCGGAGACCGGCCCGAGGCCATTCGTAGTGCGGTCGAGCGTGTCGTCGTGCAGAGCGACCAGGCGCGCGTCCCGCGAAAGCTGCAGGTCGGTTTCGATGAAACCTGCGCCGGCTTCGACGGCCTTTCGGAACGCCGCCAGCGTATTCTCCGGCGCGTCGCCCGACGCGCCGCGATGCGCGATCACCCACACTCCGCTATCTTCTCTCCTGACGATTCCGGCGGTGCAGAGGCTCGCAACGCCGGCGGCGCGTCGCGCCCGGGCTCGCCTATCCTAACAGAATCGGCGTCCCATACAGCCTTCCCCCGCGTTGCGTGTTCCCCGAGATTCGCCCGTCGCATCCAATCGGGGAGGGATGGCACGGTATGGATCCCTCCTGGAGGCATACGATGACAATCTCTCGTTCCGAGCTCAGGTCCAAGTTCAGACAGATGTTGCGTCCTTTACTCCTGGTAACCGTGGCAACGCTCCTTTCCGGAGTCTGCTTCGCGCAAGCCCAACCGGGCAACGTTCCTCGCCCACAGAACTCCACCCAACAGTACGACTCCTGGCTCACACAGGAAGTGCGCCACCAACTCCTGCTGGTGCCGTGGTACACGGTCTTTGACGACCTCGGCTTCAAGGTCAACGGCAGCGAAGTGACGCTCCTCGGCGCAACCTCGAATCCGACATTGAAGCATGATGCCGAAGCCGCCGTTAAGAAAATCGAAGGCGTGACCAAGGTCATCGACAACATCGAACTCCTGCCGGTCTCGATCACGGACGACGGCATTCGCCGCGCCGTTTACCGCGCCATCTACGGCGAGCCCCAACTGGAGCGGTACGCGATGGGCAGCGTGCCGTCCATCCACATCATCGTGAAGGGTGGACATGTGACGCTCGTCGGATGGGTGGCCTCGCAGCAAGATAAAGACGTCGCGGGCATCCGGGCCAAAGGCGTGTCCAGCGTGTTCTCGGTTGACAACAACCTGCGCGTCGAAACCGGCTCGAAGTCCTAAATTCGTCCTTCCGGGAGACGGCCTTCGGCCGCCTCCCGGCACCTCTTGTCCCCACCGGTGCCCAGCCCGACACGTCCGCGGCGCGATGGCTTGCCGCCTGCCGCGCCCTCTGCAATACTTTTGTCCATGAAGTGGCGTACCTTCGCGCTACTGTCGTGCCTCGTCTTTGCCGCCGGAGTGCGCGCCGACGAGATCCGTCTGAAAGACGGCTCGAAGATCGTGGGCTCGGTGGTCGGCTACGAAGACGGCTCGTTCAAGGTTGAAACCGCGTACGGTTTCGCCATGGTCCGCAAGGACAGCATCGCCGAAATTATCCCGGCTGACTCAAAGCCGCAGCCCGCGACGCCCAAGGCCGCTCCCAGCAAGCCAGCCGAGGAGGCCGCGCCATCGGTAAAGCCGGCGGCTTTCGCCGAGGCCAAGCCGCAACCGGCAACGCCCGCTCCGAAGCCGTCGCCTACGCCGGCTCCGCAGCCCGCGGCTAACGCGCCAGCCGCCGCAGCTTCTCGTCCCGCGACAGCAGCCAATCCCGCTGCCGCCGCGGCGCCAGCTTCGTCCGCTTCAGCGGCTCCCACTGCCGTGCCGGCCGCCGCTACGCCGGCCCTGCCCGCTCCAGCAGCCGCTCCCCCGCCGCCCGAACTGCTGCCGGTGCAGGAGACGGTGCGCGGGAATCTCTACATCAACCAGACCTACGGCTTCCAGATGTACAGGCCGCCGACTTGGGACTTGATCGCCGACGCTCGAGCAGCCTTGCCAAACGCGATTACGGCGCTCGGAACCAGCGACGAGACCACGTTGTTCGTCGTGGGCCGGGATCGCGTGCACGATTCGCTCGACGAGCAGTCAGCCGCCACCGAAAAAGCGCTGCGCGAAATCTACGAGAACTACCGGCCGCAGTTGTCGACGCGCACCACGATCGGGGGTTTGCCGGCCATCGAGCGGCACTTCCACGGCACCCTCGACAAGAGCGACTGGTCGGCTGTCCTGGTGACGCTGGTGCGCGGCAACGACGTGTTCACCATCCTGGCCATGACCGGCGCCGATTCCGACCTCGTCCAGTTCCAGGAAAACGTGATCGCGAAAGCTATCGGCAGCCTTCAGTTCACCCCGCCCCTCCAACCAGCCCGCTAAGAAACATCCACGTCGATTTCGTGGTAGCCGGTAGCGCCGTCAGGCCATTCGCCCGAGGACGAGGAAGTTTGCAAGTTTCCGTTGCGGTCCGTGGCGCGCACGGCAATGGTGTGCCGGCCTTTCGGCGGGCCGACCCAAACGTATTTCCAGAACGCCCAGACCTGCGACGGCATGGGGTTGCTGAAGATCTGCGCTTCATCCCAGTGGCTGCCGCCGTCGGTGGAAATCTCGACCTTGCGCACACCCACATCGTTGGCGATGGCCCATCCGGTGATGACGAAGTTCGTGCCCGAGACGCGCGCGTGGTTGTACGGGTCGTCCACCACGGCCTGCAATTGCCGCTCGGCGGAATTCGACCATCCCTGCCATTCCCAAAACCCGAGGAATTCCTTGTCCACGAATTCAATGCGCGTGAGCCACTTAGGCATTTTCACGCCGTACTTGCCGGGAACGAAGATGCGCAGCGGGAAACCGTGCCGGCGCGGCAGCGGCTCGCCGTTCATCTCCCAGGCTAGGAAATTGGCGGGATGCAGGATCCGTTCGACGGTGTGGCCAGTGGAGTAGCCTTCCGCAGCGTAGAGCGCAACGTACTTGGCCTCCGGCTTGACGCCCACGCGGTCGAGCAGCGGGCGAAGCTCGGTGCCGCCCCAACTGGCGTTGCCGACGAAGCCGCCGCCAACCGGATTGGAGATGCACTCGAGTGTCAGGACGGTCTCGAAGGACGGAAGCTTGCGAATTTCGTCGTAGGTGAGGCGCAGCGGGTGGTCCACCAAGCCGTCAATCGTGAGCGACCATTTTTCGGGGTCCACGGCGGGTTCTCCGTGCGATGAGGTGAGGTAGAAATCGTCGTTCGGCGTGATCGCGCGAAGCGCGGCCTGCGGCCCGTACTGCATGTATTCGCGGACACCGGCATGCTCGACGTTGGTGCCCTCCATCATGTAGCGGTACAGAGATAGCGGGAGCAGGATGCCAACTCCGGCTCCGGCGGCCATCGAGAAGAATCTGCGGCGGTCCATGAATCGTTTGATGCTGCCAGTCGCTAATTCACGCTGCTACGTGATACTACGCCTTTTCCCGCCCACTGGATGTCAGCCCCGCGAAGTACCCCCCCCACCCCGGGTGTTTTTTGCAAAGAGTGCGCAAGCGCATGAAAATAAGGAGTTTGACGTTTTGTAGAGCGCAAAAGAGCGGATCAAGAGTGCGGAAGCCATTGATTTCAAGTGCGTTGCGGCAAGGTAGCGCGCACCACTCTGGCTTGCGGGAGCATCGAGTGGAGACGGGTGCCGAAGTGGCTGCGGCCGTCTCTGACCGCGAAAGCTCGACCAAATCGACCGCGACGCCTCTTGCCGAGGCCGCGAGGCGGGGGCTTTCGCTCGACTTCCCTGCGAGGAGAGCGCTGCTGCGAACATAAGGATATTATACCATGTCGGTCAATTTATATTACTTATAAGTATACGATCATCGGAAGAATCCGAGCGGGAGGGCCAAGAGCACTTAATTCGTCTCAGCCCATTACGTATCCGTCTCGCGTTCCCTCGTCATCCAAAAGTTTCACTCCTGCCGCCCTAGTACGAAGGTACCAGCAGTTTAGGAGGACTAGTACCTTGCTTCGAACGATCGCGGCAGGCACTCTATGGACGCGTCGCGAAGAACGGCTCGAGACCGATGGAGGAGGAAGAGATGATCGTAGCTCCCGTGATTGTCGCCGCGTGGTTGTTCGCGTCTGTGGGCACGAGCTGGGCGGTTGGGTCCTTCATCCATGGCGCTCATGAGAAAACCGAAGGGTTAGAGTAAGACGGCCTGCCCGGCGGGCTTTGGAAACGCCACGGGTGGTCCCCATCCCGTCCTCTTTCGGACCGAGATCTCCTGAATCCCAGAGAGAACCATTTAGGCCGGCTCCTTCAAACGCCAAGGCGAGGGGGCACAGGCAGGCCGTGGCCGGCGCGGTAAGTAGCTACGTTTTCCAGGTATTGAACGCGGCCAAAGAATACGGCAGCAGGGCTTCGACCGAGCGGCTCGGGCTCGATAGTACCAACGTAACCTGACCTATGAACCCATTCGCCTATTCACCGGGCACGTTCATCCCGGTACAGTGCCTAAAGTAAATCGAGCGATCTTTCTGAAAGGGCGGGAGTGAAGGAAGGGCCACTTATGGACAAAAACCGAGCGACGACTCCAGACGCCTCCGCCGTCGCAAACGAGCGGATACTCGCGGACCTGCGAAAGGTTGACCGGCGCGAATGGTGGCTGTGGTCCTCGGCCATGTCCGTGACGTTAGTCCTGGCCATTGGGATAGCTTCCTTTGCCGTGCCGGCGCTGCTCTCGGGCTTCGATCGTGGATATGCCTTCTTCCTCAATGACGCCGTGCGGGGGCTTTTCGGCCTGGTGTTAGTCTTCAACCTTTACGTGGTATACGAACAGGTTCAGATCAATCGCATTCGACGGGCGTTTGCAGACGATCTCTACCAAATGGCCGTCGTGGATCCCGTTACAAATATGTTCAACCGCCGCTACATCCTGCACCGACTCGAGGAAGAGATTGCGCGCTGTGGACGGCGGGGCAGTCCGCTGACGGTGATCATGCTCGACCTGAATTGTTTTAAGGCGATCAACGACGATCACGGCCACGCCCTCGGAGACGACGTATTGAGGATCTTCGGGGAGCAACTGAAGCGAGCCACTCGCGGATCGGACGTCGCGGCCAGATATGGCGGCGACGAATTCCTGGTGATGCTGCCGGATTGCAACAGCGCGCAGATCAAGTACGTACTCGACCGCTTGAGCGGCCTGCACGTGAAAACCAGCCAGTCCAAAATCGACATTCGATATTCGGCAGGCTGGGCGGTCTACATTCCGGGCGAGTCCCTCGATCACTTGCTAAAACGGGCGGACGATCTGCTGTACGAGAACAAGCGCAATCCAGAAGCGCTTCTGGTGAGTTCCGTCGTCGCGGAATAGGTTATTTATCGGGGCGGTCTCTACTGCAACGCACGCTTCAGGCGTTTCGTGCTCTTCTTCAACTGACGCTTGAGGGCGTCGACCTGCTTCCCCAGCTCGACCAGTTCTTGTCTCGCCACGTGCGCCGCCATCGCCGCTTTATGGGCCGCGGTGTGAGCCGCGGCGTCAGCCTTCCCCACGGTAGAACCGATCTTCACAGCCGCATCTCTGAGTCTACTTTTCTTGGCCACGGTACCCTCCAAGGCAAATAAAAACCAACCAAGGATGACAGATCAGCCCTGCGATGAGCAAGAGCGTGGGGCTTTCGGTAGTGGGATAACACGGTGTTGCTGGTGGCGGGCGAATGAACATGGCGAGCCACCTTATTCGCCAGTCCATGTCAGCAACTCTTGGACAGACCAGATGTGATCGGTTATTCCGGCCTGCATTGCGGGCGTCACACGGAGCGAGATGTGAACGCGGCACAGATTGAAAAAGGCCATGTAGAGATGAACGGCGGCCTTGAGGTGGGACAGGCTCTTGTTTGATACAGGTCATCGGACTTCCCCTCTTGTCTTTCTGCGGGAGAAGTCCGACAATCACGATCTCGGGTCTGAGTGTCGGACTTGTCCGCGCTTGGATTCTTCCCCGCCGTCAGTTAGAGCTGACGGCGGGGAGTTTTACTTTTCACAACTTCTTAGCCAAGTCACGTATCCTGCTGGCGCTAGGCTTAAACATCTTCAGTGGCTTCTTCTTCCACCGATAGGCTGTCACGCCGCCGATTATTGTGGTTTCAGCTTCGTCTTTCTTCATTCGCGCCAGAGTCGTCGAAATAGACGCCAGGGGGTTGGTTTTGTAGTTACTGAAATCGAAACCGGATTCATTCAGAAATTCACGAACGTCAAGCGTGGTGAGCCATTCCTTAGGCTTGGCTCGCAGGACGCGAGTGATAGCCTCTTTGAGTCCTACAGCACTTCTCTCTTCCTCCAAAATCACTTTGTGGAATCTAGCGAGGAATGCCTCCCTATCTTTGTCGGGGAGCATGTTTATGGTTGCGAAAAAGAACTGTCTAAGTTTCGCGATCTCGTGTTCAAGTTCGTTTTTTTTTGCCCTCGCGGCAACAAACTTCGACACGGTGTCGTCAAGGATGCCTTTGTAATCGGTGTCATTCATTGCAGACAGGAGTATAGACATGTCTATAACTAAAGTCAAGAAAAAAGAGTTCCGCACCAAGTGGGATGAAGCTATCGCCGATGCGAAGCGCAAAATACGCAGCTTGGAGTTATCCGTTGCCTACTTCCGGCAGAGAAGAAAGGCTGGCGAACCGTGGCCTAGCGACTCAGCAACGCACAATTAGCCCACTACCGGGCTTCCGGTAGTGGGTCAGTTTCCGATTACCCGATTCTTCAGGACTTAGCCGAGAAGGTCGCGACCTCTTGTTAGTCACTGTTTGATGGTCAGGTTGGTCGAGACTTTGGAAGGCCTGGCCCCGAGTTGGGCTCCGATGATGCGACCGACTCGGACTAGCAAGCCAACGGCTACCTTCTCGGCTCATACCGCATCGCCACCGCCCCCGAGCCGAACTCCAGCCGGCTCACGAGCCTCAAGTCGACATGCTTCGACAACCCCGCGAACAACGTCGGCCCGTGGCCCGCCAGCCTGGGGTGCACCACGAACTCGTACTCATCGATCAATCCCAGCTCCGCCAACGCCAGCGGGAGCTTCACGCCTCCCACGAACAGTCCCTTACCCGACTCCCGCTTGAGCTGTTGAACGGCCGTCCCTAGATCCCCGCGCACGAGCTCCGCGTTCCAATCGACCCGGTCCAAGGTGCTCGACACGACGTACTTGTTTGCCGCGTCGATCGTCCGGGCGAAGGGTTCCATCCAATCTGGCCTCGCTCCCGTCCGCACCGACGGCCGCCACGCTGCCTCCATCATTTCGTAAGTCACCCGGCCAAAGAGGAGGGCATCGGCCTGGTCGAGGTTCTCGGCCGCGTGACGATGCAACTCTTCGTCCGGTGGTATTACACGATGATCGCAACACCCGTCCAACGTGACATTGATGGAATAGCGAAGGGGTCGCATCACGCAAGTGTATCGCCGATGGAGTACGCTCGACGAGAGCGCGGTGCCAAACTCCTGCTAACCCTGATTAACGCGGTTACCGGAAACTGACCCACTACCGGCTGACCCACTACCTGCTTCCGGCACCCACCGCTTCGAGAGGCTGGCGCACATCGCAGAAGGCCGCCGCCTTATTTGCGGGCCTTTGGCAACAGCAGCCACGCGCGCCCAGAGGCCTTCATCTTTCCCGCCAGATCCTCGGCTCGCGCGCCATATCCCCAGAAAACATCCCCGCGCACGGCGCCACGGATGGCGTCCCCGGTATCCTGCGCCACCATCAGCCGATGCAGCGGGGGCTCGCCCGGCACGGGCGGCGCGGTGGCGATCCAGACCGGCGCCCCGTAAGGAATACGCGCGCGATCGACGGCGAGCGAACGGCCGGGCGTGAGCGCGACACCTTCCGCGCCAAGCGGCCCGTCGCCCTGCAGCACTTTGAAGAACACGTAGGATTTATCGGTGTTCATGATTTCGTCCGCTTGATCCGGATGGGCGTTCAGCCAGGCACGAATCGATTGCATCGAGACCTGATCCTTGGTCAGGTAGCCGCGGCGAATCAGTTCGCGGCCGATGGCGTAATAGGGCCAGCCGTTCTGCCCGTCATAACCCACGCGGAGCACGGCGCCGCCCTCGAGAGCGATCCGGCCCGATCCCTGAATCTGGAGGAAGAAGGCGTCGACCGGACTATCGACCCAGACGAAATCCAGCCGGCTGTCGCCGGGCAGCGCGCCGCGGTTGATGGCCGCGCGGTCTTCGTACGGCTTCAACTGGCCCCCGACCACGCGTCCGGTGACGCGCTGGCCCTTCAGCCCGGGGCGAAACTCGCCGAGGTCGACGGTGACCAGGTCGGAGGGGCGCAGACGCAGCGGATATTGATACGGCCCTTGCCGCGTGAGCGATCCCCTGAGGGAAGGTTCATAGTAGCCGGTGAACAGGCCCTCATCCTGTTTCCCTGCCATCGTCGCCTGCCACGGCGCAAACCATCCTTCGAAGAAGGCCCGCGCATCGGACGGCGTCGCGGCGGCTGAGGCGGGCAGTGCCTGGCAGGGCGCCTGCCAGTCGGCAGCGGCGCCCATCCGCGGGTCGGGCCCAGAAGGCTGGCCCGGCGGCAGTTCCATGATGGAAGCGCAGGAACGGCGGAAAGCGGCGAGCGCCTCTTCGTGGCGGTCGTCGTCCCAACCCGGCAACGCGCTAAACGAAGACGGCCTGAGCACGA
>Ga0210394_10002316_pt1 | contig 26379 bp, 21 predicted proteins | sample IncBWC12MmetaG_FD_160121 | JGI IMG/M metagenome (GOLD analysis project Ga0210394, IMG submission 160121) | Forest soil microbial communities from Barre Woods Harvard Forest LTER site, Petersham, Massachusetts, United States - Inc-BW-C-12-M | ecosystem: Environmental > Terrestrial > Soil >...
TGCTCCTTGTTCGACACGGCAAACAGGAGGCCGCCCAGGAGCAGCAACTCGACCGCTCCGACGCCATACATCAATTTCCGGGCGGACGGTCGTTCGCCCGCAGGATAGCGTTCGGAAACATAGCCCTTGTCCAGCAACCAGGCGAAGACGGTCGCGAGCACAATGGCAACGGGCGCGGCCACCACAAGCCACCGCCCTTGCACGCCTTGCAAATCAGGCTGTTTCCAAGCGGCCACTGCAAGGCTGCACGCGGCAAGAAGGTGGGCGCAAACGCCAAGGATTCTCGGCGCCCAGAACAACAGAAACTGATCGTTCTCGGGTGTTGGAAAGTTCTTCGCAAGGCCAACCCTGGCGGACAACCAGTTGTTGAGCGCCCAGTAGACGAGCGCAATTCCCAGGTAAACTCCCTTTTCGTTCAGATCCATCAGGCCGAAGCCAAGCTCGCGCCCCTGGTCGTTGAAGAACAACAGGTAAACTGCGATGGCGATGACACTGTTTGGCAGCCACATCGCCTTGAGAACGAGGCCAAGCTGTCGGTACGCGAGCAGATCGGCGAAAATTCTCAACACCAGCAGCGAGGCGTAGATTTCCAGAGCGAGGAATCCCAGGCCCGCCGGTACAGTCCATCCGAGCCATGCGAACGCGCGCCACACGATCGCGGCGACGGCCAGCCGGAGCAGTAAGCTGGAATAGAGCAGGACCGACTGGACGAAGGGGCCGATGCCGCCTGGTGGATGTGGGCCTGTTTTCGGCGAGCCAATTAAAAATGACTGAATCATTGGCGCAATCCAATGAGAGGAGCGGGCGCATCCCGAAAAGTCGATATTGGTATCTATCAAAGCAGAAGCCTTCGCTCGCCAAAACAAGCGAAGGTTTTTCCTTACGGCGATTTCTTTGCCGCGTTACCGATCGCGCCGATCAGCGAACTTGCAATCCCCAGCAGTGAACCCCAGCCACCGGTTGCGCCAAGACCGGCGACGATAAGCGGGATAACGGTGGCAAGCGTCCCCACCATCGGATCTGTAGAGATTGTCGTAGGCGTCGTCGTTGAAGCCGTATGGAAAACCGAACCGAACGGCGGGGCGATGGTCCCGATGGCCTGCAGGAACGAGGTGATCGCGAGCCCCAGGGCGCCGATCTGCACGCTGGGATTGCTCACCGCGGACGGACTGGAGGCGGTTGGGGCTTGGGGCGGCGGTGGCGGCGGTGGTGGTGGCGCCGCCGCCGCAGCAGCCGGTGTGCCGCCTTGCGCTGCCAACAGCTTCGCCACTGCCGCAAGGATGGGTTGAAGGGTGGCCTGGTTCAGCGCCGGCGGCTGTGTGCCGGCCGGCTGTTGCGCCTGGAGACCATTGAAGATGGTGAGGAGGAGCTGGGCGATCTGGTCGGGATTCATTTGCTGTTGCCCCGCTGGAGGTTGGACTGCGATCTGTGGTTGCTGTGGCGCGGCCGGTTTCGGCTGGGATGCCGCTGCACTCGCCATCGCAAGCGCTGCCGCACGCGCACGCTGCACGCGGGCCGTCCAGCCCTTGCCGTATTTAGGCCAGACGGGTGATTGCTGCATGTAGGTGATGCGTTCATCGCTGATCTGGTTGATCAACGTGGCGACATCGGCCTGGGCCGTCGCCGCGATCGTTTGCGGCCCGATCTCGCCGTCGACCGCCGCACCCACATAGCCCTGCAGCACCTTGCTGGATTGACCGATGCCCGACAGGACGCCGTAGTCGAACACCACGTAGTCGACGCCGGCCGGAAGACCGTCGCAGCTCAATTTGCTCCAGTAATCGTCGTGATAGATCGCAACGATCTGGTCTTGCGGCGCCTGAAATACGTCGGCCGGCAGGGAGGGATGGGTTTTCAGCCATTCATTCCAATCCGTCTGCGTAATGCCGCGCGAGGTGCGTCCGCCGGGGTCGTCCGGATCGTCGTCATTGCCGCCCTCGTCGTGCAGCACCAGCAGCACACAGGCGTTGAAGTCTTGGCCGCCTGGAGAAGCTGCAGGCACGACCGAGGGGGCTTCCACCGCCGGCACGGTGCTGATGATCGGCCGCCGGACGCCCATCACGCTGCTCTTGTGAAAATTCGAGGTCGTCACCTGGTGTCCCTGGTTGCCCCCAAGGCAGCTCCAGGTGCCATCGCCATTGTCCTTTACGAACAGCGACACATGATGATCATTGTTGCCGAAGTCGAAGATGACGACGTCACCTGCTTGCGGAGCAGAGACAGGTGTTCCCCATCCCATCCAGGCTGCCGCCCACAAGAAGCGGCCGGTGTCACTTGTTCCGAACACCGGGGCGATGCCGGCTTTTGCCATGCAATAGCCGACGGTGAGACCGCACCACGAGAAATAATCCAGAGGTTCTTCTGCGTCGCAGTAGGGCTTCATCCCGGGATAGGCTTGGCCAATCGCATCGAGCCAACCCTCGATTTTCGGATTTTTCGCGTCGCCCGGTGCCCATTTCGTGCCATTGAGGCCGTTCATCACGGCAAGCCAGGCCACGGTCCCACTATCGGTCACGGCGCTACTCCCCCCATGCAACGAGGCTCTTTTCTTGCGAACGCGAGAGGTGGTCTGCCGCTTTCGGGGCGTCTCGCTGTTCACGTTTGCCCGTCACTCACACTTTTAAAAAGATGATATTCGAAATGTTTTCCGCGTGCGCTTTCAGCATGCGGTCTCTTGTATTGCAGTGATAATAGAATCGGTTGGGCTTCGCCCGCGCTTGCCAGCAAGCCGGTTAGCGAATGCTGACCAAAAATATGCGCGCGGTGTGATTGGAAACGAACGCTATCATAAGTTGATCGGGAGTCAAGCTGTGGCGCTCTCACGGCTGCACCATGCAATGCCGACCATCTAGCGATGGGATTCTGACAGCGGCTGTTCGAAATGTACGATCCGAACGCTCGGATAGCTGTGCAAGCAAGGTCAATATCTTGCCGAATATCAGGAATTTGCAAAGAGCCATCGCCCGGAGTGATTTGCCCGACGGGCAAATCACTCCAACTCCTCGCTCGCGTTTGTCTACCCCCTCATCCAAAAATTTTTCGCTTTCGCCGTCGGGCAAATCATCTTTAGGAATCCCCGCCGTCCCGCCCTCGATAAGAGGGGCGTATCGCGATCGTCACGGACGTTGGGCGCGGATGCGATGGCCGTGAGCCAGCATCAGCTGACGAGTGATGCCAGCTCGCGGACGGCGAAGTCGTGTGGTCCTGACGCCCCGACGCTGGCGTCAAGCTTGTTGAGATGATCGACAGGCGACGGTGACAAAAAGCCCGGTTCACCGGGGAGAGCACGAAGGAAACCGTAACACCATCGTGCAGGGAATGCCGGGCTGTCTCGGCGAACCTGTGGTGACTACGCTCGTATGCTTTTTTATTTCGCATACGAGGCTGCGGGTGCGGTTGAGCGCCCGGCATTCCCTGCGCCCTCTCCTTGGAGGGACACGAATTTTCGTGCAACCCGGGCGCCTCTCGCGCCGCGGGAGCGTGGAGGTGTGCCGGTCAGGTCGCCGTAGATATGTCGTCCTGTTGTGGAACCATTGCTCGCCCCTGCCTCTTATTGGGGCAATGCGGACATGCCTTTACCGCAAAGGGGGATAGCATCGAAGCCGAACAGGAATTGGCGGCCCTCACCAGATCTGCAACGCCACATTGGCTATTCAAAAGGAGTCATGGACAATGACCGATATCAAACAGCACATGGAAGTCATCGGCGCCGACGGCGTTCACATCGGCACCGTCGACAGGATCGAAGGCAACCGGATCAAGCTGACAAAGAAGGACAGCGGCGAAGGATCGCACAAGGGCCATCACCACTATATCGACCGGGGCCTCGTTGCCGGCGTCGAAGGCAACAAGGTTCGGCTCTCCGCCATCGGCGCGGTCGCCGTCACACTGGAAGAAGAGAAGCGCTAACCATTTGACGCCGGGCCGAACCAATTGAAGCCGTCCGGCGTCGTCGGGCAGCTTCTTGTGCCGCGGGAATGCGGAGGTGTGTCTGGAATCGGGATGTCGAACCTAACATGCTCGTCATGCCCGGACTTGATCCGGGCATCCATCGGACTTCACAAGAACAGTTTCGAAGAAAGATGGATTGCCGGTCAAGCCCGGCAATGACGGAAGAAAAGAGGAAGCGCATGCATGCCGATCCGTCGGCTCGCGATGACTGGGTGTTGGACCCGACCAACGCCGAAAGTCTGATCCGAAATGGCGAGAAACCACCCGGATAGCGGTTGCCAAGGACGGCAACAGGCGCGATCCTCGGGTCAAAGAGACCGGAAGAACAGGTCGAAAAAATACTCGGGAGGGGAAAATGACACGATGGAACAGGCGTGCCTTTGTCGCGGCCGCCGCAGGCGCAATCGCCGCGCCCTCACTTTCTCGAAGAGCATTCGCGGAAGACGCAATCAAGTTGCGCTGTTCGCTCGATACCGCGCCGTCGCATCCGCGCAACCGGGCGCTCGTCGATTACCTCGGCAAGCTGGAGGAGGCGAGCCAGGGCAGGATCAAGTCCGAAGTGTTTCACTCGGGGCAATTGTTCGCCGATCTCAATGTCACCAAGGCGCTGATTCAGGGCCAGGTCGACATGGCCGCGCCCGGCACCTGGACCATGACGGGGCTGGTGCCCGATTGCGATTTCTGCCAGTTGCCGGCGCTCTACAGCCCGCCAATCGAACTGTTTCGCCGCTGCGCTGACGGCGCGCCGGGCGAACTCGTCAACAAGGAGATCGAGACCAAGCTGCGCTCGCATGTCATCGGGTCCTGGCTCGAGCTCGGCAACGAGAACTGGTACACGACCAGGAAAGAGGTTCGTTCGCTCGAGGATCTCGGCGGACTGAAGCTGCGCAGCCCCGGAGGGGCCGGTATCTCCTGGCGCATCGGCTTCGTGCACGGCATTCCCAATGTCACGCCCTGGCCGAACGTGCCGCTCGCGCTGTCGCAAGGCACCTTCGACGGCTTTGTCTCCAGCGACGAGAGCGTCAACTCGGCAAAACTCTGGGAAGCCGGCGTCAAATATTCCTACGCTGACCATCAGTTCTTCGCCAACTATATCCCGATCGTCAGCGATGCCTTCTGGTCGAAGCTTTCGGAGGCCGAACGCAAGCTGATGCGCGAGATCTGGGCGGCAAATGTCGAGCGTTACCGGGCGATCTCGGCGAAATCGCAAGCCGATGCCCGCGCAGCGATGCAGGCGAACGGCGTGACCTTCACCGATCCGCCGGCCGAGCAAGTAGCAAGCGATCGCAAGCGCATGATCGCGGCGCAAGCCGATCTCATCCGTGACACCAAGCTCTCGGCCGACATCGTCAAGCTCGTGGGCGACACCGTCGGCAGCCACAGCTAATATGGAGGCTTCCGGGGGGAAACTGCCGTTGCGCGATGGGTGGTGGGACAAGGCCGAGCGATTTCTGATCGGCCTCTTGGGCCTCGCCGCCATGATCATCGGCCTGGTGCAGGTCGTCGGCCGTTATGTCGCCCCGCACTACGCCATCTCCTGGGCCGAGGAGGTGATCGTCTACCTGATCATCTGGGGCATCATGCTCGCGGCCTCGCAACTGGTGCGCACCGACGGCCATGTGCGGCCCGATCTTGTGCTGCGGGCCGTCTCGCCGCGCGTCCAGCGCTGGATGGAGGTCATCAACTGCATCGCCGCGCTGGCGTTCTGCATCGGGCTTGCGTGGTACGGCTGGAGCATTGTCGAAACCTCCTGGATGCTCGACGAGCGCAGTTCTTCGGATCTGCAGTTTCCGATGTGGCTTTATTCGGCGGCGGTGCCGACCGGCGCGCTACTGATGTCGGGACGTTATGTGATCCGGCTCTATCGCTATCTCTTCGCTTTTGATCCGGCGACCATGACCGTCGGCCATATCCCCGCGTGTGAGCAAGGTGCCGGCGCACGTTTTGTTCCGCCGGACTGAAGCATGATGAAATCGGGCAGGGATAAAATCGCGATGCAGGCGGGCTCGTTCTCCCTTTCTTATCCCTCCCCACCGCTGCGCGGGGGGAGGGATCAAATCGCGTCGCACGCGACGGGTCAGGCTCATCGCGCATGCTGCTGATCCTGCTTCTCGCGCTGTTCTTCGGCCTGCTCGCCGTCGGCATGCCGATCTTTCTCGTGCTCGGGCTGTGCGCGGCGGTGCTTTACTTCGCCTCCGGCGAACCGCTGATCGGCGCAGCCCAGGTCATCATCGATCATCTGAATTCGCCGACGCTGATGTCGCTGCCGTTGTTTGTCATGGCGGCAACCTTCATGCGCCATGGCGGCGTCGCGAAAGCGCTGGTCGATCTGTCCGCCGCCTGGCTCGGCGGCATCAGGGGATCGCTCGGGCTGGTCACGGTGGTTGCATGCACCTTGTTCGCGGCGATCTCGGGTTCGTCCGTGGCGACCGCGCTCGCGATGGGGACGATCCTGCTTCCCGCGATGATCGAGAAGGGCTATCCGCGCAGTTTCGCGCTTGGCGTCGTGGGAGCGTCCGGCACCATCGGCATCGTGATCCCGCCGTCGCTGGCGCTGATTCTCTACGGCATCGTCGCCGAGCAGTCGGTGCCGCGCCTGTTCCTGGCCGGCGTATTGCCGGGCCTGTTGCAGGCGGCCGTGTTTTTCGTCTGGGTCTGGTACGATGCGCGGCGGCGGAAATTTCCGGTCGAACCGAGCCTGCCGTTCGTTGAGCGAATTCGCGTGACGGGAAGGGCGCTTCCCGCCCTGAGTTTGCCTGTGATCGTGCTCGTCGGCATTTACGGTGGCATCGTCACCGTGACCGAGGCGGCCGCCATCGCCGCGGTGGTGTCGCTCACGGTCAGCCTGGTTTACTACCGCGGCTTTCACTGGTCCGAAACCTTATGGGTGGTGGCCGATGCGTTAAAGAGCGCCGGCGCCATCATGCTGATCGTCGCAACCGCATTGGCGTTCGGTCACTGGATGACGGCCTCGGGCGCTCCGGCCGAACTCGTCAAATGGGTTTTGGCGCAGAACATGGCGCCGTGGCAGTTCCTGCTCGCCATCAATGTGCTGTTGCTGGTGCTCGGCTGCTTCCTCGAAGTGATCGCGACGCTGTTGTTGGTGCTGCCGATTCTCGCGCCGGTACTTCCCGCGCTCGGCGTCGATCCCGTGCACTTCTCGATCATCTTCACCCACAACATGGAGATCGCGCTGGTTCACCCGCCGGTCGGCTTGAACCTGTTCGTGCTGTCGACGATCTCGCACGCGCCGATCGGCGAGGTCGTGCGCGGCGTCTTGCCGTTCCTGGTTCTGCTCTTGATGGTTCTGATGATCATCACCTACGTCCCCGCGCTCACGCTGTGGCTGCCGCATCTGGTCTATGGGAACTAGACGGACTCACGCCGGCCGTCGATTTGAACCCCAATCAAACATGCCTTCGCCTTCCTTGCGCCATTTGCCGAGCACGAACCAAACCGCGCCGAAGCTCGCGACCGCCAGTCCGAGGAAGATCCAGCTGATCGCAAGGCCGCCTGCCTGCAACAGGGCGACGAAGATGGAGCCGACCACCATGAACGCCGCTTGCAGGATATTGCCGGAGGCAATCACGCGCGCGCGCTCGGAAGGCGCCGACCATGCCTGGACCGCGGCAAAGGACGGGACCACAAACAGACCGCCGCCGATAGCGAAGATCGCGAAATCGATCAGCATCCGCAAGCCCGCGAAGGAAGCCGCAAAGTCCGCAGGCGAAATATCGGCCCCGTGGACCGCGTGCGCGATGGCCCAGGCAAGGTCCAGGCCGACAAGGCCCATGATGATGGCGCCGATCGGCACCAGCGCCAGATTGGGGCGTACATGACTGAGTTGCGCCGCAAACAGCGAGCCTGCGGCAATGCCGATAGCGAAGATGGCAAGACACAACGTCACCACACCCTCGCTGCCGCCGACGATGTCCTTCACGATGGCCGGCAGCAGCGAAAGCACGACTGCGCCGACCAGCCAGAACCAGGAGACGATGACCATGCCATCCCAAAGCCGCCGGTCCGCATAAAGCGTCTTCAGGAGGTGATAGGTCGAGGTCCAGGGGTTGGCGGTGATGGCAAGATCGGGGGCCGACGGCGCGGAGCCGGGAATTCGCGAGGCAAATCCCCAGGACAGGATCGCCAGCAAGACCACGGCGAGTGCCACCCAGCCCATATGGGAGGAGCCGGCAACAAGCCGTCCGCCGGCGAGGGTACCGATCAGGATCGCCATAAACGTCGCGCCCTCCACCAGCGCGTTGCCGGTCGCGAGTTCTCCGATCGAGAGCTGATCGGGAAGTATCGCGTATTTGACGGGCCCGAACAGCGCGGCGACGACGCCGAACAGCGCGAGCGCTACGAACAACAGCGCCACGGAATGCAGAAAGAAGCCGCCCGCGGCGAAGGCAGCGACGAAAATCTCGGCGAATTTCAAGCGCCGCGCGACGACCGCCTTGACATACTTGTCCGCAAGCTCGCCGCCGAGGCCCGACAAGATAAAGAAGGGAAAGATGAAGACCGCGCCGGCGACTGTCACCAGCGCATCCCCGTGGGAGGTCGACGCCCCGTACAGCAGGATGATCACCAGCGCGTTCTTGAGCACGTTATCGTTGAGTGCCGCCCAGAATTGCGCCCAGAACAGCGGCGCGAAACGGCGGGAGGACATCAAATCCCAAATCATGCTTCGTCCGGTCCTGCTTGGACCATCACCCTAGATGTTCGGCTCAAGCGATGGAATAGCCTGGAGGACAGAGATACGCGAGCGCTCACGCCGCGGTTTCGATCGGAGGCGTTAGCCGCGCGGCGTTTTCGAGCCGCGGCTCCTGTTGAGCAGCAGGTACAGCGCGCGCGGATTCGTCGTCAGATAACGCCAGAACAGCCGGCGCGGCTCCAGCCAGATTCGCCATGCCCATTCGAGGCCAACGTCCTGCATCCATCGCGGTGCGCGCGGCAGGCTGCCGGACAGAAAATTGAACAATCCGCCGGCTGTCTTGATCACGCCGACATTGGGCAGCCGCGAGGTGAATTCGGCCACAAAGGCCTGCTCGTAGGGGACGCCGAGGGCCACCCACAAATAATCCGGCGCCAGCTCGTTGATTTCGTCGACCTTGGCGCGCAGCGCATCGCCCCTGAGATAGCCGTGACAATGTCCGACGATCCGCAAGTCTGGATACGTCTTGCGGACGTTGGCTACCGCAGCGGCATTCTGGTCCTCCTCGGCGCCGAACATATAGAATGTAAGACCCGCCGCTTCGGCCTTGCGCGCCACGACATGAAACAGATCCGTGGTGGCGACCCGCTCCGGCAGCGGCGCCGGCGATTTCAGCCGCGACACGGTGACCAGCGGCTGGCCGTCGGCGTTGATGAGGTCGGCGGCGCGAAACAGCCGGTCGGTCATCGGCTCGGTGGAGCAACGCGCCAGCACCTCGCCGTTGGCGGAAGTCAGATAAAGCGGCCGGCCGACCTGACGCCTCGGGAATACCAGGTCGATCATCAGATCGGCGGTCTGCTCAAGGCCGAGCACGGCGATGCGCAGTCCACCCAGCGTGATTCTGGGGACGGTCGCGGTCGCGGCCCTGCCGACCGGGTTGGTACGCCGCTCAAGCATATTGTTGGCTCCGATGCGACATACTGCCCGACGTATGAAGCTCGTTGATGATCACGCCGATCAGCTTGCGCTCGGCGCCGCCGAGCGAGGCGATGATATCGTCCATGCAGCCATTGATGTCGAGACTGGCCGGCAGGATCGCCGTCAGACCATCGGCCATCTCGAGCAGTCTGCGGTCTTCAGGACTCCACGGCATGGCTGGGCCGTCGACGATCACGAGATCATGGTCGCCGGCGGAGCGGGCCTGCGCAATGACCCGGCGAATGGCGTCGGACGCCCCGGCTCCGGCCGAGGGCAGCACCGTGATGCCGTTCGCCGTCTTGATGGCGCGGGAGGCTTTGCTGCCGATGCTGAGCCAGCCGAGACGCTTTGCCTCCGCGTTGCGTGAGCCGGCGAGTTTGTTCGAGAGCGCACGGCTTTCGTGGTCGGCGTCGATGACAAGCACTCGGGCGCCGTCGCGGGCGGCTGCGAGCGCGACGTTCAACGCGACGATGCTTCGATCGCGGCCCGCTCCCTGGCCGATCACGGCGAGCACCGGGGCCACATTGGCGGCGGAGCGCCGGCCGAGCGCTTGGCGCATCTCCTGCATGGCGTTGAGAAAGCTCGTCAGCGGGAAAGTCGCCCGCAGTGTCGGCCAGCCCAACCGGGTCAGATCGGGGACGCCGCCTGTCGCGAGAATTCCGCCAAGCGTCCGTATCACGTCGGATTCCTGCAGCCGCGCTATTCCCGGCTTTTCCGCAGCCGGCGGCGGCGGGCTCTCAAGCGGACTCTCTCGCTGAATCGATGTCGCGGATTCGGCCAGGGTCCGCGTCGGCTGCCCTGCCGCGGTGTCGACGGAGAGGAGTTCGGCTGCGGCAAACCAGCCTGCGGCCAGCAACGCGCCAAACACGAGGCCGATAGCCACGACCAGACTCATGGCCGGCGGGAAGGAGCGCCGCTGCGGCACCGTGGCCTCGCCGATGATGCGCGCGTTCGACGTATTGAGGCTTTCCTGTTCCTCGGTCTCGCGCGAGCGTTTGAGGAACGACTGATACACGTCGCGGCTCGCCTCGACGTCGCGCTCGAGCTCGCGAAGCCGCACCCCAGCCTGGCTGAGTTGCACGCTCTGGCGTTTCTGCGCTTCCAGCGCCCTCGCGAGCGAGGTTTCAAAATCGCGGGCGCGGGCGAGATCGTTTTTCGCCGACTGGGCGAAGCGTTCGATTTCCTCGTTCACCGTGCGGCGCAGGTCCTCGACCTGTTTCTCCATCTGACGGAGCGACGGATGCAACGGCCCCAGCTCGCCGGTCATCTCGGCCATGCGCTTGCGGGCCTCGGCATATTGCGCACGCAAATTGGCGATGGTGGGGGACTGGAGCGCTTCGGGAATGGCGCCGGCGTCAACGGAGGCACGGCGGTTGGCTTCAATCTGATCGTACTTCGCCTGGGCGTCGAGCGTTGCCGCGCGCGCTGAAGCAAGCCGCTGGTTGCTCGCCATGAGCTGCTGATCGTTGATCTGGGTGTCCTGGCTGCCGACGAAATTGTTTTGCGCCTTGTAGATCGCGAGCGCGTTCTCGGCGGTGCGAAGCCGCTCCTGCAACTCCTTAAGGCGGCCCGACAGGTCGCTGGTGGCCCGCCGCGCGGCGAGGGCCTGCGAGTTCTTGGCTTCCGCCAGATAGGCATTGGAGATCGCGTTGGCGAGCATCGCCGCCTTTACTGCGTCATAGGACCAGACATCGATATCCACGATGAAGGTGCGATCGGTCTTCTTGACGTTGATGTGGCGGTTGAGCGCCTCCAGCGCCGCCATCTGACCGAGCTTCGGCTCGCTCGACGGGTGCACTTCCAACCCGAACAGGCCGAGCAGCGTGACGAGCAGGCCGGTCGAACTGCTGCCGAACTCCGGATCCTTTTCGAGATGGGCGTCTTGAATCACCTGCATCAGGACGCTGTTGGAGGTGATCAAGCGCGCCTGGCTTTCGACCACCATCGCCAGCCCGGAAATATCCTGCGAGCGTGGCGTGAGTTCGCGATCGACCAGTTGCAGCTCTCGCGGGTCGACATAAAGCTGGGCGGTCGCCAGATATTTCGGCGTCAGGCTCTTGCCGATTCCGACCGCGAGACAGGCGCCGATTAGGGCTGCCACCGCAATCGCAGCCTTGCGCTGCCACAGCAGTTGCGCGAGCTGCGATACGCTCAAGCCGGCCGGGATACGCGCGGGCCTGGGCCCGGCGTCCGGTTTGGACTGCGTGATGGGTTGGTCATACGCCAGCATGAATCCCGGCTTCCATTCGAACCGCCGAACGCGTCGGCTGAGCGGTTACTTCTCGGGTCACGTCGGGCGGCAACAAACGCAACAAGAAAAATTAACCATACTCATTGAGAGACTATTCACCGAATTAGCAAAAAAAGCGTTTAAGCGTCTAGTCGCCGCGGTGTCGCGGCAACGTGAAAGGTCTGGTCCACGGCCTCGCAAAATTAACGATTCGTTATCGATTTCGGCGGTGCCTCTGGCGCACGCAGTTCGCTTTCGCGCGGATTGGAAATGCGGCGCGGAGCGCGGGGCAGCGAGGTGGTTTTTCATCGGCTGCGGTCCGCAAACATCAGCCGGTAAACGGAGGCCGCGGAAAACACGTAGAGGCCGAAATACACCGCGTTGAGCCAGATGCCCCATTGCACGATGTTGTCGGTGTGGATCAACAGCCATGCGAGCGCCGCTGCCTTCAGTCCTACCAGCGCCGTTGCCAGAACGGCGCGAACGGTCATGTGCTGGTACACAAAGAAAAGCTCGGAGTGGTATTCGACCAGATTCTTGAAAGCTGGCACCGCAAGCATAACCCCGAACAACTGAGCCGCGACCGCGACGTTGTGGCCAAGCATGTTCGGCCAGAGCGAAAGCGCCACGAGTAGCGTCGCAAGACCGGCCGTGGAGACCAGTGCGATCAGAATTTCGACGCCAAGGCTGCGGCCGATCTGGTTCCGCCTGCGGCCATCGATGATCAGCTTTCGCGAATAGAGCACGTAGAAGCTGCGAATCGGCACCGAGGTAAAATCGATGATGCGCGTGGAGATCGCATAGATGCCGACGGTGCGTTGATCGGCCAGCGACAACAGCACGAGCTTGTCGATTTCGTTCTGCGCGATGGAGGCGCAATAGGCGACGGAGAACAGCAGCGCTTCGCGGACGCGCCCGAAGAACAACGGCGCTCGCCAACGCAATTTGATCCGCGGCTGATACACGCCGATGGCGAGCACCATCGCCGCCAGATTGGACGTCAAATAGATCACCGACCATGTTTCGACGTCGTGCTTGCCCGACGCAGCGAAGGCAATGGCGCCGGCGGTCCTCAATGCGGATCCGACGCCGATGGCAAGCGAGGCCGAGGCATAACGGCCAAGGCCGTTATTGACTTGATGGATCATCTCCACGATCCGCCATGTGCCGGTTTCGACTAGGATGATGAGGGCGAAGGCGGTCAGTGAAATCGACGTGGTAAACAGCAGGTAGAATACCGGCAGCGAAGCGGCGAGGCAGAGCGGCAGCGCGATCAGCCAGCTCACGTAAAAGACGGCGAGATAACCGCCAAGCGTCCGGCGCTTGCCGGCCGATGCCCTGAAGGCGAGTGAGGCAAAGCCAAAACCGGAGAAGCAGCTGATCATGATCCCGGTGGAAGAGGCCGATGCAAACACACCCATGTCGTTCAACGACAAGGTGTTGGCCAGAATGAAGAAATAAACCGCCTGAAGACCCAGCCGAACGCCGGTGCCGGCGAATACCTGGAGGTAGCTGGAAAATTGCGTGCGGAACGCGCGCGCCAGCATCGCGAGCAGCCGCGATGCCCGCGAGACAACTGGCGTATCCAGCTCCAGCGCATTCAAAGAATCAGACTTCATCATGGACCAGGACAGCAAGATCGATGCCGGAAGGTTCCATGGGGCCGGCCACGCTGCAATCCTGGTTAACATTGTGCGCTAACCATTGCCGACGCTTGGTGCTGCAACGCATCGCTTTGGACCGGATATTGCAATAAACGCCGTGAATGATTGAACGGGGCGGGTCCCCGAGGTGAAGTGATGTCGATAGAGGCGCAATCCCGGCGCGATTTTCTTGCCGGCACAGCATCGGCCACGGCATTGACCGTTTTCGGCACAGCTGGGCTGTCCGGCATGTCCGCATTTGCGACACCGTCGAAACAATCATCCGGCGGCGAAAAGTTAATTCCCTACGGCGCGGCGGTGCGCTCCGACGCATTGGCGTCCGATCCATCCTACCGTGACGCCGTCATCGCCAATTGCCAGATGGTCGTGCCTGAAAGTGAGCTCAAATGGCTGGAGCTGCGGCCAAGCAAGAACGAATACCGGTTTGAGAAGGCCGATGCGATCATCGACTTCGCGCGCCAGAACGCCATCGAAGTGCGTGGCCATACGCTCGCCTGGTATGGCGCTTTGCCGCCATGGACCGAATCTATCGCGACCCGCGCGGACGCCGAGCGTGAACTGACCGATCACATCGAGACGGTGGTTTCCCGATATCGCGGCGCGATCCCGTCGTGGGACGTTATAAATGAGCCTTTGGTGGACTGGCCGGAGAGCGCATCTTCGCTTCGTCCTTCGATCTGGGCGAGACGGCTTGGGCCGGATTATTTGTCGCTGGCGCTGCGGACAACCGCATCCGTGGACGCCGATGCGCGGCTGGTGCTCAACGAGTACGACGTCGAGTTTGCCGGACCGCGCTTTGCGGCACGCCGAAAGGCGCTGATTCAATTGCTGCGTTCGTTGCGCGACCGCGACGTGCCATTGCACGCGGTCGGATTGCAGGCGCATCTGTTTGCCGACCGCGCCATCGACCGCGACGGCCTGCAGGCGCTTCTTGCCGAGATCGCAGCCCTCAAGCTCGACGTTCTGGTCACCGAACTCGACGTGATCGACTACGAATTGCCGGGCAAGATAGGCGAGCGCGACGCGCTGGTGGCCGGCATGGCGAGCCGGTTCCTCGAGGCGGTCTGCGAGGTGGTTCGCCCGAAAGCGATCCTGACCTGGGGTCTGAGCGATCGCTACACCTGGGTGCCAATCTATTTTAAACGCCGGGATGGTATGCCCAATCGGCCGCTGCCGCTCGATGCCGAGCTCAAGCGCAAGCCGCTGTTCGACGTGATCGAGGAATTCAGGCGCGGAGGATAAATCGAGGCCCCGCGAGATTGACCGGAAAATGTTACAGCCCACGGAATTGAGCGTACGATGAGTGAGACCACAAGCGAGTTTCAGAGCGCTGCCCATCGCGCTGTTGCCCCGCGTCCCGCGTTCGCCCGGCAGCTGCTCGATGCCGTGATGGCGCGTCTGCGCGCGGTGCCGCTGCTTCGATCCATCAAGCGCCGGCTCGTCGGATTTGCGCGCGGGCCGGAGGAGATCATCTACCGCCAGTCCGATGTCGCCCAGAAGAGCCTGATCGCCGCCTGGAAGCAGTTGCAGGCCTCCGGCGTGATCCTGCCGCTCGATCAGGTCGGTTTCAGCCGGTTTTCCGAGTTCGAGGAAGACGGCCAGCTTTTGTATCTGCTGACACTCGCGGGGTCGACATCCCGCACGGTCGTCGAAATCAGTTCCCAGGACGGCCGCGTCTGCATGGCGACCAATCTTCTGGTGCATCATCGCTGGCGAGGCTTTCTGTTCGACGGCGACCCGGTCTTTGTCCGGGAAGGCCAGCGCTTCTTCGCAAGCCATCCCGCAACCCGGAGTAGCCCGCCGGTCATGAAGTCGGAATGGTTCACCCGCGAGAACGTCAACCAGGTGCTCGCCGCCGCAGGGGTGCCCGACGACGTCGACGTATTGTCGCTCGATATCGACGGCAACGATCTCTATCTGTGGAGCGCGATGACCATGCGCCCGCGCATCCTGATCTGCGAATTCAACAACGGCGTGCCGAGCGAACTCGCGCTCACGATTCCCTACAAACCCGATTTCTCGTTCGCCGCGTTGCCTGCCGATCAGGCGATGTTCCGCTCCGCAAGCCTCGCCGCCTTCGTCGCCGTCGGCCGGCGCAAGGGCTATCGTCTCGTCGGCATGAACGCGCTCGGATTTAACGCGATCTTTCTGCGCGACGATGTCCTTGCGGCGGAAATGCCGGAAATTCCGGTTTCCGCGCTCAACGCCATTCCGGCCGCCGAAGAGGTGCGACGCCAATGGTGGCCGCGCCTTGCACAATTGGCCTGGGTCGAGGTGCCGGTGGATGGAAAACTCTGACCTCACGCGGGATGCTCCCCGCGCCATCGTCACAATGTCGCCCTCGCTCGATCCGACGATCGAGGTGGTGGTCTGCGTTCCCTGTTTCCGCCGTCCGGAGCACTTGCGAAAGACGCTTCAATCGCTCGCCGACCAGCGAACGGGCCGCCGCTTTGCCGTCATCATGGTCGAAAATGACGCATCTAGCTGCGGCAGCGTGCCGGTCGCCAGCGAATTCCTGCGGGGTGGAAAGCTTCCGGGCCTCTGCGTGGTCGAACCGCGGCAAGGAAACTGTTATGCCATCAATGCCGCGTTTGAGACGGCGCAGGCGATATTTCCGGACGCTACTCATTTTCTGATGATCGACGACGACGAAATCGCCTCAGAGCATTGGCTTGAACGAATGGTGCGCGCCGCAGAAGTGACCGGCGCCGACGTGGTCGGTGGACCGGTGCTCCAGCATTTCGACGACGACAGCAAGTGTGAGCTGCAACGTCACCCGGCGTTTCGTCCGGTCTATGACGCAAGCGGACCGGTGCCGATCATCTATGGCTGCGGCAATTGTCTGATCAAGCGACCGGTCTTCGACCGGCTCGGCAGCCCCGCGTTCGATTTGCGTTTCAATTTTCTCGGCGGCGGCGATGTCGATTTCTTCACCCGTTGCCGAATGAATGGAATGAAGTTTCACTGGGTCGCGGAAGCCGTCATCGTTGAGACCGTGCCGGACGCCAGAACCCGCCCCTCCTGGATTGCGCTGCGTGGATTGCGCATCGGGGCGATCAACTATCACGTCCAGCGCAAGGTAGCGCAAACACCATGGCTGCGCGCGAGGCTCGTCGCCAAGGTACTGGCGCTATTGCCGTTGTCGCTGTTTCGCGCCATTCGACTGTTCCTGACCGAACACAAGCCCCTGGTTGCCTTGCATCCGATGATTGTCGCCGCCGGCGGCCTGTTGGCGGCGATCGGCATCGAACCTCAACCCTACAAAGCCTCGAAGATTACGTCTTGAGCCGGATACCGAGCCAGTTGGTCGCCGAGTCCGATTTCCGCGCTGTTGTGGGTGAATTCTGCCGTCAACAGGTGAGCGATATCGCGCGTGCAGGAATCTTTGTTGGCGCATTGTTGCTGGCCTGGATATCGATGCGGCCGTTCATCGATCTCAGCGACATGACGGTCATCGATGTAACGATGGGCAACGAGACCTCGACCTATGCGGCGTTCGGCTGTTGCGCCCTGCTGACGGTTGCCTTGACGATGCGCGACGGCAAACGTGGATACGCAACATTAGTATCGCCGGCTTATCTCGCGTTCGGTGGCTGGATCTTGGCGACGGTGATAATGTCGCTGGAGCCCGGCACTTCCGCGCGCCGTTTTGTTTTGGCGCTTTGTGTCGTTGCCGTTGCCGCGTCATTGATGCTGTTACCGAAAACCCAGGCCGAGCTGAGACGTTGGCTCGCAATCGCGATTTTGACGCTGCTGGCTGTTTGCTATCTCGGCCTGCTGTTGGTACCGAATCTGTCGATTCACCTGGCGGGCGACGCGCAGGAGCCAGCGCTGGCCGGCGCTTGGCGCGGCGTGTTCGGGCACAAAAATATGGCTGCGGGCATGATGGCGATGCTATTGTTTCTCGGCATTTACGTCATTCGCGCCGGTTCATGGTTCGCCGGTGGGATAGCCGTCGCCTTGACCCTCCTGTTTCTAATCAACACCGAAGGGAAAAGCGCATCGGTGTTATGTGCGGCGGTGCTGATTTTGACTTCATGTGCCACAATTGTCCGATCATTTTGGGGGCGCGCCTTTGTTTTGCTGATGCCGCTCGTGCTGCTCAATTTGATTGGCATCGGCAGCGTGGTGAGCGAAAACCTTGCGGCTATTTCCAAGGCTTTGCCGGTGGATGCGAGCTTTACCGGCCGGACCGACATCTGGACGTTCGGATTGCAGGCGGCCGAGTTGAAGCCTTGGGTCGGATACGGATTCACATCGTTCTGGGGTAGTAGCGCGGTCCAGAATTTGCCGCAAGGCATGGAGTGGGCAGCTACCGCCGCGCATAGCCATAACGGGTATCTTGATATAACGCTGGCGATGGGGTTGCCGGGATTGGTGCTGCTGCTCGCAGTGCTTGTCATCGCGCCCCTGCGGAATTTCCACGCCGCCGACTGCGGAGGTAACAATGGCCCGCTCGCGCTGGCATTGCTTCAGATATGGCTGTTCGGGCTATATCTGTCGTCGCTGGAGAGCTTCTTCTTCGACCGGGCCGATCCCATGTGGTTTACCCTTTTGATCGCAGTGTTCGGTCTGCACTACCTCGGGCGATTTCGTCTCAGTGAATGATGTGACGGCAGGCGACATTTTTCGACGCCCTCTACAGCTGCGCCTTGATCGCATTCGCCGTGTCGCGCCACCAATCCCCAAAGTTGAATGGAGGGAAGGCTGTCGGTTGTTCGAGCGAGGCGATGATCTTGGCAGCGTACACCTCGTCAGCTGATCCGCGCGCTACCGGGACGATGGCACCATGATCGATCAGTGCCTTGAAACGTGAATGATGGTCGAACTCGTCCGGTTCGGAGGGGCTGGTGACGATCACGGGCCGGCCGGATTGCGCGCAAGCGAGAATGCTCGAGCGCCGCGCCGTCAATCCTTCTTCGAGCGGGTAGCAAAAGGCGTCGATCTGGCCAAATAGCCCGAACACTTCGGGGTCGGAGGCCACATAGCCGCTGACGATGACATCCTCCGCGATACCGAGTTCCCTCACCCGCGCGTAAAAATCCTGCTCGACGTTATCGAAAGCCTCGATAAATGAGCCAATATAGACCGTAAGCGGGTTGCGCCCGCGTCGCCTAAGAATGGCGGCGACGTCCAGCAGTGTATTTGGCTGTTTGCTCGGATAGATCGACCCGAAATGACCGATCACCAGCCGGCCGCTTTTGCGTGCGGCCGCGAGTTGCTGGCGCAATTTGGAGTTGGCGATCTGCACAGGGGCTTCGATATTCGGCGATAGAGGCGCCAGCACGCATTTGTGAGCAGTCCAGCCGACCAGCGGATCGCGCGCAAGCTCGCGCCGCACGAGAGGAGAAAACATTACGATGTTATTGGCCAGCAGTAGCGCGGGCCGATAGGTGATGCGGCGGAGCCAATGCAGACTGTCCCATTCGTGCAGGACCAGAACGGCGCGTCGGCGACGCCATCTCGCAAGGGCGAGTGCTAGCAGGGGGCGCCATATCACGCGTTTCCACGCAACGATCGGAAAATTGCAAACGACACTACGTGCGGTTCCGACCGCACGCCAGATGTGGATCACTGAGCCTTGCGATCGCGTCAAGGTTAACGTCGTGCTGATGCCAGGATCGCTTTTCTCGATTGTTTCGCGCAATAAGCGCGTAAATTGCCCGACGCCGCATTGCATCTCGGGGTCCGCGTCCAAAAACAGCGCCAGATATCGGGAATTCGACGTCATCCTGCAGTGGCCGGTCTCTTTCCAAAGGGCTTTCGAAGCAAAACGGATACCAGTTCGCTTATTCAATGGTAACCGGGCAGGTCACCAAAGCATCGGCGTTAGCCATACATTCCGGACATTAGCTTAATGGCAGGCGCGGTGATTGCCTTGCGCACCTTTATTGCGGGATAACATGCGCGGATCGGCCTTTCGTCTTCAACGGGGCGGTGTTCGATCCATGCTGTGACACCAAGACAAACGATCAGCAAGAAATCGAAGTCTGCCACGCGACATCCGAAAAGCCCAACGCTTACGGTCACAAGGTTGGGGGATTGGTTCGGGGCGGGCTGAGGGAGCTGGTGAGCCATGGCGATGCTGGAAGTCGGACGGCTCAATGGGCATGCAGTGCCCGCCATAGCCGGATTCCGAGTCGACTTCATTCGTGACTGGAAAGCGGCCGCCGCATGCTGGGGCCAGGCCGGTCATGGCACCGCCTTTCAGCACGCTCGCTGGCTTGAGGCGTGGTACGACGTGTTCGATTCTGTGCGTCCTCTCATCGCCATCATTTTCGACCAGATCAGCGGCCGGCAGATTGCCCTCTTACCGCTGATCTGCCGCGTTCACGGCGGAATCCGGGTCGTCGAATTCGCCGATCTCAACATTACCGACTACAACGCGCCGATATTGAGCCAGGGAATTTTACTGGATGAAGCGCAGTCGCGCGCGCTGTGCAAGACCTTGCTCATTGCCTTGCGCAGACTGCCCGAACGGCCCGATCTTGTTCGCCTCAAAAAGATGCCCTCTGATATCCAAGGCAAGCCCAATCCGCTGGTCGTTCTCGGGAGGCTCGGCTCCAGTTCGTTGAACGGCAATCTCATCGTCACGGGCGACGATTTCGAAGTCTATCGCCATTCGATCAAGCGGATGCAGCTACCGCGGAGCTGGCGGGTTTTCGGTCGTTACCCCGGCGCCACATTCCGGCTCGTCACGAACGTCGGCGAAGCCCTGAAGACGCTCGACACTATGGATGTCCAGCAGCGCGCGCGGATGCAGCGCATCGGGTTGACATTTGTCTTGCACGAGGAGCCCTGCGCAATCTTCTATCGCAGCCTTGTTTCCAGCGGACTCGAGTCCGGCGAGACGGTCGTTTCGGCATTGACTTGTGACGAGGCAACGGTTGCGACGGTGCTCGGGGTGCGACAGGGAGATTATTTCGTATTCCTGCGCATCAGTAACGCGGGAACGCGCTGGTCTCACTGTTCCCCGAGCCGGCTCATCATCGAGCGAACGATGGCGGCGCTGCACGAGCAAGGCGTGCGCCAGTTCGATTTGAGCATAGGCAATTATGCTTTCAAGCGCCGCTTCGGTGCGGTGCAGTTTCCGCTCACGGACGCCAGCATTGCGCTCGGCTGGCGGGGGATTCCCTATGTTCTGCGCGATCGCGCCGCGCAGTGGCTGCGCGGCCATCCGTGGCTGGCTAGCAAGGTCGGACGTGCGCTGGGTAGGTTGTCACATGAAGAGTGAGATGGCTTCATCCTCGAACCAGGCGGAGAGGGCGCATTTTCGGGTATTGGATGCGTGGCGCGGCATCGCCGCGCTGCTCGTCGCGTTGTTCCACCTCAATCTCTACAGCGTGGTCTATTCACTCGACTTCATTCGCAATGCCTATCTCTTTGTCGACTTCTTCTTTGTGCTTAGCGGCTTCGTTATTACCTACAGCTACGCCGATCGTCTCAGGACGCTCGAAGACTTGAGTTCGTTTGCTATCCGGCGGTTCGCTCGGCTTTGGCCGCTGCACGTGGTTGTGCTCCTGGCGTTTTTGGCGCTCGAAGGCGCCAAAGCCATGCTCGCAGCGCGTGGCGCCGCGTTTTACCTTCCGCCTTTTTCCGGCGCCAACTCTCTCGACACCATTCCGATCAATCTGGTCTTTGGCCAGTCATTCGGGTTCGTTCAACATTTGACCTGGAATTCTCCGAGCTGGAGTATCTGCGCGGAATTCTGGACATATCTGGTATTTGCCCTGACGCTTTTTGCCGGCTCGGCCTGGTTCAGGCGGTTTCATTTTACGACCGAAGGGCTTGTTGCCATCTTGCTGGTGGGTAGCGTTTCGATCCTGGTTTTGTTCGCGCAGGGCGGAATAGACGCGACCTACGACCTTGGATTTGTCCGCTGCCTTTATGGCTTCCTCGTCGGGCATGTGACCTATCGGATCTTTCGGGCCGCGGGCAAAGCAAAATTCAACGCCACGATTCTGGAGTGGGGGGCGCTGATCGCCATCGTCGTATTTGTATCGATGGGAGCACATAGCAGCGTTTCGCTTCTCGCGCCGCTGGTTTTTGCTGCCGCCGTCTTTGTTTTTGCGTTTGAGGTTGGCCCGGTCTCGTACCTGATGTCGAACAAGGTCAACGACTGGCTCGGCCGCGTGTCCTATTCGATTTACATGTGGCAGGCTTTCATCATCTTCAACTTTGTCGATCGTCCGGTTTCGATCATTGAGAAGATGACAGGACGCGTGCTGACGACGACCGAGGGCGTCAGTTCGGCGCTTGGCGGTGAGGCCGGCAAGCTGATCGTTTTGGGCGACCACGTTCTGCCGCTGGTCGTCACGCTGCTTTTTGTCGGCGTTCTCGTCGCGGTGGCGAGCGTCAGCTATTATTGGATCGAGTTGCCGGGGCAGAAGTTGTTCGCTCGCTTGGGGCGATGGGGCAACTTGCCTCCGCCGGTTCGTTCTGTTGGTATGGTGCAATAGAGGCGCGCGTTGGCTCAGTCGGCGCACGCCCATGGTTCAAACACCCCGAGATATTCCCAGAAGTTTCAAAATATTGGGCACTCGTTCGGGGCGGTTCGATGGTTCCCTAAATGCGCCGGTCTGCACAGAGCCGAGATTTTCCCATTAAGCCACGTTAAAAATGGAGACGGCTTAAGAAAAGCAGTCTCCATTGGAGTCAACCGTGCAGCTTCTTGGCGGTCTCGGCAATGGCGCGGCCCTGATAGCGGGCGCCCGCGAGTTCGTTTTCGGATGGCTGGCGGCTGCCGTCGCCGCCGGTGATCGTTGTTGCGCCGTAGGGTGCGCCGCCGGTGACCTCATCGAGCTTCATCTGGCCGGCGAAGCCGTAATTCATGCCGACGACGACCATGCCGAAATGCAGGAGGTTGGTGATAATCGAGAAGAGCGTGGTCTCCTGGCCGCCATGCTGGGTTGCGGTCGAGGTGAAGGCGCCGCCGACCTTGCCGTGCAGTGCGCCCTTGAGCCAAAGACCACCGGCCTGATCGAGGAAATTGGCCATCTGGGACGCCATGCGGCCGAAACGGGTGCCGGTGCCGACGATGATGGCATCATAATTGGCGAGGTCGTTGATCTCAGCGATCGGCGCCGTCTGATCGAGTTTGTAATAGGAAGCCTTCGCGACTTCCACCGGCACCAGTTCGGGGACGCGCTTGATGTCGACGCTGGCGCCGGCTTCGCGGGCGCCTTCAGCAACGGCGTTTGCCATCGCCTCGATATGGCCGTAGGCCGAATAATAGAGCACGAGTACTTTCGTCATTTTGCTTCTCCATGTTGCGAGATAGTTGCGAATTTGGTTGGGGCCGGCCGGTGGTTAACCGGCCATTCCAGAGGGGTGCGCGGGTGCACCGGATCTTGCGTCTGATGCTTCGTTGCAAACACCGCCTGGCCGCCGATCTTCCTTACGCCGCGTCGACCAGCACCAGCTCGGAATCCTCCAGTGCGGTGATCTTGAGCTCGGCCTCGTCACGGATGGCGAGCCCATCGCGGGCATTGACGTAGACGCCGTTGACCTCGACCTTGCCGGTCGCCGGCACGAGGTAGAGATGGCGCGCCTTGTGCGGGGTGTAATTTGCGCTCTCACCGGCCTTCAGCGTGGCGGCCAGCACGCGCGCGTCGGCACGAATCGGAAGCGCGCCATTGTCGTCGGCCTGTCCACTGGCGATGGCGATGAACTTGCCGGAGCGATCCGATTTCGGAAAAGGCTTGGCGCCCCAGGTCGGCGCGCCGCCGTCCGTCACAGGCTCGATCCAGATCTGGAAGATCCTGGTCGGCTTGGCTTCCAGATTGTATTCCGAATGGCGAATTCCGGATCCGGCGCTCATCACCTGGACGTCGCCGGCCTCGGTGCGGCCCTTGTTGCCGAGGCTATCTTGATGCGTGATCGCGCCTTCCCGCACATAGGTGATAATTTCCATGTTGGCGTGAGGGTGGGCGGGAAAGCCGGTGTTCGGTGCGATCTCGTCGTCGTTCCACACGCGTAAGGAGCCGTGGCCCATATTGGCGGGATCGTAGTGACTGCCGAACGAGAAATGGTGTTTGGCCTTGAGCCAGCCATGGTCGGCGGCGGCAAGCCGGTTGAAGGGACGAAGTTCAATCATGGGATGCTCCTCGAAGTTCGGTTGACCCTCTGGATAAGCACGCGCCACTCGTGCATAAATAGAAACAATTGAAACATATCGTTTCCATTTATTAGCTAGAGGGGAAGTTCAGATGGCCAGACTCCCGGACTTCGAGGGGCTCGCGATTTTCGCGAAAGTCGTCGAACTGCGCTCGTTTGCGGCGGCCGCGAGCGAACTCGTGCTGTCGAAGGCAACCGTCTCCAAGGCGGTCGGACGTCTCGAGCAGCGCCTGGGCGCACGGCTCTTCAACCGCACCTCGCGGCGGCTCGCGCTCACCGATGCCGGCCAAAAATTGTCCGGCCGCGCCCAGCGCCTGCTCGCCGAAGGCGAGGCCGTGGAAAACGAAACGCTCGCGCAATCGGTTTCGCCGCGCGGGCTGGTTCGTCTTGCGGTGCCGATGACGTTCGGGGTGAAGTCGGTGGCGCCGATCCTGCCGGAGTTTCTCAAAGCCTATCCCGATGTCACGATCGACCTTCACCTCGGCGACGCGATGGTGGATTTGATCGGCGAGGGATTCGACGCCGCGTTGCGGATCGCGCGGCTGCCGGATTCTTCGCTGATCGCGCGAAGGCTGTGCGCGGTTGCGCGCCATACCGTTGCCGCGCCTTCCTATCTGAAGCGTCACGGCCGGCCGACCCATCCGATGCATCTCGCGCAACACAAGTGCTTTGGGTATATCTATTTGCCCACGCCCGACGTCTGGCATTACAGCAACGCGGCGGGTGAGCAGGCGAGCGTCCGCCCCGCGGGTCAGTTGCGCGTCAATAACGGCGAAGCGCTGTTGCCGGCGGTGATCGCGGGCCTCGGCATCGCCGATTTGCCGGACTTCATCATCGGCGAGGCCATTAAATCGGGAGAGGTCGAAGTCATTCTCAAGGGCTGGAAGCAGGCCGAAGGCGCCGTGCATCTGGTGACGCCGCCCGGTGGGCCGCGTCCGGCGCGTGTCGAGGCGCTGGCGGATTTTTTGACCGAGCATTTTGGCAAGCAGAGAGGGGCGACGCCGTCGCGGCGCGCCTGAAGGCCGTGGTTCACTCCGAGACCCGGTTGGTGCTACCAATCAAGGCAGAAAAATAACGTTCTGGGGGAAACGGCCGATGAACCGACGCGAATTGCTGAGGGCGACCGCCGCGCTGCCGCTATTGTCCGTCGCGCGGCCATCGGCGGCGATGGTGGCGATGGGATGGCCAACGCATACGGTCACCATGATCGTGCCGTTTCCGGCCGGCGGCCAGGCCGATCTCGCCGCACGCCCGATTGCGCACGCGCTGGAACAGATTCTCGGCAAGTCTGTCATCGTCGACAATCGCGCAGGCGGAGCGGGCGGTGCGATCGGTAACGCCGCCGCCGCACGCGCCGAGCCGGACGGCTACACCTTGCTGATGACGTTGTCGTCGCTGGCGGTGCTGCCCGAAGCAGATCGCCTGTTCGATCGCCCGCCGGTTTACGAAGTCTCGCAATTTGCGCCGGTGGCGCGGGTATTGGCTGATCCGACATTGCTTGCGGTGCCGGCGTCGGCGCCGTGGAAGACGCTCAAGGATTTTGTTGACGATGCCAAAAGCCGCCCGGGCCAAATCCCATATGGCTCGTCCGGCCCCTACGGCACGCTGCATGTGGCGATGGAAATGTTCGCAGCCTCCGCCGGGATCAAATTGCTGCACATTCCGTTTCGCGGCGCGGGTCCGGCGCTCAACGCGATCTTGACCGGGACGGTGCAGGCGCTCGCCTCCGCGCCAGGAACGCTGAAGCAGCAGGTCGATGACGGCAAGATGCGGGTGCTCGCCAACTGGGGTGCGGAGCGCATCGCAAGCTTTCCCGACCTGCCGACCTTCAAGGAACTCGGCTACAAGGACGTCGAGTTCTACATCTGGGCCGGGCTGTTCGCGCAAGCAGCCCTGCCGGCCCCGATCATGGCAAGGCTGCGCGAAGCGATGGCGCAGGCCGTGGAAAATCCCGAAGTGATCAAGACGTTCGAGACCGCGGGCAGCCCGGTTGCTTATATGGATGCGCCGGAATTCTCAAAATTCATCGATGCCGACAGCGCGCGCCTGGTCGCGGCGGTGAAGCGGATCGGCCGGGTGGAATAGATACCGGCTGCGAAGTTTCCTTAAGGCGCTCACATTTTTTTGTTCGGCGCGAACCAGTCCGGCCTCATTGATTTGGTCTGCTCGATGAACCGGTTCGTCCGGTCAAATACCTATGTGCTGAAGAGGAAGGGGCGGCCATGCGAAAGCACCGAATTTTCCGGAATTTCATTTTCATCGGTCCTGCGGTTGCGGTTGCGGTTGCGGGTACGGCTCTGATGGCCAGTGGAACTGGCGCCGTTGCGCAGGAATACCGCGGAACCATGGAACAACAGATGGCGTGCACCCCTGACGTTTGGCGATTGTGCGGCTCCGCGATACCTGACGTGAACCGGATCGTGGCTTGTTTGCGGTCGAACACCCCGCAGCTCAGCGCGCCCTGCCGCGCCGTGTTTGAATCAAGCGACAGCACCGCCAATCAGCCGCCGCAGAATTCATCACAACCGGTGGCGCCTCCGGTTCGACGCAGTTACCAGTACCAATAAGACCTTCGCGTTGCGACCCCTCGGGTCGCCCCGAAGCGTCGATTCTCAGCAGAGATCGACCCATTCGGCGGCGACGAGTTCGGCCATGCGTGAGGGTGCGATACGGACGGCGCTGTGAATCGAGCCCGCCGCCGGCACCACTTCGTCGAAGGCTTTCAGCGAAATGTCGCAATAGATCGGCAGCGGTGTTTTCAGCCCAAAAGGACAGACGCCGCCGACTTC
>Ga0210394_10002318_pt1 | contig 26361 bp, 28 predicted proteins | sample IncBWC12MmetaG_FD_160121 | JGI IMG/M metagenome (GOLD analysis project Ga0210394, IMG submission 160121) | Forest soil microbial communities from Barre Woods Harvard Forest LTER site, Petersham, Massachusetts, United States - Inc-BW-C-12-M | ecosystem: Environmental > Terrestrial > Soil >...
AACATCATCGGCGGCTATGGCTACCGCCCGACCCTCTTGAGCCTCGAGCGCTGCGTCGACTGCGCCGTCGCCGGGCGGGTGGTGTGATGGCGCCCCTGCGAATGCCGATCGTCCTCAATTGCCACAGGGGGATCGGCCCGGCGGTCAGCGGAACCGCGCTCGTCGCAAAGGACAATTTCAGCGCCCGCTATGACCTCGACCGCAAACGCGGGGTCTTCTCGCGCCCGACCCACACGCTCGCCGGCGAAAGCTATGTCGGCAAGATCCTCGTGCTCGACGAGGCCAAGGGCGGGGTCGCCACCGCGTGGATGCTGCGCGAGATGAAGGAGCGCGGGGTCGTGCCGCTGGCGCTGGTGTTCAACCGGGTCAACCCGATCCTCGCGCAGGGCGCCGCCTTTGCCGGGCTCGCCCTGGTCGACCGCTTCGCCGGCGACGTCACCGACCTCCTCCGCACCGGCGACGAATTGCGCGTCGATCCGGCGGAGGGCGTGGTGGAAATCCTCAATCGGGAAATCAGCTAGAATGCTGATCCGCTTATATTGAAGCGCCGACCCTTACCCCGCCCGCGGGCTTGACCCGCGGGTTCACGTCTTTGCCGGCACGAAGCCGTGGATGGCCGGGTCAAGCCCAGGCCAAGCCCGGCCAAGGGGTTAAGAGGCTGAATCGATCTACTCGAATATTGAGCTAGGCTACAATGCTGATCCGGAAGGCTCACCCATCGCCTCCGCACCACTTGATTGTGGGAGCGTGGGTCTCGACCTTCGCCCGGATGACGATGAGCGTGGGACAATAGATGCCCATGACGGACATCCGGATTACCGCTGCATCTTTTGTGTTTTCCGCGCGGTTCGAGCGGGTAGCCGCTCCGCTGACTTGCGCCGCGTTCGCATCGATGCTGCCCTATCGCCAGCGCATCATCCATGTGCGCTGGAGCGGCGAAGCATGCTGGATCCCGCTCGGCGAACAGGATTTCGGGATCGGCCATGAGAATGCGACCAGCTACCCGGCACCCGGCCAGGTGCTCTTCTATCCCGGCGGGGTCAGCGAGACCGAGATCCTCATTGCCTATGGCGCCGTTCGCTTTGCCAGCAAGGCCGGCGGGCTTGCGGGCAATCATTTCCTGACGATTGTGGAAGGCGCCGGAGAGCTTAGGGCCCTCGGCGAACTGACCCTGTGGCACGGTGCGCAGGATATCGCGTTCGACCGCATCTGAACCCGCGCCATGCGATCTTTCAGCTTGAGACGCTGACGAAAGCGCCGGAGACTGCGTGCCACGCCCATTGGCATGCCTTCCGCGAGGATCACGATGAGCTCTGAAACCGACCAGGCGGGCGCCCTTCGCAAGGGCCCCTACAGCGCCTATTACAACCGGCCGGCGGCGTTCGAGGTGAGTCGTCTCGCGGAGGTCGGACCGGGCACCCCGGGCGGCGAGTATCTGCGCCGCTATTGGCACCCGATCATGCTCGAATCCGAATTGAAGGAGTTGCCGATCGCGTTGCGCATTCTCGCCGAGGATCTGGTGATCTTCCGCGACCATAGCGGGGATATCGGTCTCTTGCACCGGCAGTGCATCCACCGCGGCGCCTCGCTCGAATTCGGCATCGTGCAAGAGCACGGCATCATGTGCTGCTATCACGGCTGGCATTTCGCCGCCGACGGCACGCTGATCGCCGCCGGGGCCGAGCCGCCGGTCAATCTCGGCCGCTACAGCTTCTGCCAGGGTGCCTACCCGGTGCATCTCGCGCACGGGATGATCTTCGCCTATCTGGGCCCGCCGGACACAATCCCGGTCTTCCCCGAATTCGACAGCTTCACCCATCCGGTCGGCAATGAGCTCGTCCCCATAAAGATGACATTGCCGTGCAATTGGCTGCAGGTCGTCGAGAATGCCTGCGATCCGATCCACAACGCCTATCTGCACGCGATCTCGAGCGGCGCCCAGTTTTCGCCGGCCTTCGCGGTGTTGCCGGCGCTTGATTTTGTCGAGACGCCGCTCGGCTTCCTGTCGATGGCGACGCGGCGGATCAAGGACAATATCTTCGTTCGCGCCAGCGACATCATCCTGCCCAACGTCGCGCAATTCGCCTCGGGGCAGAACCCGGGCGAGGCCGAGTGCTTCAACATCGCCTGCTCGTTCACCCGCTGGGTGGTGCCGATCGACGATCATCACTCGTATTACACCGGGCTCGTCCACAGCAACGCCCGGACCAGAGAGATCCTCAACATCGACCGCTCGCTCTACGGCGTCGACAAGATGAACTTCATCGGCCAGACCGCCGACCGGCCCTACAACGAGCGCCAGCGCCAGCCCGGCGACTATGACGCGCTGGCGAGCCAAGGGGCGATGGCCAATCACAGACACGAGCATCTCGGGACCACCGATCGCGGCATCGTCCTCTTTCGCCGCATGCTCGGACGCGCGATCGAGGCGGTGCGGATCGGCGAGGTGCCGGCGATCCCTCGGCTCTACAGGGACGGCCCGGTGCGCACCTACAACCACGAGTTGGTGTTTCGTCTGCCCTCGCAATCGAACATCGGCGATCTGGCGACCTTGGGCGAGTTCGGGCGGCGCGCCGCGCAGATCGTCGTCGATACAGACGATCTGCCGTGCCTGGAGCGCGAAAGGGTGGCCGGCGAGCGCATCCGCCGGCTCTTGAGCGACGCTCTGGTGGCTTGAGCGGCGCCCCGATGCCTTGCATCGCCGCCGACCCGGGGACGGCGCGCGCCGCGCTGGCGAGCGATATCGTCCTCGTCAACGGCTGGGGTTTCCTCTTCGGCGTGTCGCCGATCGACCTCGCCGACGATGGCGTTCCGTTGCCCGAAGGGGTCGAGCGCCAGACCCGCAAGATCTTCGCCAACCTCGAAATGCTGTTGCAGAAGGCCGGATTGGCCAAGGAAAGCGTTGTTTCGGTGCGGGTGTCGCTGGTCGAGCTCCCGCGCCTCTACGAGCGCATGAACGAGGCCTATGCCGGCTTTTTTTCGGCCGACCGGCTGCCGGCGCGCAGCGTTGTCGGGGTCAGCCACCTGCCGCGCGGGGCGCAGGTCGCGATGGATTTCGTGCTCAGCGCAACGCCACCCTGAATTATTCCTTGGCGCTAGCGGGCGGGGCGGCCGCCGCCTCGGCTGCGGTCGTCATGAACTGCGCCAGCCGGTCGCGATAATCCGCGATCACGGCCGGTGCATCGGCCCGGCGCCAGTCGATGGCAAGCTCGCGGTGGTTGCCAAAGAGCGCGGCCACGACGCGGGCGTTGACCCCTCGCGAATAATGCGAGCCGTCATAGGTGTCCTGATTACTTTCGGTGATCGGCGAGGGGATCGAAAAGTTGAGGAACTCATCATAGGCCGTGGCGATCTCACCGATCGCGCCGAGGTAAGCGTCCAATTCGCCGGTCAGGCTGAAGGCGGCGACGCGCCAGGCTGATTCCGGGGGGATGTAGCCGATGGCATGAGCCATCGGGAACTCCTGGCGTAATTTTATATAAAGCGCGGCGCGTTCGGGATGCACGTCGTTGGGCGGCGGCATCGCGGTGATCGGGCCGGTCGGGTTGTAACGGTGCCGCTTGCTCCGGACCTCGAGGTTCACGGCAAAATTCTTGTCGTAGAAACGATGGTGCGGCGAGTCCCCGCGCAACGTGCGGATCGAAAAATCGAGCGCATCGAGCGAGAGATAGGTCGCGAAGATCGATGGCGGGGCATCGCCGGTGCGAATGAAGTCCGGCACGACGGTTGCCTGGACCGGACCGATGAACTCTTCGCGTTTGACGTCGACGATCATTAATCGTGGGGCAAAGCCACGCTGGCGCAGATACTCCGCATAGAGCAGGTATTCGCTCGCCTGCCCATCCGAAAACGCCATATTGAAGCAATGATAATCCTTGATCTTCTCTTCGGGCAGCAACGTGGCGCGCGAGCTGCCGAAGATTATGCAATCGTAGTCCTGCATTCTCGGCAGGAATTGGTTTAGTTTCGCCAACCGCTCGTTGAATGGGTAATTGATTTCGGTAAGAACATTTCCCCGCAGATACCAGAGCGGGTCAATGAGGCAGTTGACCGCGAAGCATGCCGCCACAATCAAGGAGGCGCTCGCCAACAGCCAGCCGATATAGGTACGGAGCCGGGCCGACGATTTTCCCATCGGGAGCGCTCAGCTTTGCTGCCTAGAATTTGAAATAAAGGAACTCGCTGACATGGCGAAGACTGAGAAAGGCAAGGGCCGCGAGGACGCCGACATAAACCGCGCTGGCCACATCCGGGCGCCATTCCAAGACCGGCGCGATCGGTCTGAAGCGCGCGAGGAGCGGCAAGTCGCGCTGCCGCTCGGCCACCCCGTAATTGAACGCGGGATGCCAACGCGCCAGCAGCTGCTGTGTATTCGGCACGAACCACACCACCGCTATCCACACGATCAGCCAGGCCACCAGCGTCAGCTGATCGCTTGAGACCGGCGGTCCGTCAAAGCGGACCCCCAACCATCGCACCAGTTCGCCGAACGGGCCGATTGCATCTTGCCACGAGGCCGGCAGATTGACCATGCCCCGATAAACCCGCAGCGCCACCTCGATCGAGGGCGCGCGATAGAGCACCAAAAGCATGCCGAGGGCAAAGAAGGTGACCAGCCGCGCCACCGTGTGCGACCACCAGGTATGGATCGGTCGCCACACCAGCCGCCAGGCGTGGTTGAGGATCATGCCGACCCCCTGCAGGCTGCCCCACAGCACGAAGTGCCACGCCGCGCCATGCCACAAGCCGGAAATCGCCATTGTGATCAGAAGGTTCAGGTAAAGCCGCGGGATGCCGGTCCGGTTGCCGCCCAGCGGTATGTAGACGTAGTCGCGCAGCCAGCGCGACAGCGTCATGTGCCAGCGCCGCCAGTAATCAACAATGTTGAGCGCCCGGTACGGGGAGTTGAAGTTCAGCGGCAACTGCACCCCGAAAAGCCGCGCGGCGCCGAGCGCCATTTCCGAATAGCCGCAAAAATCGAAATAAAGCTGAAACTTGAACGCCAGCACACCCTGCCAGGCGAAGAAGAAGTCGAGCGGCTGACCGGCTGCCGCCGCGTCGAACATGATGTTTGCGGAGGGCGCGAAATTGTCGGCGAGCACCACCTTCTTGAACAGCCCGACGATGAAGATCGTCAGTCCGACGACAAAGTTGCTCGGCTTGACCGCGAACGCCCAAGGGCCCTTGATTTGCGAAAAGATCTCTTGGTGGCTGACGATCGGCCCGGCCAATAATTGCGGGAAGAACGACACAAAGAAGCAGTATTCAAAAAAATCATGATCGGCGACCTGGCCGCGGCTGCTGTCGACGAGATAGGCGATTTTTTGAAAGGTAAAAAATGAAATACCGATCGGGAGAAGCACATGCTGGAGCGTAAAATCGGTTTGCAACAGCGTGTTGGCGGTATCGATCAGGAAATCGGTATATTTGAAATAGCCGAGCGCCATCAGATCGCCGACGATGCCCAAGGTCAAGAGCCACGAAACCCGATCGGGCCGGCCGGCCTGACGCTGTGCGGTCATTCCCCGGGCGATGAAGAAATTGAATACCGCGAGGCTCCCGAGCAGCGGCACGTAGAGCGGGTTCCACCAGCCGTAAAACAGCATCGAGACCGCTATCAAGAGCCCCAACACGGCGCGCGGACCGGCCAACTGCCGCAGCAGGATGTAGGCGGCCACGGTCCCCGGTAAAAAGAGGAACAAGAAAACCGGCGAATTAAACAGCATTTGCGAGATCTAGCATATCCACCCGAGGTTGCTGAAGTGAATATCTCGGAATTGCCTTATGCAATAATGCGGCTCCTGATGCGCTGACCGGTCGAACCACGGCGTTGTCGGTCTGGCCGACGCCAATCGTGGGATCAAAGGGCGAAATGCGCTCCGCAGCCCAGCGGGCCGAGGAGGAATTCGATGTCGACGATGTATCGCTACACCTTGCCGGTCGAGCAGTCCGAATGGAAATTCGACGGCCATACCGATGTCGCCTTCACCTGGGAATACGACGACAATCGCGCCGGGCTGTTGCAGCTCTAAGCCAAGGGCAAAGAGCAGCAATGGGATGCGGCGGAGCGGATCGACTGGTCGCAGGATCTCGATCCGGAAAATCCGATGCTGCTCGACGACCGGGTGGTCGCGATCGGGGGCTCCGACATCTGGAACCGGATGACCGACAAGGAGCGCCGGCAGATGCGCCACCACCTCCAGGCGTCGCAGATCTCGCAATTCATGCATGGCGAATAGGGGGCGCTCATTGCCACCGCAAAGATCGTGCAGACCGTCCCCAACCTCGATTCTAAATTCTATGCCGCGACGCAGGTCATGGACGAAGCGCGCCATGTCGAAGCCTATTCGCGCCTGTTGCACGACAAATTCGAACTCGCCTACCCGATCACCCACGGGCTGAAGGCGCTTCTTGAAAGCGGGCTCGGCGACAGCCGCTGGGACATGACCTATCTGACCATGCAGATCCTCATCGAGGGGCTGGCGCTGGCGGCCTTCCAGCGCATCCGCGACCAGTCGAAGAACCCGCTCGCCGCGGCGGTCAATGCCTATGTCATGCAGGACGAGGCGCGCCACGTCGCCTTCGGCCGGCTCGCATTGCGCGATTATTATCCGCAGCTGAGCGATGCCGAGCGCAACGAACGCGAGGAATTTGTCGTCGATGCGTGCTGGCTGATGCGCGACCGCTTCAACTCGCTCGAAGTGTGGCAGCGCCTCGGGCTCCCGGTCGAGGAGTGCATCGAGATCACCGACAATTCCGAGACGATGAAGCTGTTCCGCAGCCGCATCTTCAGCCGCATCGTGCCGACCGTCAGGGATATCGGCCTCTGGGGCCCGAGGGTGCAGGAGGCCTTCGCCGCGATGGGCGCGATCGGCTTCGCCGAGACCGACGCCGCGGCGATGCTCGACAACGATGCGCGGGTCGCCGACGAATTCGACGCCAAAACCCGGCTGCGGGACGTCGCGGGCTAGGTTGTAGGATCGCGGTGGGAACGCTGGAATGGCACAGGTAAATCTCGAGTGCCAGCTGCAAAAAGATACCCCTCGGCCGGGCTTGACCCGGCCGTCCACGTCTTCTCTTGGCGACATCGCGGCGGCCGGAAGACGTGGATGGCCGGGTCAAACCCGGCCAAGGACTTGGGGGTGAGATGCAATCACGATCGGCTCGGTAAGCCGAACAGCAGCGCGTTCAACGCTCGCCGCCTGAGCGCCCGTAGCACCGCGGTTTCATTGCCCGCTGCCCTCGTCTAACCTGCTCCCTAATTCAACGAAATATCCGGAGAGACGCACGATGCCCGGCTTTACCACGCGGCCCGAGATCCGCGGCACCTTCGGGGTTGTCGCGACGACCCATTGGCTGGCGTCCTCGGTGGCGATGGGCGTCCTCGAAAAGGGCGGCAACGCCTTTGATGCCGCGGCGGCGGCCGGCTTCACCTTGCAGGTCGTCGAGCCGCATTTGAACGGTCCGCTCGGCGAGGCGCCGATCCTCGTCTACAGCGCAAAGAGCCGGCGCTGTGACATGATCTGCGGCCAGGGCGTCGCGCCCGCCGCGGCAACGATCGCCCATTTCAAGAGCCTCGGCCTCGACCTCATTCCCGGCACCGGCCTCCTCGCCGCCTCGGTCCCCGGCGCCTTCGACGGCTGGATGCGGCTGTTGCGCGACTATGGGACGATGCCCTTTGCCGAATTGATCGCTCCGGCGCTCGGCTATGCCGAAAACGGCTACCCGCTGGTCCCGCGCATCCGCGACACGATCATGAGCGTCGCCGAACTGTTTCGCCGGGAGTGGACGAGTTCCGCGGCGGTCTATCTGCCCGGCGGCAACCCGCCGGTTCCCGGGCGCCTCTTCGGCAACCGGGCGCTGGCGGCGACCTACCGCCGCGTCCTCGCCGAGGCAACGGCGGGCGCCCAGGGACTGAATGATCGCGAACGCCAGATCGATCGCGCCCGCGACGCCTGGTATCGCGGCTTTGTCGCCGAGGCGATCGACCGCTTCTGCCGTACCGAGAAGGTGTTCGACGCCTCGGGCCGCCGCCACAATGGCCTCCTGACGGCCGACGACATGGCGCGCTGGCAAGCTCCGGTCGAAGCGCCGCTCGCCTATGACTACCGCGGCCATACGGTGGTCAAGGGGGGCCCCTGGAGCCAGGGGCCGGTCCTCTTGCAACAACTCGCGCTCCTAGAAGGGTTCGATCTCGACGGTCTTGATCCCATCGGGCCCGAGTTTGTCCATCTCGTCACCGAATGCGCCAAGCTCGCCTATGCCGACCGCGAGGCGTGGTATGGCGACCCGGATTTTGTCGACGTGCCGATGGCGGCCCTCCTGAGCCCCGCCTACAACGACACGAGGCGCAAGCTCATCGGCGAGCGCGCCTCCCTCGAACTGCGCCCGGGCAGCCCGGATGGGCGGGAGCCCTATGTGCTGGTCGGCGGCATGGCGGTCGCCGATGCCGCGGGTGTCGGCGAGCCTACGGTTGGTCCCATTGCCGGCATGTATGACGGCATCGGCGAGCCGACGACCAGCGAATTGGGGGTCGTTGCCGGCGATACCTGCCATCTCGACATCATCGACCGCTGGGGCAACATGGTCTCGGCGACGCCGAGCGGCGGCTGGCTGCAGAGTTCGCCGGTCATTCCCGAACTCGGCTTCTGCCTCGGCACCCGGCAGCAGATCTCGTGGCTCGACGAAAAATCGGCATCGAGCCTTGTTCCGGGCAAGCGGCCGCGCAGCACATTGTCGCCAACCCTCGCGCTCAAGGACGGCGCGCCGTGGATGGCGTTCGGGACGCCCGGCGGCGACGGGCAGGACCAATGGTCGGCGCAGCTCCTCCTGCATCATCTGCATCACGGGATGAATTTGCAGGAGGCGATCGACTGCCCCGAATTCAACAATGCGCACGCGCCCTCCTCGTTCTATCCGCGCGCCGCCGATCCGGGGGCGCTGGTGCTCGAAGGCCGCTTCCCGGAAAAGACGCTGCGCGCATTGGCCGAGCGCGGCCATCGCGTGCGGTTCGGCGAAACCTGGTCGGGCGGGCGGCTCACCGCCTGCGCCCGCGAGGAAACCCCCGAAGGCACCGTCTTGAAGGCCGGCGCCAATCCGCGCGGGATGCAGACCTACGCCGTCGGGCGGTAATCTAAAGAACTCCTCTCCCCCCATCTGGGCCCATCTGGGGGGAGAGGGAAGGGTGAGGGGGGCTGGCTCGGTGCAGCCGCCCCCCTCACTCCACCCTCTCCCCCGATGGGGGCGAGGGTGAATTTTGGGCGACCGCGGCGCGGGCGAGCGCGTCGGCGCGCTCGTTTTCCGGGTGCCCGGCATGACCCTTCACCCAGTGCCATCGGACCTCGTGCGGCGCGGCGGCGGTCTCCAGCCGCTGCCACAAATCGATATTCTTGACCGGCTTCTTATCGGCAGTGCGCCAGCCGCGCGCCTTCCAGCCGGGCAGCCAAAGGGTGATGCCGTCCTTCAGATATTTGCTGTCGGTGTAGAGGTTGACCCGGCACGGCCGCTGCAGGGCCTCGAGCCCGGCGATCGCGGCCATCAGCTCCATGCGGTTGTTGGTGGTCGGCGCCTCGCCGCCGGCGAGCTCCTTCTCGACCCCGCGGAAGCGTAAGACCGCGCCCCATCCGCCCGGACCCGGGTTGCCGCTGCACGCGCCGTCGGTGAAGATCTCGACCGCGCGCCCGGCGCGGGGCGGGCTCTCAGACATCGATGCCATAAGCGGCCGGCCCGGCGATCCCGCGGTGAAAGCGCAGCCGTTTGAGATATTCGAGCGGATCCTTGGGGCGCACCAAGGCGCCCGGGGTCTGGTTCAGCCAGTCGTAGAGCCGGGTCAACAGGAACCGCAGCGCACCGCCGCGCGCCAACAGCGGCAATGCCGCCAGCTCGAGGGGGCCGAGCGGCCGGGCGGCGCGGTAGCTCTGGACGAGGAGGCGCGCCTTTGTCACGTTGAAGCTGAGGTCCCCTTCGAAGCACCACGCGTTGAGGCAGATCGCGATGTCGTAGGCGAGAAAGTCGGTGCAGGCGAAATAAAAGTCGATGAGGCCGGAGAGCGCGCGGTCGCGAAAGAACACGTTGTCGGGAAAGAGATCCGCGTGAATGACCCCGGTCGGGAGGTTCTCCGGCCATGCCGCTTCGAGGAATGCGAGGTCGTCCCCGAGTTCGGCGGCAAGCCCTGGCTGCAACTCGCCGGCGCGCTCGCGGCAGCCTTCATAAAGCCGGCGCCAACCGGCAACGCCGAGGTCGTTGGCGCGAGCCAGTGCAAGTGATTCGCCGGCAAGATGCAACTTGGCCAGCGCGCCGCCCAGCGCGGCGCAGTGGAACGGCTCGATGCGGCGCGGCCACATGCCGTTGAGAAAGGTGACGATTGCCGCCGGGCGGCCGCACAATTCGCGCAGCGCCTCGCCGTCCTTTCCCCGGACCGGCGTCGGACAGGCCACGCCCTGATGCGCCAGATGGTCCATCAGCGCGATGAAGAACGGCAGATCGGCGCGCGCCACCCGCTTTTCATAGAGGGTCAGGATGAAGTTGGCGCGCTCGGTGGTCAGGAGGAAATTCGAGTTCTCGACGCCCTCGGCGATGCCCTTGCACGATAGGACCTCGCCGATGTCGTAGAGCGCGGTGAAGGCGCGCAACTCGTCGTCGCCGATTTCGGTATAGACCGCCATGGCTTAGGCTACGCCGTCATGGCGAGCGAAGCGAAGCAATCTCGATTGGAGAGTGCAGCGGTCGAGATTGCCGCGTCGCGGAGCCTGTCCTCGGGCGGCGCGCAGCGCCGACCCGTGGGCTCCTCGCAATGACAGCTTCTTGTGCGGCAGGCGAGGCTCGCCTACAGTCGCGCCCGGCTCCGAGCTTGCATAGTCGGGCCGATACCAGCAAGGGCGAAGGCGGGGAACCGAGATGTCAGAACCAATCCCGGCGCAAAAGGCGCCCTATCAAACCACCGTCGAGGAAGGCAAGCGGTACTTCTGGTGCGCCTGTGGGCACAGCGCCAACCAGCCCTTCTGCGACGGCTCGCACAAGGCGGTCGGCCTCGCCCCGCTCGCCTTCACCGCAGAAAAGACCGGTACGGTCTATTTGTGCGGCTGCAAGGCGACCGGCGGCAAGCCCTTCTGCGACGGCACGCACAAATCTATCTGACCGCCGGTTCCGGGCGTTGGGAAGAGGATCGAGCCGCCAGCGGCGGCGTCGCCCGGTGATGCCTGTGCGTGCCCTGCTGATGCTCTTCGGGGCCGCCCTGCTCTCCGGGTGCGGCACGGTCGCCTCCCTCAATCCGTTTTCCTCCTCGTCCCCGCAGGCGCCGGCGGGGGCGCCCTGTCCGAGCGCCGTCGTTCTGCGTCCGCTCGGGCAAACCGCCGTCTTCGCGCCGGGTGCCGCACGCCAGCCGCTCGGCGTCGCGTTCTATGGCCTTTTGAGCGATGTCGACGCGAGATGCGAAGGGCTGGGGGGTGCGGTGCACGCTTCCCTCGATGTCGTCGTGATCGGCGAGCGCGGTCCGGCAGCCGGCAAGGGCGAGGGTGTCGACCTGCAATATTTCGTCGCGGTGACCGGCGCCGATCAGGCGATCCTCAGCAAGCGGTCCTTCCCGGTCCATATCGCGATCCCGGCCGACGCGAAGCGCGCCGGCATCACCGACCACATCGAGGAAACCATCCCGCTCGGCGGCCGTCCCCCCGGCGATCTCAGCATCGTGCTCGGGTTTCAGCAGAGCCCGGAAATCGTCGACTTCTACCGCCACTACCGCGGGCGCTAAGCGGCTTAGAGTGGGTTCCCTGATTTGCGCTCCCGGCCAAGGGTCCCTTTAGTTAGGAAGGCTGAAAATGCGTTCCATGAGCACCGCAGAGAAGGCGGAGAAGTTGCGCAAAGCGATCAGGGCCGGCCTTGACGATTTGGATCGCGGCGATTTGGTCGAGATCGACGAGGTGGATCTCGCTCGATATCTGGAGTCCCTGACAAGCGCCGCGGGCGGGCTCACGAAATAGGTCGGCGACACAACGGCTGGCCTCGGCCCGCTTGCGGTGCTAGAGAAGGCGCTGCCGTATGCACGCCCGCAGGAGAGGTCGCGCCCAGGCCTATAGGTCAGGGGGCGGCGCCGAAGGAGCAACCGCCCCGGAAACTCTCAGGCAAAAGGACTGCGGGGGGAAGGGCGCTCTGGAAAGCGGCGGGTGAGCCCCCAAGGGATTGACATCGGGCTCGGCCGCACACCGAAGGAGTAAGCCGCGGCCCGCTCGCTCGCTGCGAGTCGGCTGGGTGAATCTCTCAGGGCCCACGACAGAGGGGGCATCTCCCGGACGCAACCCGCGTCCACCCGGCCGGAGGTGCGCCTGTGCCTGTTCCTGACCAAGCCGCGCCCTTAAGGCACACCCCGCTTTACGATCTGCACCGCGCGCTCGGCGCCCGCATGGTCGGCTTCGCCGGCTACGAGATGCCGGTGCAGTACCAATCGGGAATCATCGCCGAGCATCTCCATACGCGCGCCAAGGCCGGGCTCTTCGACGTCTCGCATATGGGCCAGATCAGCCTCTTCGGCGCCGCGGCGGCACGCGCGTTGGAGGCGCTGGTGCCGGGCGATCTGCAGGGCCTCATGCTGCGCCGGATGCGTTATACGCTGCTGCTCGACGAGGCGGGCGGCATCCTCGACGATCTGATCGTGACGCGCCTCGATGACCGCGTGACGCTCGTCGTCAACGCCGCGCGCAAGGAGGCCGACCTCGCGCATCTCCGGGCCAATCTCGATCCCGCGGTCGCGGTCGAACCGCGCTTCGAGCGCGCCCTCCTGGCACTGCAGGGGCCGGACGCCGCCGCCGTCCTGGCGCGCGTTGCTGGCGGCGTCAGCCATGGCGTTGACCAGATGGCGTTCATGAGCGCGGCAGACGCCACAATCGCCGGCGCACCGTGCGTGGTGACCCGCTCGGGCTATACCGGCGAAGACGGGTTCGAATTGGCGATGGAAGCCGAGCATGCGGTCAGCGTGGCCGAGGCGTTGCTGTTGGCGCCGGAGGTGGCGCCGATCGGCCTTGGCGCGCGCGACACGCTGCGCCTCGAAGCCGGCCTCTGCCTTTATGGCCACGATATTGACGAGACCACCAACCCGGTCGAAGCCGGCCTCTCCTGGACCATCGCCAAAAACCGCCGCGCCGCGGGCGATTTTCCCGGCGCGACGACAATTTTGCGTCAACTCGCCGAAGGCCCGAATCGGAAGCGCGTCGGCATTCGCCCCGACGGGCGCGCGCCGGCGCGCGAGGGCACCCAGATCCTCGATCCCTCGGGAAATCCGGTCGGCCGGGTTACAAGCGGAGGGTTCGGCCCCTCGCTCGGTGCCCCGATCGCGATGGGCTATGTCGAGAGGGGTCGTGCCGCCGAAGGCGACGCGCTGGCACTCGTCGTCCGCGATGTCGCCCGACCGGCGCATGTCGCGCCGTTGCCCTTTGTTCCAACCCATTACTACCGCCCCAACCCATCAGGAGGAGGCCTATGAGCGTCACCCGATTCAGCAAGGACCATGAATGGGTCCGCCAGGAGGACGAGCTTGCCGTCATTGGCATCACCGACTACGCGCAGTCGCAGCTGGGTGACGTGGTCTACGTCGAACTCCCCGAGATCGGCCGCAAGGTCGAGCAGGGCAAGGAGGCGGCGGTCGTCGAATCGGCGAAGGCGGCGAGCGAGGTCTATGCCCCGGTCTCGGGCGAGGTGGTCGCGGTCAACGAGGCGATCGTCGGCGACCCGGCCAAGGTCAATGCCGACGCGATGGGCGAAGGCTGGTTTTTGAAGGTGCGTATCGCCAACCCCAAGGAGCTCGATGGGCTGATGGACCGGGCGGCTTACGACGCCTTTGTCGCGGAGCAGCAGTGATGCGCTATCTGCCGCTGACCGACGCCGACCGCACCCTCATGCTGGCGAGGATCGGCGTCCCGTCGATCGACGCCCTCTTCGCCGATGTGCCGGCTGCCGCGCGCCACCCTGGTCTTCTCGATCTGCCGCTGGCGATGGGCGAACTCGAGGTCGAGCGCCGCCTCGGCGCGATGGCGGCGAAGAACCTCAGCGCCGGGGCGGTGCCGTTCTTTCTCGGCGGCGGCGCCTATCGCCATCATATCCCGGCGGCGGTCGACCATCTGATCCAGCGCGGCGAGTTCCTGACCTCCTACACGCCCTATCAGCCGGAACTGGCGCAGGGCACGCTGCAATATCTGTTCGAGTTCCAGACCCAGATCGCCCTCTTGACCGCGATGGAGGTCGCCAACGCCTCGCTCTACGACGGCGCGACCGCTTGCGCCGAGGCCGTGGCGATGGCTGGCCGCCTGACCCGCCGGGATAAGGCGGTGCTGTCGGGCGGGCTGCACCCCCACTATCGCACGGTCTGTGAGACCTATGCACGGTTTGCCGGCAACGAGCTCCGGGCCCGGGACGCCGCGCCGGGCGGCGGCGAGGATCTTGCCGCCCTCGTCGATGAGGACACCGCCTGCGTCGTTGTCCAGAACCCCGATTTCTTTGGCGAGATCCGCGATTATTCGAAGCTGGCCGAGATCTGCCACCAGAAGGGCGCGCTCTTGGTCGTCATCGTCACCGAGATCTTGTCCCTGGGGGCCATCATTCCGCCCGGCGAGATGGGCGCGGACATCGTTGCCGCCGAGGGTCAGTCCTTCGGCAATGCGCTCAATTTCGGCGGCCCCCATGTCGGGCTCTTTGCCAGCCGCGAGAAATTCGTCCGGCAGATGCCCGGGCGGCTGGTCGGCGAAACGCGCGATGCCGAGGGGAGGCGCGGCTGGGTCTTGACCCTCTCCACGCGCGAGCAGCACATCCGGCGCGAGAAGGCGACGAGCAACATCTGCACCAATTCAGGGCTGTGCGCGCTCGCCTTCACGATCCACCTGGCGCTGCTCGGCGAAGCCGGCCTCAGAGGGCTCGCCCGGCTCAACCACGCGGCCGCGGTCGCGACCGCCGAACGGCTCTCCGGGATACCCGGGGTCCACCTCGTCAATGACAGCTTCTTCAACGAGTTCACCTTGCGGCTGCCGCGTGCTGCGGGGCCGGTTGTCGATCGCTTGGCCGAGAAGGGCGTTCTCGGCGGCATCCCGGTCAGCCGTTTCTATCCCGGGCGGAGGGAGCTCGAGGGTCTGTTGCTGGTGGCGGCGACCGAGACGGTCACGCCAGAGGATATCGACCGCTTCGAGGCGGCGCTCGGGGAGGTTCTGCGATGAGCGAGTGGAGCCAGGCGCTGAGCGCCCCCGCAATCCCCGAACCCGCACCGGCGCAGACGATCAGCGGCAACCGCGGGCTGCAGATCGAGGAGCCGCTCCTCTTCGAGCAGGATTCGCCCGGTCATTGCGGCGTCGACCTCCCAGTGGATTTCCCTGTGCCGGCGCCCATCCGCTCGCGCCTGGGCGGCCTCGAACGGCAGCGGCCGATCGGCCTCCCCGGGCTCAGCGAGCCGCAGATCGTGCGGCATTTCACCCGGCTGTCGCAGAAGAACTACGCGATCGACAGCGGCCTCTACCCGCTTGGCTCGTGCACGATGAAGCACAACCCGCGGCTCAACGAGAAGATGGCGCGGCTCTCCGGCTTTGCCGATCTGCATCCGCTCCAACCGGAATCCACCGTGCAGGGCGCGCTGGAGCTCATCGACACGGTGGCGCATTGGCTGAAGACCCTGACCGGGATGCCGGCCATCGCGCTGTCGCCGGCCGCCGGGGCGCATGGCGAACTCTGCGGCATCATGACGATCCGCGCCGCGCTCGAAGCGCGCGGCGACCGCCGCCTCAAGATCCTCGTGCCGGAATCGGCACACGGCACCAACCCCGCCACGGCGGCGGCGTGCGGCTATGAAATCGAGGCGATTCCCGCAAATGCGCGCGGCCGGGTCGACCTCGCCGCACTCAGGGCAAGGCTCGGGCCCGATGTCGCGGCGCTGATGCTGACCAACCCCAACACCTGCGGCCTCTTCGAGGACGAGATCCTCGAGATCGCCGCTGCGGTGCATGGGGCGGGCGCGTTCTTTTACTGCGACGGCGCCAATTTCAACGCGATCGTCGGGCGGGTGCGCCCCGCTGAGCTCGGCATCGACGCAATCCACCTCAACCTCCACAAGACCTTCTCGACCCCGCATGGCGGCGGCGGCCCGGGCAGCGGCCCGGTGGCGCTGGCGGCGGAGCTGGCTCCCCAGGCGCCGCTACCGTGGCTGGTGCATGGCGCCGAGGGTTTCGCCCTGGTGGAAGAGGCGCAAGGCCCGGCCGAGCGCTCGATCGGGCGGCTCAAGGGTTTTCACGGCCAGATCGGCATGTTCGTGCGCGCGCTCGCCTACATGATGAGCCACGGCGCCGACGGCTTGAAACAGGTCGCCGAGGATGCCGTCCTCAACGCCAATTACCTCAGGGTCAAGCTCGCCGACGCGCTCAGCCTTTCCTTTCCCGGGATCTGCATGCACGAGGTCTTGTTCGACGACCGTTTCCTGAAAGATACCGGCGTCACCACGCTCGATTTCGCCAAGGCGCTGATCGACGAGGGCTTTCACCCGATGACGATGTATTTCCCCCTGGTCGTGCACGGCGCCTTGTTGATCGAGCCGACCGAGACCGAGAGCAAAGCCTCGCTCGATCAGTTCGCGTCGGTGCTGCGGGGCCTCGCCGAGCGCGCCCAATCTTGCAAGACGGGCGCAGGTGATATGGCCGCCTTCCGCGCCGCGCCCCGCCTCACCCCGCGCCGCCGGCTCGACGAGACCGCCGCGGCGCGAAAGCCGGTCTTACGCTGGCGCCCCGCGCCGCTGCGCCAGGAGGCGGCGGAGTAGTCGCGCGGCGATGCGACGGCTCCCGACCCTGCTTCGCGAGACGCGCCGGAGCGCCAGGGCGGCTCGCCGACGTCGCTAGGGATCCACGTTGACAATAACGCGGTCGCCTCGGGCAGGTGGTGCGACAGTAATTCGGTGAAGCGGCAAGGGTAATCGCATTTGGCTTGCTCACTCCCTCCCCCTTGATGGGGAGGGCTGGGGTGGGGGTGAATTGTCCGCTCGGCATCCCGACCGAACTGGCTACGCAGCACGACCACCCCCACCCAACCCTCCCCCGTCATGGGAGAGGGTTTTCAGATGCGATTACCCTGGGTGAAGCGGCGAGCTGACTTGTTTCGCCGGGCGGTTCGCGGCATCTTCGCGGGCGGGCCCGTGACGCCTGCGCCGCACGAGGGAGATGCCTGATGCCCCGATATTTATTGATCGAATCGCGCGACCCGTTCGACTCCAACGACACCGGATTCTGCCGCGATCTGGCAACCCAACTCGCCGCCGCGAAGAACGACGTCACGCTGTTTCTGGTCCAAAACGGCGTCCTGCCGGCGCGCTCGGGCGCCCACTCGGGCGATCTGACTAAGCTGGCCGGCGCCGGCATTCGCGTGCTCGCCGACAGCTTTTCATTGAAGGAGCGCGGCATCGACGAGAAGCGCCTCGCCTCGGGCGTCGCGGCGGCGCCGCTCGATGTCGTGCTCGATGCTCTCTCCGAGGGCGCCAAGGTCATCTGGCATTGAGGGAGCGGGTCATGGCTGTCAAAAAGACCATCACCATCGCCATCATGGACGCGCCCTATGAGAGCGGGCGCTCGACGACGACGCTGCGCCTCATCGAAATCGCGGCCAAGCGCGGCTACAACATCAACGTCTTCGCCTATGAGGGCGCGGTATTGCAGCCGTTCTCCGCGCAGAAGCCGCACCCCAACGCAGTGCATGGCCGCAGCGTGGAGGAGGAGAACCATTTCATCCCGAAGGACGCTATCGCCGCCTTGATGCGGTCGGCGGAACAGAATGGCGGCAAGATCGACTGGGTGAATTGCGGCCTCTGCGTCGACGAGCGCGGCGCCACCGATGCCATCCCCGGCGTCCGGCGGGGGTCGCCGGCCGATTTCTGGCAAATGGCCGAGGCCTCGGACAATACTCTCGTCATCGCGACGCGCTAGGAGGCGGTCATGAAGACGTTGAGCATCATCGAGAGCGCCTATCGCGCCACGATCGAAGAGCAGGACGACACGATCGTCTGGCTGCATGGCGCGATGAAAGGGGCGGGGGCGGACCTCACCGTGCTCTTGCGCGGGAATGCGGTCAACTATCTGGTGCAGCGCCAGGATGCCGCCGGCCTCGCGTTCGGCGACTGGCGGCAAACGCAGCCGCCGACCATCGCCTCCGACCTCGCCGCGCTTGCCGCCAAGGGCGTCGATATCTGCTATGTCGCCGAAGATCTGACCGAGCGCGGCATCGAGCGCAACGAGCTGATCAACGGCGCTCAGCCCGTGGTGCGCCAGTCCGTAGCCGAGTTCGTCGGCCGCTACGGCCGGGTTTGGTACTGGTAGGTCGGCGCTGCGCCAGAGGGCCGGCGCTTACTGCGGCGGGGGGCCGTTCGGGCGGCCTCGGCGGCCCGGCGGGGGAACGCCGGGCGCGGTCGTCGGCGGCAAGGTGTCGGGAGATGCGCCCCCCGGAGTGGTCCCTGTCGGCGACAGGTAGGGCGTCGGCCCGGTCGGGATGGTGCAGGTGGCGACCGTGGTGGTCGCGGGCAGTGCGCTGGGCGCGGCAGGCGCCGCTTGTGGGGCCCCCGTGCTTGGCGTACCGGAGGTGGTGGCGGGCAGCGTCGACGGCGGAGCGGCGCCAAGCCCGATCAGCGGCTCGTCGATGGGGTGCAGCGCCTCGGGCGGGGCGGCTCCGGCCGGCCGGACCATCGCTTCCAGTTGCGCGTCAGTCAGCTTCAATTCGTAGAATTTGTCGTAGAACTCGCAGGTCGTCGCGCGCAGATCTTCCTGGGTCGCGTCGGGATAGAACAGGCTCGACAGCCAATAGAGCCCGATCAGCCGGTTGACCCCGGAGGGGTGCTCGATCCAGCCGAACGGGTTGTCCGGCTCGAGGTAGACCCGCTTTTTGCGCACCGCCGAGAGACGCCGCCAGGCCGGACTCTTCTGCAGGGCGGTATAAAAGCTGCGCTCTTCGGCGATGATGATTTCGGGGTCCCAGGCAACGAGCTGCTCGCGGCTGACCGCCGCCTCCTTGCCGCGCCCGAGCGGGCTGGCGACGTTGATCGCGCCGGCTTCGTCGATCGCCTCACCGGCCGGGGAGCCCGGTAGCGCGGTCGTCAGCCCGTCGGGGCCGAGGCCGTAATAGACATGCGGCCGCGCATTCTCCGGACGGATCAAGAGCCGGCCGCGCAGGCCGGCAATCGCGTGCTCGGCGAAGAGCGCCAGATCGATGGCGCGGTCGTTGTCTCCGAGTAAGGCGCCGGTCGAGCGCAGCAGCAACGGCATGCGGGCGAAGCTGTCGTCGACCAGAATGTAGGGAATGCCGGTCTCTTTTGTCACCTGATCGGCGAAGGCGGCGCGGTCCGGGGTGACGGCGCCGGCGTCGATGATCAGATCGGGCCGCAATTGCCGGGCGGTATCGGCCATGGTCGTCGGGAGCGACCGTGCACGCCAGCCGAGGACGGGGAGGCGCGCGGCGTGCGGGAAGAGCGCGCCGCGCCCGGGGAGGCCGCTCAGCCCGACGAGCTTCTCCGGCGCCAGCACAAAGACCAGCGCCTCGGCGTTCGGTTCGGCGGGCAGGATGCGGTGAATTTTGGCCGGCAGCACGACGCGGCGCCCGGCGGCATCGGTGAAATCGCCCGGGCGCGCCGGCCCCGCGGACAGGAACACGGCGAGGGCGGGCAACACAAAGGCCGCGAGCACGGCGGCAGGCAAGCGAAGCGGCATCCTCTGTCCTCAATCTGGCCGGGAACCCCGGCGCCGCAAGATAACCGACGCGATCTTGCGTTCAACCCCTGGACCGCACAAGCGTATGATAATCGCCCCCGGTCAATGGGGCCACCCGAGCGGAGCCGGCACATGAAGATCGAAAGCGTCGAGGCGATTCCCTTGGAGATGCCGCTGAAGAAGGTGTTCAGCGGCAGCGGCTACCGGGTGACCAGCCGCAACACGATCGTGACCCGCATCCGCACCGCGGGCGGCCTCCAAAGCGAGGTCTATAACGGCGACAACCGGGCGCATGGCCGCGAGATTGCGCGAATCGTCGAGGATGAGCTGGCGCCCCTCTTGATCGGCAAGGATGCCGGGCGCATCGAAATGCTGTGGGCCGACATGTTCGAGATCTCGGTGCCGAACCGCGATCGCAAGCTGGTCATGGAGGCGATCGCCTGCGTCGACACGGCGCTGTGGGATCTCTTGGCCAGGTCGCTCGGCGCCTCGGTCTCCACCCTCCTCGGTGGGTTCCGCGAGCGTCTCCCGATCATCGCCATCGCCGCCTATTACGAGGACGGCAAGACCCTCGCTGACCTCAGCCGCGAGATGGCCTGGCTGCGCGAAGTTGGTATGGCCGGCTGCAAGGTCAAGGTCGGCGGATTGTCGGCCGAGGCGGACGCCGCCCGCGTCGCCGCCTGCCGCGACGGCGTCGGGCCGGACTGGATCATCGCGGTCGACGCCAATCGCGGCTGGCCGGTCGGCGAGGCGGTCAAGTTCGCCCGCCTCATCGAACGCCACGACATTCGCTGGTTCGAGGAGCCCTGCCACTGGTACGACGACGCCTATGGCATGGCCGAGGTGCGCCGGCAGACGACGATCCCGATCAATGCCGGGCAGAGCGAGATTTCATCGCACGGCATCCGGCGCCTCATTGCGGCGGGCGCGGTCGACATCGTCAATTTCGATGCGTCCGAAGCCGGTGGCATCACCGAGTGGCGCCGCGCCGCCGGGATGTGCGCCATCCACGGCATCCAGATGGCGCATCACGAGGAGCCGCAGATCGCAGTCCACATGCTGGCCGGGGTGCCGCACGGCACCTACGTCGAATGCTTCCCCAACCCCGAACGCGACCCCTTGTGGGCCAGCTTCATCAAGAACCGCCCGCCCATAAAGGACGGCATCATCGAGGTGCCGACCGGCCCCGGCTTCGGCCTCGAGCTCGACTGGGATATCGTCGAGAAATACCGCCTCGACCGGTGAAATACCCTCTCCCGCACCGCGGGAGAGGGAGGGACCCGGCGCGAAGCGCTGGGAGGGTGAGGGTCTTTCATGTGGCCGGCACCCTCACCCGTCTCGCCGCCATCGCGGCTCGCCACCCTTGGCGCATCTCCGATGCGCCACCCGACAGGCGCGCGCACGCGCGCGCTGAGAGGGCGCGGTGCGGGAGAGGGGCAACTGGCCTCAATGCTCCCCCGGGCAGGCCAACACTTCGATCGTCACGTGGCTGAGGCCTGAGATGTCGGCGAGGCGGGCTTTGTAGGCGGCGGGCGGCTCGGGGCGGTCGGAGACGATCGAGACCACCGCGGCGTGATGGCCGGGGCCGACCCGCCACAGATGGAGATCGGCGATGCGGTCGCCGCCGCCGGCTTCGAGCCGCTCGGCGATCTCGTGGGCGATCCCCTCGGGGCGCATGTCGAGAAGGACCGTGCCGGAGAGGCGCACGAGGCTCCACGACCAGTTGAGGATGACGCCCATGCCGAGGAGGCCCATCACCGGGTCCATCCACACCCATCCGAGGAATCGTCCGGCGGTGAGGCCAACGACCGCCAGGACCGACACCGCCGCATCGGCCATGACGTGGACATAGGCGGCGCGCAGATTGTGGTCGGCATGATGCTCATGGTGGTGATGATCGTGGTGGTCATGACCATGCCCGTGCCCGGTACCTTCCGGCCGGTCTTCATGCAATAGCCAGGCGCTGACCAGGTTGACGGCGAGGCCGAGCGCGGCCAAGGGGATCGCTTCGTTGAAGGCGATCGCCACCGGATTGAACAGCCGATCGAGGCTCTCATAGCCAATGAGGAGCGCGATCATCGCCAAGACGATGGCGCTGGCAAAGGCGGCGAGGTCGCCGAGCTTGCCGGTGCCGAAGGCGAATCGCTCGTCCGTTGCGTGGCGCCGGGCAAAGGAATAGGCGAACGCGGCGATGACCAGCGCCCCGGCATGGGTCGACATGTGCAGCCCGTCGGCAATGAGCGCCATCGAGCCCCACAGCCACCCGCCGGCGATCTCGGCCACCATCATCGTTCCGCACAGCGCAACGACCGCCCAGCTGCGCCGCTCGTTGCGCTGATGATGCTCGCCCAGAAAGACATGCTCGTGGCGCCAGGAATTGAGCGACTCAGCGTGCATCGTACCCTCCAGTGTCGGCCTCTTAAATATAGGCTCGTTCGCGCCGACATGTTAAAGATCCCGCGGCGGAACGGCGAAGCGGCGATGGATTTCTGATGGATTTCTCGGGCGCCACGATCCTGTGTCTTGGCGATGTCATGCTCGACCGTTTTGCGTATTGCGAGACCGAGCGGATTTCGCCGGAAGCGCCGGTGCCGGTGCTGCTCCTCCAGCACACGCGGAGCATGCTCGGCGGTGCCGGCAATGTCGCCCGCAACATCGCGGCCTTGGGCGGCAAGGCGGTTCTGATGGGGCTCTTGGGGCATGATGCGGCAGGCGCGGAAATCCAGGCGCTGATCCATGAAACCCCCGGCCTCGCCGACCGGAATGTCGCCAGCACGCGGCGGCCGACGGTTTGCAAGACGCGTTACTTGGCGGCGCATCAGCAAATCGTCCGCATTGACGAAGAACAGACGCACGATCTCCATCCCGAGGAGGAGGCGGCGCTGATCGCCGCGGCCGAGCGCGCGATCCCCGAGGTCGATGCGGTGGTGCTGTCGGATTACGGCAAGTCGGTGCTCGGCGTCAAAGTGATCGGCGCGGCGATCGCGCGGGCGCGTGCGCTCGGCGTTCCGGTTTATGTCGACCCGAAGAGCGATGATTTCCGCCGTTATCGCGGCGCCACCTGCATCACCCCCAACCAGAAGGAGCTGGCGCTGGCGGCGCGCATGCCGGTCGCCACGGACACGGAAATCATCGCCGCCGCGACCAAGATCATGCACGAAGCCGGTGCCGAGGCGATCCTCGCCACCCGCTCCGACAAGGGCATGGTGCTGGTCGACGCTTCTGGTGCGGTCCATCTCGAAGCGGCCCGGGCACGCGAGGTCTATGACGTCTCCGGCGCCGGCGACACGGTGATCGCGGTCTTGGCCTTGGCCTGCGCCAGCGGCCACCAGCTGCCGCAGGCGATGCGGCTCGCCAATACCGCCGCCGGCATCGTCGTCTCGAAGCTCGGCACCGCGACCGTGGAACTCGACGAGCTGATGCTCGAATTGTCGCGCGACGTGCGTGACAAGGAGTGGCACCGCGCCAAGTATTACAGCACCGCCGAGGCGGAAACCCTGGTGCGGCGCTGGAAAGCCCGTGGCCTGGCCGTCGGCTTCACCAATGGCTGCTTCGACATCGTCCATGCCGGGCACGTCGCGCTCTTGGCGTCGGCGCGCGCCCATTGCGACCGGCTGATCGTCGCGCTCAACAGCGATCCCGGGGTCCGTCGCCTCAAAGGGTCGCAGCGGCCGGTCAACGGATTGGCCGACCGCTCGGCCGTCATTGCCGCGGTTGAGGCGGTCGACGCGGTGATCAGCTTCGACGACGACACCCCCATCGAACTTATCCGCCGGCTGAAACCCGATGTGCTGGTCAAGGGTGGCGACTATACGATCGAAGGGGTGGTCGGGGCCGCAGAGGTTGAGGCCGCCGGCGGCCGCGTCGTCCTGGTCGATCTCGTCGACGGGCGCTCGACGACGCGCCTCATTGACGCCATCCGCGAGTCGCACTCGCCGGCCGAAGCTGACGCCGCGCGCGCGGCGAGCGCCCGGTCGAGCGAGGACGTCGCCTGATGCCGGTGATCCCGTGTTGGTGATCACCGGGGGCGGGGGATTCATCGGCTCGGTCCTCGGTGCCGCCCTTAACGATTCCGGCCGCGCGGATCTCGTCATCGTCGACCGCTTCGGCACCGGGGACAAATGGCGCAACATCGCCAAGCGCGATTTCTCTGACATCGTGCCGGTCGAAGGGCTTCTCGCGTGGCTTGCCCGCTATGGCGCCGAGGTTGAGGCGGTGTTTCATCTCGGCGCGAATTCGTCGACGTTCGAAGCTGATGCGGATGAAATCATCGCCACCAACCTCAACGCGTCGATCGCGTTGTGGCGGTGGTGCGCGACCGCTGGAAAGCCGCTGATCTATGCCTCCTCGGCGGCAACCTATGGCGACGGCTCGGCCGGGTTCGACGATGCCGGCGATATCGCCGAATTGAAGCGCCTGCGCCCGCTCAACCTCTACGGCTGGTCCAAGCACGCCTTCGATCTGTGGGCGCTGCGCGAGGCGGCGGCGGGACATGCCCCGCCCGTGTGGATCGGCCTCAAATTCTTCAACGTCTTCGGGCCCAACGAATACCACAAGGGCGAGATGATGAGCCTCCTCGCCAAGAATTACCGGCAGGTCGCGGAGGGCCAGACCATCCGCCTCTTCAAGTCGGACCGGCCCGACTACGCTGATGGCGAGCAGCGCCGCGATTTCGTCTATGTCAAGGATTGCGCCGCGGTGATGCTGTGGCTGTGGCGGCAGGGAAAGAGCGCAAACATCAACGGCATCTACAATGTCGGCACCGGCGAGGGGCGCAGCTTTCTCGATCTGATGAACGCGCTGGGTAGCGCCTGCGGGGTCGCGCCTCACATCGAATTTGTCGACATGCCGCCCGCGATCGGGCCGAATTACCAATATTTCACCGAGGCGCGGATGGGGCGGTTGCGCCAGGCTGGCTACAACGCCCCGTTCACCCCGCTCGAAGACGCCGTCACCGATTTCGTGACCCACCATCTGGCGCAGCCCGATCCCTATTTGTGAGTATCGAACTTGAACTGGAGCTGTCGACTGGGATTTGTTAAATTAGGGTCATGACAAAAGACCAGGTAAAGGCGGTTTTGGAGCGCGTTCCAAGTTGGCCGCAAGAGCGGCAGCAGGAACTCGTAGAGCTTGCCCTCGAGATCGAGGCGGAACTCGGCACCGGCTCGTATCATGCGACGCCCGACGAATTGCAGGCGATCGACGAGGGGCTTGCGGATGAGGCGGCGAGCGAGGAGGACGTCAAAGCCGCATTTGCGAGTTTCCGGCGGGCATGAAGGTCGAATACTCGAAGCGCGCCGTCTCCGATCTTCGAAAAATTGCTGAGTACCATCGACACTCTGACAATCCGGTGATCGGGGAGCGGATAGCTGTTGGCATCGGTAGACTGTCGGCCGCATCGCGCGGGCACCGGAGAGCGGGCGCGGCGTCGTTCAACGGCCCGGCGTTCGGGTTGTCCCGTTGCTGCGGTACCGGTATCTGATTTTTTATAGGGTTGCCGAGGATACGATACGAATATTGCACATACGCCACACGTCGCGGCGGCCTTGGGCTGGTGATTGAAGGCCTCTCGCTCTGGAAAGGCGGTGCAGGGATAAAAAGATTGCGGTTGGGGCCGGAGCAGCGGCACGATCGCGTTCATAATCTTCGCGCTGGGAAGGACAGTTCGATGCAAACCAACAGGCATTGGGTCGGCAGCTGGGCGGCGGCGCCGGCGCCGGCGGAAGGATTCGTCGGCTTCAACAACCACACGATCCGGATGAACCCACGGATCAGCCTCGGCGGCGAGCGCCTCAGGGTGCGCATCTCGAACGCCTATGGCAATCGCCCGCTCCTGATCGGCGCTGCGCGCATTGCGCTGCGCGACAAGGGACCGGCAACCATTCCCGGCTCCGACAGGAAGCTGACCTTCGGCGGCAGCGAGATGACGGCGATCGCCGCCGGCGCCGTGCAGTTCAGCGATCCGGTCGAGCTCGAGGTTTCCCCGCTCGCCGACCTCGCAATCAGCATCCACCTGCCTGGCGAGGTCCTGGCGAACTTCTCGATCACCGGCCGCTACGCGCGCCAGACCAACTACATCTCGCCGCCGGGCGACTTCACCCGCGAAGCGGCGATGCCGGTCGGCAATCTGACCGACCAGTGGTTTTTCCTCTGCGGCGTCGATGTCTTGGCCGGGAAGGAGGCGGGCGGCGTCGTGGCCCTCGGCGATTCCTTGACCGACGGCAACATCTCGACGATCGATGCCTACTGCCGCTGGCCCGACCAGCTCGCCCGCCGCCTCAATAAACGCGGCGGGCGGCCGATCGGGGTCATGAACAACGGGCTCGGCGGCAACCGCATCCTCTACGACATCCGGGGCGACAGCGGCCTCAAGCGCTTCGACCGCGACGTGTTGAGCCAGCCCGGCGTGACCCACGCCATCGTCATGCTCGGCACCAACGATTTGCGCAACCGCTGGGCCAAGCCCGAGGAGGAGGTCACGGGTGAGCAGATGATCGCCGGCCTTCAGCAGATGGCAATGAGGGCGCACAGCCGCGGCATCAAATTGATCGGCGCGACCCTGACCCCGTTTGGCAACGAGACCTTCATGGCGAATGCGTGGAACCCGACGCGCGAGAAGCACCGGACGACGCTCAACACCTGGATCCGCGAAGGGGGC
>Ga0210394_10002319_pt1 | contig 26347 bp, 24 predicted proteins | sample IncBWC12MmetaG_FD_160121 | JGI IMG/M metagenome (GOLD analysis project Ga0210394, IMG submission 160121) | Forest soil microbial communities from Barre Woods Harvard Forest LTER site, Petersham, Massachusetts, United States - Inc-BW-C-12-M | ecosystem: Environmental > Terrestrial > Soil >...
GCCGGCCGCCTTCACCGAAATATCGATGCGGGAATGTCGGGCCAGAAGATCAAGCATATGGTCGAAAAAGCCGATTCCGGTCGCGACACTGGAGATGCCGGTGCCATCGAGGTTCACCGTCACCTCGATGTCGGTTTCCTTGGTCTTGCGCTTGATGGTGGCGCTGCGCATGAAAATACTTCCTCAAAGCCAACCCATTGGCCGAAAACGCGGTTCTTTTAACAGGCCGTTGCAGCCTTCGCTACTGCGGGATGCCGTGTTAGAGGGCCAACTTCCACCTATGGTGACCGAAATCCGGCCCCTTTGCCCCGAACCGGAGTTGGCTTCGTCCAGGGCGTCGTGTTGTAACCGCGCGGGCCTACCCCTAAATCTGTCCAGAGTAAGAGGTATTCCATGCAATCATCAGCCCATGAGACGCCGGTCTGGCACGGCACCACGATCTTGACGGTCCGCAAAGGCGGCAAGGTGGTGGTCGGCGGCGACGGTCAGGTCTCGATCGGACAGACCGTCATCAAATCCAACGCCAAAAAAGTACGCAAGCTCGGCAAGGGCGACGTCATCGGCGGCTTTGCGGGCGCTACCGCCGACGCCTTCACGCTGTTCGAGCGACTGGAAAGCAAACTCGAGCAATATCCCGGCCAACTGACGCGCGCCGCGGTCGAATTGGCCAAGGACTGGCGAACCGACCGTTATCTGCGGCGGCTGGAGGCCATGATGATCGTCGCCGACAAGGATGTCTCCCTGGTGCTGACCGGCACGGGCGACGTTCTGGAGCCGGAGGCCGGTGTGATGGCGATCGGCTCGGGCGGTAACTATGCACTGGCCGCCGCGCGTGCCCTGATCGACACCGACAAGGATGCCGAAACCATCGTGCGCCGGTCGCTCGATATTGCCGCCGACATCTGCGTCTACACCAATCGCAACGTCACCATCGAGACGCTGCAAGGCTAGGCATGACGGCTTACGCGTTCCGTCCGATGTCGGCCGATGACCTGCCCACGATCAAGCGCTGGCTGGAGACGCCTCACGTCAGTGCATGGTGGCATGACCCGGCCGAGCAGTTCGAATTGGTGAGCGGTGATCTCGATCACCCCGATATGGCGCAGTTCATCGTGGCTGCGGACGGACGGGAATTCGCCTATCTGCAGTGTTATAACTTGAGCGCCTGGAATACCGGCTTCGGCCCGCAACCCGAAGGCACCCGTGGGCTCGATCAATTCATCGGCGAGGCCGCTATGCTTGGATGCGGCCACGGTTCGGCCTTCCTCCGCGCCTTCGCCGAGCAGTTGTTAGCTACCGGAACACCCCGCCTCGTTATCGATCCCGATCCTGCCAACGCGCAGGCCATCCGCTCCTACGAGAAGGCCGGATTTCGCCGCGACCGTCTCGTCGATACGCCTGACGGCGTGGCGCTGTTGATGGTCCGCGAACCATGACGCGTCTTGCACCTGCCCGTTTTCGCCGCAAAACGCCGCTTGTACCGGCCGCATTTTGGACCTAGCTAAAAGCCCATGACCGACTTTTCTCCCCGCGAAATCGTCTCCGAACTCGATCGCTTTATCGTCGGACAAACCGACGCCAAACGCGCGGTTTCCATCGCTCTTCGCAATCGCTGGCGGCGCCTGCAACTCGCCGACGGCCTGCGCGAGGAAGTGCTGCCGAAAAACATCCTCATGATCGGGCCGACCGGCGTCGGCAAGACCGAGATCGCGCGGCGATTGGCCAAACTCGCCGGGGCGCCGTTCATCAAGGTCGAAGCCACGAAATTCACCGAAGTCGGCTATGTCGGCCGCGACGTCGAGCAGATCGTCCGCGATCTCGTCGAGGTCGCGATCTCGCAGACCCGAGAGCGAAAGCGCAAGGACGTTCAGGCCAGAGCGCAATTAGCCGCCGAGGAACGCGTGCTTGATGCACTGGTCGGCGCCAATTCAAGTGCTGCGACGCGCGATTCGTTTCGCAAGAAATTGCGCGCCGGCGAGCTCAACGACAAGGAGATCGAGGTCGAGACCCAATCCTCTAGCGGGATGCCGATGTTTGAGATCCCGGGAATGCCGGGCGCGCAGATGGGGGCGATTTCGATCGGCGATATCTTCGGCAAGCTCGGCGGCCGCACCAAGACCCGCCGGCTGACGGTCGAAGGCTCCCACGAAATTCTCGTCAACGAAGAATCCGACAAACTGCTCGACAACGACCAGTTGGTACTGGAAGCGATCACCGCCGTCGAGAACAATGGCATCGTGTTCCTCGACGAGATCGACAAGATCTGCGTGCGGGACGGCCGTGTCGGCGGCGACGTATCCCGCGAGGGCGTGCAGCGCGACCTGTTGCCGCTGATCGAAGGGACAACCGTGTCGACCAAGCACGGCGCGGTGAAGACCGATCATATCCTGTTCATCGCCTCCGGGGCGTTCCATATCGCCAAGCCTTCGGACCTGTTACCGGAGTTGCAGGGCCGGCTGCCGATCCGCGTCGAACTGGAAGCTCTGACCCGCGACGATATGCGCCGCATCCTGACTGAGCCCGAGGCCTCGCTGATCAAGCAATATGTGGCGCTGATGCAGACCGAGGGCGTGACGCTCGATATCGCGGATGGCGCCATCGACGCGCTCGCTGATATTGCGGTGGCGGTCAATTCAACGGTCGAAAATATCGGAGCCCGGCGCCTGCAAACCGTGATGGAACGTGTGCTGGACGATATTTCCTTTACCGCTCCCGACCGCCACGGCGAAACCATTCGGATCGACGCCGAATATGTTCAAAAGCATGTCGGCGACCTCGCCAGGAACACCGATTTGAGCCGGTTCATTTTGTAACACTGTCATTACGGTTGTCGTCCCCGCGACCCGGCTCCGCCGAGGCTTCGCCGGGGCTGGCAGCTTGAGGCCGCCGAAGCTTTAGCGTAGGCAGCAAGCGGTGACCATAACCACAAACGCTCGTTGCAAACGAGAAGCGGCCCCAGCCTTGGCGCAATACCAACATCGGTGGTTATGGATCCCGGCTCGCGCTCGCGGAGCCTGTCTCGGGCGCGCATTCGCGCGACCCGTTGGCTCGCTTGACCAGGACGGCATCGAGAGGCTCGCATGAGCCTTCGTGCGTGGCACAACCCCTGGCGCGTGATGCTCGCCGTCAACGCCGCGGTGCTGGTTGGGGTGTTCATCCACAAGATCACGCTGCCCCCTTACGTCCCCTATATCCACCTGTTGGTCGATTATCATTTCGGCTTTGCCAAGCGCGCTTTGATCGGCGCGATCATTTCGCTGTTTGCTCAGCAAGTCCCGGTGTGGCTGGTTTTCGCGCTTGGCGGTGTGACCTGGCTCATCACCGCAGGGCTCTTCGTGAGCCTGTTTCGGCGCACCTTCGGCTTCGACCAAGCTCACATGCCGCTGTTCATATTCACCGCGGGCTCGCCGTTCTTTCTGAAAAACTTTCTGCACACGTTCGGCCATTTCGACATCTACGGCTGTGCCTTCGCGATTGGTCTTCTGATGGTGCCGGCCCATTCTGTGGTCTTCGTGTTGCTCGCCGCCCTCGCCTCGATGGTCCTCGTCCTGATTCACCACATCCATCTTCTGATGTATGTGCCGACCATCGCCGTCATCGTGATCCTGCGTCACTATCTGAGTACGGGGATAAACCGGACCAACCTCACGGTGGGGACGATCTCCCTTCTCGCGCTCGGCGCACTCTTCGTAGCCTTGCAGTTCTGGGGGACGATGCCGATTCCTGAAAGCGAGTTCGTCGCCCACCTCAAAAGCCGGATGGCTGATCCGAGCCGCACCGATTTGCTGAGTTTCAGTTACATCTGGTACCAGCCGCTTTCCAAGGAGATCACCGATACGTGGGCGCGCATGCCTTCCAACCTTCTGGGCGTGCCGGTTTTTGCGCTTCTGATCTGGCTGCATACTCCGCTCTGGCGATATTTTACCGACCTGATCGCAGCGCTCGCCGACGACTTCCATCGCCGTATCGTCGTCGGCTGTATCGTTGGCGTGAGCGCGGCGTACCTGGTCATGTTTGCGATGGTGTTCGATTACTCGCGATGGGTTTCGAACTGGATGGTGTGCCTGTTCCTGATCCTGCACGCGGTCAAGGCATTGCCTGCTTCACATGCCGTCCCGCCGATTTCCGGCGACGACCGAAAGACAGGCATCCTCGGCTGGATCGTGACGCTGATTCCGCGCGTTGGCGTTATCAGGCCATTCTGATTCCTTTGTTTGACGCGTTTTCTTCACGCGAAGGTGGAATCCACTCATGGATCAAGTCCGAGGGCATGCTTCTCGAAAACGCTTTTGGTATTTAAATCCGCGATCGCCGGATGCGCACATAGAGCGCGCCGGCACCGCCATGGCCGATATGCGCTTCATCGAAGCCGACCACCAGCGTCCGAAACTCCGGCTGGTTCAGCCATTGCGGCACCTGGCGGCGAAGCACACCCCGCTCGGATTCCGCGCCGATCTTGCCTTTGCCGGTGATGATGAGCACGAAAGTCAGGCCATCGCCATGCGCCCGGTGCAGAAAGCCCGACAGGGCGCGATGTGCCCGCGCCTGTGTCATGCCATGCAGGTCGAGGCGCGCTTCGATTTCTTTCCGCCCGCGCGACAATTGCGACCGCTCGCGCCGCCCGAGCGGCGCCAGCGGCGGCACCGCCGGTTTTGACGGCGACGGACCAACCGCGGACCTTACCGGCTTCGGCTGAACGATGGCCCTGCCGGCCGCGTCACCCTCGGCTTTCTTTGGAGCTGCGAGCGATTCGGTGACACGAATTTTTTTTCGCAGCGGTTTGGTCTGCTTCGCGATGCTGTCCCACAGCGCGCGCTCTTCCTCGCTCAAACTTCGCTTGCGGCGCGGCGGATCCGGTATCGGCGGCGGTCGCTTCATGTTCTATCGACGGTAACGGTATACACGGCGGTGGCGCAAACCCTTTTGATCGGGTTCGAGCACCGGCCGCGCCTGCGGCAGCGGCACCTTGTTTTCGGCTACCGGCACTGCCGCGGCGGAAACACTAGCCGCCGGCTTTGCCTCATCGGCCGGCTCTTGCGGCTTTTCCTTCAAGGGATCGGTTTGCGGAAACAGCTTGGCGATTTTCTCCGACGGGCGCGGATCCGGCAGCGGCATCTTGCGGCCGCGCGCGGCGGGATCGAGGCTTTTCGGCACCAGCATGACAAAGCGCATATTGTGACGGAAACGGCCGGACACCCGGCCCGCTTCGGCGCCGGCACCGTAGTAGATGTCGGCGCGTGCGGGCCCGGTGATCGCCGAGCCTGTATCCTGCGCCACCATCAACCGTCGAAACGGCGTTTTCGACTGCGACGATTCGATTGGCAGCTGGCCTTCGATGAAAAATAGCGTGCCATAGACGTGAAGGGAGCTGTCGACGGCAATGGATCGTCCCGGCGTCAGCGGCACGCCTTGGGCGCCCACTGCTTCATCCTTGTCGGAGAGTGATACTTCGCGAAAGAACACATAGGCGCGGTTCTGTCGCCGCACTTCCTTGGCGCCGTCAGGGTTTTGCTCCATCCACTCCCTGATCCTTTGCATCGACATCTGTTCTTTCGGAATGATGCCGCGGTCGATCAGGACGCGGCCAACGGCCACATAAGGATAGCCATTATGCGCGTCGTAATTGATGCGGATGGTGGGGCCGTCCTCAAGACGGATCCGCGCCGAGCCCTGGATTTGCGCAAACAGCAGGTCAGTCGGATTCTTGAGCCAGCAGATTTCAAGGCCACGGCCTGCGATCGCGCCGTCTTCGATCTCGCCCCGATCGTAATAGGGCACAAGCTTGCGGCGGCCGATCTTGCGAAACACCTCCCCCTTGTTGGGCAGGCTGACCGATTGCTGCGTGAACCCCCGAACGAACAAATTGGAAGGCCGGCGATAGATCGGCACGTTATAGACGTCGGTCCGGGTCCGCGATCCGTCGATGATCGGCTCGTAATAGCCGGTAACGAAGCCTACATCCTCACCAAGCCGCGAGATCTGCAAGGGCAGAAAATTGTCTTCGAAGAATGCGCGGGCGTTGCCGTCCTCGGTGATCGCGAGCGCCTTGGCGGCGCGGCAAGGTTCGCGCAGCGAGGCGCCGAGCGCCTTGGAATCCTCGGGCGGATTTCGCTGCGCGGCGATCGAGGCGCAACTTATGCGAAAAGCCTTGTAGGCCTGCACATGATCGTCCGCAGCCCAGCCGGCGATCTGGTTCCAGGCAAGCGGCGAGTACTGGCCGCCGCTGACCACAAGCGGCCACTCAAGCCGGGGATAGGGAATCGAACGGGGCGGCGGAGGGCGCGAATATGGACCTTGTAGAGAAAGAAGCGTCCGCGCCTTGCGCGCGGCCATCGCTGCAAGCGGAATCATCGACAGCCCAAGCACGATTACACCAATTGCGACGGCGTAACGCCGCAATCGACTAATGCGCGCTTCCGGTGCCAACCAGCTTCCAGTTCGGATCGCGTGAAGTCGGGTCGCGGGCGAATGTCCAAACATCGGTGATATCGGCGACCTTGTCCGGATTGCCGTCGACGATGGTGCCGGCCTTGTCGCGGGTGACCGAGATCATCTGCGAGACAAATCGAACCGTCAGTTGCGCGGCACGCTCACGCGTTTCGGCACCGACAATCTCCGCCTTGTCGATGGAAACAAAGCGCGTCTCGGTTTTCTGCTCTTGCCGCTCGCGATCCTTGATCGCGGTATCGAAGCTCTCATAGACCTCCGCCGAGAGCAGGTCCTTCAGCGATCGGCGGTCGCCATTGGCAAACGCCAATACGATCATTTCGTAGGCGCCGCGCGCGCCACTCAAGAAATGACGCGGATCGAAAGCAGAATCCTGGGCGGCGATCGCGTCCAAGCCCTGAGCGAGCGGAGTTCCGGGTTCGGCGATGCCCTTCCAGTGATCGGTCGGCGGTGCCACATCGGCCGTCGGCGCCATCGGCGCCTGGTCGATCACCGTTCCGGGCATCGGAACGACGTTACTGTCCGGCGCTCCCTGCACAACATTGCGCGCCGCGCGATCATAGGGTGGCCGTTCGTTTCCGGTGCGCTGCCCAAGAACATTGCGCAAACGAAGGAAAATGAACACGGCCAACGCCAAAAAGATGATGGTGTAAATATCCACGTCGAATTCGCTTTCTCATTCTAGGCGCCGGCGATGAATCCGGCGGTAGAGCGCCCCTCGGGAGGCCTGCAGAGATTACATCATGGATGGGTCAGGCGCATGTAGGCACGAAACCTTGGCCGGCCAATGGCATCCCCCGATAAGAAATGCCGTGGGAGCTACGCAATGGCCGGTCCCATGCTCCCGGCCATTCGCCACAGGGCAAATTCTAGCGCGTTTCGAGCGGGGGGGGAAACCCCCCTTCATGGCTGGAAATCACGCTTATTCAATAATTTAGAGGAACTTTCGTGCCGGTCTGACCCAATCGCCCAAATTGAGCCCGCTTTGCCGGCTGCCGTGATGGTCGTCCTTGTGGAAAGAGGCGGGGCTATGATAGCCACTCGCCCCGACACAGCTTTTTTGCTTCCTCTTTGCTTCCTCTTTGCTTCCTTGGGCGAATTCGGGCGCATCCGGCGGCCCCGCCCGCCAAACCGTTCCAGGAGAAATTTTTATGACCAACGGCAATGGCACGCCTCCCGAGGCGGCTCCTCCCCAGTTGAACGTGTTGGCGCAGTACACCAAGGACCTTTCCTTTGAAAACCCGAACGCGCCATCTTCGCTGGCGCCCCAACAACAGCAGCCGGCAATCAATATCCAGATCAACGTCAGCGCCAACAACGTTTCCGAAACGGAATACGAGGTAACGTTGTCGGTCGAAGGCAAGGCGGAAAACGCGGGCAAGCTGATGTTCAGCTTCGACCTCGCTTATGCCGGCGTGTTTCGCATCGTCAATGTACCGAAGGAAAATCTGCACCCGCTGGTCATGATCGAATGTCCGCGTCTGCTCTTCCCGTTCGCACGCGAGATTATTGCAACGGCCGTTCGTGACGGCGGCTTCCCGCCGCTGATGCTGGACCCGGTCGACTTCGTCGGCCTTTACCGCCAGAATCTGGAACGGCAGGCTGCGCAAATGCAGGCCTCGCAGACCAAACCGAGCTGAGCAGGCCAAACCAGCTGAGATTGGGTGCAATTTGAGCATGACCTTTTCGGAAAACCGCGACACACTGTTCCGGGTCACGCTTTAGGCCGGCAGGAAATCGTTCCAGATCGGCTTGTCGCCAAGCGTCAGGACAAAGTCCCGATGCGCCGCGCGATCGGCCTCCGTCAACCTCGGCAAAAGCGGCACCTCGCGCTGCCGGCGCGGCATTTCGCCGTGGACGGCCACCCGCGATTCGCGGGATTCGGCTGCCAGTATCAATTGCGACTGCCGCGCTCCGATCAGATCAATATACACCTCGGCGAGAAGCTCGGCGTCGAGCAGCGCGCCGTGCTTGGTACGGCGGGAATTGTCGATCGCATAACGCGAGCAGAGATCATCGAGACGGTTCGAGACGCCCGGATGCTTGCGCCGCGCCAGCAGCAACGTGTCGACGAGCCGCTCTCTTGAAATAGGAGGCCGCTTGATCCGGTCCAGTTCGGCATTGATGAAACTGATATCGAACGAGGCGTTGTGTATCACCAATGGCGCATCGCCGATGAACGCCAGGAAATCATCGACCTCCTCCGCGAAGAACGGCTTGGCGGAGAGGAACTCGCTGGAAAGCCCGTGCACGGCGAAGGCTTCGGCCGGCATGTCGCGCTCGGGATTGAAGTAGCGATGAAAGGTCTGGCCCGTCGGCATGCGGTTGAAAATCTCGACGCATCCGATTTCAACCAGCCGATCGCCACGCAACGGATCAAGGCCGGTGGTTTCGGTATCGAGAATGATTTCGCGCATGGATGAGGTGCCGCCGGGAAAAACGAATCAGGGCTGTCCGGGCCGCATTTTAGCAGCCTGATCCAGAATGTCGCGAATTCGCGCGCGCACGGGATCAAGACCGTGCGACGTATCCACCACGAAATGCGCGCGTTTTCGTTTTTCGGCGTCGGGCATCTGCCTTACCAGGATCGCCTGAAGCTTTTCCTCGGTCATGTTGGGGCGAGCGAGAATCCTTTTGCGCTGAAGTTCCGCCGTTGTGGTGACAACGACCACCGCATTGACCCGCTTTTCCCCTCCGGTCTCGAACAGCAGGGGGATATCGACCACCGCAACCGGCGCGCCGGATCGTTCGGCGTCGCGAAGAAACTTCTGCCGGGAGGCGCCCAGCATCGGATGAACGATTTCCTCGAGCTTCTTCATAGCGGCTGGATCATGCACCACGCGGGCCGAAAGCCTGTCGCGATCGACCCTGCCGTTTTCGGTGGTGCCCGGAAACGAAGCCTCGATGGCGGGCGCAGCCTCGCCTTCATAGAGCAGGTGGACGGCCGCATCCGCGTCGTAAACGGGAACGCCGGCTTCCGCGAACAATTTTGCGGTGGTCGACTTTCCCATGCCGATTGAACCGGTCAGCCCAAGAACGATCATCTCAGATACCCAGCAAGCGTTCGCTGCGCAGGAAGGCAAATAACGGCAGAAGTGGCAGGCCTAGAATAGTAAAGTGATCACCGTCGATGTGCTCGAACAAATGGACACCAAGCCCCTCGAGCTGATAGGCGCCGACGCTGGAAGTGACCGCCGCACCGGCCTCATTCAGATAAGTTTCGATTTCGGCATCGGAGAGCCGGCGCATGCTCATGCGCGCGATTGCAACATGCTCGAACAGTATCTTGCCGTCGTGCGCCACCGCAACCGCGGCGTAAAGGTCGTGGGCGTGGCCCGCAAGTGCACGCAGCTGGTCGGCGGCCTGCGCACGGCCGGCCGGCTTGTTGAAAATCCGCGATCCCAACGCCAGCGTCTGGTCGGCGCCGATCACATAATGACCCTGCCGCCGGGCCGAAACGAAACGGGCTTTTTCACGGGCAAGTAGACCCGCAATATCGCCGGGCGCGACAAGCCCGGATGCCGCCTGGATCGCCCGTTCGTCGATCTCGGCCGGTTCACTTTCGAAATCGACGCCGGCATTGGCAAGCAGGGTTTGCCGCGCCCTGCTCTGCGATGCCAGGACCAATGGTCCGTTTCCACGCCACAGCGTCATTCTGAAAGCCGTTGCCGTTGCCTGTCGGCGTAGAGTTTCAGCACGGCAGCGGCGGTCTCCTCGATCGAGCGGCGGGTCACATCGAGCTGCGCCCAGTTGAACTTGGCGCTCAGCCGCCGGGCGAATGCAACCTCGTCCGTGACGGCCTGCCGGTCGATATAGGTGTCGTTATCGCGGTCACCCATGCTCAACAACCGGTTTTGCCTCACCTGGATCAGCCGCTCTGGCGTTGCGTGCAAACTGACGACCAGGGGCTTCGTCAGTGTCTCCAATTGATGTGGAATCGGAATGCCCGGCACCAGCGGCACGTTGGCGGTGCGGACGCCGCGATTGGCAAGATAGATCGATGTCGGCGTCTTTGAGGTGCGGGAAACCCCGACCAGAATAACATCGGCCTCCTCGAGCCCTTCGACGTGCTGACCGTCGTCATGCATCATGGTGTAATTCAACGCGTCGATCCGCTTGAAATACTCCGCATTGAGCGTGTGCTGGGCCCCTACCCGCCCCGAGGTCGGCGCGCCCAGATAGGCCTGGAACAGTTGCATGACCGGACCGATGATCGAGAGGCTTGGAATATTGATTTCCTGGCACTTGGACTGGAGCTTCGCGACGAGATCCTTCTCCAGCAAGGTGAAGAGCACGATTCCTGGCGCTTCCTCGATTTCGCTCAAGACACGATCGAGCTGCTTCTGGCTGCGCACCAATGGATAGACATGCTCCACCGGTGTCACATTGGCGTATTGCGCGGCCACCGCGCGCGCCACGGTGATCAATGTCTCGCCGGTCGAATCGGAGACGAGGTGCAGGTGGAAATAGTTGCTGGTCGTGGGCACGAACAACCCTGTGTAATCGGTGAATCCTTGTGGAGCTTATCTGAGAGAATCGCAGCCGTGTCGCCCGATCAGGGATAACCCGCTCATTTCTTCACAGGGCGCACGACGAGGATAAGTCCACTCCGCCGCAATGACGTTAGTGAGGTTTTGTGGATTTGTCTCTTTATAAGCCGGTGAGACGCTCCGCCAAATGATTGGAACAGCTGATAGAAAGGCAATCGGTCGGATCAAGGCGGGAATTGTCGATAAGTGTGGGAAGCGCGGGAGAACGATCAGATATTCTTGCGTGGGCCCAATCCACCGCTACTCAGACTCAAACCTTAAGATTCTAAAATTATTAGTTTAGATAAGTGCCGCTTGCGGATATGTCTCGCTCTCGGGTGAGCGGAGATACGATGTACGAGTGGATCAAGGCGCTGCATATTATCGCGGTCATCGCGTGGATGGCCGGAATGCTCTATCTGCCGCGGCTGTTCGTCTATCACTGCGAGGCGGAAACAGGCTCGAAGCAGTCCGAGACGTTCAAGGTGATGGAACGCCGGCTGCTGAAAGCGATCATCAATCCAGCAATGATCGTGACCTGGCTCGCAGGGCTTTACCTCGCATGGGCGGGTCATTGGCTCTCTGCCGGCTGGTTGCACGGAAAGCTTCTTCTGGTTTTGGCCTTATCGGGCGTCCACGTTTTTTTTTCTCGCTGCGTCAAGGATTTCGCCGCGGACCGAAATCCAAGGTCACAGAGATTTTATCGAATTATCAATGAGGTACCTACAGTCTTGATGGTCGGGATTGTCATCCTGGTGGTGGTCAAGCCGTTTTAAGAGGCAGTGCCGGTCGCCTTGGGATTTTCTGCCATCTTGCGGAAGGTTGGCCGGTTTTCTATATTGTGGTCATCCCACCCTACGCAGGCGGATGTGGTCGCGTCCCGGTTTCCTCGTTGGACCGGCCGCCGCATCAGGTTTGAAGCCTTCCCCGGCGCTTTCCTTGCTCAGACCTGCGGACTTCCTGATCTCACGTCCGCATTTCCAAAAGCCACCTTGCATCCCCTCCCCCTTAAGCACTCCACAGGACCATCCCAATGCGGGAAATAAAACTTCAAGACCTCAAAGCCCAGACGCCGGCGGAACTCGTTTCGTTCGCGGAGGAGAAAGGGGTCGAAAACGCCAGCACGATGCGCAAGCAGGAGCTGATGTTTGCCATTCTCAAACAACTCGCGATTCAGGAAACCGACATCATCGGCGAAGGTGTCGTCGAGGTACTTTCCGACGGTTTCGGATTTTTGCGATCACCGGATGCCAACTACCTGCCCGGCCCCGACGATATCTATGTTTCGCCGTCGCAGATTCGCAGGTTCGGACTTCGCACCGGCGACACCATCGAAGGCCACATTCGCAGCCCGAAAGAAGGCGAACGCTATTTCGCGCTGTTGAAAGTCAACACGCTGAATTTCGAGGACCCGGAAAAGTCCAAGCACAAGGTCAATTTTGACAATCTGACCCCGCTGTTTCCCGACGAGCGCTTCCGCCTCGAACTCGAAGACCCGACCAGAAAGGACCTCTCCGCAAGGGTTATCGACATCGTCGCCCCGATCGGCAAAGGCCAGCGCGCGCTGATCGTGGCGCCGCCCCGCACAGGTAAAACCGTGCTGATGCAGAATATCGCGCACTCGATCACCGCCAATCATCCGGAATGCTATCTGATCGTTCTTCTGATCGACGAGCGGCCGGAAGAAGTCACCGACATGCAGCGCTCGGTCAAGGGCGAAGTCGTTTCATCGACGTTCGACGAGCCCGCGGTGCGTCACGTCCAGGTCGCCGAGATGGTGATCGAGAAGGCCAAGCGGCTGGTCGAACACGGCCGTGACGTCGTCATCCTGCTCGATTCGATCACGCGTCTCGGACGCGCCTACAACACCGTGGTTCCGTCCTCCGGCAAGGTGTTGACCGGCGGTGTCGACGCCAACGCGCTGCAACGGCCGAAGCGATTCTTCGGCGCTGCGCGTAACATCGAGGAGGGCGGATCGCTGACCATCATCGCGACCGCGCTGGTCGATACCGGCAGCCGAATGGACGAAGTCATCTTCGAAGAATTCAAGGGTACCGGCAATTCCGAACTGATTCTGGATCGCAAGGTTTCCGACAAGCGCACCTTCCCGGCGATCGACATTTCCCGTTCCGGCACCCGCAAGGAAGAGCTGATCACCGATCCGCAAGTGCTGAAGAAGATGTACGTCTTGCGGCGGATCCTCAATCCGATGGGAACGATGGACGCGATCGACTTCCTGCTCGACAAGCTCCGCAATACCAAGAACAACTCGGAATTCTTCGAATCGATGAATACGTAAACAACTAGGCCATTGGCCTAGTCGGGCGTCTCTGCGCGAGCGGGGACGCCCTTTTGTTTTCTGGTTGCTGTGGTCTTGTTGCGGGCGATGGTGCAGCAAAGTCGGCAGCATTGATCGTCGCGGCCAGCTTTTGCATCCCCGGTAAGTCAACTTTCGTTGCATTTTCAATGGCTCGCGGCCAAATAGGGGATGCACCCACGCGACCAGACCATTTTTGCGCTGTCATCGGGCAGACCACCGAGCGCGATTTCGATCGTGCGTGTGTCCGGCTCACAGGCAGGAACGGCGCTGGAGGCGCTGGCGGGCAGGGTGCCGCAACCCCGAATAGCGACGCGGGTCTTGTTGCAAGACGCCCGCCAGAGGCCGATCGACGATGCCGTCGTGCTTTGGTTTCCGGGACCCGCGAGCGCGACCGGAGAAAACGTCGCCGAGTTTCATATTCACGGCAGCCGCGCGGTGCAGGCCGCGTTGTTCGCAGCACTCACAAGTCTTGAAAATATCCGCCCCGCAGAGCCCGGCGAGTTTACCCGCCGCGCCTTTGAAAACGGCAAGCTCGATCTCACCGAAGCCGAAGCACTTGACGATCTGATTCACGCCGACACCGATCGGCAGCGGCGCCAGGCGTTGCGTCAGCTCAAGGGATTGCTTGGCGACAGAGCGCGGGATTGGCGAAAGCGCATTATCGAGGCATCGGCTTTGATCGAGGCCGGGATCGATTTCTCCGATGAAGGCGATGTGCCGGCGGAACTCATCGCGCCAGCCTTGGCGACGGTCCGGTCGTTGCTGCAGGAGGTTCAGGAAACCCTTGCGGTGCAGGGACGAAGTGAGCGGCTGCGCGATGGTTTGATGGTCGCGATCTCAGGTCCGCCGAATGTCGGCAAATCGACCCTGCTCAATCTGCTTGCGCGGCGCGAGGTTGCGATTGTATCGCCGCACGCCGGCACCACGCGCGACGTCATCGAAGTGCAGTTGGATCTGGACGGCTATCCGGTGACGGTGATCGACACCGCGGGCATTCGCGACACGGAAGATGCCGTCGAGCAAGAAGGCGTACGTCGGGCTCGATTGCGCGCGGGGGAGTCCGACCTCGTGCTGTGGGTGACCGACGCCGAGCACGAGGGTGGTGAGAGCGAGATCGACGCAGCGGCTGAGACGGTGTGGGTCGTTCGAAACAAGATTGATCTGGAGATCGCGGGGCAGGGGAGTCGGATAGGGGCGGATCCTGAAGGCTCAGTTGGGTCAAAGCTGCCGATCTTGAGAATCTCGGCCAGCCGGGGTGATGGGATTTCGGACCTGGTCGCTGCCATCACGACGTTTGCGCGAGAATATTTCGGGTCGGGCGAGGGAGGTCTGATCGGGCGGGAACGCCAGAGGAGATTGCTGCGTGAGGCGGCGGACGCCTTGGAACGCAGCATGACGGTAGTCGGTGAAGAATTCGCTGCCGAAGAATTGAGGGCGGCAGCGCAGTCGCTTGGTCGGTTGCTCGGCCGGGTGGATGTTGAAGATATCCTCGACGTGATCTTCAAAGAATTCTGTATCGGTAAATAACGGACGTTAATTCATTTCTTGGCGGCGGTTAATTCATGGCTGTTTCACGTGAAACAGACGCTGCTTGCTCGGTTGTCACTTCCCGGTGTGACGACCTCGGTATAGAAGGCCGGCATGATTTCTCACCTGGAATCGCTTGACGTCATTGTCATTGGCGGCGGTCACGCTGGCTGTGAAGCCGCGACTGCCGCTGCGCGGATGGGTGCGAGGACGGCGCTTGTGACCCACCGTTTTGCGACCATCGGTGCGATGTCGTGCAATCCGGCGATCGGCGGTTTGGGCAAAGGCCACCTCGTCCGCGAGATCGATGCGCTTGACGGACTCATGGGTCGCGTCGCTGACGCCGCAGGCATCCAGTTTCGCGTACTCAATCGCCGCAAAGGTCCAGCGGTGAGAGGGCCGCGCGCGCAAGCCGATCGCAAGCTCTACGCCGCGGCGATGCAGGCTGCGATTCGCGAGACGCCCAATCTAACGATCGTCGAAGGCGAGGCGGATGAACTCCTGACCCCAGGAGGTCGTCTCCAGGGGATCAGGCTTGCCGATGGCCGCGAGCTGTCCGCGGCTGCGGTCGTCGTCACCACGGGGACCTTTCTGCGTGGCCTGGTTCATTTGGGCGAAAAGAACTGGGCCGCTGGCCGAGTAGGCGAGGCGCCGGCGCTCGGGCTTTCATCGTCCTTCGAACGCATCGGCTTTACGCTGGGGCGGCTCAAGACTGGCACGCCGCCGCGGCTTGACGGCACGACCATCGACTGGTCAGCGGTCGAAATGCAGCCCGGCGATGATCCGCCAGAGCCGTTTTCGGTGATGACCGATCGGATCACGACGCCTCAGATCCAGTGCGGCATTACCCGAACGACGGAGGCAACCCACCAGATCATCCGGGCCAATGTGCATCGCTCCCCGATGTATTCGGGCCAGATCAAAAGCACCGGGCCGCGCTATTGCCCGTCGATCGAGGACAAGATCGTCCGCTTTGGCGACCGCGACGGGCACCAGATCTTTCTGGAGCCTGAGGGGCTCGACGACACGACGGTCTATCCCAACGGCATCTCGACCTCACTGCCGGAAGAGGTGCAGCTGAGTATCCTGGCTTCGATCCCTGGATTGGAGCACGTGCGGATGGTCCGTCCCGGCTATGCCATCGAATATGATCACGTCGATCCGCGAGAGCTCGACCCAAGTCTTCAGGCCAAGCGGCTGTCCGGGCTTTTTCTGGCCGGCCAGATCAACGGCACGACCGGTTACGAAGAAGCGGCCGCGCAGGGGTTGGTCGCGGGTCTCAATGCGGCCCTTATGGCCGGCGGCTCCCAGCCGATCGTGTTCGATCGGGCCGACGGCTATCTCGGCGTCATGATCGATGATCTCGTCACGCGCGGCATCACCGAGCCCTATCGGATGTTCACCTCGCGCGCCGAATATCGCCTGACGCTTCGCGCCGATAATGCCGACCAGCGCCTGACGAACAAAGGGATCGCACTTGGCTGCGTGGGGCAGGCGCGATCCCGGCGTCATCGCGCCAAGATGGCCGCACTGAGCGCCGCAAAATCTACGACCCAATCGCTGACGCTGACGCCGAACGAGGCCGCCGGCTATGGGCTTTCGCTGAACAGGGATGGGCAGCGCCGGTCAGCCTTTGAACTTCTCGCTTACCCCGAAATCGGATGGACGCAGATCCGCGCCATCTGGCCAGAGCTATCGGCCATTGACCCAGGGATCGCGACCCACCTTGAGATCGATGCGAAGTATGATGTTTACCTCAAGCGTCAGACCGCCGACGTCGAAGCCTTTAGGCGTGACGAAGGGTTGGTTCTGAGCGGTGTCGATTTCAGCGACGTTCCGGGCCTGTCCAATGAGGCCCGCACCAAGCTCGAGGCCGCGCGGCCGCATACGGTCGGTCAAGCCGGCAGGCTCGATGGCATGACGCCAGCCGCGCTCGGTATTCTGGCGGCGTACCTCAGGCGGGAAGCCCGACGGAAAACGGCGACGGAAATCTCTGCCGCCGGCGCGTAGGCGGGTAGGGTGTTTCACGTGAAACAGAACGATTCGCCGAAACGACCCGCAATGAGCGCAGGCACCCCGCGTCCGAAGATCTCGCCAGGGAGTCCGCCAGCGGGGGACATCGCTGCCGACCGGGCGGCCGCTCTGGCGCTCACGCCTGTTTCACGTGAAACGGAAGCGCGGCTCGATCGTTTCGTCGATCTTCTCTGGACATGGCAGGCCAAGACCAATCTCGTCGCGGCCTCGACTTTGCCAACGCTTTGGACCCGACACGTGTCCGACTCACTGCAGCTTTTAGCCTTGGCGCCGGAGGCGAAAACCTGGGTCGACTTCGGTAGCGGCGGCGGCTTCCCCGGGATGATTCTGGCCTGCGCCCTGGCTGACACGCCGGGCGCACTTGTCCATTTGGTCGAGCGCAACGCCAAGAAGGCGGCCTTCCTGCGCGAGGCACTCCGCGTAACGGCGGCGGCCGGGACTGTGCATCTGGCCGGCATCGAGGATACTGTGGATAGAGTGCCTGGTCCGATCGATTGCGTCACCGCGCGCGCGGTAGCTCCGTTACATCAGCTGATCGGCTTCGCCGAGCCTTTGGTAAAAAGGGGCGCGAAGGCGCTGTTTCTCAAAGGACAAGATGTAGAAGCGGAATTGACCGAGGCCACTAAATACTGGAACATTGAACCTTATCTGCATTCCAGCCGCACCGGTGGACGTGGCTGGATCGTCGAGCTCGATCGGATCGAGCGGCGCAACCTGTCCACTAGCGCCGGTGGCACCGACTATGGCTGAAATAGATCAAGTATTTCAAGGCGATACCCCACACGCCCAACCCGGCCATCCGCGCATCCTGGCGCTGGCCAATCAAAAGGGGGGTGTTGGCAAAACGACAACGGCGATCAATCTCGGTACGGCGCTTGCCGCGATCGGTGAGCGGGTGCTGATCGTCGATCTCGATCCGCAAGGCAATGCTTCCACCGGGCTTGGCATCGATCGCCGTAACCGCAACTGTTCGACCTATGACGTTCTGATCGGCGAAGCTGCGTTACGCGAATCGGTGGTACCGACCGCGGTGCCACGCTTGCACATCGCCCCTTCGACCATGGATCTGTCGGGTCTCGAGCTTGAACTGGGATCGACCCCGGGCCGTGCCTTCCGACTGCGTGATGCGATCGCAGCGCTCAATCACAACGTCTCTGCGGACGCCGACTACACCTATGTGCTGATCGACTGCCCGCCGTCGCTCAACCTTCTCACCGTCAACGCGATGGCGGCCTCCGACGCGATCCTGGTGCCGTTGCAGTGCGAGTTCTTCGCCCTCGAGGGCTTGTCGCAGCTCCTGCAGACCGTGGAGCAGGTGCGCTCCACCCTCAATCCAACGCTCTCCATCCACGGCATCGTGCTGACGATGTTCGACTCGCGCAACAACCTGTCGAATCAGGTCGTCGCCGACGTCAGGCAGTTCATGGGCAGCAAGGTCTACAACACCATGATCCCGCGCAACGTGCGCATCTCCGAGGCGCCGTCCTACGGCAAGCCGGTGCTGGTCTATGATCTGAAATGCGTCGGCAGCGAAGCCTACCTCAAGCTCGCGACGGAAGTCATCCAGCGCGAGCGCGAGCTTCGCACGCACTGAGCCCGTCACCTTGTCATTCCGGACGATGCGCGGCAGCGCATCGATCCGGAATCCCGAGGGGATGAAAACGAGAATGTAATTCGAGATTCCGGGTTCGCACTTCGTGCGCCCCGGAATGACGGCAAGCAACGGGAGCGCTTGAGTTGAATCCAAGGGAGCTGGCGATGGCCGACGAAGCGCGTTCGCGACTGGGTCGCGGTCTTGCAAGTCTGATCGGAGATGTCGGCGGAGAAGCCGCCCATCTTGACCGGCCGCGCGCGCAACGCAAGGTGCCGATCGAATTCCTCAAACCCAACCCGCGCAATCCGCGGCGGGAGTTCGCCGACACCGAACTTCACGAACTCGCCGAATCGATCAAGCACCACGGCGTAATCCAGCCGATCGTGGTGCGGCCGGTGCGCGGCGCGCAGGATCGCTTCGAGATCATTGCCGGCGAACGCCGCTGGCGGGCGTCCCAAATCGCCGGCCTGCACGAGGTTCCGATCGCGCCGGTCGACGTCAGCGATTCGGATGCGCTCGAGATCGCCATCATCGAAAACGTGCAGCGCGAGGATCTTAACGCGATGGAGGAGGCGCAGGGTTATCATGCGCTCGCCAACGAATTCAAACGCAGCCAGGAAGATATCGCCAAGATCGTCGGCAAGAGCCGTAGTCATGTCGCCAACATGATGCGGCTGACGAAACTGCCCGCCGAGGTCCAGGCCTATATCGCGCTCGGCCAATTATCGGCCGGCCACGCCAGAGCGCTGATCGGCGTGCCCGACCCCCTCGCCGCCGCCAAGCGTATCGTCGAGGAAGGTCTCAATGTACGTCAGGCCGAAGCCCTGGCCCATGTCGAGGGCGTACCGGAACGCAAGCCGCAGAAGGCGCGCGGCGGCAAGGAAAAAGATCCCAACACGGTCGCACTGGAGAGAAGCGTCAGCGACGCACTCGGACTTGCCGTCAACATCGATCACCGCGATTCCGGGGGCATCGTGCACATCCGCTATCGCGATCTCGACCAGCTCGACGAAATTGTACGAAGGCTGGGCAGGAAGGGATAGGAAGGCGCTCGCTTACCGGGCTGTTGCTAAGGAAATCTCGCAACAACCTTGATTTCGCCGACGATTGCTTCGTTGAAGGCAGCCATATCCTCCGCAGGAATCCAGTATTCTAAGTGAGCTGAGCCGCCGGCCTTTTGGATTGAATAATTGTCCAAAAAGCTGCGGCGGACTTCGAATCGAGTGACAAAGCCCGAACCGCTGGCAGGGACGTTCCAGTCGCGAGCAATTTTCCTGGCATAGTCCTCCGAGAGGACTGGATAGAAAATTGGTTGATCGGGAAGCCGCGGCGGGAAGGCCCGCATGTCGGCGCTCTGAATTAATTCCAGTTCTTGCGGTCCGACCGGGCGCCACAGAACTACGACATCGTTACGGGTGATTGGCTCCCCGGCCGTCGGCATTTCATCCCCGCCGTTTTGCGTTCACTGCAATCGAGAGCAGCACCCGCTGGGCGATGGCGGCGGCGAGCGTCGCCTGCTTGCGCATGTCGAGTGCGGCGGTCGCGAGCTGATCAATAATCTGCATCAACCGCGCCGCCTCGAAATTGCGAAGCGCGACCTCGACATTGGCCTTTCGCGAAAAGTGGAGTCTCGGAAATCCGCCATCGAGCACGACGGAACTCGGGGTTCCCTCGGCGATCGCGATCGCGGATTTGTGCAGCCAGGCGGCCTGGCGCTGGGCGGCGGAGATGATCACGCCGGGATAGGTACCCGCCACCATCGCCTTGGCAAACTCGGTCTCGACCAGGTCCGGCTTTCCCGCAAAGGCCCAGTCGATAATCGGATCGATCTTCAATTCGGATGCGTCGGCCACGACCGACATGACGTCGTCGAGCGTCACCTCGCCCTGGCCGTGCGCATAGAACGTGAGTTTGCGCAATTCGTTGCGGGAAGCCTGACGGTCGCCGCCAAGCAAGGTTATCAGCACGGCGCGGGCGTCCGGTGCGATCCGCAGCTTTGACAGCCGCAGTTCGTCGTCAATCAGTTTTGCAAGATCGCGCTCGGTGTCGGGATAGCAGGCGATCGCCACGGCTGCCTTGGCGCGCTCGCAGGCCTTGCGCAGCGGGGATTCGGGCCGCAGTTCACCGGCTTCGATGACGATGCGGCAATCCTTCAGCGGGGTTTCAGCCAGCGCGTCGATGCCGGCGGCAAAGCTTCGCGAGCCGGCACGAACACGGATTGCGCGGCGGCCACCGAACAGGGGGATCGTCAGCGCCTCGTCGACCAGCCGAGACGGCTCCGCCGAAAGCTCATCGCCGTCCAGCCGCACAAGCGAGAATGGATCATTGGGGTCGTCGACCGCCGAGGCCAACAACGCTTCGGCGCGTTCGCGCACCAGCCCGGCATCGGGACCGTAAAGCAGAATGATCGGGCGTCCCGGGTCCGGTCGGGAGAGAAAGGCATCAATTTCTTTTCCGCGGAGCGCAACCATGACCGAACAATGCCTGTCGATTCCGGACCGGCAAAGTCGCTGCCCGAGATGAATTGCGAAGACTACGACAAAAAACTGCGGCTGCCGCTGTGGCGGGAAGGCCCAATACTCAGGCGCCGGCGAAGAAGTACGAGGCCAGGCGCGTCTGAATGCGTTCTGCGATTTCCTGGCACGCGCGGTTTTCGGCGTCGCGGTAGGCGCGCTCGCGGGCAAATCGCTGATAGCTGCCGGGAATATCGAAGGTGAGATGCGAGAACGTCGTTCCCGTCATCACCGATTTGTTGGTGACGATCTCGATCAAGTTGAACTGCGCGTCGATACTGTAATTTTCGCTGGTGGGCAGGCCGGTATTCGGATCGGTCATCAGATCATAACGCGAGGTCGTGAATTTGATCACCAGCCGATGGGTGGGCGGCATTCCCGCGGCATTGCCGTAAAGCTTGAACGCCAGCGCATTGCGGATCTCCACCCCAAGGCGGGCTTCGCGCGACGAATTGGGTTTGTCGATCGGCGGGAGGTCCACGCCCAACAGCTTTTCCCGCAAGCCCGGCGTGCCGTCGGCATGTTCGGCATACATTGGCTGAAAGCAGCCCGCGGTCAGTGCCGCAAGGGCTGCTACCGCAAGAAACCGGGCGACGATACGAATGCTAGCCAACGACATTCACGATCCTCATGGGAACAACAATCACTTTACGCACGGCTTTGTCCCCCAAGGCCTGTTTTACCGTATCAAGGGCCAAAACGGCAGCCTCAATTTCCGGATTCTGGGCCGTGCGCGCCACGGTCACCTCGCCCCGTTTTTTGCCGTTGACCTGGACCACCAGTGTCACGGTCTCTTCAACCAGCAAATCTCGTTCGATTTTGGGCCAATCCGCCTCCGAAACCAGACCCGGCTGACCGAGCAGCACCCAGCATGCCTCCGCCAGATGGGGCATCATGGGGGCGAATAGTTGAACGAGGATGACGGCGGCTTCCCGGATGGCCCAAGTCAAGTCAGGTTTCAGATCCGGAGCGGGCTGCCCGGGGCGAGCCAGGACTTCGCCGAGCGCATTGGAGAATTCCCTGATATAGGCGAGGCAGACATTGAAATGCAGCCTTTCGATGCCCGCCGAAACCTTGTCCAGGGCGCCATGGGTGGCTTTGCGCAGCACCAGGGCATCGGCACTGAAGGCCGCGGGTCTCGCCGCGGGCGCGGTGGCGCCGACCTCGGCCGATTCGTTGACTAGCCGCCACAGCCGTTGCACGAAGCGCGAGGCACCCTGGACGCGCTCGTCGCTCCAGATCACGTCGCGGTCCGGCGGGGAGTCCGACAGCATGAACCAGCGCGCCACGTCGGCGCCGTAGGTCGCGATGATGTCGTCGGGATCGACCGTGTTCCTCTTCGATTTCGACATCTTCTCGATCGGGCCGATGGTGACGTCGTCGCCCGATGTGAGCAGCGTGGCGCGGCGGCCATTGGCGCCGGTCTCCACCTTGACTTCGGCGGGCGTCACATAGGCGCCGTCGACCGTTTGATAGGTCTCATGCACGACCATGCCCTGGGTGAACATGCCGGCAAAGGGCTCTTCCATGCCGATATGGCCGGTCGCTTTCATGGCGCGAATGAAGAAGCGGCTGTAGAGCAGGTGCAGGATCGCGTGCTCGACGCCCCCGATGTACTGGTCGACCGGCATCAGACGGTCAACGACCGTGCGCGTGGTCGGCGCCTGCTCGTTCCAGGGATCGGTGAAGCGCGCAAAGTACCAGGACGAATCCACGAAGGTGTCCATGGTGTCGGTTTCGCGCAGCGCCTTGCCCCCACACTTCGGGCATTTGACGTGCTTCCAGGTCGGGTGATGGTCGAGCGCGTTACCCGGTTTGTCGAAGGTCACGTCTTCGGGCAACACCACCGGCAGATCCTTGTCCGGCACCGGCACGACGTCGCATTTCGGGCAATGGATGACCGGGATCGGACAGCCCCAATACCGCTGACGCGAGATGCCCCAATCGCGTAGCCGGAAATTCACCTGCCGTTCCCCAACACTCGCGTTGCCGCGCAGCTCCGTTTCCAGCCGCTTTGCAACCTCCTCCTTGGCCTGCTCGATGGTCATGCCATCGAGGAAGCGCGAATTGATCATCCGGCCGTCGCCGTCATAGGCGGTGTCCGAGATCACAAACGTCTTGGGGTCCTGACCTTCGGGGCAGACGACGGGGATGTTGCCGAGATTATATTTATTGACGAAGTCGAGGTCGCGCTGGTCATGCGCGGGACAGCCGAAGATCGCGCCCGTGCCATATTCCATCAGCACGAAATTGGCGACATAGACCGGCAGCTTCCAGTTGGGATCAAACGGGTGTACGGCGCGAATGCCGGTGTCGAAACCCTGCTTTTCGGCGGTGTCGATAATTTCCTGCGCGGTGCCGATGCGCTTGATCTCGGCGATGAACTCGGCGAGCTCAGGATTTTTTGCGGCCGCCGCCTGCGCCAGCGGGTGATCGGCCGATACCGCCATGAATTTTGCGCCGAACAACGTATCCGGCCGCGTCGTGAAAATCTTCAGTTCGCTTTCACCCGCCGGCGTCGTCGCCACATCGAGCGCGAAGCGAATCAATAGACCCTCGCTGCGGCCGATCCAGTTGCGCTGCATCAGCCGAACCTTGTCGGGCCAGCGATCCAGCGTATCGAGGGCGTCCAGCAGTTCCTGCGCGTACTTCGTGATCTTGAAGACCCACTGGCTCATCTCGCGCTGTTCGACCACCGCGCCCGACCGCCAGCCGCGGCCGTCGATCACTTGCTCGTTGGCGAGCACGGTCATGTCCACCGGGTCCCAGTTGACCTTGCGCTTTTCGCGCTCGGCCAGACCCGCGCGTAGGAAGTCGTTGAACATCTTCTGCTGGTGTTTGTAGTAGGCGGGATCGCAGGTGGCGAATTCCCGCTCCCAGTCGAGCGAAAGCCCGATCGAGCGCAACTGCTTCTTCATGGCGGCGATGTTGTCGTAGGTCCACGCCTTCGGCGCCACCTTGCGCTCGATCGCCGCGTTTTCTGCCGGTAGCCCGAAGGCATCCCAGCCCATCGGATGCAGCACGTTGAATCCCCTGGCTCGCATGAAACGCGCCAGCACGTCGCCAAGCGTATAATTCCGGACATGCCCGATATGGATGCGCCCGGACGGGTAGGGGAACATCTCAAGCACGTAGTATTTCGGCCGCTTGTCGTCGTTTCTCGAGGCAAAGATCGCCTTGTCGTCCCACTGGCGCTGCCAGTGGGGCTCGGATTCGCGGGCGTTGTAGCGTTCGGAGGTCATGGAATCGCTTGGCTTTTCGTGGATTCGGCCGTCCTTAAAAGACGGCGGACTAGGCCACAAAAGCGGCTTTCCGGTCAACGGGTCGCGGGGGAAGGGCCGGCTAACTCGCCAGCGCGATCGCGTCGCTGTTGCCGGCTGTTTGCCCGAGGCGATGCCCGGCCACTGTGTTGCGGCCGCTGCGTTTGGCCACATACAGGCTTGTGTCCGCCGCTTCGAGCAGGTCGCTCGGCTTCAGCCGCTCGTTCGGCCTGGCGCCGGCCACGCCCACGCTGACGGTGACGGCTTGATAGCTCGACGTCGAATGGGGAATCAAAAGATTCTGCACCGTCGAGCGGACCATCTCGCCGACCTCAAGCGCACGCTCCGCGCCGGTGTTCGGCAACAACAGGCAGAATTCCTCACCGCCGTAACGGGCGGCAAATCCTCCGGTCGCCTCGGCGAGAGCTGCGAGCGCCTCGCCAATCCGGGCGAGGCAGGTATCGCCCTCGGGATGGCCGTAAGTGTCGTTGAACGGCTTGAAGTGGTCGACGTCGATCATCAAGAGCGACAATTCGCCGTCGCACTGCTGAGCCTTCATCCATTCGAAGTCGAGCCGGCTCTGAAAGCCGCGCCGATTCGCAAGTCCTGACAGCATATCGATCGAGGCCATCACCGTCAGGCGGTCGTTGGAGGCGATCAGTTCGCGCTCCCGGCCGAAAAGCTGGGTCGCCATCGTGTCGAATGCGCGGGCGAGGGGCGCGAACTCGGGCGGCAATCGGCTATTGGACGCGCGTACCGACCAATCACCGTCGCCGAAGCGTCTGGCGACCGCGACCAGCGTATTGATCGGGCGAATGATGAGCATTTCGGCCGCGAACAGCGCCCCCAGCAGCACAAGCATGCAGACGAATCCAAGCTGCAAATAGGCGTTGCGAATGTCGTGGTTGATGTCCGCGGCCACCCTGGCTTCGTCGACAATCAGGATCAGGCGCGATTCCGTTCCGGGAATGCGTGAGAAGTTTAAGGTGAGTTTGGCGCCGATCGGAGACGGGAATGAGAACAATCCGGACTGCTGATCCGGATTGATCGCCCTCGTGATGGCGGTCGACAGCGCCGGGACGCTATTGAGGGGGCGGCCGACCATGCGGGCGAGATCCGCCGGCGCTGCCAGCACGGTCCCCGCGCTGTCGACGAGAAACGCCATAATGCCGTGCCGACCACTGAGGTCGTGCATGACCTTTGACATCCAGTCGAGATTGACGCCGGCCACAATGACGAGATCGGATTCGGGATTGACCGCGGAAACCGGGTACGCCGCCATCACGATCGGTTCATTGTCGTGTTTGGAAAGCAGGAAATCGCTGAACACGAGGTCGCGCGCCTGCCGGGCCCTCTTGAAGTAGGTGCGGTCGCTCAGGTCGAGGCCGACCAGCGTGTCGAGGGTCGCACATTTGATCCGGCCGTCGCTGCCCACAATCGTCAAATTGCGGATCCACGGCAGCTTGACCGGAAGGCTCGCTTGCAAGGTTTCACAGTTGAGATCGGAGGCTTGCTTTGAAGCCTGGATATGCGCGGCTGATTTCAGCACGGTTTCGACCGAAGAAATAGCTTCGCGCTGGCTATCGGCGCTTTGTTGCGCGATTCGCGAGAATTCCGAATAGGCGAGCGCAATCTGCTTGTTGCGCGTCTCCTCGAGCGAGCGCGCGCGTTCCAGCATCAAGGGGGCCACCAGGATCAGCGCCAGCAATGCCAGCCGCGCGCGGATGCCAAGAAGCCCGCCTAATCCTATTTTTTTGCGCTTGATGTCAGAGCCTGACATGCTAGTTCCCCACCCCGGACCGCAAATTACAGGGGAGGGTTCAAGAAGCCCTACTCGGATTATATAAAAATGGAACTATCTCAAAAATTGCAAATCGGCGGCTCAAACGCACATAGATTGAAGGCCAATGGCCATTGAGAGCTCTTCGCAGCTAACCGAACATTTACCAACCGGACTTGCCGCCGTGGAAGAGGCTATCCTGCGGGCGTGCAAGGAGGCGCGGCGGGATCGGGCATCGGTGACATTGGTCGCGGTTTCCAAAACCTTCGATGCCGGTGCCATTGAGCCCGTGATCAAGTCGGGGCAACGCGTATTCGGGGAAAACCGCGTTCAGGAGGCCAAA
>Ga0210394_10002320_pt1 | contig 26342 bp, 23 predicted proteins | sample IncBWC12MmetaG_FD_160121 | JGI IMG/M metagenome (GOLD analysis project Ga0210394, IMG submission 160121) | Forest soil microbial communities from Barre Woods Harvard Forest LTER site, Petersham, Massachusetts, United States - Inc-BW-C-12-M | ecosystem: Environmental > Terrestrial > Soil >...
CATCGCGCCCGGCTACGGCTGCATCCTGCGCGGCCGCAACGTGGTGGCGCGGCACTACGCGATGCTCGATGAATTCTTGAAAGCCTGCGACAAGAGCGTGGCGGTATCGCGCTACGTCACCCGCGACGAGGAGCGCTGACCATGCTGGACAAGCCGCAGCTCAAAAGCATGCTCGACACGCCGGTGGCGCTGCGCATGCCGCGCGAGATCGCGCCCGGCGTGTTCTGGATCGGCGATTGCCTGGCGCAGCGCCACAAGGGCAAGAGCTATCACGGCTATAACGCCGCCTACCTGGTCGCCGGCACCGAGGCCTCGATCCTGGTCGAGACCGGGCATCCGAAGGATTTTCCGGTCATCGAGCGCCACATGAACGAGCTGTTCGCCCGCGGCGTGGCGCCGCTCAAATATCTGTTCGTCACCCACCAGGAGACGCCGCATTGCGGCGGCCTCGGGCGCATCCTGAAAAATTTTCCCGATGCGCTATTGGTCGGCGACGTCAGCGACTACCACCTGGCGTTCCCGCAATACGAACACCGCATGCGCTCGATGCAGGAGGGCGACGAGATCGAGCTCGGCGGCCGCACGCTGATGGCGGTCGAGCCGGTGATCCGCGACCTGCGCACCACCTGGTGGGGCTTTGACACCAAGGAGCGCGTGCTGTTTCCGGGCGACGGCTTTGCCTACAGCCACTATCACGAGGACGGCCATTGCGGCCTCATTGCCGAGGAAGCGGTGTCGCTCGACCTGCCCGACGTGTCGTCGACGTTTGCCGACCTGGCGCTGTTCTGGACCAAATTCGCCGACATGAACGTCTACTGCGACCGGCTCGATCATCTGATCGCCCGCCTCGACGTCAAGATCATCGGCCCGACCCATGGGCTACCGATCACCGACGTGAAGACCACGGTGCCAAAGGTGCAGGCCGGCCTGAAGGCCGCCGCGCTGATGCCGGAATCGGGGACCAACGAGAAGGTGGCGATGGGCTAATTATCCTCCCCCGTTTACGGGGGAGGCGGTGAGCGAAGCGACGCCAGAGGGGGTAAGTGCACGCTTGCGCAAGCCTTGAGGCCGCAGGCCCCTCCCAACCCTCCCCGCAAGCGGGGTAGGGCTTCACCCCGCACTCTTCTGCTCCCGCTCGAGCGCCCAGCGATTATGCGGAAACGGCAGCCCGAGATTTTCGCGCAAGGTCTTGCCCTCGTACTCGGTGCGGAACAGGCCGCGGCGCTGCAGTTCGGGAATGAGCAGATTGACGATGTCTTGCAGCCCGCGCGGAAAGGTCAGCGGCAAGATGTTGAAACCGTCGGCCGCGCCGCCGCGGAACCATTGTTCGAGGGCGTCGGCGACTTCGGCGGCGGTGCCGATGACGACGCGGTGGCCGCGCTGGCCGTAGATGCGTTTGTAGAGCTGGCGGATGGTCAAATTCTCGCGGCGCGCCAATTCGACCATGACCTTGACACGGCCTTTCTGCTCGACGTCGGGCGCCGGATCGGGCACCGGGCCGTCGAGCGGAAGTTTCGCCATGTCGAAACCGAAATGCGACGACAAATCCTTGATCGCCAGTTCCGGCGACAGCAGCTCTTGCAGCCGCCCGTATTTGTCCTGCGCCTCGGCGCGGGTGTGGCCGATCACGGTCATGACGCCGGGCATCACCTTGATTGAATCGGGATGCCGGCCGTAAGCCGCGGCGCGGCGCTTGATATCGGCGTAAAACGCCCGGCCGGCCTCGAAATCCTGCTGCACCGTGAATGTGATCTCCGCGGTTTCGCCGGCAAGGTCGCGGCCGTCGTCGGACTGGCCGGCCTGCACGATCACCGGATGGCCCTGCGGCGAACGATGCACGGTCAGCGGCCCGCGCACCGCGAAGTGCTTGCCCTTGTGGTTGAGGAAATGCAGCTTTGCCGCATCGAAATAGATGCCGCTGTCCTTGTCGGCGATGACGGCGCCGTCTTCAAAACTGTCCCACAACCCGAGCACCACTTTGGCGAACTCGCGGGCGCGGGCGTAGCGGTCGCCGTGATGCGGATGCGTCTCACGCCCGAAATTATACGCCTCGGCCACGGCGAGCGACGTCACCAGATTCCAGCCGGCGCGGCCGCCGCTGATCTGGTCGAGCGAAGCAAAGAACCGCGCCACATGGAATGGCTCGAAATAGGTCGTGGTCGCCGTCGCCACGAGGCCGATGCGCTCGGTGACGGCGGCGAGCGCGCCCAAGAGCGTGATCGGCTCGAGCCGCGACGCCTGCGTGGTGCGGGTCCAGGTCTCGACGTCGTCGGGGCCGAACGTGGCGTTGGTGTCGGCCATGAACAACAGGTCGAACTTGCCGCGCTCGGCCAGCCGCGCGATGTCGACATAATGTTTGAGCGTCTGCCTTCCCTGCGGATCGACGTCGGGATCGCGCCAGGCGGCGACGTGGTGGCCGGTGCCTTCGACGAACAAGCCGAGCTTCATCATGGTCGCACCTTTGGCGCCCCGGCCGCGTAGGGCGGATTAGCGTAGCGTAATCCGCCGCTTTTCGGCAACGCAATGGCGGAATACGCTTCGCTATTCCGCCCTACAGAGGACACCCCATGCCCGACAAGAAACTCACCGGCCGGATCGCGGCTGAGCGCATCCGGATGCAATCGACGCCGAAGCCGCCGGCGGGCGCGGTGGAGCGGTTCCTGGCGCTCGGCGAATGCACCAGCCTGATCTCCGACGTGATGGACGAGCTCGGCGTGCCCGAAGGCGTCATCGGCGCGACGGTGCTGAAACCGACGCTGCCCGGCAAGTTGATCGTCGGTCCGGCGCTCACCGTGCGCAACATCCGCCAGCGCTCCGATCCATTGGCCGCGAAAACCCACGTCAACCGCATGGCCGAGTTCGAGGCGCATAACCTCGCCGAAGACGGCGACGTGCTGGTGATCTCCGGCGTCGGAGGGATGTCCAATATGGGCGGCATCTCGTCTTACACCGGCCAGCGCCAGGGCGAGCGCGGCGCCATCGTCATGGGCGGCGTGCGCGACGTGCGGCATTCGCGTTCGATCGGCTACCCGATCTGGGCCAGCGAGATCACGCCGGCGACCGGCAAATGGCGGCTCGAAACCGTCGAGATCAACGGCGAGATCCAAATGGGTGAGGTGCGGGTCAATCCCGGCGACCTCGTGGTCGCCGACGACACCGGCGTCTGCTTCATCCCGCGCGCCGATATTTTGCGGGTGCTGGAGCTGTGCGAGAAGAAAAAGAAGGACGAGGACGCGCGCATCGAGGCGATCACGCAAGGAGTCCCGGTGCCGGTGTTTTACGGCAAGGGATGAATCCGGAGCGCCGGTTGCTCACAGATAATCGTCATGCCCGCGCTTGTCGCGGGCATCCACGTCTTTAGCGCCGATGAGGCACAAAGGCGTGGATGGCCGGAACAAGTCCGGCCATGACGGGCTCGGTGGTTTGTTGCTTGCCTACCCGAGCTTGATGCCGGCGAACTTGATCACCTTGCTCCACTTGGCGTTCTCGTCGGCGATCTGCTTGCGGTATTCGGCGGGGCTCATCGCCATCGGGATGTTGCCGAGCTCGACGAGACGGCCTCTCACCGCATCGTCGTTCAGCCCGGCTTTGATCGCGGCATTGAGCTTGTCGATGATCTCGGCCGGCGTATCGCGCGGCGCGCCGATGCCCAAACCGCCGGTGACCTCGTAGCCCGGCACGGTCTCGCCTACGGTCGGCACGCCGGGCAGCGAATCGATGCGCTTCGGCGTCGTCACCGCCAGCGCGCGCAGCTTGCCGGCCTTGATCTGGCCCAGGCACGAAATGATCGGATCGAACATGATTTGGGCGCGGCCGGCGAGCAGATCGGCCTGCGCCTCCAGTTCGCCGCGGTACGGCACATGCAACAGGTCGACGCCGGCCATCATCTTGAACAGCTCGCCGGAAATATGGGTGAGGTTGCCGGTGCCGTTCGAGGCCATGTTGACCTTGCCCGGATTGGCCTTGGCATAGGCGATGAGCTCGGCGATGGTCTGCGCCGGGAACGACGGCGGCACGATCACGACAAACGGCGTCGAGCCGATATAGCCGACCGGCGCGATATCGCGGATGAAATCAAAACTGAGATTGTCGTGCAGCAAGCCGCTGAGCGTGTTCGGCGTCGCTACCACGAGGAGGGTGTAGCCATCCGGGGTGGCGCGGACCACGGCCTCGGTCGAGAGATTGGTGCCGGCGCCGGGCTTGTTCTCGGTTATGAATTGCTGGCCGAGGCGATCCGACAGCGATTGCCCGATCAGGCGCGCGGCGATATCGGGCGCACTACCCGCCGTATAGCCGACGATGAGGCGCACCGGCCGCGTCGGATAATCCAGCGCCGACGCGATGCGGGGCAGGGTCGGCACCGTGGCGGCGGCCGCTGTCAGTTGCAGCATGCGACGGCGATGCAGCTTCATGGCGGAACCCCTTTCATCATCGGCGGCGGATGTTAGTCCGTAGGATGGGTAGAGCGAAGCGAAACCCATCATACGGCGTTGCGGTCGAAAGTGATGGGTTTCGCTGCGCTCTACCCATCCTACGGGTTACGGCCTTGCGAATCTTTCAGAGTGAAATAGGGCGACTGGCAAGACGGTACTCCGCCATGGCCGATCGCGCTTTTGTGAGATCGCGCAAAAAGAATTGCTTTCCAGCGGCTTACACGGACGAAGCATCGTCACTTGGCGACGACGCTTGACCGCAGCGTCCGTTTTTGCTGACAAGCGCGACATCTCGCTCGCGTAAGGGACGTCAACCGGTGACGCCGACTGACGGAGCGGGTGCGGTTCCTGCGCGCGGCGGCTCGTCACTTCCGCTCTCGGGCGGTCCGGGCATCGACCCCGCCGGCATTACGACCGGCGCGCGAGGTGCTTCGCTTAAGCGCGATGCCAAGGTGGAGGTAACTCCTTCGCGCTGCATCGCGTGAAGCGCGGCCTGGATCGAACTTCGGCACATGGCCGGAGTAAGAACCGCGGTGGAGCGCCGAAAGGCGAGCGCGTTCCGCTGGACGCGCGGCCACGCCCGAAGCGCATACGGGTGGCAACATCCGATGCGTGGCGAGGCCCCACGGGACAGTTGCGCCTTTTCGGCGCTCCGCCTCCCCTTATTTTTTGGAGGCAAAAGCTTCGTGGCTTTGGTCGGCAAAACTCGGGCGCAGGTGCATCGCGGGAATGAGATCGCTCGCACCATCCGCCCCCGCTATCGCGGGGGCGGATGGAGAGCGCCGCCCCGATGAGAAAGGAGTTCACATGCCCAAGCGCAATTATCCCGGCCGGCTGACGCGCGAAGAGTGGCAGGCGCTGCCGCGCGCCCAACGCCACGACCTGGCTCGGCGCGGGCAATGCGACGTGCTGGGATCGTTTCGGTTTTGTACGAATAAGCGATGTCTGCGCGCGCGGTCATGCCGCGGCGATCCGAATGCCTGTTATCTGAAGCTTTGGCGGCTGCAGAAGAAAAAACCGAAGAGGTTGCGCAGCCGATGCGACAAGTTCGCCGCACTGCTCCGTGACTGACACGCGGCGGCAACTGCTACTGCGCCGCGATGTGGTTGGCGCGGATCACCTCGCCCCAGAGTTTTATTTCGCTCTTGAGCAGTGCAGCCGCGGCCTCGGGGGTTTCCTCGTTGGCCGGGTACAGATCCATGCCGCCTTCGGCAAAGGTCTTCTGCACCCGGGCGTCGGCGAGCGCGGTGCGCAGCGCGCTGTTGAGCTTGTCGACGATGGGGCGCGGCGTGCCGGCCGGCGCCAGCAGCATGTGCCAGAAATCGATGTTGAGCTTTTTATAGCCGAGCTCGACGAAGGTCGGCAGCTCCGGCAAGCCGGCGAACCGCTTCCCGCCGACGACGGCATAGGCTTTCATCTTGCCGTCCCTGACCAGAGGCCCGGCGACCACCGCCGATATGATGCTCAGGTCCACCTGGCCCGCCAACAGGTCGACCAGCGCCGGGCCGGCGCCGCGATAAGGCACTTGCGTGACCTTGATGCCGAGCTCCTGCATGATCAGCACATCGGCGAGATGACCGAACGAGCCGACGCCGGGATGGCCGACCTTGAGGTTCTGGCCCGGCGTTTTCATCCATGGCAGCAGTTCCTTGAAATTATTCGGCGGCAGGTTCGGCCGTCCGGCGAGCGTGGTCGCCGCGGTATTGATGAGGCCGATGGGGACGAAATCCTTTTCGGCGTCGAAGGTGCGGTTCGGATAAAGCGTCATGGCGGCCGCAAGCGCGTCCTGGTGCAGCACGATGGTGTAGCCGTCGGGCTCGGCGCGCGCCGCCTTGGCGGCGGCGATCGAGCCGCCGGCGCCGCCGAGGTTCTCGACCACGATCGGCTGGCCGAGCGCCTTCTGCAGCGGATCCTGGATGATGCGCGCGATGGCGTCGTCGGCGCCGCCGGGCGGAAACGCCACCAGCATGGTGATGGGGCGCTCCGGATAGGTTTGCGCCGCGGCGCTGCCTATTGCCAACATCGTCGCGGCGACAACCGACGCCGCAAGCGCACGTGCAGACATCATAGACGTCATGATGACCTCCCAGGACCGTCGGTTATCCGACCGTCGCCGGTTCCCTGCGGCGGCGGCCGGCCGCATTGCGGACCGGTTCGGATCTTCGCCTTCTGCCAAGTCTTCTTAAAAAACCAAGCCCTCCTACAAAACCGCCGCGAGCTTTGCGGCTTCGGCTTAAGCCGCCGGACGACGCGCGGTCGTCATCGGCGGCGGCCGAATTCGCTACTGGGCCGCGATGTGGTTATCGCGGATCACACCGCCCCAAAGTTTGATCTCGCGCGACAGCAGCGCGGCCGCGGCCTCGGGCGTTTCCTCGTCCGCCGGGAATTCATCCATGCCGCCATCGGCGAAAGTCTTTTGCACCCTGGCATCGGCGAGCGCGGCGCGCAGCGCGGCGTTGAGCTTGTCGATGATCGGGCGCGGCGTGCCGGTGGGCGACAGCAGCATGTGCCAGAAATCGATGTCGAGCTTCTTGTAGCCGAGCTCGCCCATGGTCGGCAGGTCCGGCAGGCCGGCAAAGCGCTTGCGGCCGATAATGGCGTAGGCCTTGAGCTTGCCGGCCTGCACCAGCGGGGCAGAGACCACGGCCGATTGCGATTCCAGATCGACTTCGCCGGACAACAGGTCGACCAGCGCCGGCCCGGCGCCCCGATACGGCACCTGGGTGACTGTGACGCCGAACTCTTGCGCGATCAGCACGCCGGCCAGATGCGCGTACGAGCCGACGCCGGCATGGCCGATCTTGATGCTCTGGCCTGGCTCTTTCATCCAGCGCAACAGCTCGGTGAAATTATTGGCCGGCAAGCTCGGGCGCCCCGCCACGGTCGAAGCGGCGGTGTTGATGAGGCCGATGGTGACAAAATTCTTCTCGGCGTCGAAATTGAGGTTTTGATAAAGCGCCATGCCGGCCGCCAGCGCCACCTGATGGATCAGGATCGTATAGCCGTCGGGGTTGGCGCGCGCCGCCTTGTCCGCGGCGATCATGCCGCCGGCGCCGCCGATGTTCTCGATCACGATCGGCTGGCCGAGCGACTTCTGCAGCGGATCCTGGATGATGCGCGCGATGGCGTCGGTGGCGCCGCCGGGCGGGAACGGCACCAGCAGAGTCACGGGATGGTCGGGATAAGTCTGCGCCGCGGCGGCGCCGCTCAGCAAAGCAAAGGCGGCAAAAACCGCGAACGCACGTGCGAAAATCATAAAGCCTCCCAAAGCGGACGACGGATGACGGACGACAGAGGACAGATGAAGAATAGTCCCGGTCATCTATCGCTGTCCTGCGTCCTGTTGTCATCGGAGGACAGACGACGGAGGACCGACGACGGATTAAGAACAGTATCTAATATCCGTCCTCTGTCGTCTGTCCTCCGTCGTCCGCTATTTCACCCGCGCGATGTAATAGGCGAGGTCGAGAATCTGCTCGTCGGTGATCGGCGCGATGACGTCGGCCATGGACGCGTCGTAGCCGTGGCGGGAATTGTCCTTGTAGCCGCGCAGCGCCTTGACCAGATAATCCTCGCGCTGGGCGCCGATGCGGGGCACGTTCTGCTGGCCGGCGAAATTCGGCAAATGGCAGAAGTTACAGCGGTTCTGCTGGACCAAAACCTGCGCCCGCGCCATGCGGGCGTCGTCCACCGGGCCGGCGGCCGGTTTCGGCGCCGGCAACTGGGAAATGATCTCGGCGAAACCTTGCAGGTCGGTGTCGGTCAAGTCCTTGGCCATGTCGTTCATCGGATCGGCGACGCGCATCTTTTCGCGGAACATCAGGAGCTGGACCGTGACATAGAACGCCTGCTGGGCGCCGAGCGACGGCACGCCTTCCAGCTGCGACTGGCCGTTCTCGCCGTGGCAGGCGAGGCAGGTCGGCAGCCGCTCCTTCACCAACTGTTGCGCCGATGCCGGCAGGGCTACGAAGCACCCGAGCGCAAAAGCCGCGGCGAAGCTACGCATCGATCGCCTCTCCTAAAACAGGTCGAGGGCGAACGCCGCCCTCGACCATCTCGTCAACTCCGCTTACCGCGTCTTGTTCTAGCGGCCCGCGACTTTCTTGTTCGGACCGTAGGTGAGGCGCCAGATCGCGCCGTTCCAGTCGTCGGAGATCAGCATCGAACCGTCCGGCATGTTCATCACGTCGACCGGCCGGCCGACATAGTTGTTGTCGGGCTGCAGGAAACCGGTGATGAACGGCTCGACCGATTTCACCGAACCGTCCTTGTTGAGCTTGACCAGCGCGATGTCGCCGCCGAATTTCTTGCTCTTGTTCCACGAGCCGTGGCGGGCGACGAAGATCTGGTCGCGATATTCCGACGGGAACATCGATCCGGTGTAGAACCGCATGCCGAGCGCGGCGGCGTGCGGGCCCATCAGCGCGATCGGCGGCACGTAGTCCTTGCAGTCGTGGCCCCAGCCGAACTCGATGTCGGGGATATTGCCCTGATGGCAATACGGCTCGCCGAAATCCTGGCCGAGCTTGGTGATGCGGTTGAGCTCGTCGTTGGGCAGGTCTTCCGACAGCCAGTCGCGGCCGTTGTCGGTGAAGTAGAGCTCGTGCGTCTTCGGATTCCAATCGAAGCCGACCGTGTTGCGGATGCCGAAGGCGATCTTTTCAGCGCCGGTGCCGTCGAGATTCATGCGGCGCATCTGGCCGTGATTGTCGTCGTGCAGCACGTTGTTGCCGGGCTGGCCGACTTCGAAATAGAGCTTGTTGTCGGGGCCGATGGCCAGGAACTTCCAGCCGTGCGCCTCGTCCTTGGGCAGGTCCTTGTAGATGACGACCGGCTTCGGCGACTTGTCGATCTGGTCCTCGACATTGTCGATCTTGGAGATCTGCGACAGCTCGGCGATGTAGAGCGTGCCGTTCTTGTAGGCCACGCCGTTCGGCCGATAGAGGCCGGACACCAGCACATGGACCTGGCGTTTGCCGTCCTTGTTGGTGATGGCATAGACCTTGTCCTGCAGGCGCGAGCCGACGAACACCGTGCCCTTCTCATCGAGCGCCATCGAGCGGGCATTGGGCATGCCGCTGGCATAGACCTCGATGTTAAAACCCTTCGGGGCTTTCAGCTTGTCGAGCGGCAGCTTGTTCTCGGCGGTGGCGAGCGGCGGCGCCGGCACCGGTGCCAGTTTCGCCGCGGCCGGATTGTTGTCCGGACGTCCGATCAGCGGCGAGCCGGGCGGCAGTGCTGCGGCGGCTGGAGCGGGGGCAGGCGCTGGAGCCGGCGTGGCAGCAGGAGCGGGCGCTTGCGCGGGCGCTTCTTGCTGTTGTTGGGCCAGCGCCGTGGTGGCTAGAAGTGCGAGTGTCGCGGCCAGCAACGTGCCGCGCGGTACGCGTCGAGTCATAATATCCTCCCGAATGCGGAAGTCCGGTCCCTGCCGGCCTCCTTGCCGACAGTGTCCGACATTTCGACCCCTGGGTGCAATCGGGTCGCGCACGATTTGGCGAATTATTGATCGCGCTTCATCGGCGCGTCACATGCGCCGATAGGCGTAAGGCGCGTCGTCCTGGAGGGCTGCAAGCGCCGCGACCTCGTCGTGGCGCGGCGAAAAATGGCAGACCGGGTCGGTGGCGGCGGCGTCGCCGGTCAGCGCAAAGGCCTGACAGCGGCAGCCGCCGAAATCGATGTCGCGCCGGGCGCAGCTCTTGCACGGTTCCATCATCCAAGACGTGCCCCGGAAGGCATTGAAGGCCGGCGAATCTTTCCAGATATCGGCGAGTGCATGCTCGCGCACCGACCAGAATTCGAGACCGGGGATCGATTCCGCGGCATGGCACGGCAGCACTTTGCCGGCGGGCGTCACATTAAGCGAGCGCCGGCCCCAGCCGCCGACGCACGGTTTCGGCAGCCGCGCGTAATAGTCCGGCACCACGGCGTCGATGACGATCTCGCCGTGATGACGCTTGCGCAAATCCTCGACTGCGGCGGCGGCGCGCTGGACCTGCTCCGAGCTCGGCATCAGCGCCGTGCGATTGCGCAAGGCCCAGCCGTAATATTGCACGTGGGCGATCTCGACCCGGCTGGCGCTGAGCGCGAGCGCCAACGCCACCATCTCTTCGATCCGATCGATATTGGCGCGATGCGCGACGACATTGACCGTGAGCGGAATTTTCAGGCGCACGACCTCGGCGGCCAACGCGCGCTTGCGCGCGAAGGCACCGTCATAGCCGGCGATGTGGTCGGCGCTCTTTGGCGTGCTGTCCTGGATCGAAATCTGCACGTGATCGAGCCCGGCATCGGCGAGCTTGTGCAATGTGTCGGCAGTGATGCCGACCGCCGAGGTGATCAGGTTGGTGTAAAGGCCGGCGTCATGGGCCACAGCGGTGATCTCGACCAGATCGCGCCGCGCGCCCGGCTCGCCGCCGGAGAGATGGACCTGCAACACGCCGAGCGCCGCGGCTTCGGCAAACACCCGCGCCCACGTTGCCGTATCGAGCTCGTCGTCGCGCGCATCGAGCTTAAGCGGATTGGAGCAGTAGGGACAGCCGAGCGGACAGCGGTGCGTCAGCTCGGCGAGAAGACCGAGCGGGGTGTGCAAGCGCACGTTCCCATTCGCCGCCATCACAGCTCCAAAAGCTTCTTGTCGGCGAGCCCGCGCAGCATCGCCGTCACGTCGGCGAGAATGCGCTCGCGCGGCGCGTTGAAGGTCTTGGCCAGATCGTCAACGATCGCGTCGAGCGTCGCCTCGCCGGTGCAGCGCTTGACGATCTCGACCGCAATGGTGTCGGCCTTGAACACCCGCTCCGGCGCCAATAGCACCCAGCCACCTTGCGCTTCGCTATGCACCAGCCGCACGCCGCGCGGCAGGCGCGGGCGGGCATCGGCCGGTATGGCAGGCGCCGTTTCGCTCACGATTTTTTGTTCCTTTTTCTATTCTTTGGGCACGAAGGCGCCGGGCGGAATGTGGCCCGGCGCCACATAGGCATGGTACAGCGCGTCCAGCATCGCCCATAGCACGCCGCATTTGAATTCGAGCGCGGCCAGGACCAGCTGCTGCTCGTCGGGCGTGCGCGCATGGCGCTTGACATAGTCCAGCGCAAAGCGGGAATCGCGCTCGGCCAGCGGCGGGCGTTGCGCGAAATAGGCCAGCGTCTCGGCGGTGACGAAGTCGTAGCTCTTAAGCATGCCGTCGATGCGCTCACTGATGATTTGCGGCGAGAACAATTCGGTGAGCGACGACGCGATGGCTTCGAGCAGTGTTTTCTCGCGCACGAAATGCACATAGGCCTCGACGGCGAATTTCGTCGCCGGCAGCAAGCCGCGCAGCGACATGACGTAGTCGCGGTCGAGGCCGAGCCCATCGGTGAGCTTTAGCCAGCGCGCGATGCCGCCTTCGCCGTCGCGCTCGCCGTCGTGATCGATGAGGCGGCTCCTCCATTCGCGACGCGTCGCCTGATCCTCGCAGCGCGCGATCAGGCTCGCGTCCTTGATCGGGATCATCGCCTGGTAATAGTAGCGGTTGAGCGCCCAGGCCTGGACCTGGCCCTTCGAGCATTCGCCGCCGTGCAAGAGCTTGTGGAACGGATGCAGCCGGTGATACCGCCGCGCGCCGATGTCGCGCAGCGCGGCCTCAAGCTCCTGCGGCGTCATCAGCTTCACAGCGTGACCTCCAGGCCGTCTTCGGCGATTTCCCAACCGGCGGCCTCGACCCGCCCGCGCTCGGGCGAGCCTTCGATCAGGATCGGATTGGTGTTGTTGATGTGCACGAAGATGCGCCGCGCGCGCAAGCCGGCCAGCGCGGCGAGCGAGCCGTCCGGTCCGTCGAGCGGCATGTGGCCCATGCGCCGGCCGGTTTTATTGCCGGTGCCGGTGGCGATCATCTCGTCGTCGGTGAACAGCGTGCCGTCGAAGAAAACCACGTCGGCCCGCGCCAGGCGTTGCATCACCGCGGGCGTGATCGCGGCCGCGCCCGGCACGAAAGCGAGCCGCGCCGCTCCGCTGAAAATCTCGACGCCGACATTGGCCGCGCTTTCGCTTGCGGTGTCGGGGTCGTCGCCTTCGAGATAAAGCGGCACCTTGCCCGGCACGATGAAGAGCTCGGCCTCGATGTCATAGCCGAGCGCAAAGCGCTCGCCCGGAACCACGGCGCGGCGCGAGACTACGCCGGCAGCGAGCGCGGTAAACATCGGATTGTCGGCGATTGCAGCCAAACTCGCGGCAGTTGCGTAAAGCGTGAACGGCGAACGCTCGCGCAGGCTGAGCAGGCCTGCGGTCTGATCGATCTCGGCGCCGGTCAGCACCACGGCGGCGATCGGGCTGCCGCGCGCTTCGCCGCGCGGGTGCAGGTTTGCGTTCGCCTGGATTTGCGCGCGCAGGTCGGGTGAAGCGTTCAGTAAGATCCAATGCTCGCCGTCAGCGGAAATGGCGAGGCTCGCTTGGGTGCGGGGTTTCACTCTTTTGTCGCCGGCCCAGGCCAGGCGGCAAACCGTACATCGGCAATTCCATTGCGGAAAGCCGCCGCCCGCCGCGGCACCGAGAACGATGGCGGTCAGGCGGCTCAAACTGCGCCCCATTCAAGGGGTTTGCAGAAACGAGATGTGGATCAGAACTCGGCCGGCAGATAGCCGTTGATCTCGAGGCCGATGCAGATTTCGACGAGGGTCGGAGTTGTCCACGCCATGGTCGTTCCCTTCCGGGCCGGTCTTTAGGCCGGCCGTACAGCACGAAATATGAGGCTAGCATAGTTCGCGGGCACACCCGCCGACAAGGGGGTCGTTGCCCACCGCCATTGACCATAGAACTGGCAAAAGAGGGCACATTGCCACGCTCTCTTTTCACAGCTGTCAAAGCAGGGCATCCTGTGCCCGACACTGTCGCGTCAGGTCAGAGGCTTTCAAGTCCAAGGCTTTCAAGTCCAAGACTTTCAAGTCCAGGACCTGGGCGGCCCGACGGGTGCCATGAACCAAAAACCGCTTTCTGGAGGGAAATCATGAGTCAACGGATAACTCGACGCGGCGTGAATGCCGGTATCGGTGCGGCCCTGATCGGGCCGGCATTGACGGCGCCGCGCGCATTCGCGCAAGGCGGCGAGCCGATCAAGATCGGCTTCAGCATGGCGCTGACCGGCCCGCTCGCCGCCAACGGCAAGCAAGCCCTGCTCGGCGCCAAGATCTGGCAGGAAGAGGTCAACGCCAAGGGCGGCTTGCTCGGCCGCCAGGTCCAGCTGATCAATTACGACGACCAGTCTAGTCCGGCGACTGTGCCGGGCATCTACACAAAACTGCTCGACGTCGACAAATGCGACCTCGTCGTCGGTCCCTATGCAACCAACATGGTGGCGCCGGCCATTCCGGTGGTCATGCAGAAGAACAAGACGTTCATCGGTCTGTTCGCGCTCGCCGCCAACAGCGAATTCCACTATCCGAAATATTTTTCGATGCTGCCGTCCGGGCCGACGCCGAAGGAGTCGTTCAGCGAGGGCTTCTTTCAGATCGCGGCGGCGCAAAATCCAAAGCCGCAAACGGTTGCGCTCGCGGCCGAGGATGCCGAGTTCTCGCGCAATGCGGCCGACGGCGCCAGAAACAACATCACCAAGTACGGCTTCAAGTCCGTCTACGACAAAACCTACCCGCCGAATACGACCGACTTCTCGCCGATCATCCGCGCCATCCAGGCGACCAATCCGGACCTGGTGGTGATCTGCTCCTATCCGCTGAGCTCGGTCGGCATGCTGCTCTCCGCGCGCGAACTTGGCCTCAAGCCGAAGATGATGGGCGGCGGCATGGTCGGGCTGCAAGCGACCGTGTTCAAGGACAAGCTCAAGGGCAAGCTCAACGGCATCGTCAACTACGAGACCTGGGTGCCGTCGGCCAAATTGATGGCGCCCGCGGCTGGCTTCTTCAAGACATACCAGTCGCGCGCGCAGTCCGAGGGCGTCGATCCGCTCGGCTATTATCTCGGCGGCTGGGGCTACGCTTACCTACAGGTGCTGGCCGACGCGGTCACTGGCGCCAAGAGCGTCAACGACGACAAGATCGCCGAATACATGCGCAGCCATGCGTTCGACACCATCATGGCGTCCGGCATCAGGTTCGGTAAGGACGGCGAGTGGACCAAGTCCGGGATGATGCAAGTCCAGTATCACGACCTCACCGACGGCGCGAACCTCGATACTTGGCGCGGCATGAGCTACCAGACCGTGCTGACGCCGGCAGACCAGAAGACCGGCAACATCATCTATCCCTACGAGAAGGCGATCGGGTGATTTTTTCTCCTGTGCTTATGGAGAATTGAACTGCTAGAGGTGGGAGGCAGAGGCATCGCATGCTGTTTCCCACCTCTCTTGTCGGCTCCTACCCGCAACCGGATTGGCTGATCGACCGCGACAAGCTGTCGAAGCAGGTGCCCCGCGTGCGCGCCGACGATCTCTGGCTCGTCGCCCGCGACAAGCTCGAAGCGGCGCAGGACGACGCCACCATCTTGGTCATCCGCGACCAGGAGCGCGCCGGGCTCGACATCGTCACCGACGGCGAGCAACGGCGCGAAAGCTATTCCAACCGCTTCGCCACCGCGCTCGACGGCATCGACACCGAAAAGCCCGGCACCACGATCAACCGCAGCGGCCGGCCGATCCCGGTGCCGCGCGTGGTCGGCCCGATCCGGCGCAAGCACCCGGTCGAGCTGCGCGACCTTAAAGTGCTGCGCGCCAATACCGACCGCGCCATCAAGGCGACCGTGCCGGGCCCGTTCACCATGGGCAAGCAGGCGCAGGACGACTACTACAAGGACGAGGAAGCGGTGGCGCTCGCTTATGCCGACGCGGTGAATGCCGAGATCAAGGATCTGTTCGCCGCCGGCGCCGACGTGGTGCAGATCGACGAGCCGTGGATGCAGCAGCATCCGGACAAGGCCCGGCAATATGGCCTGAAAGCCCTCGACCGCGCGCTCGACGGCGTCACTGGCACGGTCGCGGTGCATCTGTGCTTCGGCTATGCCGCCGTGGTGCACGACAAGCCGTCGGGCTATTCGTTCCTGGCCGAGCTCGAGGGCTCCAAGGCCCAGCAAATCTCGATCGAGGCGGCGCAGCCCAAGCTCGATCTGGCCATCTTGCGGGAACTGCCGTCGAAAACCATTATTCTGGGTGTCATCGACCTGTCCGATATGACGGTCGAGACGCCGGCGACGGTCGCCGACCGCATCCGGGGGGCGTTGGCCCACGTCCCGGCAAATCGGGTGGTGGTAGCGCCCGATTGCGGCATGAAATACCTGCCGCGCGCCGTGGCCTTTGGTAAGATGAAAGCCATGGCCGAAGGCGCCGCCATCGTGCGGCGCGAGATCGCAGGCAAGTGAGCTTCAGGATTCTTTGAGGAGACGACCATGCCCTATGTGACGGAAAAGACCTTGACCGACGTCGTGCGCGAGCGCTGGAGCGATATTCCCGATCCGCGCTTGAAGCAGGTGATGACGGCCTTGGTGAAGCACGCCCACGCCTTCGTGCGCGAGATCGAGCCGACGCAGGCGGAATGGGCGACCGCGATCGATTTCCTCACCCGCACCGGCCAGATGTGCGATGACAAGCGCCAGGAATTCATCCTGATGTCCGACGTGCTCGGCATCAGCATGCTGGTCGACGCCATCAATCACCGGCAAGCGAACGGTGCGACGCCGAGCACAGTGGAAGGTCCGTTCCACGTGCCCGATGCGCCGGCCGTCGCCAACGGCGGCAACATGGCGGTCAACGCGCCGGGCATTCCCTGCTTCGTCAGCGGCACGGTGCGCAGCGTCAAAGGCGAGCCGGTTTCCGGTGCAGTGCTCGATCTGTGGCAGACCGACGGCGACGGCTTCTACGAGGCGCAGCGTCCGGAGATCGAAGGCCCGTGGATGCGCGGGCTTTATCGCTCGCAGCCCGACGGCTCCTACCTGATCCGCACCGTTGCGCCGATCGCTTATACCATCCCGATGGACGGCACGATCGGCGAACTGATGAACCGCACCAATTTGAGCCACATGCGGCCGGCGCATATTCATTTCGCCCTCGACGCGCCGGGCTATCACGGCCTGGTGACGCATCTGTTCCAGTCCGGCGACAAGTGGATCGAGCACGACGCGGTCTATGGCGTGAAGGAGCCGCTGATCGTCGACTTTCAGAAGATGCCGGCGGGCAGCAAGGCGCCGAGCGGCGAGCTGATGAACGAGCCGTTCTACGTCGTACATTACGACTTCGTGCTGGACCAGAAGGCGCGAGCGGCCGCGGCGGCATAAGCGATCAACTGCGCTCCAGCGCCTCGCGATCCCACTGCGCCAAATCGGCGGCGCCTTCGTAGGTGTCCTGCAGGAAGCCGAGCAGCAGCGCGTCGGCATCGCGGGCGTGGCGCACTGAGTCGTAGGGCAAAATGAACTGCCCGAGGTCCTTATTGTAGTACGCGTCCGCGGTGCGCAGCGGCGTGTCGCCATAACCCTCCGGCTCCGGATAGGCATAGACGTAAAACGCCGCCTGGCCGAAGCCGCCGTTGCCGGGCCAGAAGCCGCAGCTCGAGACTTCGTGCGAATAGGCTTCCGCCATCACCCAAGGGGCGACATTGGGTGTCGCTCCATGCGGCGGCGGCGCGGTGCGGCCGGAAAAACGCGTCACCGCGAGATCGAAGCTGCCCCAGAAGAAATGCACCGGGCTCACTTTGCCGATGAAGCGCGAGCGGAATTCGGTCATCACCCGGGCCGACTGCACCAGCGCCTGATGGAAGCGCGCGACATATTCGGGGTCGTATTGCGCGTGGAGGTGATCCTCATCGAACGGCACGGCGTTCTCGATTTCGCAAGGTGTCGTCCAGATCGACACGTCGATGTCGAGGCTGCGCAGCCGCTCCATGAACTCGACATAGAATTCGGCGACCGGCATCGGCTTAAGCGCAAAGCTCTCGACGCGGCCGTCGTTCCTCGCGATGCGCAGCTCGTGGTCGACAAGATCGAACAGGATGTCGAAGGTGCGGTCGCCGCAGCGGTTTTGCGGCGCGACCAGGCCGCGCGCATTGACGCGGAAGGTCGAGTTCCACCAATGGTTGATGAGCGGCGTGCAGGCGATGCGAACTTTGCCGGCGACCTGCATCCACAATTGCAGCGTGTCGCAGGTCTCGCTCCACGCCTCGAACGGCAGGTCGGGCCAATGGGAATTCCAGCTCATGGGCATTCGCTTTAGCGCAAATGCCGGAGCTTTTGGAGAGCGATTAGAACGTAATGGTGCTGGCCAAGAGCGATGAGCCGGCCCGGGCCGGCGTCACCAATTGCGGTTTGAGCTTCGCCAATTTGGCCAATTCGCGCGCCAGCTCGGCCCATTTTTTCCGGATCTTTTCGCCACCGTCGTCGGCAGTGGGGAGGATCACGGTTTGCCGCGATTGAGCGGCGGCTTTGGCGGCTTCCCGCCGCCTGATGGCCTGGCGCGCTTGCGCCTCGAACTGCGCGATCTGCGCCTCAAGCTCCGCGATCCGCGCATTGAGAACCTTGATCTCGTCGTCGGCGTGAACCAGAGCCGCGTCGCGGCTTTGGAAGGTTTTCAATAACGTGTTGGTCGCCGCGATGAGCTGCAGACGTGACTGCTCGAGCTCGTTGATCTGGCACTGTTTCAGCCGCAGCAAATCCTGAAGCTGATGAATTTCGCTCGCAGCGTCGCGCCGCGCGGCGGTGGCGTCGGCGAGGCTGCGTTCGGTGGCGGCGTTTTCGGCAATGCTTGCAGCCAAGCATTCGCGCGCATCGGCGAGCAGCCGCTCGGCGGCCTCGGCGCGCGATGTCATCTTTGCCAGAACGTCGTTCAGTGTGATGGCTTCGATCCGGGAATCTCGAGCTTCGCTGGAGAGTCTCGTGCACTCGGTCTCGGCCGCCGTCAGCGCCGTCTGCAGGTATTCAAGCTGGGAGCCCGATGAATGCTGCGCGGCGTCGCTCTTGGCCAGGCGCTCGGTCAAACCGGCGTTCTCGGCCATGGCCAGATCGAGCGAGGTTCGCAACGACTGGCTCTCGTTATCGCGAAGCGCCAGCTCATCATTCGCCACCGCAAGCTCGTTCTCGAGCTCCGCGATCCGTGCATCCGCCGCTTCGAATTGCTCGCTGAGCGCTTGTTTCGCCGCCGTCTCCTGGGCCAGGCGCCGCTCCAGGCCGATTGCCCTGGCGCGCGTCGATTCCAGCTCATCGGCGAGTTCGATTTCCCGGCTAGCCGCTGCCGCGTCGAATTCCGCCTCGTCCGTGGTGGGCGACGATTGCGCCCGCGTCGCTATGGGCGTCGCATGCGCGACAGCGAGCCGGGCGGCTTGATCTAGCCAACCGTTGCCTTGTGCCTTGCCGCTCAGTGCCATCTGTGGCGCGTCGATTGTTGTCCAATACAACGAACGTGACGACGCAATGGTTAACGGCTGGTTACTTCGCCATTAACCGCTTGGAAATGACTGCAAACGCAAGGCCGCGACAGCCGCTCAAAACCCACCCGACACACGCGCTACCGCTCAACGGCCTGATTCGTCAAGATTAATCCAGATCAAGCTCCGCCGTGGGGCGTCGTACGGTGCGTTTTAGGCCTTCATCAGCTGCCCGAATTTCTGCAATCCGATGCGCCGTTCTTCGGCCGACGGCATGTTGACCGCCGGGAATTGGTCGCGCCAGTGCCATGGCCGGCAGGCGTCGATTACGGCGCGGCTGTTGGTGTAATCGACGGCCGCTTTGCGCTCCGGCTCGATGCGCGGATCGAGCGGCGTCGACCAGGCGCCGCGGATGATGTCGATCGAGGTGGCCGGATCCGAGCGCGTGATCAGCGCCCAGATCACTTCTTCCAGATTCGACACGTCGATGTCGTCGTCGACCACGATCACATAGCGCCCGCAATAGGCGCCGACGTGGCACTGCGCGGCGATGTGGCCGGCCTGCTTGCCGTGGCCGGGATAGCGCTGCTTCACCGCGACGGCGAGGAACAGCCGCGCATTGCCGACCTCGTGCGCCCAGGCCGCGGTGACGCCGGGCACGCCGGCCTTCTCGATATTCTCGCGCAGCAGCGCCGAGCGCACGATGGCGCGGTAGCGGCAGATCTCGTCCGGCGGCCGTTGCGGCACGCAGCCGAGCAGGATCGGCTCATGGCGATGATAAATCGCCTTGATGTCGATCACCGGCTCGGGCCGGTGGTCGCTGGCGTAATAGCCGGTCCATTCGCCGAACGGCCCTTCGAGCCGCACATTGCCGGGCTCGACAAAACCCTCGATGGCGATTTCGGCATTGGCGGGGATCGGCAATCCGGTGATCGGGCCTTTGATCACCTCGACCGGCTGGCCGCGCATGCCGCCGATGATGTCGAGCTCGCAGACGCCCGGCGGCACCTCGCTCGAGCCCATCAAAAAACTCATCGGATCGCCGCCGCAGACGATGACCACCGGCATGCGCTCGCCACGCGCGGCGTATTTGTCGCGCATCACCCGGCCGTGCTTGCCGGGCGAGATGTAGAAGCCGAGCGATTTTTCGTCATGGATCATGACCCGATAGGTGCCGCAATTGATCCAGCCGTCGTCGGGGTCGCGCATGATGTTGTAGCAGCCGGTGCCGATATAACGGCCGCCGTCCTGCGCATGCCATTGCGGCGCCGGGAATTTGGTGACGTCGATGGTCTCGCCTCGCATGACGTTCTGCATCACCGGGCCGGACTCGACGAATTTCGGCGGGATGCGCTTGAGCATGCCGGCGTGATTGACGCGGAAGCTTTCGCTCAGCTCGAGCTTGGACAGCTCGGTTGAAAATCCGAGCGTCATGTTCTTGCGCTTGCCGGCGAAGAAATTGACCAGGAGGCGGCTGCCCTTGAGCGTGCCGGGCACGTCTTCGAACACGAAACACGGCGCGTCGTCGGCATGGGCCGACATTTCCGCGACCATGCCGATGTCCTGCTGGTAGGTGAGCCCGCCGATTTCCCTGACCTCGCCGAGCTTTTTCGCCTCTTCCAGCCATTGCCGCAGGTCGTGGTAGGGCAGAAACGGCGCTGTATTCGAGCCCGCCGCGCTCGAAGTTCCGTCGCCGAGCGGCGTCGACATCGGATCCGGCATGAAGTTCTGTTCCGCCATGAATTGCACCCTTGTTTCGCGCCGCCGCGAAATGCTTATAATGCTAAGGAATTAGCCTTGAAACCATCCTATCATGCAAGAAGACGCCGGCTCAAACCTGCTGCACGACTGGATCGCGCGCTCAGCGCTTGCCGCGCCGGACAAGACATGGGTCGTGTCGGCCGACGATGGCCGCACCGTCAGCTACGGTCAGTTGCGCGAGACGGTCGGCCGCTTCGCCACGTTGTTGCGGCAGCGCGGCCTTGGGCCGAACGACCGGGTTGCGCTGCTTGCCAATAATTCGATCGAGCAATTGCTGTGCTACTTCGGCGTCATGGCCAACGGCGCGACGCTCTGCACCATCCATGTCGAGATGAACCGCAACCAGCTCGACAATATTTTCGAACGCCTCAAGCCGAAGCTCATTCTGTATCAGGACGGCCTGCAGCTTGACGATCTGTTGGCCGCAACGTCGGCGCCGCGGCTGCGGATCGGGCGCTGGGATAAGCCCGAGCCGGATACGCTCTTCGCCGAACTGGCGCGCTGCGCGTCCGGCGAGCCGGCGCAGGCGGCGCAGGCGGCGCGGCCCGAAGATGACGCGATTATCCTGTTCACCTCAGGCACCAGCGCGCAGCCCAAGGGCGTGGTGCTGAATTTCCGCGAATATCTGCTCAATATCGATCCGCTCGCCGCCAGCTGGGGCATCACGGCGGCCGACCGGCTTTACGATTTTCGCCCGTTCAGCTGGAACTCGGCGCAGACCCTTGGCGCGCTGACCATCGTCAACCGCGGCGCGACCCTGGTTCTGGCCGAAAAATTCTCGGCCAGCCGTTTTTTCCAGTATCTGCGCGATCACGGCGTGACCATCGCCGCCGGCAATCCGACGACGATCAATATCCTGCTCAACAGCGAACAGCGCGCGCATCGCGACAATCTACCGAAGCTGCGCTTCGTCACCTCGAGCTCGGCGCCGCTTCTGGTCGAAGAGTGGAAGCGCTTCGAACAGAAATTCGGGATTCCCGTGGCGCAGGGCTGCGGCGCCAGCGAGGTGAGCTGGATCGCCGCTATTCCGGGCGAAGCGCGCCGCCTCGGCACCGTCGGCAAGCCTTTGGCCTATCACGACCTCGCTATCGTCGACGCCGACGGCCGGCGCTTGCCGCCGGGCGAAATCGGCTATGTCGAGCTGGGCGGCTGGCCGGATCATCCGTTCCGCTATCTCGGCGACGACGGCGAGATAAAAATCCACAGCCGCGGCCGCTTCCGCACCGGCGATCTCGGCTGCCTCGACGCGGATGGGTTCCTGACGCTCACCGGTCGCGAGAAGGAGCAGATCATCCGCGGCGGCGCCAAAATCTCGCCGGTCGAAATCGATTCCTATCTGATGCAGCGCGCCGACGTGATCGAAGCGGCCACCGTCGGCGTGCCGGATGCGGTTTATGGCGAAGAGGTAGTGAGTTACGTGGTGACGCGGCCGGGCACGCCGGTCGATGCCGACGAATTGTTGCGCTATTGCGCAACCGTGCTGCCGGCCTTCAAGACGCCGAAGCAGATCGTCATCAGCGCCTCGCTGCCCAAGACCGAACGCGGCAAGCTCGACCGCCGGGCGTTGGCTGCAAGGTGGGGCCGGGACGGGAATAATTTCAAACCCCAGTGATCCTCATTATTGTGCTACGCCGTGACGTCCTGACGCTCGATGAGAGACCGCGGGCATGACTTGGAAACACGCGATCTCCAGAAGCAGCCTGCGGCTGGCCAGCGCGCTGGTCATGCTCACATTCGTGATCTGCCATCTTACTGCGCACGCCTTCCTGCTAGTGTCGCTGGAGACCGCCGGCAAGGTGCTCGACTTTCTGATGTTTCCCTGGCGGACCTTGACCGGCACAGTGCTGCTGACCGCAGCCTTCGTTGTCCACTTCAGCAACGCCTTGTGGTCGATCTATATCCGGCGCTCGCTGCGCCTCATTCGCTGGGAATGGGCGCAGCTTTTGCTGGGCCTTTGCATTCCAGCGCTATTGATCCCCCATATCGTATCGGCGCGCATTGCCGCCAGCGTCTTCGACGTCACGACGTACTACAACACCGTCTTCATCGTGCAGTGGGTGATGTTCCCATGGCTCGCCGCCGTGCAGATGATTGCGGTGCTCACGGTATGGACCCACGCCTGCATCGGCATCCATTTCTGGCTGCGCACCAAGCCTTGGTATCCGAACTGGCGTGTCTGGTTTTTCGCCTTCGCGCTGTTGCTGCCGGCCTTGGCGCTGGCCGGTTATGTCACCGGCGGCAACCAGGTTCTGCGCGAGGCCAAGACTCCCGATTTTGTCAGTTCGGCGCTGGAGGATTCCAATCTCACCGACGAAACGATGGCGGGAATCCGCCGCATCGAACATTTTGGTTGGGGCATTTATCTCGCTCTCGTGCTGCTGCCGTTTGCCGCGCGCGGCGTCCGCGCCTGGTATCATCGCCGCAGCCGGCCGCCGATGCTGGCGCATGCCAGCGGACGCAGCGTGCCGATCCTGCCCGGCGCCACGGTGCTGGAGACGTTGCGCGAAAACGGCATCGCGCATGCCTCGGTGTGCGGCGGCCGGGCGCGCTGCACCACCTGCCGCGTCCTGGTGACCAAAGGTCTCGAACGCCTTCCCGCCGCGTCGGGCCTGGAGGCGATCGCGCTCGAGCGCATCGGTGGCACGCCGGGCATGCGGCTCGCCTGCCAGGTTCGGCCGACCGCCGACATCGCCGTGATGCCGCTCCTGGCCGCGGACGCCAGCGCCATCGACGGCACCGTGCGCGGCGGGCTCGAAGGGCGCGAGCGCCCGATCACCGTGGTGTTCGTCGACATGCGCGGCTCGACGACGTTGGGCGAGGCCAAGCTGCCGTACGACGTGCTGTTCATCCTCAATCAGTTTTTCCACGAGATGACCAAGGCGCTGGTCGCCACCAACGGCCACTATTCGCAATTCACCGGCGACGGGTTGATGGCGCTGTACGGGCTTTACGAGGACGATCCGACGCGCGGCGCCGCCGATGCGCTGCGCGGCGCGCGCGAGATGCTGGCGGCCGTCGACCAGCTGAACTACCGGCTGCGCAACGATCTCAAGGAGCCGCTGCGCATCGGCATCGGCATTCACTACGGCGAAGCCATCGTCGGCGCCATGGGGCCGCCGCGCTCGCAAATCATCACGGCAATAGGCGACACGATAAACACCTGCGCGCGGCTGGAAAGCCTGACCAAGGAATTCGATTGCACGGTGATCGTGTCGCGGCCGGCGGCGGAAGCCGGCGGTCTCGACATCGAAGGCTGCGATTTGCGGCAAGCGCCGGTCAAGGGCCGCATGGAGCCGGTCGAGTTCTACACGCTGCATTGGCCGTCCGGCATGCGGGCGTGACGCCGTTATCGTTTAGGTGCGGCGAAAAATGACGCTGAGATTGTTGGCCGGCATCGGCACGGTTTCGGCAAGCGCCAAACTATGGCGCTCCGCGAGGCGCGATACCTCGGTGAGATCGCGCACGCCCCACAGCGGGTTTTGCGCGCGCAGCCTGGTGTCGAAATCCTGATTGCTCGGCGCGGTGTGACGGCCGTCGATCTTGTAGGGACCGTAGAGATAAAGGGGACCGCCGCGCGGTAGCGTTCGTCCGGCGCCGGCGATGAGGCCTTCGGTCGCCGCCCACGGCGAAATGTGGATCATGTTGCAGCAGACCATCGCGTCGGCCCGTTCGACCGGCCATTGCTGCGAGGTCACGTCAAGATGCAGCGGCGATAGTAAATTGGCGACGCCGATGGCGGCGCGGTGCGCGGCGATGCTTTCGAACATTTCGGAATTGGCATCGGTGGGTTGCCAGCGCAAGCTGGGCAGATTGCTCGCAAAGTAAGCCGCATGCTCGCCGCCGCCGCTGGCGATTTCGAGCACGAGCCCGTCACGCGGCAGCACGCGGCGTAATACTTCGAGGATCGGCTCGCGGTTGCGCGCGACGTGGGGGAAATAAAGGCGCCGATCGGATGTTTCGGACATCCTGTTTTATTTCCTTTCACAATGATCGGGTGGCGGCCTTGATCGCTTGGATGTCAGGTTGTTCGTGTTGGTGAGCTTGTCAAGGACGGCGCGAAGCGCCGCCGCCTTCGGCGGTCGTAGATCCTTGACAAGCTCACCAACACGAACAGAGACGCTGTCCAAGCGATCAAGGCCGCTTTCTGCGCCGGTGCAGAGTTGTTTGATCTCAGGTAGCGCGGCGATAATTACGGCGCGGCGATGTGCCAGACGCTGTTGACGCCGTCGCCGCTCACGTCGCCCGGCTTGGTATCCTTGGCGAACTCATAGAGCGGCTTGCCCTTGTAGGCCCATTGCTTGCCGCCGTCGTCGCGGGTGACGATGGTCCAATCGCCCGACGCCTTGGCGTCGACGCCCGCCATCAGCGGCGGCCAGTTGGTGGCGCATTGGCCGTTGCAGTTCGATTTGCCGGTGGCGTCGCGGTCGAACGTGTAGAGCGTCAGGCCCTTGGCGTCGACCAGGGCCTTGCCCTTGGACGTGTCGGCACTCTTCGCCGGCGCGATCTGTGCCAATGCTGTTGCGACGCAGATCGAGAGAATGCTTGCTGCGAGCGCGCCCGTGATCGATTTTCGCATAATTATCCTCCCTTGCGACCGTAGCCCGGATTGAGCGAAGCGAAATCCGGGGAAGCCTTGCAGTCGATCCCGGGTTTCGCTTCGCTCAACCCAGGCTACATGATTATCTTCCCGTCCGCGCCAGCGAATTCACCCAGCCGTGCATGCGCTTCTTGGCGTTGGCGATGTCTTCTTTGGAGAACCAATCCTCCGGCTTCACCTTGTCGACCGGATAGACCGGGCGCAAGAAGTCGCTCTCGTATCCGAACGGCACCGTGGCGTCGATGCCCATGCCGCCTTCGAACTGGGTGTTGGACGCCGTCCATTGCCGGTCGCCTGCGGTCATGCGCTCGGCCGGCATGAAGGTCTGGCCGCGGCCGCCGGGGATCGGGTTGAGGATGTCAGTGCGCGGGTTCACCCGCGTGGTCAGGCACCACATGATGTCGTCCATCGAATAGGGATCGACGTCCTCGCTGACCGCGATGGCAAGCCGCATGCCTTGCGAGCACGACAAAGCAGCGGCCATGAAATTGCGCTGCCAGCCTTCGTCGATCTGGTGGCGTTTCTTTACCTGGATGATGCAGCCGCCCCAATCGGTCATGCAATAGGGGATCACCACGTTCTGCACGATGCCCGGCTGCAGCCGGTTGCACAGCTCGTAGATCGCGGCCTCGCGCACGGTGGTGTCGATATTGTGATCGTCGAGCATGTGCACGCCAAGCGCAAAGATGATCGGCTTCGACTCCGGCTTGCGCATGGTGATGCCGGTGACGTGGAAGGTCGGCGCCTTGTAGGACTTACCCATGTAGCCGGCCCACTCCGGATGGAAGTGATAGCGGCCCTGCACGCCGGCATCCTCGGCTTCCTTGGTCTCGAAGCGGCGGTCGCGCGGATTGACATAGCCTTCGAGCACCAGCTCGCAATCCGCAAGCGCCATGGCGTCGACGGTGCGCGCTTTGACGAGGCGGATCGGTGCGCCCTGTACCGCGGACGCAATGCCGATCTCGTCGCAACCCATCGGCAGCACGGCGTAATCGAAGCCCGCGCCCGCCATCAGCGTGCAGGCCGGCGGCACGCCGAAGCACATGGTGATCGGCACCGGCTGGTCTTCCTTGTAATATTTGTTGACCACCTGCCACATATGCGAGCCGGGCGAAATCTGGAACGTGCCGACATTGCCCCAGCGGAAATTCATGCGGTTGTAGCCGAGGTCGGAGCCGCCATCGAATTGCGCGCCGGTGACGCAGCGGATGCCGGAGCCGA
>Ga0210394_10002322_pt1 | contig 26327 bp, 18 predicted proteins | sample IncBWC12MmetaG_FD_160121 | JGI IMG/M metagenome (GOLD analysis project Ga0210394, IMG submission 160121) | Forest soil microbial communities from Barre Woods Harvard Forest LTER site, Petersham, Massachusetts, United States - Inc-BW-C-12-M | ecosystem: Environmental > Terrestrial > Soil >...
GCACGTCACCCTGAAGGCCAAGTACCTTCTGGGCGATGGATGGGAAGCGCGCGGCGAGCTAAACTATTTGTCCTCACTCGCTTTCCTGCAACAGTTCACGCAATCGTATAACGAAGCCGTCTACGGCGAAACCCATTCGGTCGGATTTCTCACCAGGCATTGGGACGACTTCGGCGTCAATATCGTCGCCCAGCGCAATCTGAACTTCCTCGATCCCGTCCAAAAGACCACCATCGAAATCCGCAAGCTCCCGGAAGTCGATTTTTCCGCCCGCGAACACGAGGTCAAGGTCTTCGACTGGCCCTTCTACGTCTCGTTCGATTCCTCGGCCGGCCTGCTGGACCGCAACCAAGCGGAATTTCAGACTCGCAATTTTGTCGACCGCCTGGATGTCGGCCCGCAAATCACCACCGCCTTCCATTGGGGCGACATTCAGCTCATCCCCACGTTCGGCGTTCGCGAGACATTCTACGGATCGAGCCTGCTCGAGGGTGCGCCCTATAACACCCCGGCCGTTCTTAACACGAACGTCCTGCGCAGCTCCCGCAGCATCTCGGTCGACCTCATCCTCCCCTCCTTAGCCCGCATTTTCGACTCTCCAAAATGGATGGGCGAAAAAGTGAAGCACGTCATCGAGCCCCGTATCACTTATAAAGATGTCAGCGGCATCGGCAATTTCAACCGCTTGATCCGATTCGACGAGACCGAACTCCTCTCGAACACCAATCAGGTCGAGTTTTCGCTCACCAACCGCCTGCTTACCAAGGACAAGAACGGCGCGGTGAAGGAACTGCTGTCCTGGCAGCTCTGGTACGACCGTTATTTCGATCCGACGTTCGGCGGCGCCATTACGCCGCAAATCCGCAACGTGGTCCAGAGCGAGATCGATATCACCGGATTCGCGTTCCTCGACGGTTTCCGTCACGATTCCCCTATCGTCAGCGACCTGCGCGTGCAATCGAAGGTCAATTTCGAATGGCGAACCGACTACGACCTGGAGCGTCACTCGATCGTCAACAGCAGCATCAGCGTCGATGGGCGCGTCGACCAGATCTTCTGGACCATCGGCCATACCGTGATCGCTACGAACCCGATTCTGTTCCCGAACTCGGACCAGTTGAACGCCGGCGTCCGCTACGGAAAATCCAACCGCCGGGGCTGGAATTACGGGGGGAATATCGCCTACGATTTCCGCTTGGGCCGGCCGACCTACTGGCAGGTGCAAGCCACCAGGAATACAGATTGCTGCGGCTTCAGCGTCCGCTATCTCCGCCTGGCCTTCGGCACCACGGATCGAAGCGAAGTCCAGTTCGCCTTCTCGGTTTCAAACATCGGAACATTGGGAACCTTGAAAAAACAAGACCGGATCTTCTGACCCGTCAACCACATCCCGCTTTCAAACGCCTCGGCTGAAAAAATCTTCGATTACTTTATAGGCAAGGAGTTCATGTGCTCATCCAATGGAGAACGGAATCGACCATTAAGCGCAACACCGGTCACTGCGCCCATACGGGTCTGTGTGTATTGGATTGCCGCCAGTCAACGACTGGTCCCTCGCCGTTGCGGGTTAAAACGGATCTTCGGCCGGCGAAGTCAACTCACGGCTAAAGGGCGCCCCGGGGCGCCCGATAAATCTTGTTCTTTGAAATCTTATGTGGGGCAGGCTGGCAGCCTGCGGCCGATTGGCAATCGGCCTACTGCGCCGCGCGGCGAAGCTCTGCTCACAGCATCGCTATTCGCTCTTGCTAGTCGTAACCGCCGGCTTTGACTCCGTCTTCGTCTCAGCCTTTGTGTCGTTCTTCGCCTCTGACTTGGAATTGTCTTTGGAATCGCTCTTGGAATCAGATGACGTTTCCGTCTTCCCTTCCGACTTCGCCTCCGCGGACCCGTCACTCTTCGCAGCCAGCGCCGCCGGAGATCCCTTGGCGTAGTCGGTCTGATACCACCCGCTACCCTTCAACTGAAACGCCGACTGGGAGATCAGCTTCTCCACCTCGCCGCCGCACGCTTCATGAATCTTTACCGGATCGTCGGAAAATCTCTGGAGAACCTCGAAGACCTTGCCACACTTCTCACACCGGTATTCGTAGATTGGCATTACTTCTTCAATATCTCGAAAGCCTTCGAAAGAACCGGATCGCCGGCCTTTGCCGGTGCGGCCGCCGCCGCGCTCGCCGGAGGCGTATCGCTCTCCTCTTCTTCATCCGTCGCCGGGCCGGCATCCGCCTCAGCCTGCAACGTGCCGGGCGTCACGCCCGCGTCCTGAATCGCCTTGCCGTCCTTGGGGGTCGGCGAATAATACTTCGCCACCGACAGAATCACCGCGCTCCCGTCGTCCATCTGGATCGCCTTACGGATGGACGCGTCGCCGTAAGTGCGCTCCCCGACCAGCTCCGCACGCTTCGAATCGAGCAGCGCCGCCGCCGCAATCTCCGCCGCGCCAGCCGTCCCTCGATTCACAATCACCACCAGGGGCAGCTTGGTAATCGCCTTCGACGCCGACGCCTGGAAGTCCTGCCGCGCCGACTTCTGTCCCATCGTGTACGTAATCAGCCCTTTATCCATAAACAGGTTCGCCAGCGCAATTCCGTCCTCATCCGCGCCCGTCCCGCATAGCCGCAGGTCCAAAACCAGCTTCTTTGCGCCCTGCTTCTGCAACTCCTCGATTTTCGACGCGATTTCCTTCACGCGTCCCGGAACCAGCGTAACGGTTTGAATCAGCCCGATCGGATCCGCCCCTTGGTCGGTTACCAGCTTCGCCGTGAGCGGAGGATAAACCAGCGCCGCACGCGTCAGCGTGACTTTCGTCGCTTCCGACTTGCGCGCCCGCAGCACGCTCAGGTCAATAGTCGTTCCCGGATCGCCCTGGAACAGAATCTCCGCGAACGCCAGCGGCATGTCGCGAGTGGAAACGTTGCTGATCGATTCGATGACGTCGCCCGTCCCGAGCCCAGCCTTCGCGGCAGGCGACCCCGGCAGCGCGTCCACCACGCCCATGTATCCGAACCTCTTCGAAAGCACGAGCCCAACGTCGGCCTTCTTCGCGTCCTTCGACTTCAGATACTGCTTATACTGGTCGGCATTCAGATAGCTGGCGTAAGGATCGATCGACTCCAGCATCCCGTTGATGGCGCCCAGCGTGACCGCCTTCATGTCCGGCTCTTCGACGTATTCCAGCTTGATTTTCGCGAGCACCTCGCTGTAGACGCCGAGATTGTTGTAAGGATTGTCCGGCGAAGCACTCCGCCCGCGCACCGCCCCAAACAACAAAAGCGAGACCACGCAAGTAGATACAGCAACCACGGAGAACTGAAAACGTCGATTCATAGGCGAAAGCCCTCGTTTATAGGATACCAGAAGCCCCGCAAACCCGGCCTCTCAGTCCGTTAGACGCGCCAAGAGGGCAAATTGCTCGAATTTTTGCATCAGTAGCGCATCAAATCCGCCCAGCGTCATCGCATATCGGCGGTCACAAGGGATCTGCAAATTTCTTCTCCAGCCGATTCAGGCAACAAAAATGGACAATTAGGCCCCACTGTAGGACCAGCTCAGGAAATCAGTTCAGCTCAAATCCTTGGTGCACGTGATAGGCTCTAGTCGGGTGAGGGCCGCGCCTGCGGGTGGATGGCATTTTCAATAGACTGGAGGTAGCTGTGCCTATATCTGTCCAGAGCGGCGTCCCGAAAGGAGTATACTCCACTGGTATGGATCTTCTTCGTACAATGCAGATCCACTGCGGCGCCTCTCGAAAATGGAACAAAAGTCGGGCCCAAAGAAAGACTCTCCTTCAGAATTTGACCGCTTCCTCAACTTCTTCATTGAGTTTGGCTTCGATTTTCTCACCGGAATCGCAGTTTTCGCAGCCTTCCTGCTGTTCGCTTGGGTTCTCGAACTGGCCCGCGCGACTGGGTGGGGGAATCCAGAATATTTCAAGGCGTACGATAATGGGCACTTTTATCTCAATGTTGCTCTCTTTGTCACCGTCTGCCTCGCCCTCTTTCTCCGAGTGCTTAGGGCGTTATGGAAGCAGCAATCGAGCCCCATGGAGGTGCTCAAGAGAAGCTGGGCAAGGTTTTCGACCTTTTTTAGGTCATTCAGCACTGACACGCTCATTGGACTCACGATCTTTGCGGCATCTTTGCTCTTTGCTCGGTCCGTTATGCTTTTCCGAGCATATGGATGGGGAAGCGAGGAGCATTTCAAGACGTACGAGTTCGTACACTTTTGGATCACATACGCCTGTTTTTTCGCTGTTGGCATCGCCTTCCTCCTCAGAATGTGGAAGGCACTGTGGGCGGAATTAACATGATGCTACGTCTCGATCAACTGCTTGAAACTGATAGCAGGTCGCGATGGCGGATTATCTTCGTGTCCGCTGCGGCCATTGCGATATGGGGCATCTTATCAGAACTCAGAGGAGTCTCAGTTCACGAGGCGCAAGTCAACGCGACCATCTGCGGAGCAGTGATCTTCGTCCTGCAAGTGTCTTTCTACTGCGCCCGCTCAGCAAAGTCGCAGATCCAACTCGAGTGGATCGCGGCGGTCCCCCGCCGTCTCGTAATGACAGCCGCCGCTGTCTTCGTGCTTGCAATGATCCCAGCCCCGCGGCTCGAAGCCGCCATCCTTGACCGTAGGCTCCGAGCGCTGACGCGAGACAAGAATCTGTCACCCGAGCAAGCAAAAGAAGTCGGCTCTGCCCTAGATGTCGCCGCGATGGGGCGAATCAAGTTGCCGGACTCAACCCGCGTTCAGGTTTATCAAGCGCTCAAGGGAGCCGGACTGGCACATCCAGATTCTGCGCCTATAGTGGAATCCGCTAACAGTCTCGTGCGCTACACAAGAGAGGTAACATTTGCTCCAGCCCGAGAGCCGAAAGCTGTAACGGGATCAACGGAGGCCAGGGACGCGTTAAGGCTCGGTTCATCTTCCGCGATGTCGGTCCTTTCAGGCCCGCCGACTGTGCCAACGGCCAGACGAGACGACGCGGCAAAGGCCGTTTCAGAACTTACTCGTGCAATCGAATTAGCGAACGGTCAGGACCGGGACATACTGATCGGCGCGAGAACGATGCGTGCGTTGATGTATCTCTATCTCCTTAATCCAACAAACGCGCTGGAAGACGCTGAGGCTTTAGAAGCTGAAGGGGGAACGGACTTATCGAATGTGCTTGCCATCGAAGGCACCGCCCTATTCATGCGCGGCGGACGGGACGATCTGGAGCGGTCAATTCGTATATTCACGCTAATCACTAAATTGGACGCACCTACGTGGGAGTCGTCCGACCCGAGGCAGGTTGCCGCACTTCGTATCGATGCGTTTGGCAATCGAGGCAAGGCGTACTATAAATTAGGCGAATATCAGAAGTGCATAGAGGATACCCAGCGCCTGTTGGATCTCATTTCTGAAAGCCAGCGCACGCTGGGTCTGCCCTACGATTACTATCTAAAGAATGCCTACCTCGCGATAATCTCTTCCTATCTACAGCTCGGAAACGTTGAGCAGGCAAAGAAAAACGCCGAGGCTTGGCTGGCAAAAAGCGGCGACCCCATCGCTCGCCGGGTCGTCGCGGAGATGGAATCAGGCCGTTTCAACCGGGAAGGCTGGCTCAAAGAGTATATGGAAATCCCGGAACAGTGATGGCCGCGACAGATGTCGCTCGGCAGATCGCGAAGCTCTTTCTGGGCAGAAGCGGCAAACGTGACGAGATACCCGTTCACTTCAACTTGCCGAGTGTTCGCAACTCCGCTTCCACTTCAGCCAGTGTAAACCGAGGCTCACCCGCCTGCGCCTCCGACACCGCCCCATCCTCGATGTCCGCAGCGAGCATCGAAAGTGCGGTGGCGACTACTTCATCGGAGTCCCGGTAAGCGCCGGACTGAATCGCCAGATCGATCACCCGCTGCTGCTCCGGGCTTAGCTCAATCGTCATCAACCTATTTTAGAACGTAAACCTCATCTGCAAAGTGATCTTCCGGTTATACGTCGGCGACCCGCCGCTGCCTCCTCCTGGAGGGCCGAAGCCTTGCGCCAGGCTGATCGATTCGCCGAAATAGGGCGACGACAAATTCCCCACCGGAGGTCCGAAATTCGTGTGATTCAGCGCATTCGACGCCTGCACGCTCAGCGTCAACGTGTATTTCTTGCCCGCCGCTCCGCCGCCGCCGAACATCATTGGACCGCCGCCGCCGCCCGGAGGAGGACCACCACCGCCACGCGGACCACCGCCTCCACCCGGAGGAGGACCGCCGCCGCCGGGACCGCCAGGGCCGCCCGGACCTTGCGGCTGCGTCGTCCCCTCCTTATTCACGAACGCCCACGTCCGCGCTATGCGCAGCATGAGAGTCTCATTCGCCGGGCCGCGGCCGTAATTCCTCTCGATCGCCGTCCCCGGCGCTGGATTCAGATTGAAGCATCCATAGCCGGCCTCATATTTGAAACCCGTACCCGTGCAACTCGCGGCCGAAACACTGGTCGAAAGCGAAGGCCTCTCCGCCGCGATGCCCTCGTCCAGCGAATCGATCCCAGTGGTGATGTTATATGGCGTCCCGCTGCTCATGATCAGGAAAGGACTAACGCTGATCTGCCACGGCAAGGGGATGTTGGTCCCGATGACCGCGCGATGCCGCACGTCGGCGAACGTCGAGGGTCCCCACTCCCCTTTCAGGTTGTACGGATTGGCCGGTGCGCCTTCATTGTCGTCCTTGCCGTGCGCGTAGGAATAGAAACCGAACAGGAAAAACTTCTTGTAATTCACGTTCGGCGAGACGATGAACTGGTTGGTCTGGCTGAGGCCGACCGATTCCGTCAACTGCCGCAGCGTGGAATCGCCGAACGGATAAATTCCATTGATCGGCGTGTTGATGTTCAGCGACCGCGTCAGATGCACGCCGCGATTGGTCATGTACTGCGCGCTGATGCGGGCGTATTTATTGATGGTCCGGTCCACGCTGATGTTCGCCTGATACGAACGGGGCGCCACGATCCCCGCATACAGCTCCTGCAACTGCTGCGGCGACTTGGTCAGCGTGCTGATGGGCGGAAGAACCAGCGTGCTCCCGATAAACGACGGATCCGCGGGGTTGATCAGAAAATACGACTGCTGCGTGACGCCGTTGTACAGTTCCGAACTGAGCGTCGAGTTCAGCGGAATGCGGTCGTAAAAAATGCCTGCGCCCGCGCGCAGAACAGTCTTCGCCGGCGTGTTGCCGCGCGCGTCCAGCCCCCACGCCACCGCTGCGCGTGGTGCGAAATTCCCGTAATCGCCGATGTTGGTCTGGTTCTCGTAGCGCAGGCCGAAGCTCAGCGTCAGGTTCGGGCGCAGCCTCCAATCGTCGTTGGCGTAAAGGCCGATGTCGAATTGATTCACGCTGATAGTCGGCGTGCCTAAGCCCAGTTGGAACTGCGTCGCGCCGCCGCCCAGAAGGCGGATCTGCGCGTCCGATAATCCCGCCGCCTGGCCGATGAGCGTCCGCTGATAAACCTGCAGCGCGGTCAGATCCAGGCTGGTCCCCGCGATCGGCTGATTGTTCGAATCGAGCTGCGGACCCGTTCCGCCTAGAAACGTGTATGACCCGTTGAAGTCGGTCATCGTCGTCGCGCTCAGCTCGGATTGCCGCACGCGCGCGCCCCATTTGAACGAGTGCGTGCCCATAATATAGGTCGTGTTGTTGGTCAGTTCGTAATTGTTCTGCGTGCTGCCCGAATTGCCCTGCGGCGATCCACCGCCGGTGAACGCGCCCACCACGTTAATTTGCGGCGTGTTATTCGCAGCCGTGTTGGTCGACGAGATGTGCTGGTATTGAAACCGCGTTTCGTTGATCGCCTTCGCGCTCAGCACCGCCGTTTCCGTCATCTGCACCGTGTTTTCCTGGTTGGAAGTGTTGTATGCCTGCGATACCAGGCTGTAACTGCCGACGCCGTTGTCGTCCTGCCCGATGCGCGTGTTCTGATAACGCACAATCAGCGTATTCTTGTCGTTGATCGTATAGTCCAGGCGCGGAGTAATTGTCATGCGCGTCTGCGGCGTCACCACGCCCTGATTGATGGCCACCGGATTGAAATTGCTATCCAGCGTGGTCGCCAGGATGAACGCATTTTCGGTAATATCGCGCCGGTCGAAATCCAGCGAGAACGACATTTTGTTCTTCTTGATCGGTCCGCTGATATTGAAACCTTCAAAAATCTGCTTATACGGCGGCAGCGACGGTTGCGTGAACAGCGCGCTGCGCGAATTGAAATCCTGATTGTTGAACTGGAAAAATAGCTGTCCGCGGAAGGAATCGCTTCCGGGCTTGGTCAGGATTTCGATGCGTCCGAATCCCGGCCGGTCGTACTCTGGCGCGTACGGATTCGAATTGATGCGGATTTCGCGGATCGACGATTTCGGAGGCAGGTTGCCGCCGGTAAATCCATCGATGTAAATCTGCCCTCCGCTCGGCCCCGAAGCCGGACCCGCCATGGCCTGCAACTGCTGCGCGAGCTCGTCGGGGTCGTCCGAAAGCGCTTCCAGTTCTTTCGCGTGGAGCACCAGGGCGTCGCCGTTCGATCCTGGATCGGTAGTCACCTGTCCCGCCGTTTCCTCGACGTTGACCACCTGCGATTCGGCCTCGATGGTCAACTGCACATCCAGCGTCTGCGGCGACGTGATGTCGAACCCTTGTTTCTGACCCACGGTAAATCCCTTGGCGATCACGCGAATCGTGTATTTGCCGGGGGCGACCGCGGCGAACGAATACTGTCCTTTATCGTCGGAGGTCGCGCGCTGCTCCGCGCCGGGACCGCGCAGTTGCACCAGGGCGCCTGGAACCAGGGCTCCGGAGGGGTCCGTGATCGTGCCGCGAAGACTCGGAGGAGCCTGCGCGTGCAGAAGAGAAGACACAATGAGCGCAAAAATCGATGTAGTTTTCATGTTGGTCGTTTCTTAGTTCATGATCATGGACGGAAGGTCCAGACTTTGCAGTCCGCCCATGCCCATTCCGCCGCCGCCCGGTGCACCGGCGCCGCCGCCTCGTCCGCCACTGGGAACGGTGGCCATCTGAATCAGCATGTCCGCGTTGCCCAGCAGCATAATTGCAGTAATCTCGTCGGGTTTCGCGCCCTTGGTGCTCGACACGACAATTTTTTCTCCAGCTTTCAATTCATCGAGCTTCGCCGCCGGCATACGTTCCAGCATTTGCGACATATCGGGCATCCGTTGTGCTGCTCCAGGAGCTGGGCCTCCCGCCGGCGATGCGCCAGGAGGACCGCCGCGACCCATCATCATGCCGGCCATATTGGGCATTTTTTTGATTTGCGAGTCGGCGGTGAGCTTGATGGTCAGCGGTTTATTGGTGCCGATCTCGGTAACCGTGATGCTATCGGGATTGATCGCGGTGATGGTGCCGGCTTTGGTCACGAACGTTCCGAATACCACTTCCTCGGCCGTCACTTTCAAGCCGTCTTCGGTTTTCACGCCACGGGCGCGGAGCTGATCTCCGACGCTGACTTCCTCCAGCTTGCTGATTGTGGCGTCGGCGAATTTTACGGAATCGGTGTGGTAGCGGCGATAGGCCGTTTTATCATCCACGGTTACCGTCATGATGATTTCGCCCGCCAGACCGCGTTTTTTAAGTGTCAGCGTGTTGCTCGTTTTTGCCGAAACCACGCCGGCGATGCCGCGTTTGGTCCAATCGAGACTGTCCGCTTCGTTGCGCTTCGATATATCGGTCGCCGCCATGACCAGGATGCGGAGCGCTTCGGTGGTTCCAGGCTTGAACGACACCAGGACGCGATCGCCGAGGGCCATGTCGGTCATATTCATGGTGGCCGCTTTCTTCAGATCACGCTCGCCGGGCGCGACGCGTTGAAAGATCGTTTCCGGCGTCAACTTTACGTTCACAGGATCGGTGTTGTCGGGCTTCACGACGACCACCGCGTCCTCTGCCTTGAACGCGGTGATGGAGCCGAGAATCGCTTTCGGGCCGGTCTGCGCGAATGCGCTTGCGCATAAAAACAGCAACGATAAGAACCTGTTCATTACTACTATCAGACGACGGCGAAGGGCCTTTGGTCCGTTAAGTTTTGTAAAACCGATACGTATGGCGGGTGGAATGGGTTACAAAGAAGTAAGACATGCCGGAAAAATCGATCCTTCTGGTTGAGGATGACACGGAGCTTTGCGCTCTGATGACCGATTATTTCTCGCAGCATGAATTTAAGCTGGAAGCCGTGCACGACGGCCGCCGGGGGTTGTCACGCGCGCTCGAAGGAAACTTCGATCTGGTGATTCTGGACGGGATGCTGCCGGTGCTGGACGGATTCGAGGTGCTGAAGCAATTGCGGCGGCGCAGCGCGGTGCCGGTGATCATGCTGACGGCGCGCACCGAAGAGAGGGATCGCATCGCCGGGCTGAACGCCGGCGCGGACGACTATCTTCCGAAGCCGTTTGGGCCCGATGAATTGCTGGCGCGCATCCGCGCGGTGCTGCGGCGCGCGGGAGCTACAGAGCAGGGTAAAACGCAGACGTTTGAGATCGATGGGCTGACGCTCGATGAGCGGTCGCGGGAAGTCTGGGCCGGCAAGGAGCGGATCGACGTGACTTCGATCGAGTTCGACATCTTAGACTTGCTGGCGCGGTCGGCGGGTCGCATCGTCTCGCGCGACGAACTGACGGCGGTTTTGCATCAGCGCGAATCGAATCCATATGAAAGATCGCTGGACGTCCATATCAGTCATCTGCGGAAGAAACTGGAACATGGCGACATGACGCCCATCCGCACGGTGCGCGGGGTGGGGTACATGTTCACGGCGGGGAAAGCGGAATGAGATCGGTTTACGCAAAAGTATTGTTGTGGTGTTTCGGCACGCTGGTATTTTCGCTGCTGGCGTTCGCGGTGATCGCGGCAGCCGCGCAGGTGCGCGCATTCGGACACGGCGGGCCCTTTGAAAAAGTGTCGACCTGGCAGATGCAGGAGGCGCGCGAGGCCTACGAGTCGGGCGGCGTGCCCAAGTTGCAGGAGTACCTGGACCGGGTCGACCGGCACTTCCAGATCGGGCATCATTTGACGGATACCGCGGGCCGGGATCTGGTCACGGGCGAGGATCGTTCGGCGTCGCTGACCCAGAAACAGACGCGGCCTCTGCCGTGGCCATTCGGGATGTTCAGCTCAGTGGGGCATCGCGGCGAACAGCATGTGATGGTGGCGCCCGCATCCGCAACGTCGCCCTACCGCTGGATCGTGGTCGCGCAGCCGATGAATAACGATCCGTGGAATTTTCTTCCTTACTATTTGCTGGTGTTCGTGGCGATCGCGCTGCTCTGCTGGCTGCTGGCGGTGAACCTGGCGACGCCCTTACGAGCCCTAGCGCGCACAGTGGATCGTTTCGGCCGCGGCGATCTTTCGGCCCGCGTTCATTCACGGCGTCGTGACGAAATCGGCAATCTGGGACGCGCCTTCGACGACATGGCGGAGCGCATGGAAACGCTGCTCACCGCCGAGCGGCGTCTGCTCCAGGATATTTCGCACGAACTACGCACTCCCCTGGCGCGGCTGAGCTTCGCGGCCGAATTATCGAGAACAGCCGAGGACCGCAACGCGGCCACGACTCGATTGAAGAAAGAAATCGGCCGGCTGACCGATCTGGTGGGCGCGCTGTTGCAGGTGACGCGTGCCGAGGGCGATCCTTCGTCTCGAAATCTAATTGACTTGCCGCTGAACGATTTTTTGCGCGAAGTTGTCGACGACTGCGCGGTGGAAGCGCAGGCGCGAGGGTGCAGCGTGAATCTGGAGACGTCCGCATCCCTGCACTTCCGCGGCGATCGCGAATTGCTGCGACGAGCGATGGAAAACATCGTCCGCAACGCGATCCGCTACGCGCCAGCGGGAACGCCCGTTGAAGTGAAACTTTCCTCCGAGCACGACGACGCGGAGATTTCGGTGCGCGACTACGGTCCCGGCGTGCCGGAAAACGAGCTTCCAAAAATCTTCAAACCATTTTTCCGCGTAGATGAATCGCGAGATTCATCTACTGGAGGTGTCGGGCTGGGCCTGGCGATCGCACATCGCGCAGTGACGGTGCATCACGGCACCATGACGGCGAAGAACGCAGGCCCGGGGTTGCTGGTCTCGATCGAGCTGCCGTTGCATAGCGAGTAGCCGGCCAGAACACGATTTTGGTGGCGCGGACTTCAGTCTGCCGCGTCGGCTTCAGCCGGCGTCTTCGCTTTTTGTCCGATCCGGCCGGACATCGGCTGAAGCCGATGCTGCAAGCTGAAGCTCGCGCCACATCCCGGCGTAAGACACTGGAGCTAGAGAAGCGGGGAGCCGATGAGAGCACGAACGAATCGCAAAACCGAGGAGTACCGGATCAATGTACGTCCGCTCTCGAAAAATGAGGGCGTCGGCTATCTGGTGGAGTATCCGGAAATACCCGGATGCATGTCCGACGGCGAGACCGTCGAGGGGGCCATTGCGAATGGCCGTGAGGCCCTGCGCGACTGCCTCGAAGTTTTTAAGCGACGACGACCACGACCAAGGCAGTCGGGAAGTCCGCGTCCGCAGGTAAATGATCCTCAGCACCCACCGACAGCGGTCACCTGCTGCACAGTCTGGGTTGAGTTCCTTCGGCATCCTTAATCGTGTTGCGTCACCGTTTTTCGATCGTCCCTCCCTGAGAATCAATAACACGAGCTACCAGGACGGTATTGCTCTCACCCGACCGTCTCGTTTGCCGCTACTGCCGCCGCCAGGTTGCTGGCGGCGTTGGCCCGGAATGGAGAAACTTCTCAGGCATCATCACGCCATCGCGCTTGAAAAACAATCCGTCCTTCATCACCGACCTTACATCGCGCAACGTATCGATATTCTCCAGTGGATTCTCACGCACCGCGATCAAATCGGCGGGCATCCCCACCTTGATTGGCCCCCGCTTGTCGTAGATATCGGCAACGGTGTACCCGTTCACCGTCATGATCTTTAGAATTTCCTTTGCCGGGATGTTGGCATCCTTCCAGCTCTTCAGGAAATCGATCACCACCTGACCCCGAGTCATGCCGGGAATGTAGTAATCGGCATCGGTCGAAAAAGCCATTTTCACATGGTTGGCGTAAGCATTCTTCATTCCGTCCTCCTGTCTCTGGTAACGTTCACGCGCCGCGGGCGTCAGGCCGGTGTGATAGTCGGTCAGCGGCGTCTCCGTGCCAACGCGCCACATTCCTTTTTGCGCCATCAGCTTGTGCGCCTTATCGTCCAGCGCGCCCGAATGCTCGATCGACCAGATTCCCGCTTCGATCGCGCGCAGGGCGCCGGGATTGGTTTGCACGTGCCCGGCAACCTTCAGCCCGGCCTTCGCTGCTTCCGAAATGAACAGCTTCATCTCGTCCGCCGTATAGCCGTAGGGCTTACAATCCACGCAGATTTTGATGACTTTTGCGCCGAAAGCAATGTTGCGGCGAACGGCCTTGACGATCTCGTCGTTCGTGTCCGCGTTGAGATACTCGGGATAGATGAGATTCTCCCGCTCAGGCACCGGGGAAAACTGTCCACCGAAGCCGCCGATAATAAGGCCGGAATTGACGATCGTCGGCCCCGGCACCCAACCTTGCTCGATCGCAACCCGCAATGCCGTATCGGCATAGTTGCCGTTGTTGCCCAGGTCACGCACCAGCGTGAATCCGGCCGCCATCATCGTCATGCCGTTCGAGACCGCCTGGATGGCGCGGAGCGCGGTTGAATCGAGAACCGTGGTCAGGTAGTAGCTATTGTTCTCCGGCAGCATCTTATACGTCAGCGCCAGGTGGTTGTGCGCGTCGACCAGGCCCTGTGTCACCCAATACTGCGACATGTCGACCACCTCGGCACCCGCTGGAACGCTCACATTCTCGCCAATTGCCGTGAATCTTCCGTTCTCCACCAAAACCACCTGATTATTCGCGATTGTTCCGTTCTCCGGATCCACCAGATGGCCCACGCGCAACGCAGTAACCTGCGCCGGGAGCGCCAATGGCAAAAGGGCCGTCGTCAGGATGCAACGCGCAATGTATTTCGTCATGAAGTTGTCCTATCTCTTTCTGGTTAAGCAAATACCACATTGGTGCTGCGAGAGAGTCCGCCGCCCTCTGCCCAGCACACGATCATCATACTCTCCAAGCGTGGCGCCTCCACGGGTCGACTCAGAAGCGTCAAAGATGGAATGCCAGGCCGACCAGGACCACCGGGTGATTGTGGCCCGAAACCCCTCCCAGGTTAGCGCCGCTCACGAAGTCGCGACCCTAGGCGCGGAGGGCTCAGCAGGCGGCTCAAGCGCAAATCGATTCCGCCGGCGAAATCGAAAACCGGGCCGATATGCAATCTTGAGTTCGAAGTCACGCTTCCCGGGCACATCAAAAACCATTTGATGCATCAGTTTCGGCCCTTTTTCACTACGGTATGCATGGTTCTAAAGGCCCGAGTATGAATTAGTATAAAGGGTTGAACGCAACGGTAATCCGGAAAAATCTGGCTCGCTGGTACGACCGAGGAAAGCGTGACCTGCCATGGCGACACACATCCGATCCGTACGCGATCTGGATTTCCGAGATCATGCTGCAACAGACGCGTGTAACAGCGGTGATTCCCTATTACGAGCGTTTCTTAAAGCGTTTTCCCGATCCCGCGGCTCTGGCGGAGGCGCTGGAAGACGAAGTGCTGACGCTGTGGAGCGGCCTGGGATACTATTCCCGCGCTAGAAATCTGCAAAAAGCCGCGCGACAAATCGTGGCGATGGGGTCGTTTCCGAGGACGCATGAAAAGATTCGCGAGCTGGCCGGCGTGGGAGATTACACGGCGGCGGCAGTGGCGAGCATCGCGTTCGGATTGCCCCACGCGGTAGTCGACGGCAACGTCCGTCGCGTGATCGCGCGGCTTACCAATGGATCAGGCGAGGCGCAGGTCATCGCAGACTCGTTGCTGGACCGCGCGAATCCGTCGCGGTCGAATCAGGCGTTGATGGAACTGGGCGCGGTGGTCTGCTTGCCCCGTGATCCGCAATGCGGCGCGTGCCCGATCGCAGTTCAATGTCAAGCTCGAAAGGCCGGGACCCAGAACGAACTGCCGGGAAAGCGAGCGAAGCCGGCTACCATTCATTTGAAACGAAACTTGCTGGTGATCCATCAAAAAGGCAAGATCCTGTTGGCTCCCAGCCCTCGCGTTCTGGGCTTCTGGGACTTGCCTGAACCGTTTGAAGGGGCGCGCATCGGCGCCAGGCTCGGAGAGTTCCGGCACGCTATTACCCATCGCAGCTACCGGTTTACGGTTCACGAAGCAGTGGTACGGGCAGCGCCTAAGGGGTTTCACTGGTTTAGGTGTAAAGATATTGATGAAATTCCGTTAAGCACCACAGCAAAGAAGGGATTACGGTGTTCAAGAGGGTATGAGTAACTGGGGAAAAGCGCGTTTCGACAAGAGAAAAACGACCTGGGTGATTGCCGGCGGGCTCGCGGTGATGTTTCCGGTGGCGCTGTGGGCCTATTATTACGGACCAAACCCGGGTGCTTCGGGCGCACCGACGGATGCGTACGGCACGCTGGCATGTGCTAGCGCGGGGTGCCACACGGGCAATGCTGCCGGCGGCCCGGTGAATGCAATCGCGGGATACGGTGTGAGCGCCACGTTTTCATCCGGCCTCACCTACACCCCAGGCGGACCCGCAGTCACGATCACCGTAACCGTAACCGATCCCGTCAACAAGAAGAGCGGCTTCCAGATGAGCGCTCGCACGGCCTCCGGCGACGTCCAGGCCGGCAATTTTTCTTACAGTGCCAGTGTGTTGGACCTGCTGATCCTATGCAGCGAGAAAACGGATGTTTTACAAAATGTACCGAATCCACCGACGAGCGGGATCTCCTGTCCATCTTCCACTCCTCTACAATTCATCGAACAGAACTACCTGACGGACCAACTCCTCGAGAACGGTCCTTTCGTGTTCACGTGGAAGCCTCCGGCGACCAACGTTGGAAACATCATTTTCTACGTCGCTGGAAACTCGGTGAACGGAAATGATCTGGCCGACGCCGGCGATCACGTCTCCACCGCGCAATACACCATGACGCCCGGGCTTCCGCCCTTCACTTGCACCAACACCACTACCCCGGTGATTACCTTTGTCGATTCGGCAAGCGGTTATGGGGGATATTCTTATTTTGCGTCGGGCACATGGCTGGAGATCAAGGGTACAAATCTGGCGGACCCGGCCGACCCGCGGCTAACGGCCGCGACAAATCCAGGCCAGTGGACTTCGAGCGACTTCAATGGATCGAACGCCCCGACGACTCTCGACGGCATTAGCGTGAGCATCAACGGAAAGCCGGCCTATGTTTGGTATCTATCCGCGGGCCAGCTCAATGTTCAAGCGCCCGAAGACACGGCCACAGGCAACGTCGCCATCACGGTGACGAACTGCAAGGCCACCAGCGCGCCGTTCACGTTTGCCCGCCAGGCGCTGGCTCCTGGTTTTCTCGCTCCGACGAATTACACTGCCAACGGCACCCAATACATGGTGGCCACCTTCAACTCCGACGGCGCTTACGTGTTGAATACGGGAACCATCCCCGGCCTCACCAGCCGTCCAGCGAAGCCTGGCGACCTGATTATCGCGTACGGCATCGGGTTTGGGGATGTCACTCCGTCGATCCTGCCCGGCATCATCGTCGGGCAGAGCAATGCTCTGGTGAATCCTGTTACGGTCTCCTTCGGATCGACACCGACGAAACCACTCGTCTACCAAGGACTGGCGGGCAGTTTTGTCGGGCTTTACGAGTTTTACATTACAGTGCCGAACGTGGGTAACGGCGATTATCAGATCAACGTGACGCAGAACGGCGTGGCAGTGCCGCAGAAAATGTCACTGACCGTCCACAATTAGGGCTGCTTCCACGATTCTTATAACGCTAGTAGCTCGTGTGGGGCGGGCTATTCAGCCGGCAGCCGCCCTCCGGGCGGCTTTGCTGCAAGCGACGGAGGAGCCTGCTTGGAAGCAGGCTGCCGGCTGATAGCCCGCCCCACCTCACGCTCCTGGTAATTGCTTTTATACTCCGCGTTTGTCGCCCCACAAATCGATGTGCAACCGCGGGCTGTATCGAAACCGCTCGCGCTTGCAGACCTCGACGATCCAGGCTGCTCGCTCGTAAATCGTCTCGATGGTGGTGCCTTCCGCCATCAGCATCACGCGGCCGCGATCGGCGGCCGTCTCCTCGACTATGGCTTCAATCTCTTTCAAGTCCTCTTCCGCTGAAACGACGAATTTCAGTTGATACGGAAACTCGCCCATCAGTTTCTTCAGCACCTCCGGTTGATAGCGCAACCGGTCGTGCTGCGCCGCCCACTTCCCTGCCTCGCGCTTGTGCGGAGTGGAGTTGGCAAGCTTCGGGCTGATGCTCATCAGGTCGCAGGTCACCGGCTGATACACGGTTCCAGCGGTTTCGATGGTGATGTGCAGATTGAGTTCTTTCAACCTGCGGGTGAGCAGTTCCAAGGGCGCGATCATCGGCTCGCCGCCCGTCACCACCACGTGCGTCGACCAACGGCCGCGCACATCGCCGAGGATCGTGCCCAGCATCAGATGATCGCCCTCCGGCTCCCAGGACGCATACGGCGTGTCGCACCACTTGCAACGCAGATTACAGCCGCTGAGGCGCACGAACACACTGGGAACGCCCATCAGCATTCCTTCGCCTTGCACGGAGTAAAAGATCTCGGCGACCCTTAACGTCGATACGGGAGAGGATCCGGAATCCCCGCCTCCGAAAAGCCCTTCCGGCGCAGGAGACATGAGTCGCATTGTCCGCACGGCCTTCCCCCTTCCTCCGGATCATAGCAACTGTGCGTCAAAGCGAAGTCTAGGCCAACCTCGGCGCCCAGTCGAACGATCGCGGCTTTATTCAGTTGCGCAAGCGGCGTGTGAATGCGCAGCCGCGTGCGTCCTTCCACGCCGGCCTTGGTCGCCAGGTTCGCCATGTGCTCAAATGCATGAATAAATTCGGGCCGGCAGTCGGGATAGCCCGAGTAATCGATGGCATTGACGCCGATGAAAATATCCGAGCATTCCAGCACCTCCGCCCAAGCCATCGCAAACGAAAGAAAAATCGTGTTGCGCGCGGGAACGTAGGTAATCGGGATGCCTCCGCCGATATCGTCGACCGAATCGTGTTTCGGGACCGCCAGATCGGCGGTCAGCGCGCTGGCTCCGAACACGCGCAAATCGATCCTCGCGATCGTATGTTCCTTGGCATGAAAAAAACCCGCGACGCGAGCAGCGGCGCTCAGCTCGATCGCATGCCGTTGTCCGTAGTCGAACGAAAGCGCATAGCAATCGAAACCGTCGCGACGCGCGACGCCAAGACAGGTGGCGGAGTCCAGTCCGCCGCTGAGCAGACAGACAGCTTTCTTCATTTCTTAGGTAATGCCAGCGTCAGGAAGAACCCGATCAACGGGAAAATCGTGAGCGCGCTCATGGTCGTCTGCATCGAGAAATGGTCCGAAAGCAGCCCGATCAGCGGAATGAAAATCATGCCCGCGGTGCCCCACGCAAATCCCTGCATGAGGGAGCTGACCGTGCCAATAGATCCCGGCGCCAGATCCTGAGCCATAACGATATTCACGGGAATGGTGAACAGCAAAATTAAACCGCTGAGCGCGAGTCCGACCATCGACGCCGGTCCGTGACCGAAGAAAAAGAGCGCCAGAAACGGCACGCAGCCAAGCATCGAAATCAGAATTACCCGTCGTCCGCCAAATTTATCCGCGAAGTGCCCGCCCACAAACCCTCCGGCCGCGCCGGCGACCTGAAACATGGTCAATGCCGAAGCCGCTTCGATCAGCGAAAACCCTCGCTCCCGATGCAGGTACAAAGGCAGCAACTGCCCGAAGACAATCTGCACCGCGGACCGCAGCACGACCAATACGTGAAGAATGATCAGCGGTCTCCGTACCGCGCGCAACGCCGCGAAGTCGATCTTTCCGCGCGCCGCGCCTGCCAGATGCGCGGGTTGACGCAGAAATACGAGCAGCACCAGCGTGACGATCACACCGGGAATCGCCGACAGATAACTCCGTGCGGAGCCCGCCCATTGAAACACCGACGCGAAATACGTCGGCCCGATGGCGAGGCCAAGCGTCCCCGCGCTGATGAACACCGCCATCCATTTTCCACGGTTGGAGGAAATTCCCAGCGTCGCCCAAGCCGAAGCCTGCGGATGAAATGACGCGATTCCCACACCGCCGAGAAACACCAGCGCCGCCGCGCTGGCAAAGTTCCACGACAACCCCAGCAATGAAATAAAGATCCCCGCCATCGCCGGCGCCAGCACGGAAAACATCCGCGAGTGAAAACGATCCGACAGAAATCCGTACGCCGGCTGCACGAACGAGCCGGAGAACACCATCACGCCGCCCAGCAACCCTGCCTGGGTCAGCGACAGGCTAAGCTTATCCACCAGCAGTGGCTGAAACGCGCCCATCGCGCCCGAATACATGTCGATGAAAAAGTGTCCGATCGAGAACAGCAGCAGCGCGAGCATTCCAGGCCGTAACAGCGCCGTCTGACGCGATGCGGGTAACTGTAATACGCTCGGTTCTGCGCTCATGAGGGGGAACTTTCATTGTAACGTGCCGACTGTGACCGAGGTGATATGATCGTCCGTTCAACCTAATATGGCCTCTCAACATCGTCCTTTCGTCCCCGAAAACGTAAAGATGAAGGAATTGACGCTGCGCGCCGTCCTGCTGGGACTGGTGATGACAGTCGTGCTTGGCGCGGCCAACGCGTATTTGGGCCTGCACGCGGGGATGACGATTGCCGCTACCTATCCGGCCGCCGTCATCGGCATGGCGGTGCTGCGCGGATTCAAAGGAACCGTCCTCGAAGAGAACATCGCGCGCACCGCGGGCTCCATCGGCGAATCGGTGGCTGCCGGCGCGATCTTCACTTTGCCTGCATTCGTGATCGCGGGCTCCTGGACCTCATTCGATCCCGCGCACGCCTATTGGAAGTCAACCGCCCTGATGACCATCGGCAGCGTGCTCGGCGTGTTGTTCGTATCGCTGGTGCGGCGCGCTTTGGTGGAAGATCCTGAGTTACCCTTCCCCGAATCGGTGGCCGCGGCGGAGATTCACAAGGCCGGACAGCGCGGCGCTGAGGCGGCCCGATATCTTTTCTGGAGCATGGGCATCGGAACGCTGGTGCAGTCGTTGGGCGAGCTGAAATTGTACGCGGTCGACAAAGATTTCATCGTGCGTATCGGACAGCTCGGCAAGAGCGTCGTGCGGCTGGGCCCCATCGGCAGCACCAAGCTTTTGCAAACCGGCGCGATTTCCACCATCGCCGCGCCGACCGTGAGCCCGGCGTATCTGGGCGTCGGCTACGTCATCGGACCCGAGCTCGCCGCGCTCAATTTCTCCGGCAGTGTGCTCGCCTGGGGATTGCTGGTGCCTCTGTTCATGTATTTCCTTGGGCCGCAGTTGCAGAATTTCATTCCGGCTGGAGCAGGTGACGATGGCTGGGCCGCACAGGCCGCCGCCGTGTGGCGATACATCGTCCGTCCCATCGCCGTCGGCGGCATGATGGTGGGCGCCGCCTTTACGCTCTTCCGGATGCGGAAGAATCTGACGTCGAGCCTGGGCCGCGCCCTGGCCGAAGTCCGGCACGGCGCTCCGCCTCTCGAATCGATGGCACGCACCGAGCGCTACATGTCCGCGAAAACCGTGTTCGGACTGATCGGCATTGTTTTCGTATTGATGATCGTCCTCTATATTTATGTGTCCGGTCTGGTGATGGCCGGCATCGTAGCGGCCATCGTGATGCTGGTTGTCGGATTCTTCTTCGCGACGGTTTCCGGAAACCTGGTCGGCGTCATCGGATCGTCCAATAACCCGATCTCTGGGCTGACGCTTTCGACATTGATCATCGCCGCAGTCTTGATGGTCGCCCTCGGAGTCGGGGGACCGGGAGGTGTCGCGGTGGTGCTCGCCGTCGCCGCCGTCGTCTGCGTTTCCTCGGCGGTCGCGGGCGAACTGCTGCAGGATTTCAAGGCCGGATACCTGCTCGGAGGCACACCGCGCTCCATTCAGATTGTCGAACTGATTGCCGTGGTTGTAGCCAGCTCCGTGATGTATTATCCGCTCTACGTGCTGCAAATCGCCAACATCAAGGGCGGCGGCACCGGGTTCGGCGATCCAAAGCTGGCCGCGCCGCAGGCCGGATTGATGGCCGCGCTCGCGCAAGGCATCGTCGGCGGCGATATGGCGTGGCCTCTGGTGATCGCCGGCATGATGTTCGGCGTCGCGCTCATCATGTTTAAGGTCCGCAGCCCGATGCTGGTCGCCGTCGGCATGTATCTGCCATTTCCCACCACCTTCGCGATTTTCGTCGGGGGCATTCTGCGCTGGGTCACGGACCAGTTGAGCCATCGCGCCGGACACAATGAAGCGCAGCGCATCCGCGTGGAGAGCGTCGGCATCCTTGCTGCCAGCGGCTTGATCGCCGGCGAGGCGCTTACAGGATTGCTCTTCGCGTGGTTTAAATATAAAGATTTCGAGGTGTACCAGTTCTTCAAGGACCCCTCATACCTGGCCGGATTCGCCGTCATGCTGGTTTTGGCATTCATCATGGTCCGCCTGCCGCTGGCGAAAGCCGGACGACCCGAAGATCCCGCGCCACCGGCAGCGATGATGTAATCCGATGCGCCCTTGGATTCTTGCGGCCTCGGCGGTCGCACTGCTCTGGCTCTGCCAGTTCGCAACCGTGCGATACAACTACGGCGGCAACTGGACCGGTCTGTTCTGCATCGCGCCGGACATGCCCGTGCCGGATTTTCTCCGCGCGGAGCGCCTCTACATTTTTCAAGGCTCGAAAGGATACGATGGCCAGATATTCCATCTCATCGCACACGATCCCTGGATGACCCGTGGATCTGCCGCGGCCATCCCCGGAGCCGAATTCCGTTATCAGCGCATTTTCGTGCCCGCTCTGGCCTGGATGCTGGCGCTCGGGCGCGATCAATACATCCACGCCGCGTACTTCGCGGTGATTCTCGGATTCGCGTTCGCCGGCGTGTTCTGGCTGGCGCGCCTGGCACAATTGCAAGGATCGCACCCGGCGTGGGGACTGGCATTCATCGCCGTACCCGCCACCATCACCTCGCTCGACCGCATGACCGCCGACATCGCCCTCGCGGCATTCTGCGTGGGATTTGTGTTGTACGCGGAATCAACGTGGCGGGTCGTAGCGATTCTCGCCTGCGCGGCCCTGACGCGCGAGACCGCCGTGCCCATCGTTGCCGGATACTGTCTATTTCTGCTGACTCGCCGGCAGATCGCAACATCGATCGCGGCCGCATGCGCTCTACTGCCTGCGGGCGCATGGTTTCTCTATGTGACACACGGCAGCGCAAGGTCCGAAGCCACAGGCTATTTGGGCCGCATCCCTCTGTATGGATTCCTGGAACGCGTCATCCACCCGGCCACCTATCCGATGCTCGGCTGGAAGCTTGCCATCGCTCTTTCGTTCGACCTCATCGCCCTGGCAGGCGTCGCTCTTATGCTGATCACCGTCGCGCGCATGGCCATCGGCGCGCGATGGGACCCCGTCGCCGCACCGATTTATATCCTCGCGATCGCCGTCGTTTTTATTCAAAACCGCGACGTCTGGGAGGACGCCTACAACTTCGGACGCGTCCTCTCGCCTCTCCTTCTTCTCACGTTCCTGGAGCAGTGGAACGGACTCGCGGCCCTCGCGCCCATCGCGATGATCGATCTCCGGGTCTCTCTGAATCTCACCAGCCAATTGGAAGGAATCGCACGAGGGCTGCTAAAGTAGAGAATTGTCGCGGATCAGCTCCTCATCGCCCTCAAATTCAACTGATAATGTACGTTGGACGCAGCTCTATCTCGGGCTCGGATTCACCACGCTCGCCACTCTGATTCTGGAGCTGTCGCTGACGCGGATTTTTTCGGTCGTCTTTTATTACCATCTCGCCTTCCTGGCCATTTCGATTGCCCTGTTCGGCCTCGGCGCGGGCGGCGTGTTCTCTTACGTCGTCTCCTCGCGTCCCGGCAGTCTTTATGAGAAACTGGGCGCGCTTGCGCTCGCCAACAGTGTTTGCGTCGTCGCGGCGCTCTGGTTTCTTGTCTCGCGGTCCGCGGAATCTGGTCCTTTTGCGCTCGCCGCCGTTTATTTCGCGAGCGCGCTTCCGTTCTTTCTGTCCGGCACGGTCGTCTCCATCGCGATCTCCGAGGCAATCGATCGCGTCGACCGCGCTTATTTTTTCGATCTGGCCGGCGCAGCCACCGGCTGCCTTCTGCTGGTCCCTTTTCTCGAACTGTTCGGCGGACCGAACACTCTCATCGCCGCCAGCGTGCTGTTCGCCATCTCCGCTGCCATCTGGTTCAATCAGGCCGGAGCATTCCGCCGCCGTGCAATGGCCGTCTTAGTGTCGCTATTGCTCGTCGGCCTGATGGTGGTCAACGGCCGCCGCGGCCGCGTGCTCGATATCCATGTTGCGAAAGGGCAAGCGCTGCCCGCTGAAAAATTCGTCGCCTGGAACGGCATTTCGCGCATCGGCGTCTCTCAACAGGGCGGCGGATGGAGCATTGTGATCGACGCCGACGCAGCCACCGGCATCTCTCCGTTCGATTGGGACAACATCACGCCTCAAGAGCGCTGGCTGCTCTTGCATCAGGGCCCCGGTTTTCCTTACGCGATGCGTCCCGGCGCGAAGGCGCTCATCATCGGTCCGGGTGGAGGGTACGATGTCGCGCGCGCGCTGGCTTCCGGCAGCCACGATATTACCGCCGTCGAAATCAACCCCATCATCGCCAATGATGTAATGCGCAATAAATTCGCCCGCGAAAGCCACTACATCTATTCGCGCCCCGGAGTCGGCCTCCATATCGAAGACGGCCGCTCCTTCGTGCGCCGCAGCGATCAAAAATATCAGGTGCTGCAAGCGACTCTGGTCGACACTTGGGCCTCTACAGCCGCCGGCGCATTCGCGCTGAGCGAAAATAATCTCTACACCACCGACGCATTTACCGATTACCTCGCCCACCTCACCGACGACGGCGTGATGGCGTTCACTCGCTGGGGATTTGCGCCGCCACGCGAATCTCTGCGCCTTCTCTCGCTTGCGATGGCAGCCCTTCCCCGCGTCGGCGAATCCGATCCCGCGCGTCACGTCATGGTGATCCGCGAAGACGCCTTCAAGATTCAAGGATGGGGCGCGCTCGATACCGTCCTGATTTCCCGCAAGCCTTTCTCCGACGCCGACGTCGCCCGCGCCCGCCGGGTCATCGCCGAAGGCCATATGGACGAGATTTATCTCCCCGGCGAGGCGCCGAAAAACCCCTTCGGACAGCTCCTGACCACCGTCGATCCCGCGGCCTTCCTGCGCGATTATCCGTTCGACGTCTCGCCCGTCAGCGACGACCGCCCGTTTTTCTTTTACACCGTGCAGCCGCGCGATCTGTGGAATTATCTTCTCCACGCCAACGAGAGCAGCGCCGACTTCAAAGTTCAAAAGGCCGTGCCCCTGCTCTTCGGCCTGATGGCCGTCAGCCTGGTCGCGACTGCGCTGGTCCTCTTGCTCCCTCGCTTCCTTCTGGGCACCCGACTGCCGAAACAAAAAGGCGTAATTACGTTCTTGTGGTATTTCATCTGCCTCGGCGCCGGATACATCCTGATTCAAGTCGCACTCATCCAGAAATTCGTCTTGCTGCTCGGCCATCCGACTTACGCGTTGGTCGTGATCGTCTTCTCGATGCTCGTATCGAGCGGCGCGGGCAGTTACTTCAGCCGCCGCGTGATTGCCGATAGCGACCAGCGCCTCTCCCGCCTGCTCTGCGTCATTGCCGTACTGGTCGCCGCGTTAGCCTTCGGCTCACGCCCGCTCACGCAGACCGCCGCAACGTGGCCTCTCCCGGTGAAAATGCTTGTGACCGTGCTCGCCATCGCGCCCGCCGCATTTCTGATGGGAATTCCCTTCCCCAGCGGCCTCCGCAGGCTCGAACAAAGGCATCCGCCGTCCATCCGCTGGGCCTGGTCGCTGAACGCCGCAGCCAGCGTTCTCGGTTCCGCCGGAGCGATTTTCTTGGCGATCTACATCGGCCTGCGCGCGACGTTGCTGGTTGGCGCCGCGCTCTATCTATTTGCTCTGGTCGTCATCGTGAGCACGAAAACTACTCGCCGGCCTGTTTGAGCAGTCTAGTCGCCTCTTCCACCTGCGCGCACATCGCCCGAAGCGCGATGGCAACCCTGCGCGCCTGCTGATTCGCCTCGTCCCATCGCTTCCCCTCCGCCGCTTCGCGAACACCCGGCAGCGTCTTCACGCCGTAGCCCGTGTACAAACCCGGCGCGTAAATTTGATGACGATACCACTCGCGGTGCGGCAGCCCGTCGGCCAGCAGCAGCGTCCTCTCCGCGTGCTCCAGCGTTTCGTTCACCTTTATCAACTTCTCCGGCGCGACCGATGAGACACGCTGCATCAGCGCATTCAACTCCGCGTCATATGCCTGCGACCCCGCGTGCAGTCTGCTCAACTGCGCCTGCACTTCGCGAACGTCCACCGTCCCTCCGTTCTTCTGCGCCCCTTTCTGAATGTCCTCGAGGTACTCGTGAACGATGCGCGAAAGCGTGTGAAACTCGAACGGCAGCACCGGCGCATCGGCCAAACGGACCAGTGTGGTGATCATCACTTGCGACAGGGTCTTTCCGTACACCATTTCTCCATCCGAAAACCGCCGGAACCAGTCGAGCGTGTCGTAAACCGAATGGTAAACCCCGCCCGCATCCGCCCCGCCGAAGCCCAGATTCAAGCTCGCGACACCTGCATGATGCAGGAATCCCACATAATCCGAACCCGACCCCAGCGCGCCCAGCCGGAACGCCCGAGCACTGCCGTCTTTTCGACTGATATCCAGCAAACTCTTCTGTGTAGATGGATCGTTCAAATCCCGCAGCACTTCACGGACAAACGTCTCCAGCGTGTGCGACCCTCCCGCGCTGATGGTCCCGCGGCCGTTCGAATCGGAATTGATATACACGGCCGCCTTGCGCTCCAACTCCTCCTGATGTTTTTCCACCCACTCAGTGGAACCCACGAGGCCAAATTCCTCGCCATCCCATAGCGCCAGCCGGATGGTCCTTTTCGGCTGCCATCCCTGTTTGCGCATTATGGCCAGCGTCCTCGCGGTTTCGAGCAGCGCGGCCGCCCCGCTGATGGGATCGCTCGCGCCGTTCACCCACGCGTCGTGATGATTGCCGTACACGATCCACTGGTCTTTAAAAACGCCTCCCGGCATGGTCGCGATCACGTCGTGCAC
>Ga0210394_10002323_pt1 | contig 26323 bp, 23 predicted proteins | sample IncBWC12MmetaG_FD_160121 | JGI IMG/M metagenome (GOLD analysis project Ga0210394, IMG submission 160121) | Forest soil microbial communities from Barre Woods Harvard Forest LTER site, Petersham, Massachusetts, United States - Inc-BW-C-12-M | ecosystem: Environmental > Terrestrial > Soil >...
AAAAATGAAACCTGGGCAAGATGTTTTGCGTAATAACAGTTGAATCAGAAAAGCCTTGTCGTCATTTAGACCAGCTCTTATGCATGGAGATACGCGAATGTCTTTGTCTGCTTTGAAGTCTGTCCGCGGGTTGACTGTTGTGATGGTACTCTTCGGCGCGCTATCCATTAACGCGGGGGCGCAGGATTCGAGCCAGTCACCTTCGTCGGCGTCGACTGGCACCGTACCAGCTTCGGCGCAGGCTCCGCAGGCGCAGGAATTCGTTTTAAAGGACTATTCCAAGCCGGTTCCCGCGTTTCCGAACGTGATTCGACCCTATTTGCCACAACATGTTCCGCCGCCAAATCTAAGCAATACATCGCGGATTAATCAGCTGTTGCATGACGGCAGGATCATGCTATCGATCGATGATGCGGTTGCGCTGGCGCTAGAGAATAATCTCGACGTTGGGATCGCGCGCTACAACTTGAATATTGCCGACACCGATATTCTGCGTTCGAAATCCGGCACCAACACCTTTCTTGGAGTAAATTTCGGAGTGGTGCAAAACACTCCCGGCGGCGGTGTGGGCGGACTTGGCGGAACCGTCGGCTCGGGTACGGGCGGTACCGCGCCGGCTCCAGGCGGTATCGGCGCTGGCACCAATGGATTGGTGAGTTCCACTCTAGGCCTGGGGCCACTGATTACGAGCTTCGACCCCATAATCACCGGTACGTTTCAAGAGGACCACAACAGCATCATCTCCAGCAACGTGTTCACTGGAGCGCCTACGGTGTCGCAGAATACAGGAACTTACAATGTCTCCTACGGACAAGGCTTCCAATGGGGCACGAACATGGCGGTGGGATTCACCAACTCGCGGATTACCACTAACAACGTGTTTAATACTTATAGCCCTCAGATTAGCCCCGCTTTCCAGTTCAGGCTAACGCAGCATCTGCTGCAAGGTTTCGGCTTTCTGCCCAACACCCGTTTGATCCGCTTGACTAAGAACAACCGCGAAATCTCTGACGTCGCGTTCCGGCTGCAGATTATCACCACGGTGGATCAGATCGAAAACATGTACTGGGATCTGGTGTTTGCCTACGAGAATGTAAGAGTTCAGCAGGAGTCGCTGGCCTTCGCGCAGAAAACGCTATCCGACACAAACAAGCAGGTACAGATCGGCAGTCTGGCTCCGATTGAAGTGGTTCGCGCCCAGAGCACGGTTTCCTCTGACCAGCAGAGCCTGATCCAGGCTCAGAACAACCTCCAGTTACAACAATTACTGATGAAGAACGCCCTAAGCCGGACGTTAGTCGATCCAGTGCTCGCGGATGCCGAGGTCATTCCAACCTCGACCGTTGCCTTGCCGGAACAGGAACCGATTACGCCTGTCCAAGACTTGGTCAACGACGCCCTTGGTCATCGGCCCGAATTGTCGGAGTCGAGGATTGATCTGACCAACCGTCAGATAAATAACAAAGCGATTCGCAATGCGATGCTGCCCAGTCTCGATCTCTTCGCCTACTATGGCGGTTCCGGCCTGGCGGGTTCACAAAACCCTGCCAACCTCTGCGCGAATCAACCGCCCGCAGAGCAGGCGTCAGGCTTCTGCTCAGGTTTCAACCCTGTTTTGGGCAGCACCGTAATCCCTCCTGTGGGATCAGTTGGTTATACCAGCGCATTAAACCAATTGGTCAATTCCACTGCACCTGACAAGGGCGTTGGCCTGACACTAAACATTCCAATTCGTAACCGTAACGCCGACGCTTTGCAAGTTCGCGCACTGTTGGAATATCGCCAGGCGCAGATGCGTGAACAACAGATCGAAAATCAAGTTCGCATCGAGGTTCGCAATGCGCAGTTTACATTGCAGCAAAACCGAGCCGCCGTCGCGGCTGCACAGGCTGCTGTAGCACTCGGCCGCCAGTCGCTGGACGCTGAGCAGAAGAAGTTGAACCTTGGCGCTTCCACCAGCACGCTGGTTTTACAGAACCAATCTGTTTTGGCGACCAACGAATCCAACCTGGTTTCCGCCATGGCGGCCTATGAGAAGTCGCGCATCGAGCTGGATCGAGCCACCGGCTTGCTATTGGATCACGCCGGAATCGTTATGTCTGACGCTGAGCGCGGCGAAGTCACACACATGCCGAACGTGCCGTACGTCGCGCCTCGTAAAGATGTGAACACAATAATGCAGGCTCCTCAGCAGCAACCGCAGCCTCAGCAGTAGATGCCGCTGTTGGGATCGGTTGTTGATTATCGTTGATCGCCGTCAAGTCAAAATAGCGCGGGACTCCGTATTTTCGCGACTTTATAATTCTTTACAATTACTGCCAACATATTTCGCCGTCGCGGAAGCTACTCTAGTGTGTCCGCACAAATTCGGACGCATCAAATCTCGATATTGAGAAGCGCGCAATACTCATCAATAACGTTTCACGCTAGGAGAATGGAAATGCTTTTGCCTCGCTCACAGTCTGCTATCCGGCGGATCATCCTCATTGCATTCGCAGCGGTTTTATCGCTAAACGCCTGGGCACAGAACGCCCCGTCAGCGTTGCCGCAAACGCCTCAGCCCATGCCCGCACCGGCGGTGCAACCCCAGCATTACGTCACAGTGGACTATTCGAAACCACAATCTCCGTTCCCTAATGTCATTGCATCTTATAAACCGAGATATGTGCCACCGCCGAACTTAAACAATACCGACCGTATTCAACAGTTGATGCATGACGGCAAAATCATGCTTTCGATGAACGATGCGGTGGCGCTCGCTTTGGAAAACAATCTTGATCTGGTACTGGCACGTTACAACCTGAATATCGCGGACACGGACATTCTCCGCGCCGACGCGGGCGCTAACGTTCTCGGCGTGAATACTGGAATCGTGCAGAACACGCCCGGAGGCGGCGTGGGCGGGCTCAGCGGAAATGTCGGCTCCGGGACTGGCGGAACGAGCGTAGCTGCGGGCGGCGTGGGTACCGGTACGAATGGTTTAGTCAGCTCGACGCTCGGCATCGGCGCGCCTATAACCAGTTTCGACCCTATCCTCAGCGGAACGCTGCAGATGGACCGAAACTTTGTCGAATCGACGAGCATATTCACGCAAGTTCCGAATGGCGTCGGGAATACCAATACCGGGACTGCCGACTTTTCCTATTTGCAAGGTTTTCATTGGGGCACGAACCTTTCCGTGGGATTCAACAATACGCACATCACAACTAACAACTTGGCCAGCACTTACACACCAGCGCTGAGTTCCGGTTTGCAGGTTCGGCTAACTCAGAACTTACTGCAAGGCTTTGGCTTCGTAGCCAACACCCGCTTCATCCGAATCGCCAAAAATAATCGCGAGATTTCGGATGTTGCCTTCCGCTTGCAAATCATCACCACCGTGGATCAGATCGAAAATCTGTATTGGGATCTGGTGTATGCCTATGAGAACGTTCGCGTGCAGCAGGAGGCCTTAGCTTTTGCGCAAAGGACGCTCGCCGATAATAAGCAGCAAGTGCAATTTGGGACGCTGCCGCCCATTCAGGTCGTGAACGCACAAGCCACAGTGGCCACCGACCAACAAACGCTAATCCTCGCGCAAACTAATCTTGAGCTGCAGGAATTGCTGATGAAGAATGCGCTAAGTAAAACACTTGAAGATCCCGCACTGGGCGGAGCTGAAGTGATTCCCACGTCCACAATGCAACTACCCGAACAGGAACCGGTGGTGCCTACGCAAGATCTGATCAATGATGCGCTGGGCCATCGCGCGGAGTTGGCCGAGTCAAGAATCGACTTGAGCACTCGCGAGCTCAACAACAAGGCGGTGAGAAATGCGATGCTGCCTACGCTCGCACTGTTCGCCTATTACGGCGGATCTGGCATTGGCGGCGATGTGAATTCGGCGCTGCTTCCTCCCACATGCACGGCGAACAGTCCGGTAAAATGCTTCGCACCAGCGCAAGCTGCTCCCCCATTTCGCAACGGCGGCCCCGTGAGCACCGCCAGCACTCTAAGTCAGGTTTTCAATGGCACCGCACCTGATAAGGGTGCAGGTCTGACGCTCAATATTCCGCTTCGAAATCGGCAGGGTCAGGCGGACCAGGTGCGGGCCGAGTTGGAATATCGACAGGCGCAAGTTCGCTTGCAGCAACTCTCGAATCAGGTGCGTATCGAAGTCCGCAACGCGCAGTTCTCGCTGCAACAAAATCGAGCCAGCGTGCAGGCGGCCCAAGCCGCGGTTGATTTTGCAGCCGAAACATTACACGCCGAACAGCAGAAGCTCTCGGCCGGAGTTTCGAATCCGACAGCTGTACTGCAAGATGAGTCTGGCTTAACCACGGCCGAATCAAATCTCGTATCCGCAAAGGCAGCGTACGAAAAAGCACGAGTGGAATTGGATCGCGCCACCGGTCTTCTGCTCGATCACTCCGGAATCGTTATGGCGGACGCGGAACGAGGCGAAGTTACTCACATGCCTGATATTCCCTACGTAGCGCCGCGTACCGATGTTCAGCCGGGTGCGCCGTCCCAACCCCAGCCCCCGGGTTATTGATTAATGCATGGCTCGACCCTGCTTGCTTGTTATGCGAAGCAGGGTCGAACAGTTGCTACTTTCGCGTTCATTAGGCTCCGATGTATTCTTCCACGCGTGACGCTGTCGGTAGTTTTGATTACGCACAATGAAGAACGCAACCTACCTCGCACCCTGGAAAGCGTGATGCCCCTGGTGCGCGATGGCAAGGGCGAAATCATCGTGGTGGACTCGGGCTCGACCGATCGCACGGTCGAGATCGCGCAATCTTACGGCGCGAAAGTTTTTGTCGAAGCGTGGAAGGGTTTCGCCGGGCAAAAGAATTCCGCAATCGATAAAGCTTCCATGGATTGGGTGCTGCAACTCGATGCGGATGAAGCTCTAGAACCTGAACTGGCCGCGGAAATGCAGATCGCTCTGAACGCTGAGTCGACAATGAGGGGATTCTGGATTCCGCGCAAGAATTTCTTCCTCGGCCGATGGATCAAGCACGGCGGCTTCTATCCCGATCCAAAGCTACGTCTGGTGCGGCGCGGCGCAGGACGATTTGAAGAATATGGCGCACATCCCACGATCAAAATTTCCGGCCCAACTGGTAAGTTCTCTCACGCACTCTTGCACGACGCCTATCCAACTCTGCGCGGTTACATTGATCACATGAACAGTTATTCCTCAATGGGCGCCGAGGCTGTGGTGGCACAAGGGCGACGCGGCTTCAGCTTTGCGGATATCGTAATTCGGCCGACGCTGACTTTTATCTACAACTACTTCATCCGGTTCGGCTTTCTTGACGGACGCGAGGGTTTGCTGCTCCATCTCTACCATTCCGTCTACGTGTCGTGGAAATATGCCAAAGCTTGGGAGTTGGCGCGGAAATCGTAATCCAGCAGCCGTCGGCACGCCTCCCTGCGTTTTGCTATCCTAAGGCATCGTGCGGATGATATGGTTATTTCTGATTCTTGCCTGCAGCGGAGGAGCTGTGTTGTGGGCGGGGATCGCAGCTTATCTTCGCGTGCGCCGTCATCTGAAAGCGTCGGCCGCGATGCGAAAAAGCGTCCATCACGAAGTGGATGGGCTCTAGCATAGTTTCCTACCGCAAGAAATTGGAGAACCGCAGGCATGGCTAGACCAGCTACAGAAATTCTCGGCACTCAAGATCGCATTCTCGACTCCGCAGGTCAAATCGCCATTGTGGTTGGAGCGAGCTTGTTTGTCGCTCTATGTGCGCGGATCGTATTGCCTTTGCCGTTCACGCCGGTTCCATTGACGCTGCAAAACTTCGGCGTGCTGCTGGTGGGACTGGCACTGGGAAGCCGTCGCGGTTTTGCTGCTTTGGCGCTTTATCTGGCCGAAGGACTCGTTGGTATGCCGGTCTTTAGCCCAACGGGGCCCGGCGGTTTGGCTCAATTGCTTGGTCCTACTGGCGGCTTCCTGCTGGCCTATCCGCTGGTGGCCGGCATTGCCGGATGGGTCTTCGAAACAAATTTCTTCGGATCGAAACTGGGAGAGGCAAAAAAGAGTTTCTCCCGCGCTGCCGCAGCTTGCACTCTGGCCGAGATTTGTTTATTCGTGTGCGGCCTTTCCTGGTTGGCCATCCTCACCCATTCTTTCGCTACGGCTATTCGCTTCGGCCTCTACTGGTTTGTGTTTGCCGAAATCCTGAAAATTATGTCGGCTGCGGCATTGGCCAGCGGCTGGCAGCATCTCCATAAGGTTCAACCATGAATTTTCCCGCCGCGACCCCCGAACACTCGCCCACGTCGATTCTTGAAGGCAAGCGCGAAATCACAATCGCTCATAGTCCTGATTCGGACGATGCTTTCATGTTTTACGGGTTAGCCACCAACAAGGTTCGCGTACCCGGTCTGCGATTTACCCATACTCTTTGCGACATCGAGACCCTGAATCGGAAAGCCATGGAAGGCGTCTACGACGTCACCGCGATCTCTTTTCACGCCTATCCCTACATTCAGGATCACTATGCCCTGCTGCCCAGCGGTGGCAGTGTGGGAGACGGTTACGGCCCCATGGTCGTAGCGCCGCGCGCGTATTCGGTCAGCGACATCAAGCACAAACGAATTGCCGTTCCCGGGACATTGACTACGGCATATTTGGTCCTGAAGCTCTTCGCACCAGGGATCGAGACCGATGTTATCCCCTTTGACCAGATTATTCCGCAGGTGCTGGATGGCAGACAGGAAGCCGGCCTCATCATTCACGAAGGCCAGTTGACGTATGACAAATCCGGCCTGCACCGCATTGTCGACCTCGGCAAATGGTGGCAAAAAGTCACCGGATTGCCGTTGCCGTTGGGAGGCAATTCCATTCGCCGCAGCCTCGGTCCCGCGTTAATGTCCAGCGTGGGTAACGCGCTGCGCGAGAGTATTGAGCATGCGCTTGATCACCGCGAAGAAGCGCTATCGTATGCCATGCAATTCGCGCGCGATCTCGATCCTCAACTCGCCGACAAGTTCGTTGGCATGTACGTCAACGAGCGCACCCTTGATTATGGTTCCGACGGCCGCGAAGCCGTGCGCCGGCTCCTCGACATGGGCCACAAGGCAGGAATCATTCCGCAAGAATCGAGAGTGGATTTCGCCGCCTAAGCCTGACAGCTCTCACGCCGAGTTGCCTGTCATAGCGGTTTGACGGCGTCGATCACCGCAGCATACACTTCGGTGTTTTCAATCCAGAATTAAAGGAGCCCTATGAAACCACGTTTCATGGTTTGCTGTGCGCTGTTTTGTTTTTTTGTGACAGCTGTTGCATTCTCGCAGGATGCCGTAAAAGTTGATCCTAAGCACTACAAGGTGGAGCTGGAAAATGCTCAGGTGCGTGTTCTCCGCGCTCACTACGGACCGCATGAGAAATCGGTCATGCACAGCCATCCCAACTCGGTCGCGGTAATGCTCAGCGATGGCAAAATCAGGTTTACTTATGCCGACGGCAAAACTGAAGATGCGGTTAGTAAGCCAGGGCAGGTCATGTACACGGCCGCGCAAACTCACGATCCTGAGAATACCGGCGATACACCTTTTGACGTCATCGTCATAGAGTTAAAGGGAGGCGCGCCCAACAAATAGGGTGCCCGCGAATTACGGGGTCGCAGCGATGCGGCCCTTTCCCTTTTGCATCGCTATCGCGGTGATCCCAACGGCTGACACCCTCTATCACACGGAAGGTGCCTGTTCCAGCAGCTTCACCAAGCTATAGAGGGTCTGGTTCACCGGCGTGGGCACGCCCGTCTCAGCGCCCCTGCGAACCAGAAAGCCGTTCAACGAATCAATCTCGGTCGGCTTTCCGCGCGCGATGTCCTGCGCGGTTGAAGAAATGGCTTCGGGCATCGCTTCTGAGCCCAGCTTCAGTACCGCTGCGAACACCTTGTCCGCGGAGAGTGTGACTCCAGCTGCGCTGCCCACTGCTACAGCTTCATTGACTACGCGCTTCATCACTTCAATTGTCCCCGGGTCGCGCGCGATGCGCCCGTACTTTGCGCGGGAAAGCGCCGACAGAGCGTTGTAGGCACAATTCATGATGAGCTTTTCCCAGAGTTCGGCGGTGATGTTCTCGGAAATACGACAGGGCACGCCGGCCCGAGTGAAAGTCGTTGCGATTTTAGCGAGATCCGGTTTACTAGCATCGTGGTTGGGCGACGGATCTCCGATAATGAGGTCGCCGCGTCCGGCGTGCTTGACCCGCCCTGGTCCAACCATCTCGACGGCAATATAGACCACCGCAGGGATGGCTTGAATTCCCGCGGCGAAATCGATTCGCTCAACATTGTCGACTCCGTTTTGAAGAGAGACTACGAGCGTATCGGGGGCGAGGTAGGGGGCGAGCAATTTTGCTACGCTTTCCGTGTCCACCGTCTTCACTGAGAATAGAACAAGATCCGCATTACGAACGGCCGCCAACTCGGTGGAAGCTGAAACGGAAACACTTTCCTTAAAATGAATGCTGTCGATAAAAAGGCCGTCGCGATTTATCGCTTCGATGCGGGGTGCGCGGCCGATGAGCGTCACCGGAGCGCCCGCCCGCGCCAGCATTCCGCCGAAGTAACATCCCACCGCCCCCGCACCCACTACAGCAATGCGGGTCCAGTCGTTTTCCACCGTGTTCACTCCAAAAGAATCAGCTTCTGGCTCCTGGCTTCTGGCTTCTGGCCTGTCTGATCCCGGGCGAGGTCGTAGTTCTGAGCCAGGAGCTAACAGCTAGAAGCTCCTCTTGAACGAAAACACTGGATCAATATCTACTGGCACGCTAGCCGCCGACTTCAGCGAGGCTTGCAGTTCAGCCGGCATTACTTCGTATTTCTTGAACCAGTTTTCAGCCCGAGCGCGGTCGCCAGTCGCTTCGATTTCCAACAACTCTTTCGCAAGATCGCCGATTGCAGAGGGCATGCGTCCATAGTCGATTTCATAGCGGCCCGATGACGGCCGCTTAATCGCGCCTCGCTCTGAGAGATAATTGAACTCCATCATTTCCGCCTGCCCGTGAGCTTCGGCGATGCCAAAGCGAACCGTGCGAAAAATTCCAGCCACATACGAAGCGTAATATTCTTCCAGCTTGTTTTTGGGAAGGACATCGTGGTCGACCAGCCACTTCATGCCAAACATTCCGACCACGTCCGCTTTAGCTTCCTCCAATCCACTGAATGTCGGGCCAATGGATTCTCGAATGCCAACTTTGCCCGCTGGAGTTCGTGCAAATGCCGGTCCCAGCCCATGAGCCATCTCATGCAAAATCGTTCCCAACAAATAGCCTTCGCCCGAAGCCTTGGCCGCCTGCGCCGGCAACATGACATGCTGTGCCACGGGCAGAATCACGTAATTTACCCGCGCATCCATGAAATTCTTAAAGAAAAGTTTCTTGCTGCCCTTTTGTTCGTGCACACGGGGATCGTTAGGAAGATTGTCGGCAACGGCCTGATATCCGTGATTCAGATCGCCCGCGCGAAACGGTGTATCCATAACCTCCATCGGAGTCTCCAGACCGTGCTTGGAAGGCCGATCCTCGGACGCGAGCGGCAGTGCATCCTGAATATCGCCGACATATTTCTGAAACATCTCCAGCTTGCGGCTCTCTTCCGCGTTGCGAATCATCACCGCCGCGCCGTAGGTTGCCTTAATACCTAAGAGACCGTCGTCATAAGTTTCATCCGGCGCGAAAATTACGTCGAACTTGGGATTTTTCAAATCGAGCCAGGCCAGATTGCTCTCGAAGTATTCGTCGGTAAGTAGGGCCTCGGCCCGCAGACGCAGGAAATTCGCAAATGCTGGGTCATCGCTAAGCTTGGCAGCTTCGCGTAAGTCCTTTGCCGCCGGTTCGAGAAACGAACGATACGCAATGTGATATGGAAGCCCCTCAAGCTGATCGTTGTGCCAGCGCACCAGAGTGAACGAATTGTAAATCTCATCTTTCTTCTCCGGGTGGGCTTTCACGTACTGTGCGATCTGCTCGCGAGTCAGATTCTGCGGATAAAAACCTCGTCCCGGAGGAATCGGAGTTGTGCCAACGAAGGGTTTGTTATCCTCGAGCAAATCGAATCGGCAAGCGTTGATCCACAGGTAACGCCGCAGCATTTCGTCCTGTGGATTCTGGCTGCTGGCCAGTGATTCGTACAGAGTCAGCCCGTCAGGGTCAATCTGCCGCCAGTAGATCTGTTCCAGATAGCGCGACGCATCGACCAATTTATCCACCATCTTAACTTCGCGAGCAGTCAGACTCGCGGAGTGAAACGGCATTTCCACGCGGCGAAACTTGGCGAGACGCTGGTCCAGATCAGGAACGACGTGCATTCCAGCCGACTCGGCCCCTTTGGCGGCAGAGCCAGTCATTGGCTTATGTCCTTTCTGTGCTGAAATATTAGATGGAAGAAAAAAGAAGACAAGCAGTGGTAAAACCCAAGGGCCCAGTGTCATGAATGTTGTATTCTAGCAGAGCATTCTGCACTTAATCGTTTTACTTCCCGCGAATCAACACTGACATTACCACGATGTTTGCGTTATGACTGAGAGTTCTGATTCCAATGGCCGGCAGACGTTGCTTATCGACGCCGATGACACGCTTTGGGAAAACAACATTTACTTCGAACGCGCCATTGCGAATTTTATTTCGTTCTTGAACCATCACGAGTATTCGCCTGAGCACGTGCGGGAAGCGTTAAACGACGTCGAGCGCGAGTGCATCGTAAGCCACGGTTACGGGCTGCACAGCTTCAGTCACGCGCTGGTTCAGACTTTCGAACGCCTGGCCGTCGAACCACTCACGCCAGCGCTGCACGAAACCATCAGCGGATTCGCACACACTATCGCCGAACACCCGGTCGAAATCCTGCAGGGCGTTCCAGAAACGCTGCAATACTTATCCGAACGCCATCATCTGATGCTGCTGACTAAAGGCGCCATTACCGAACAGTCTGGCAAAGTCGAGCGCTCCGGACTGAAGGACTATTTTTCTGTGGTAGAGATTGTCGCGGAGAAAGATGTAGATACTTATCGAACGATAGTTTCGAAGTACGATCTCTCTACCGATACCACTTGGATGGTCGGAAACAGCCCCAAGTCCGACATCAATCCCGCGCTTGCAGCCGGACTCAGCGCAGTCTTCGTTCCGCATGGCAGCACGTGGATTCTTGAGCACGAGGAAGTCGCAGAGGCAAAGCCGCCATCCCGCTTATTGGTTGTAGAAAAGTTCGCCGAACTGAAGCAGCACTTCTAACTCCTTGATTTGTCATCCCGAGCAAAGCGAGGGATCTGCAGTTCATTCAAGCCAGTTATGTACTTGCGGGAACGCCACAGAACTTATCAAAGGTCTTCTTGAGCTCCGCCGCAATGTCCGCCGCTTCCCGATGTTCAATGTCGCTGCGCTGCATCATGTAGATCAGCTTGCCGTCCCGCAACAACGCTATCGACGGCGATGACGCCGGATACCCTGTAAAGTAGGTACGAGCGCGCTCGGTAGCCTCTTTATCCTGGCCAGCAAACACGCTAAACATATTCTCCGGACGCGCTGAATTCTGCAACGCAACCCGAACCGCGGGACGCATGCGTCCGGCCGCACAACCGCAAATGGAATTCACAATCACCAGAGTTGTTCCTGGTTGATTGACAATGGCACGATCCACTTCCTCAGCAGTACGAAGTTCCCGAACTCCAATGCGAGTCAGCTCTTCACGCATCGGGATCACCATAATCTCTGGATACATTTTTTCTCCTCAAGAGGTTTCTAATAGCCTAACAGAACTTTCGATCCGCAATAAATGTCGGGTCGAAAACGCTACTGACCAACGTAATGCGGGCCATCCAAACGGTGTTTTTTCTTCATATATAGTGGAAGTAACCGCCGATGGTGATTACCGAAAACGTCCCGCTGGGTCCGCTCACCACCCTCAAAGTCGGAGGCCCGGCTCGCTTCTTCGTGGAAGCAAACACGATTGCCGAAGTGACCGACGCTGTAGCATTCTCGCAGTCCAGGAATCTCCCACTGTTCGTCCTCGGGGGCGGTAGCAACGTCGTGATCTCTGACGCAGGCTGGCCCGGTTTGGCATTAAAGATTAGCGTTACCGGAATCAATCACCGGCACGGTCATGATGAAGTTGTCTTCGAAGCAGGCGCCGGCGAAGACTGGGACAACTTCGTAGCTTTCGTTGTCGCCCATAATTGCGCTGGCATCGAATGCCTGAGCGGAATTCCTGGAAGCGTTGGAGGCACGCCGGTGCAGAATGTCGGCGCTTACGGACAGGAAGTTTCGCAGACCATTGACTCCGTGCTTGCGGTCGATCTCAGGGATGGGCAACTGCAGGAACTCGGCAAGGAGGCATGTGGCTTCGCTTATCGGACAAGCATCTTTAACACCACCGAGCGCGGACGCTACGTTATTTTGCAGGTCAACTACGTTTTGCATCACGGTGGGGACGCGTACATCGCTTATGCAGATCTAAAAAAATACTTCGCTGGCTGGAGCATAAAACCAACCTTGGCCGACGTGCGCGATGCCGTGCGAAAAATCCGCAGCGGAAAAGGTATGCTGCTCACCCCTGGCGATGACGATTGCCGCAGCGCCGGATCTTTCTTCAAGAATCCAATTCTTTCGCCGGAGCAATATCAAGCGCTAAAGACTCGGGCGGCCGCCAAGAATCTTCAGATTCCCAGCTATCCAGCCCTTGATGCGCAAAAGAAAGTCTCAGCAGCGTGGCTGGTCGAGCACTCTGGTTTCAGCCGCGGCTACGGCCACGGACATGTCGGTATTTCCCGCAAGCACGCGCTCGCAATCGTGAATCGCGGAAACGCCACCGCGGCCGAAATTCGAGCGTTCAAGGACGATATCCAGCAACGCGTAGAGGACATTTGGGGCGTAGTTCTGGAACCCGAACCAGTCTTCGTGGGATTCTAAGTTCGGGTACGCGCGAGCGTCGGTGTAGGCGCGAGCGTCCTCGCTCGTGCTAGCTGCATATATCGGCGACCGCCGCCCCAGATTGCAACCCGTGTTTGGTATTTCCCCTGCGTTGGGGTGGGTACGCGTTCCGGCCCCGGCGGCAGCCGCCTCTATTTACTCATCGGCAATTCTTGCCGCCTCTTTAAAGATCGCAACAAACATCGGGCGAGTCAGTTTTCCCGTTTGAGTGTTTTGGTTAGAAGGATGGTATGAGGCCAGTAACGTCTTTCCATCCGCCATTTTGTACGTAGCCCCATGCTGGAAAAGATAAGCTTTGCGGGTAGAAAGCTGGCTACGCCGCTTGAGATAATTGAGATAGGCATCGAAGCCAATCCGCCCCAGGGCGACCACCACTTTCACGTTCATGAGACCCTCCAGCTCGCGATCCAGATAGGAAGCGCAGTTCGTCAACTCCTGCGGGAGCGGCTTATTGTCGGGCGGAGCGCAGCGAACCGCTGCCGTGATGTAAATGTCTTTGAGCTTCAGTCCGTCCTGGCGATCGGTAGCGTTCGGCTGATTGGCAAAACCAGTCTCGTACAGTACCGGAAACATGAATTTACCGGATGCGTCTCCGGTAAACGGCCGGCCAGTGCGATTAGAGCCGTGTGCTCCGGGAGCAAGCCCGAGGATTAGAACCCGTGCCTTGGGGTCCCCGAAACCGGGCACAGGCTTTCCCCAATACTCGCAATCCCGGTAGGCCCGGCGTTTCTCACGAGCGATCTTTTCGCGATATTCCACCAGTCGCGGACAACGGGTGCACGCCACGAGTTCCGCGTGAAGCCTGACCAGCCAACTGCTATTATCAGAATCAACAGCCATGATTAAACTTTACAAGGTGGGCTTGCCGTGTGCATAGGAGCCCATCAAAAGTCCGCCGGAAAGCTTCTTCTTTGCGGCAAAATTCCCTGTGCCGGCGTCCAATAGTTGATAGCATCAAAAAAGCTGACCATGATGCCCAGAGAGACTGGCCAATCCGTGATGGAAGCGTCCGCGCGCTTGGACTCTCTGCTGGCCGAGATTTACCTAAAGAGCAAAAGTGAAATCTGTGGTCTGAGTCGCGCGCAGTTCGACAGTATTCTGGGGGAAGTCGCCCGGAAGTACCTGGCTGCCGATGCGACGCAGAACGAAATCTGCGATCTCTATCGCACCCTGCGCGTCGAAGAACTCGCTCTCGCCCGCAGCTGCGCCATCGGAAATGAGCACGCGTGGGAAATTTTCCTCACTCGTTATCGCGAGAAGCTTTACGAAATCGCCGGTTACATTACCAAAGAAAGTTCGACTGCGCGGGAATTAGCGGACTCCATTTACGCCGACCTTTACGGCACGGTAACGCGCGATGGGCAGCGGGCTTCGAAGCTGGCTTCGTACACGGGCCGCGGTTCCCTTGAAGGCTGGCTGCGCACGGTCATGGCCCAGGAACACGTGAACCGCTACCGGCGTCAGCGGCGGCTGGTCAGCCTGGATGAGGAGGCCGAAGAAGGCGCACAGTTCGCCACCGCTGAACCGGAAGCGGCAATTGTAGCCGATCCCAGAGTGGAGGGCGCGGTCGATGAGGTTTTGGCGGCGCTGGGGGCGGAAGAACGGTTTGTACTGGCCTCCTATTTCCTGGATGAACGAACCTTGGCTGACATTGCGCGCAGCCTGGGCGTGCACGAATCCACCATCAGCCGAAAGCTGGATAAACTGGCTAAGTCATTGCGAAAGCAAATCTTGGCATCGCTGGGGCGGCGCGGAATGAGCCGCCGGCAGGCTCAGGAAGCGCTTGAGGTCGATGTGCGCGATCTGCGGGTCAATATTCGCAGCCGGCTGGCGCAAGAAACCGGTGCACCAGCGTTCTCTAAGAAGAAGGCGGAAACGGCAGGGGATGGGTCTTAGTTAGCTCGAGCGAAAACGGCAAATGACGGAAATACCCAAAATCGTAAGGCAGCGGCTCCAGACGGATGCGAAACTCGCAGACCATCCTGAACCGAACCTGCTCAGCGCTTTCGTGGAGAGGTCGTTAAGCGAACGCGAGCAGCTCGAAGTCCTGCACCATTTGTCGCAGTGCATGAACTGCCGGGAGATCGTGTCTTTGTCAGGGGCTCAGCCTGATGTCGCTGTTGCTGTCTCGCTCGCTCCTGCGCGTGCCGCCTGGCTCTCGTGGCCGGCCCTGCGTTGGGGAGCAGCCCTGGCTTGTGTCGTGGTGATTGGCGCCGCAGTCACCATGCATCAGAAACATGAGACTGCACAACATTCAGCCACGCAGGCTTCGATTTCGAATCACGCCATCGTCGATAAGCCGGCGTCTTCACAGTCGCCGAACTTGAATTCCGAGCCGGTTCAGGCAGCCAAACGACGTACCAGCCGGAACAGCTCCGGAAATCATAAACTGGCCGATCCGACGCCCGTTGAAATGGCTGATGCCAGAACTGCTTCCCCGTTCACTGGAGTTGTCCCCGGAAGAGCCAAAGACGCTGTAGCGGGGCCACAGGGCGGCGAAGCCGAACAGGCAATCGGCGGCTCCGCCACGAACAACAATGGAATGAATGCAACCGACACATTCTTTCCGGATGGCCTGGCGGCTGAAAACCTTGCTCCACGCTGGACTCTGAGCTGGGATGGCGTTTTGCAGCGTTCGCTTGACTCCGGCAGAACTTGGCAGACCATTCCGGTCGCCAGCCATGTAATTTTTCGCGCCTTGGCAGCCAACGGTTTGGATATCTGGGTAGGGGGCAAAGCTGGCGCGCTGTTCCGTTCCTCGGATGCTGGCCAGCACTGGACGCAAGTACTCCCAATAGCCAATGGCCAGCCTTTGGTCGAGGACATCGTCGGGGTGGAATTCAGTGATGGTCTACACGGCAAGCTAACCAGTTCCAATCGCGAAAACTGGATCACCGCCGACGCAGGACAAACCTGGCAGAAACAGTAGTCGCCAGCCTCCATCCCACAAGCCCGCTGTGCAAATATCCATGCTCAATTGAAGTAACCGGAGCCGAGCGCATTGCTTTCCCACATCTTCATCTTTGCGCACAGCGGATTGCGAGATTCGCTCGTACTTCAGCCTCCATTACTTCAGAGAGCGATCTTCATATTACTTTCCACAAATGCGGATTACCAAAGTGATATTTACACCGCAAGGGTGCGCGGCTACTATCCAATCGTGGTTTGGCAGTTCTGGGGGAGGGCTGCCGAGGCGTCCTAAACTGAAAAGTTTAGGACGTTTTTATTTGATAGTACGAGCGCTTCGAGCTTCCAACATCCCCCAAGCCGCACTCTGTGCGACTTCTGCCACCGCCCCGCATCAAATGTAGTGTTAAGATTGGCTAGGCCCATCGGCGGATGGGCTTTTATACTGTTTTGCTGAACACGGCTTTGTTAAGCACCGTCCAGCGGAGGACCTTGATGGCAGGCAATGGAATACTTGAAGTAACAGATTCAAATTTCGACCAGGACGTTCTCAAATCGGAGACTCTAGTCCTCGTAGACTTCTGGGCGACCTGGTGCGGTCCTTGCCGCGCTATCGCCCCTATCGTTGAAGAGTTGGCTAAGGACTACCAGGGCCGCGTCAAGGTCGGCAAGATGGACGTGGACCACAACAGCGCCACTCCCATGCGCTATGGCGTGCGCGGCATCCCGACCCTCCTGGTGTTTAAGGGCGGGCAGGTGAAGGAGCAGATCGTCGGCTACGTTCCGAAAGAGACCATTCAGAAAGCCCTCGATAAGCACATCGGCTGAGTCATTTCGTTCGTAATTTCGATCTAGGATTGGAGCGCCCGGTCCCAGCCCGGCGCTTATTTTTGCGCGGAGCAAGGAGTTGGAATCCGCACTCCTTCGCGAGTTTCTCCCAGACCCATAAGCCGTAAGCAGCCCGCCCCTTCAGAGGAAACCCGAGCTGATGGGTAAGCATGCACACTTGTCCGCGGTGATGGGCGTCATGCGTAATCATGTAGGCGAACATGGCAACGCCCGGAGGCCAGGGCCTGGCCCAGCCATCGCGCACAAAACTGTGGATGCGGCCTTGGGGACCGCTTAGAGCTTCCGCCAGCATCTGGGAACAGCGCCCGGCACTCTCGGCGAGCGCCGCTCGCGTCTGCTTCTGGGTGCACCGGGCGCGATCAAGCCGCGCCGGCAGCTTGAGGTGCGGAGCGGAGAGTCTTAGCCACTTGCAGCGAATATTGTGGACATGAGCGAAGATCGCGGCGATTGTGCGACCTCTGTGGCCGGAGCTTTTTGCTCGCCACGCGCGAGAATCAAGATGCTCCAGCAAGAGCTGGTTCATGCGATCGTTCAGGGCGTAAGACTGCAGTGTCTCCCGAGCAAAATCAAAAGCTGGCACACCAGAAGGACGTGGCATGGGACGCTCCTTGCCAGGCGTGGAAGGCTGAGTCAGTACTTCCGCAACACCCCAATCACCCTGCCCTGGATTTCCACGGCCGAAGCGGGCACGATAATCGGTTGCATAGTGGCATTCGAAGGCTGTAGCCGGATGTTGTCACCCTCGCGATGGAAACGCTTGAGCGTGGCATCCGATCCTCCGACCAGCGCGACTACGATATCTCCGTTGTGCGCCGTCTTTGCCTTTTCGACCAGCACGTAGTCGCCGCTCATTATGTGTTCATCCTGCATGGAATCGCCGCGCACTTCGAGTACAAACACTTCTTTCGAGCGCACGAAATCAGCCAGGGAAATAGTCTCTGGGTTTTCAACCGCCTCGATCGGCTGCCCGGCAGCGATTCGTCCCAACAGCGGCAGCACCATTGTGGTGTTCACAGACATCGCCTGCTTTAACCGGCCCTTGGGCGGCAGCAGATCGATAGATCGGCTGCGGTTATAGTCGCGCGTGAGCAATCCTTTTTTCTCGAGGTTGGAGATGTGTTTGTGCACCGTCGCCAGCGAACTCAATCCCAACCCTTCCCCAATTTCCTCAAATGATGGAGAGTATCCCTGCTTCTGTACGAAGTCGGAGATGAAGTCGTAGACTTGACGCTGCCTGCGTGTAATCGCCATGCCGCTATTCTAAGCGAAAGAAAAGCGAAGTCAAGCACTTTAGGGTTCCTTTCAAGGCACCTCGTCGCGACAAGACCTAAAGGGTCCGAAGAAATATTTGCCTCTGTGTCTCTGCGACTCTGTGGTGAAATGGGTCCGTCAGCCGTAACCTTTCTGCATCTGACTTAATCTAATAACAGAACCTAGAGGATAATTTCATGGCAGAGAAAGTTTTGAAGTCCGAAGAAGATTGGAAAAAGGAGCTATCGCCTGAGCAGTATCAGGTAACCCGCAAAGCGGGGACCGAGCCGGCTTTTACCGGAAAATATTGGAAGACCAAAGACCCAGGCACCTACAACTGCGTATGCTGCGGTCAGCCGCTATTCAGTTCGGAAACCAAGTTCGAATCAGGAACTGGCTGGCCAAGCTTCTGGAAGCCCATCGATCAGGGCGCTATTGCGGAAGAAACTGACAACGCCTACGGCATGGTGCGAACCGAGGCACGCTGTGCCCGCTGCAATGCGCACTTGGGACATGTTTTCCCTGACGGTCCTAATCCGACCGGCCTGCGCTACTGCATGAACTCCGCGGCACTTGATTTGAAGCAGGACGAAAAGAAGTAGGGGAGATTCCCAAAAGATTCGGGCACCGGAGTTGATTCTCCGGTGCCCGGGATTTTCTGCGCGGCGTGTTAGTTCGATTCGTTGTACATGACCTTACTGCCATGCGCCAGGGTCGCAGAACTCGAAGCGCTGGCTGCGGCTGCTTTCTGCGGTTCGGGCTTCGCGGCTTCGACCGGCTTTGTTTGTGCCTGCGGCTTTTCGTTGTGCGCTTGCGGTTGCGCGGCTTGCCGTTTTTCCGTACGAACTTCGACCGAGCCCTTTACCAGCGCCCCGTCTTCGATGCACACCCGCGGAGTCACAACGTCTCCGGTCACACTCCCTTCACTGCGGATGTCCAACCTATCCGTACAATGGATGTTGCCAGTCACCGTCCCCATGACCACCACTTCCTTGGCCGTGACATTGGCCACGATGACTGCATTGCGCCCAATAGTGACGCGGCTGTCAGTGAAATTAATCGTGCCTTCAACTCGTCCATCGATATAGAGCGATTCAGCGCCGCTGATATCACCCTTGATCACGACGGAGCGTCCAATCGTGGCCTGCTCCATGGGACCGGTTATGTTTTTGGGTGGTGTGTAAGGCGTTGGAGATTTTGCGTCGTTGGCGGGATTGTGCGCTGGCTGCAACATCAGTGTCGGCCTTCCTTTGGTTCCGTGCGGCTCATCCTGGTTCTTGATCGAGCGCAGCCGCATGCGGCGGGTGTGAGATCGTGGCCATCGGCCATATTGAATATCTCACGTGCTCTAATAATGGAGGAGGTTACGGAAGATAGTGGCAATCGGTAATTGACAGCTTCTTGTTTCGGAATCATCGGGATTTGCCCCGATTATTGCCGACATTGCTACGTTACTTGACCAGTTTCTGGATCGCAGGAAATCAACTGATCGGCGTCAAATGGTTCACGAACTACTCCCACGCCGCCGGTACGTTCACGTAAGACCGATCCAGAGCCGCGATCGACGGACACCCGAGCAATCTCAGCGTGCGCTCAACATCAGTTCGCAAAATCTCAATCGCACGCGTCACCCCGGCTTCACCGGCCGCAGCCAGTCCATACGCATAAGCGCGCCCACACAAAACCGCACGCGCCCCCATGCAGATCGCTTTGACCACATCGGTGCCCCGGCGAACTCCGCCATCCATCAGCACTTCGACTTGACCGTTCACCGCTTTCACCACCTCCGGCAGCGCCCGCACCGAAGCCGGAACACAATCCAGTTGACGTCCGCCGTGATTCGAAACTGAAATGGCCGCGGCACCTTCGTCGACCGCGCGCCGGCCATCGTCGCCGGTAAGCACGCCCTTGACCACAATCGGCCCTTTCCAATGTTCGCGAATCCAACGCAAATCCGCCCAGGTGACGGCGGCGGCAGCCAAGGCGGCGTTGATATCAACCAGCGGCATCTGCCCTTTTCCCGGGATGATCACGTTAGGAAGTCCCGGCAAGCCTCCATCGCGCAAATAACTGACCAGCCATCCAGGATGCTTCAATATTTCTGGAATATAGGGAATTTTCTCGAACACGCTGCCGCTGATCAATTCTTTCATGCCATTGCGATAGTCGCGCTCTCGAATTCCTGCAACCGCCGTATCAATCGTCACCACCAACGCAGAGAATCCTGCAGCCCGCGCTCTGTCGATCGCGGCCTCCGAAGCACCGCGTCCGCCCATCAGATAAAGCTGGTAGAAAACGGGGCCGGTCGAAGCGGCCTTCACGTCCTCCAGCTTGTGTCCGGAAATGGTGGAGAGAATGTAACCCGTGCCCGCTGCACCCGCCGCGCGAGCCGCTGCGACTTCGCCGCCCGGATGCATAAGTCGGCTGTATCCAACCGGAGCAAGCAAAAACGGAACAGCCAAATCAAAGCCCAGAACGCGCGCTCCTAAATCGCATTTCCCCAGCGCAATGGCGTGTCGCGGACGAAAGGTCACGTCCTGAAATGCGCGGCAGTTCTCGCGTAGCGTCACCTCGCCCTCCGCGCCGCCGTCGAGATAATCAAAAACCGCTCTGGGCAACCGCCGCAGAGCTATCGGGCGAAAATCATCGATGCACACCACTCGCGGAGATGCAACTGCGTGGGCCCCATTCATTGGCAATTCCAAAGTTCGAGATTTTAAAAAATCAGCTAGATACTAACACCGGTAACGCGAAACAGGCAGCACACAAAAACCAAAACCGAGTTTATACTCCTATCGGCAGGCGAGAAATCTCAGCAACATTTGGAGAGCAACACCATGAAGACAACTCTCACTATTTTCCTGTTCGTTGTTGTGGTTGCATTTGCTGTTTCCGCGCAGCAGCCAAAAAGTGAAAACCCGATACTTGGCCAGATGACCGGCAACTGGGTCCTTCAAGGCACGATCAGCGGACACGAGACCACCCACGATGTCGAATCCACCTGGGTTCTAGGGCACGAATATATTCGGCTGCACGAGGTCTCGCGCGAGCAGAACGCCCAGGGGCAACCTGCCTACGAAGCCATCGTCTTTATCGGTTGGAACCAATCATCGAACGACTACACCTGCCTGTGGCTCGATTCCACCGGGGCCGACGGTATTTCGCCGCAAGCAATCGCCCACGGAAAACGCACCGGCGACGAAATCGCTTTTCTTTTTGACGACAACTTCCACACCACCTTCGTATACAACAAAAGTTCCGACACCTGGCAGTGGCTCATGGACAACGACGATCACGGCAAGCTTTCGCCCTTCGCGCGCGTGAAACTCACGCGGAAATAGCACCTTATATATCGATCCGCTTGTCGGTATGCCGCTTCACATACCAGCACGGATCGTAGCCGAAGTGAGGAAACAACGACTGCACACAAACCTGAGTCTGCGGCTGCGCATAATCGTATTCGGTTTTGCCATTCTTCTGATGGATTGCGTAGTAAGGCTGGACGGTCACATTGGAAAACGGCTCGCGGCCCTTGGGAATCTTGAATCGCACAAAGAGATAATCTCCCGCATACACCAGCGCCGCCAACAAAACCAAAGCCCCAACAATACGGACAATTGCGCCTTTCAAGTATTCCCTTCTTTCCGAATACTTTTTCGCACTCTACTGTACTTCAATCGAGACAACGTCCCCGTTCGTTTCTCCGGTGGCCCGGTAGTTCACAGCGACCGCTTGATTGTTCCACGCGCACGAAAAATTGTCTGCTCCAATCACAACCACATGCTCTCGGTCGTGCACCTTCAATTGCCAAGTCTTCGTTCCGGAAATCAGAGTCAGTAAGGCGCTCGCCGGCGCTGAGCAATCAACTGCCGTTAATCGTCCCTTAAGAAAATTAACAGGCGGCGGGTCCGTACTAGCTAGCGGCTGCGATTCAATGACGGCAGGATGTTCAGCGCCCGCAGTATGTACCACCGCAACCTGGCGGAGCGGCTCTGCGCCTCCCTGAATCGCCTGCCTGAATGCCTGGGCCTGCGCCACCGACTGGCGAGCCCTCTCCGCGACCGCTGGATCGCTGCTGTTCTGCAGTGGTTGCAGAATTTGCAGCGCCGGATCTACTTTCCGGTTCGCCAAATAAATCTGCGCTAGATCAAAGCGGTACTGCTCACTGCGCGGATTGAGAGCCACGGCTTTGCTCATCGTACTTAGCGCCAAAGTATAGTTCCCCTGTGACGCATAATTAAAAGCAAGCACCGAATAGGTATCGGCAAATTCAGGATCCAGCGCTGCCGACTTCTCTAATTTCTTCTGGATCGATGCCAACTGCGCGGGATCACCACCCAAACCCTGGCCGTTCTGCATCTGGGCCAGCAGCCCCGAGTAGTAGAGCACTCGTGGGTCATTAGAATCGTGCTCCGTTGCTTGGTTGAAATATTCTCCAGCGCGTGGAAAATCTCGTTTCATCAGGCAGGCATAGCCCAGTCCGCGTAAAGCCGCCGCATTGTCCGGCTGCAGCTTGAGCACTTCCTCAAATTCCGCCACCGCTTTTTCCTGATAGAAAGGAGAATGCAGATGCATATCCGCCAGCATCGCTTTCGCATCCGCGATCGGTACCGGCTTCACCGTATATCCGGCGGTTTCTATTCCCGCAGGCGTCGGTATTTTCCAATAGGTAAAACGATTCTTCTCCAGATAATCGTGCAACTCTTTATCGAACTGCGCGCCGCTCATCCCGAACGCCTGTTGAATGGCATCTTCTACCGGCACTCTGCGATCAATGACAAGATCAAAATACGGGCCGGCCTTGCCCAACAATTTCTTGTCGTACAGATAATGCATGACCAGCCAGGACTCTGCATAAAACATCGATCGATGATCGCCGCTCTCGTTATATACGCTCGAATTCTGCTGCACTCGGAAAAGATCAGCGACTTTAAACATTCGGTTCTGCTGCAGGATTTGAAAATCGTTCTGCTGGGTCAGGCCAACGTCCGCCTCTTTCCCGTTTACCTTAATCGTAGAAAAGAACTCGGCAAATCCTTCATCGAACCACGGCTGAACCGAGGCGTCGGTATTTCCGTTCAGCAACTGGTGTGCATATTCATGGAAGACCACTGTCCATGGATCTTCCACCGACATGTCCAGCAGGATGAAACTACGATCCGTATTGCCCTCGAAAAGTCCGGCGACCTGCGTCGGCTTTCCGTTGTATAGCGGCGCGAACTGCCGCAATTCTTTCGTATTGCGAAAGGCCACAATCTGGAGGGGCGTCGGCAGAGTAACTTTCGCTTTAAATAAAAGGGCGCCGAACACCGCTCTCATCTCTTCGAAATGGAAAGCAGCATCCCGCCCACGTTTCTCGCCTGCGTCGGTAACTACGGAAAAATGCGGCGATCGGATCTCCACCCAGGCAGGCTCGCTACCCATAGCAGACACGATCAAGATTGGGACAATAAGTAGAAGACCAACACCGGGCCAGAACGGAGTGTGTCTCATATTCACCTCGTTGGCCCGATATAGTACACCAGTTTCAGCGAAATCAGCTGCAACATCGGGTAGCGAACACAGCGGGTAACTGCCGGAAATGGGAAGGTCTATCACTAACGGTAGGGCTGGCTTTGATCCTAAAATCCGTGGCTGCTGACTTACGGTCGGTTGTCCGGGTCGTCAATATCGCGCAGAGGTGCCGCATGTCTCGCTGTTTTTGCGAGACATGGGAGTGGCCCGATACTACCTACACCACAAAATATTTCGCCTGAGGATGATGCACCACAATCGCTGATGTCGATTGCTCAGGCTCCAGCAGAAATCCCGTCGTCAATTTCACTCCGACATTCTCTTCCGGATGGAGCAGCGCAAACAGTTTGGTCTGATCTTCCAGGTTGGGGCACGCCGGATAGCCAAACGAATAACGCGATCCCTGGTACTTCTGATGGAACAGGTCGCGAATGTGAGGCGAGTCTTGGCCCGCAATCCCCAATTCCTCGCGCATTTTCTTGTGAAGATACTCCGCCAGCGCCTCCGCCGTCTCCACGCTGAGCCCGTGCAGATAGAGATAGCGCGTGTACTCCCCACCCTCAAACAAACGCTGCGTCTCGAGAGAAGCCTTCGAGCCGATGGTCACAAGAGACAAACCAATCACATCCATCTTCCCGGAACTCTTGGGCGCAAAGAAATCAGAAATAGAGAGCTTCCGCCCCTCCCGCTGTCGCGGGAATGTAAACCGCAACAGTTCGGTTTTCCTTTGTAGACCTTCGTGACCTTTGTGGTTATCCGGGTTTGCGTCAGCCTCATACACAATCACGTCATTGCCCTCAGACTGAGCCGGAAAATACCCATACACAACCTTAGGGTCAAAAATCCCGCCGGCAATAATCTCTTCCTGCAGCTTCAGCTTGATAGGACGAAACTTCTCCTCGACCAACCGCGCGTAATCTTCCTGCGAAGCCGTCTTCAACTGCCACTGATTTTTGAAAAGCGCCGTATCATTGATGTACTGAAACACCTCGCGCAGATCGAAATCCTTGCGTACCCGTACGCCCCAAAATGGAGGCGTGGGAATACTCGGCGCATCCTGCACTACCGCACTTCGCTCAGCGAAAACCGGACCCGTTTCCTCATCCACCGCAGCCGCCTTGGCATACTCCTTCACCGTGCGACCCTCCTGCAGCCGCGCTTGCTTTTTGCCATTGGCTGTGGCCAGGTCTTCCATAATATGCAGGCCGGCGAAAGCATCATCCGCGTAGAAGACGGCGTTTGAATATTCCCGCCGCAAATCATCCTCGACATATTTTCTGGTCAGAGCCGCGCCGCCGCAGATCACAGGAAATTCCAGTTTCTGCCGTTCCAGATCCTGAATGACGTACTTCATCTCCAGCGTGGATTTCACCAGCAACCCGCTAAGCCCGATAGCATCTGCCTTATGGTCCTGCGCCGACTTGATAATCGTATCGCCCGGCTGCTTGATCCCAAGATTGACGACCTTGAAACCATTGTTGGTCAGAATAATGTCGACCAGGTTTTTCCCAATGTCGTGGACATCGCCTTTCACCGTGGCCAGCACAATTGTGCCCTTCTGCTGCGAGCCCGTCTTCTTCTCCATTTTCGGCTCGAGATACGCCACGGCCTGCTTCATCACTCCCGCCGAATCAAGCACCGAAGGCAACTGCATCTTGCGCGCGCCGAACAATTCCCCCACTGTGCGCATCCCGTCCAGCAAAACCGTATTGATCAACTCCAGCGGCGTGTACTCGTGCAGTGCATCGTCCAAAAGAGCTTCCAGAGATTTCTTCTGCGCACCCTCGCCCACTGACTTTTCGCCGTTGATGATGGCGAACTTCAGTTTGTCGTCGACCGAAAGCGTGTCGACATGCGCCGTGGTGGCTCCTTGCACCTTGCCTTTCGTCGCCGCGAAATGCTGCATGTATTTTTGCAGCGGATCGCCATCCGAACGGTCTTGATAAATCAGCTTGCGGGCACGCTCAACTTCTTCATGAGGAATTTTGTATAAAGGATAGATTTTGGTGTAGTTGACGATGGCCATATCCAAGCCATAATCGACCGCTTCATGCATGAAAACCGAATTCAACACTCGCCGCGGATAAGCGTCCAGACCGAAAGAAATATTGCTTACCCCGAGAATCGTTTTTACATCTGGCAATTCTTTTTTGATCTGCTTGATCGCATTCAGCGTCTCCATCCCCGCTGAGCGATACTCCTCCTGCCCAGTTGAAATCGGCAGCGTCAATGCATCGAAAATAATGTCTACCGGACGAATGCCATACTTCGTGGTCGCCAGTCCGTAAATACGCTTGGCAATCGCCGTTTTCTTCTCCGCCGTCAGCGCCATGCCATCTTCATCGATGGTCAGCGCAATCACCGCTGCGCCATAACGCTTCGCCATGGGCAATACTTTGGAAGTACGCTTCTCGCCATCTTCCAGGTTTATCGAGTTGATGATGGCCTTTCCCGGAATGCGCTTGAGCGCCTCCTCGACGACATCCGCCTCGGTCGAGTCGACGAGAATGGGCGCCGGCACGCGCGTAGCTACTTTTTCCAGAATGGCAGTGATGTAGCCCTTTTCATCCTCGCCGACGACGGCGCAGCACAGATCGAGCATGTGCGAACCTTCATTCACCAGTTTCTTTGCCAGCGCCAGAATATCGTCGTACTTTTTCCCCCGCACCAAATTGCGGAAATGCTCCACCCGCGTGGTGGTATTCATTTCCTCGGCGACGACCAGCGGCTTGGGATCGAGATCGAGTGGAACCGATGTGTACGCGCTCGATGCCGCCGCAATCGGCTTCACTTCGCGCTTCGCCGGTTCAACCCCAGAAACCGCGTCCACCACGGCTTTTAAATGTTCAGGCGTGGTTCCACAGCAACCGCCCA